>Ga0181539_1004320_pt1 | contig 12255 bp, 6 predicted proteins | sample PEATcosm2014_Bin_46_FD_119767 | JGI IMG/M metagenome (GOLD analysis project Ga0181539, IMG submission 119767) | Peatland microbial communities from MTU Mesocosm Facility, Houghton, MI, USA - PEATcosm2014_Bin23_60_metaG | ecosystem: Environmental > Terrestrial > Soil > Wetlands > Peat | place... | reverse complement strand
CCCGGTTGGCCTAGCTTGGTTGCAAGCCCCAACGGGGCGCTACAGGCCAGCCCCTAGGCGCGCTGGTCACGCCCTTTCAGGGCTCCAAGGGCAATGGGGATTCCGCGTCCCAGGGCTGCGCCCTGGGCTATCGAGTCGCGCCCCTTCGGGGCTGAGCACGAAGCCCTTTTTCACAAAAATCCCCGCAAGACTTTGCCAACATGGTCACTCACTACCGAATCTCGTGATTCCTCTCCTGATCTTCCCACGCCGCGATCCTACTCGATCTCCACCAGCGACTCGACCTCGCCCTGGCGGTCAAACCGCGCCAGTAACATACCGCTTACCAGGTTGTGGCCCAGCAGACTACGATTGGCCGCCGGGGTCAGCGAGCGATAGATGAACCACTGCTGCCGCCCCACCATCACCCGATAGCCGACCGCCACGTCTGGCGGCTGGCTGGCCAGATTCTCCCCCACCGTAAGCGGCCGCCAGGTGTAGGGCCGGGCGATCCGTCGGCGATCCAGGTCCACAAACAGCGGCGCGAACAGGGCCGAACCGGTCGCCGTTTGCGAAAGCTCCATCCGGTCCTCGACCGCCGCCAAGGTCCCAGGCCGCGCGTCGATCCGCCATTCCGGCAGGGCCAGCGGCAGCACCAGGGCCTTTTTCCTAGTTGGGTGGCAGGCACACTCCGTGTGCGGTGGGCTGCTTTTTCCGCCCAGGGCGGACGGCACACGGAGTGTGCCTGCTACCTTGCCCTCGATAAAGCCTTCCCAGCTCGATTCGGCCGCCGCCAGCGACATGCCCGGGGCGAGCCGCAGCCACCCGCGGTACTGCCACCGTGCCGGCCGGCTGCCCAGGATGGCATCGGCCAGGAAGACGAAGTTGTCCTTGCCGGCCAGCGCCAGGTGCCGCTGCACACGCACCCCCGAGCCGAGGTCGATCTCCAGCTCCAGGTAGTCGACGCCATCGGCCGATTCCCAGCAGACCTCTTCCCAGGGCCCGGTCGGCCGAAGCGGCTGGCCGTCTTGAACAACCTCCAGTCCCCACTGGCCGGACCACAAGACCTCCTTCCGGCAGCCGATCTCGATCTGGACCGCTTCGTCATGGTAGACGGCGACCAGCCGCGGGTTGGCCGCCGGCCAGCCGGACCGCAAGACACTCACGCCGGCCCATTCGCCGTGGGAGGCTGGGGCCGGCAGGGCCTGCGTCGTTCGCGGTTTGGCTGGCCGACGGTTGCGAGGTCGTGGAATGCCACCCATCGCGCTACCTACGGCTGGGGTAAAGCACTGCCCGGCGATGGCCCGATCCTCTTCGTCGCCGCCAAGCTGCAAGGCGGCTCGCAGAAGCTCTGTGTCCCCGGCCGCCGCCCGGCTGGGGCTCCTCGTCGGCCGCGTCGAGAAGACCTGGACGCCGTCGCCGCGGGAGAGCCGCAAGGTGGTACGGACCAGCCACTGGTACTGTACTTGGGCCGCATCACTCCAAGGACGCGTAGGGCCGACTTCCGTCCGCTTTGAGCGGGCGGAAGTCCGCTCTACGACGACGCGCCGGGGTTGTCCTTGCGAGGGCACCGAGGATATCTGGCTCCCCAGCACCAGCACGCGGGTCCAACAGGCCAACAGCGGACGCAGCAGACCGAGATACTTGCCATGGGGCATCCCCTCGCCGTCCAGTAGATCCACCAGTCCCGCGGAAAACGATTCCTTCGCCGGTCCGGCCAGCTTGTGACAGGCCTCGATCTCGGGAAGGAGGCAGGCCAGGGCGAATCGCAGTTCGCCGGCCAAGAGCTGGTTGCCCAACGGGTCGTCCGCCAAGTCAGGGGCCTCGACCGCCAGGGCCAGCAAGCTTTGGAGCAGTTGCCACCAGGCGTCCGGCGCGAGCGACTGGCATAGGCCGGGCAGGGCGTGGCACCAGGCCAGCGCCTCCAGCGCCAGGCCGCAGTCGTGGCGCTGGAGGCTTGAAATGGGACGATCCACACCAGCCCGAAGCGCAAGCGAGGGAGAAGGTTGCGGCGCTGGCTTGCGCTTCGGGCTAGTGTCGTTCCCGGCCGCCCGCAGTATCGCCGCCAGGCGGGAGCGGACGGCCTCGACATCCTTGATGCCGGGGATCTCGGCCAGGGCCCAGGCCAGCGGCGGCGTTCGGCTGGAGAGCAACTCGCCCAGCGGCCGGGGGTGGTCCCGTTGGGCCAGGTAGGCCTGCCAGGCCGACCAGGCCAAGGCGTGCTCGCCCGCCAGGGGGCCCTGGTGCGATTCGTCCGGCCCCGAGCGGCCCCAAGCCGCCAGGTGTGGAAGGATGGGCAAACGCTGTGGGCCAGGGGAGTGCCGGTTTTCCGGAGGAGTGCTGATGGCCAAAGCTGGTTCGTGGTTGTGGGCCTGACGAGTTCGACAGAGGCGCCGCAGAGGGCGCGAACTGTGGATCGACAATATATAATAGGATGGTACGCCCGCCTCGGTGGTCGAGGCCGGCTGCCAAACTTCCCGATTCTACGCGCCGTTGCCCGATCATGGAACATACCTGCTGCTGGAAAACTGGTACGTTGTTTCTTTTTGCCCTCGTACTGGGCGTGGCCGGCTGCCAGCCCGCTCAGCCGGCCTCAACGGCCAAGGGGAAGGTGGAGACCTTGGCCGCCGCGCCGGTGACCAAGCCGGCGTCGAAGACCTCGCAAGACGCGAAGCCGTCCCGGCCGGCCGCTGGCGCGGTCCCCCTCCTCGATGTTGACCAGGCGGCAGGTCCAAGGCCATCCCAGCCGGCCGCGGCGACAACGACCCCGACGGGCGACGAGCCGGCTGAAGCGGAGAAGCCGCGGGACCTCGGCCCTCCGCTGATCGACGAACCTGGCGACCTGCACAGGCTGGATCCGGTCTCCCCGGTCTGGCTCGACATGAAGCACCATCAGGTTGTCTTCCAAGGGGAGGTCTGCCAGGCCAACTACCCGTTGGAGTTCCTGGTGACCTATCCGGACCGCGGTTACGAATCGGTGATGGTGGCCAAGGTGAAGCCCAGCGTGGTCCATGCCGGCCTGGTGGCATTGGGAGCGGAACCGGGCCACCCCGCGCAGTTCGATCCCAAGTATGAGCCGGCCACCGGCGCGCCGATCGAGATTCGGGTCCGCTGGAAGGACAAGGGCGGCCGGCGGCAGGACTGCTTGGCCCGGGATTGGGTCCGCAACATCAAGACCAAGAAGGCATTGGACATCGACTGGGTCTTCGGCGGCAGCCATCTGGTGCAGAACCCGACCACGGGCAAGCAGGAGTACGTGGCGGACATGAGCGGCGATTTTATCTCCGTGCTGAACCTGGGCTCGGTCACGCTCGACCTGCCGTTGAAGAGCGAAGGGGCCATCGAGAACCGCAGCTTCGAGGGCTACACCGAGCGGCTCCCGCCCGCCGGCACGCCGGTGACTTTGCTGTTGCGGCCCAAGCTTGCCGGGCCGAAGTGACAAAAACGTCCAGGATGACGTGCCTTTGTCCGCTTTTTCTCAAGAATGTTGCGCGACGGCGCTTCCCTTGCCGGGGCAAAGACGTTAAGATTAGCTCGTGGGATGACGGAATCTCGGCGCCGGGTGGGAGAACTCGGCGCGTGGTGAGGCCGGCATCTCGGGCAAGGCGGCACTTTTCTATGGCCGGTTCAACGGCACGTCACGGAAGTTGTCTTCCCCCTCGATCCCGATCGCTTTCCCGGATTGATGCTGCGCTGATAAGGGCCTGCAAAACAATAAGTTTGCCCAACTTATTGTTTTGCAGGCCCTAAGGAAACAGGTACCGTAGCGCATCCGCGCTACAAGAAAGGGGCCAGGACCCGCCGATCCAGCGATTCGGTCGGCGAGTTACCTGGCCCCTGTTATTTTGGGTAAGCTCACCTGCGCGGAAGTAGGTTATGCTTCAGCATAACGGAAAATCGCTATCTGGCGATTCTGTTATGCTAAAGCATAACCTACGGGCAAGCTCACCGGCGGAAGACGTGGTAGTAGAGCAGGCCGGCCAGAGTCTTCGCATCCTCGATCCGGCCGCGGCGGATCATCTCCAGTGCGTCGTCCCAGGTGGTGGGCAGCGGCCGGATGTCTTCGTCCGGCTGGAGGTCGGCCGCTCCCGGCTCCAGACCGGTGGCTAAGAACAGGTGCATCTTCTCGTCGAGGATCCCGGGCGAGGGATAGAAGACCAGCAGTGGTTCCATTTGCCGCGCCCGAAAACCCGTCTCCTCGATCAGTTCCCGCCGGGCGGCCACCAAAGGCTCTTCGCCCGGCTCGAGGGTCCCGGCCGGCAACTCGACCAGACGCCGCTGAAGACTGATACGGAAGCTGTCGATCAGACAGACCCGGCCATCGTCCAACAGCGGAAGGATCACCACGGCCCCCGGATGATGCACGATTTCGCGGGTCGCCATGCGGCCGCCGGGCATGGCCGCCGTCTTACGGATCACCTCGAAGCGGGGGGTTCGTAGCAGCAGTTCGTGATCCGGCATGGGACGCGTGGTCCGGACGAGATGGAGCTTTCAGCGGTCAGCAATCAGCTTTCAGCGGTCAGCCATCAGATTGTAAGCGCTTTTCTTATAGTAAGTTACGACCAAGACGAAGCAACTCCCTGTCCTCTCGGCTAAACGTTGAAATCTGGAAGCTGACCGCTGACTGCTGAAAACTGACCGCTGATCGCAGACCGCTGATAGCTGACTGCTTCAGGCCCGGATTGCCTGGGGACGACGCCGTAGCCTTCTCCGCCTGCGGCGTGTCCCCGAAGGGCGTCCCCAGGCAACCCCGCCCTTGGACTTGGCCGGACGGGAGTGAATGGACTGACGGCCGCGGTTTCGCGACCGTCAAAGTTGCCCTGTTTTCTCCAGATTTCTTATCGGAGTTCACCACCGGGCAGGTGAGGAAGAATTCTGCCGCCGATAGAGGCGGAGAAAACGCAATAAGCGGGAACCGACCGCCGCCGGACTAAGGGCCTGCAAAACAACAAGTTGGGTAAATATGAAAGAGCAACGAAGCGAAGCGCTGTTGCTCTTTCATGCGTTGACGTGCAAGAAACGCCAAGAACCGTCCGGATAATTCATTGCAAATTGCGTGCGGTCTCTATTGAACCCAAGGCGCTGCGCTTCCTTGGGTTCAATAAGTTTGCCCAACTTATTGTTTTACAGGCCCTAACCGACGCGAAACTTGGGCCGCTGATCTTCGGCGAAGTCGCGGCGGATCTTGATCGTCGCCCCCGGCGGCAACCGGCGTTCGGAGATGATACCGCGGGTGGTTGTGGCGAGGAACTGATAGAAGAGGGTGGCCGGCCCCTCGGTGAACTCCTCCTGGAGCCGGGCCAGAATCTGGTTCCAGTTCAGCTCGCTGCGGTAGATCACGCGGTAGGCCTCCTTGAGCTTGCGGAGGTCTTCCTGGCTGTAGCCCGCCCGGCGGAGTCCGATCTGGTTCAGGCCGACGGCGTAGCTGCTCAGGCCGTCGATGGTGACGTAGGGCGGCACGTCCTTGACGATGTGGGCCTGGCCGCCGACCATGGCCAGCGAGCCGATGCGGCAGAACTGGTGAACGGCCACGGCCCCGGAGACGTAGGCCCGATCGCCGACCGTCACGTGGCCGGCCAGCATGGAATTATTGGCGAAGATGGTGTGGTTGCCCACGCGGCAATCATGGGCGATGTGGACGTTGACCATCAGCAGGTTGTTGTTGCCTACCAGGGTGGCGTCCTCGGTCTCCAGGGCCCGATGGACGGTAACGTTCTCGCGGATCGTATTGCCGGAGCCGATGATCACGCCGCCGGGCCGCTCCGGCATGTGGATGTGCTGGGGCATGCCGCCGATCACGGCCCCTTCGCAGACCAGGTTGTTGGGGCCCATCATCACGCCGTTCTTGACCACCACCCGGGCTTCCAAACGGCAGCCCTCGCCGATGGTGGCCTCGTCCTCGATGACGCAAAAGGGGCCAATCTCCACGTCCCGAGCGACGCGGGCCAAGGGACTCACCAGAGCCGAAGGGTGGATTCTCACGATCAGGGACACCTTTTCTGACGAAGAGCGTGGTTGCCCGTCAACTGCCGTGTTGGACGGCAGGGGGTGCGGCGTGACGGTCCGACCCCTTGGCACATCCTGTCGGACCCGGGCGTTTCGGCACAGACCCTTTCCGCACACGTGAATCTTTATCGGGTGGGCAGGCGCGCCGGTTCAACGCGATGCGACGATTTCGCCGGATTTTCCTTCTTTGCCGTTTAAGTAGAAAAAGCGGGTAAAGTATGGGGACGGGGAGACCTCGCGACAAGTATCGATAACCTGGAGCTGACACATCAAAATCCCCGGCATTATCCCTAATACGGGGGTTGACATCCCCACGAGCCCTAACGAGAATCGGATTCCAGTTGGTTTGCCGCCAGCAGAGTTCCCGTTCTCCGAAGAACTGCCTCGGTTTCTTGCTAACATTGCGCGGCAGTGCCAAATTTTCACCCAACGAAGCCCCAAATCCGGCTTAGAACATCAGGACGACTGAACCGGCCACGGACGGCGGCTTTCCCAGGAAAGGCGCCTCACATGATCGCGGGCAACGTGCATGAGACCCGGATGAAGAACTGGCCGCTTTGCCGGCTGGTGATGCTGGCCCTGGTGGTCGTGGGAACCGGCTGCGGGGCGACGCCCGACAAGCTCTACGACGCGGGATGTCAAGCCGTCTTGAAGCACGATCCCAAGGAGGCAATCCGGGTGCTTTCTCTCGCCCTGGACTTGAAGCCGAAGGACGCGCCGAAGGACGTATGGATCTTGACGAAACGAGGCGTTCGCGCAGGTCAATCAGTATCAGGACGCCATCAACGACCTCGGCAGCGTGATCGAGCAGCAGCCCGGGAACTGGGAGGCGCTCTGGCGCCGGGGGCTGCTCTGGCGAGAGACAAACCATTTGCCTGAGGCCGCGTCCGACTTTGCCGCCTCGATTCGCGAGGGCGGCTCGACGGCTAGCGCCCATTTCGAGTTGGCCGAGACGCTTCGGCAGCAGGCCGACTTGGACACGGCCCTCCAGCACTACAACGCCGCCCTGGAATTGGCTCCGGCGTGGGACCTCGCGTATCGGCGGCGGGCCGAAATCCATTTCCAGAGGCGCGAGTGGTTCGATGCGCTCGCCGATTATACCCACCTGCTCAAGCTTGCTCCGTTCGACGTGCAGGCACTTTGGGGCCGCGGTCAGGCGGAAATCGCCTTGGGGGAGTATGGGCGGGCAACGGAGGATTTCAGTCTCCTTATCTCGCGTCTCTCCAAAGACTCCAGCCTCCTCGCTGATGCCTATGCGGCGCGGGCCGATGCATACGCCCGCCTCGACCATCCTCGCGAGGCCCTCGAAGACTATGCCAAGGCGATCGCGCTGGCCCCCAGCGCCTCGCTCTACGCGGCACAAGGCAAGCTTTACGAGGTCATGGGAGATCAGAAATCAGCCACGTCCAACTACGTCAACGCGATCGGCTTGGGGCTCCGGGACGCCGATGTGTACGTCAAGCGGGGTAAAGCGAACCTCGCTCTCCACGATCCAGCGGGGGCCATAGAGAACCTTACCCCCGCGCTGGCTTTGAAGCCCGGGGACGCCGCGATCTACTACTACCGGGGCGCAGCCTACTTCGAGAATCGCGACTTCGGCAACGCCATTCGCGATCTCAGCGCAGCGATCCGATTGGACCGGTCGCTGAGCGACGCCCACCTCAAGCGGGCGCTGGCCTACCTGGGCACCGGCGATTCGGACGCCGCGCTGCGGGACTTGGACCGCGCCGTGGCGCGCGATCCGGCCTGTGTCGAGGCCTACCTGGCACGGGGCGATATCCAATTGGCCCGAGGCAGGTGGACGCGCGCCGTCGACGACTTCACGCAGGCGATAATCCTCGATCCTCAGAAGCCCGGGGCCTACTACCGGCGCGGACTGGCCTTGGCGGCCAGGAAGGACTGGGACGCGGCGGCCAGGGATTTCGACCAGGCGGTCCGCATCGATCCCCAATCGCTGGTCGCCCGCGAAGCGCTCTGCCGCGCCCTTCTGGCGGCCGACGACCTGCAACGCGCCTGGCTGGAGTGCGGTAAGGCGTTGGATCGCAGCCCCGACCGTGCCGAGTTCTACGCTTTGCGCGGCGAGGTATTGCGGCGGCAGGGGCACGAGGCGAAGGCCAACGGAGAGTTCGTCAAGGCCCTGATGTTCCTCCCCTCGCGTAGTTCGCCCGCCGCCGGCGACTACTGCCGGCGGGCCGCGATCGCCTGTGCTGGCCGCGACTGGAAGCAGGCCCTCGAGGATCTTGATTTGGCCATTGCCCTCGATCCGAATTTCGCCGAGGCCTACACGGAAGGCGGCCGAGTGATGGCGGAAGTCGCCGAGTTGGCCGGGGAGAATTCCAATTACTGGTGGGGCCACACGGTCGCCTCTCTGGACAATGCGATTCGACTTCGCAAAGACTACCCGGAAGCCTATTACCAGCGGGCGTACGCGAAACTGCGGCTCGGGCAGGCGGATCAGGCGATCGGCGACTTGAACCAGGCGATCGGCTGTTGGGACGAGTACGCGGACGCCTACTGCCTCCGCGCGGAGGCGAGCTTGCAGCTCCACCGGCCGCGTCAGGCGATCAGCGACTGTGATCGGGCGACCGAGCTGGACGGCCGCATGGTTCAAGCCTACCGCATTCGCGGCAAGGCAAGAACCGAGATGGGACTGTTGGCCGAAGCGCTCGACGATTTCAGCACGGTGACCCGGTTGACCCCTGAAGACGCCGAGGCCTACTACAATCTCGGCAACGTCTATCACCGCAAGGGCGACCTGTATGCCGCCGCCGGCGCGTACCTTAAGTCGTGGAATACGACGTGCTGGCCCGGCCTCACGTACTGGCGCAAGGAGATGAACCTCCCGAACGCCGGGCACGCCGATCCTTCCTACAACCTGGGACTGGTTTTCGAGACCCTGGCGCGCCAGGGCCAGCCGGTGCCGCCGGAGGTGCTCGCGACGACCGGCACAAGGTGCCTCTTGAAGGACAATTGGGAGGCGGCCCTGGAGAGCTTCAACGAAGTGCTTCGCGTCAATCCCGGTAGTGCAGAGGCCCGGGAGCACACCAAGTTCATCGAACGCGAAGCGAAACTCGCCAACGGTACGGCCAAGTAGGCCGCGCCCTGCGATTGGTGACCGGCGCGAAGAATTTGACACGGATTATTCACGGCCGAGCGATCCGGCGCAAGAAGAATAACAATAGCCCGAAGCGCAAGCGAGGGTAAGTGGTTGTGCTTCCCTCGCTTGCGCTTCGGGCTAGTGGGGACGTGAACCAAGGGGCGGTCAGCCATCCGGCCGCTTCGATTCCTTCAACGCGCGCCGCTGGCCGCGATCCGGCCGGCCGACTCTCCCGCGCTCTCGACCGTGATCTTGGCGCGCAGCGACGCGCCGGCTGCCGGCCGGCAACGGAACTTCATCGAGTTGTCGCCGGCCGCCAGCATGGGCGTCGGCCCGGCAACGTGGACCTCCTGGAGCAGTTTGCCTCGCTCGTCGAACGCCTTGCAGTCCGAAGCGGAGGCGAACTCCAACCAGCAGCCGCTCTCCAAAACGACCGGGAAGACGATCTCCGTCTTGCCCACCGTGACGGCCGGGTTGGTGAGCCGGGTCTTCACCGTCCGCAGGGCCTTGATCGGTCCCAGGCAGCAGGCCGCCTCGCCGCCCGGCGGCAGGCCGTTGAACCAGAGATTCAGCGCGCTGACGTGATCGTGGATGAGCGGCGAACGATAGACGGCCGAAATGTCCTGGTAAGGCCAGGCGTAGTCGGCATACTGGTCCGCGTCGCGCTCCCGCGCCAAGAGCTCGAAGTAGCGCCAGCCGCGGAAGTCGATCTTGACGTAGTGCTCGTCGTACGTGGGCCAGAACTGCGTCGGATTGGTCAACTGGAGGTTCAGCAGCTCGCCCTTGCCGTCGCCGTGGATCCAGACGCCCAGCGCGTCGAACGCATTGAGGTCCAGCGGCGGGTCAAAGACCTTCGCCGCCCTGCACCAGGCGCCTTGCGGCGTCTTGCGGGTGCTGGCGGCCGAGTAGCACCCGCTGGGCTTGCCCGACCGCGACGGCTCGGCGGTTGCCCGGAAAGTCTGCCTCACGCCCTCGGCCGCCTCCTGGACGGCGAACTGGCCCGGCGCGGCGAAGTCGGCCAGCACGCGGCCGCCGGGTCCGTCGTAAGGCTCGGCCGAATAGAGCGCGTCAATCCTCAGCCGCAGCGGCTGGGCCGCATGGCGGTTGCGCACCGTCCACGAGTCGCTGCCGTCGGCCAGCCCGGTAAGCTTGTGAGCCAGGTAGTCGATGGGAATGAAATCGGCCGAGCCGTCGGCGGCCTCGACCAGGTGGAAGTCGGCCCGTTCGGTCTTCAGCTTCTCGCGCAGCTCCGCCGGGCAGCGGCCGGCCAGCCGCAGGCGCTCGTAGCGGCCCAGCATGGCCAGATACTCATTCTGCCGCGCATTGGCGGGCTGGCCGCCCACGGAAACTCCCTCGAACGAGGTCGGCGCGTCGTAGGCCAAGGCCTTGCAGCAGAGATACTCGAACTCGCCGGGCGTTTCGGCCGGGTAGTCGCGTTCGGGGCCGGTGATGACCCACCAGCCGAGCTGGCCGGGCAGAAGCGCCGTGCGGCGGAAATCCTCGTTGGCCCGGCAGTGGGCGTCGACGAATCGCTTGAGTCCCCAGTTGGGATAATCCCAAGCGCCGAAGCGGGAATGGAAGGCCCACTCGTAATGGCCCCAGGCGCTGGCCTCCACCAGCGCGTTGCGGCGGAATCTCTTGAAGATCACCTCGCGCATCTTCGCCATGCCGTACCAGCCGTCCGGCATCCCTTCGGAGCCGTCCTGGTAGATCATGTCGAACCCGCACGTGTTGAACACCTCCGCGATCGCCGCGGCCAGGTCGTCGACCAGCGTCGAGTCTGCGTCGGGCTGGAAGGTCTGGTAGCGGACGAAGAGATAATGGACCGGCGTGCCACGGTCGTGCGGCGCGGCTTTCGTGCCGAAGGCGCCCCGATGGCAGCCGCTGAAGCCGTAGGGTGATGTCCGGGCGATGGCGTCGTACTGGATCAGCTCGTCGCCAAGCTGGAGCACGTTGCCGCGGCTGCCGTAGGCCCAGATGGTGTCCAGGTCGCCCGGCTTCTCGGCGGTCCGCAGGATGGCGTCTTTTCCGTCGATCGCAGCGGCAAGCGTGTAGGTCGCCTCCTTGGCCAGGCGCGGATCGGGGACGGGCGAGGCCCAGAGATCGCTGGGCAGGATAGCGCCGGTCAGCGTGTGCATGCCCGCCTTCAGGCCGGCGGCGTGGATCTTGTCCACCGCGGCCTTCAGTCCGGCCAGGCCGTGGGGAAAGGCGTCCTTGCGGGGAGCGTAGTGTCCGAGCGTCTGCTCCCAACCGATGAGATGGATCTCCTGGATGCCGCTGAGCTTGGCCAGGGCGATCCAGTCGTCGACGTTCTTTTCCGACACGTCGGCGAAGACGTACGAGCCGCGATTGGGCTGGGCGTCCAGGGCCCAGGGACCGCCCAGCGGCGACCGGGTGGCCCCCTCCTCTTCGAGCAACTCCTTCAACACTTGCCGGATCTGGGAGACGGGGCCCGCGGCCAGGGCGGCCTTGGCCCCAGCGAAGCCGTGCCGTCGCGATGCGCTTGCCGACAACCAGGCCGGCTTACCGCCCACCGTGCCCAGCGCCTGCGGGTTCAACGCCCGCAGGGCGAAGGCGAACTCGGCATCCGCAGCGACGCCCGACATGGCGTTGGCGTCGTCGGTCTTCAGGACCAGGTTCAAGAGCGAAACTTCCTCGACCGCCGGGCCGTCAACCGACTGGATCTCCAGGCACAAGTACCGCTTGGCGCACCGTACTGCGATGGTCACCGCGGCATGGGCCCCGGCGAACTCGGCCACCAGCGTCCCTTCGCCGGCGACCTTGCCTTCGGCGAAGCGGCAGCTCGTCGGCGAGTGACTCGTCCCGCCCTTTTTCAACGTCACGATGGCCTGTTGGCCGGGCGCGGCGAGGTACTCCTTCCCGGGACCCTTGGCAAGAAGGCTCAGGTTCTTGCCCTCGGCGCTCAGCGCGTACTCGACGGAGTCGTTCTTGAGCACGATCTTGGCCGTCGGTGCAGCGCCCACGGCCTGCCCGGCAAGGACCAGAAGAACCATCGCAACCCACGTCGACGTTGGCAACGAAGTCCTGGCAAGCATCGGTTTCTCCTTGTGCATGGCCCGTGACGGGTCTTGATAATCAAGAACAGCAAGGCGCCGCGCAACAATGACCTACCGACCCTGGTCTGTAGGGAACGCGCTGCGTGGCGTTCCGTG
>Ga0181539_1004316_pt1 | contig 12267 bp, 10 predicted proteins | sample PEATcosm2014_Bin_46_FD_119767 | JGI IMG/M metagenome (GOLD analysis project Ga0181539, IMG submission 119767) | Peatland microbial communities from MTU Mesocosm Facility, Houghton, MI, USA - PEATcosm2014_Bin23_60_metaG | ecosystem: Environmental > Terrestrial > Soil > Wetlands > Peat | place... | reverse complement strand
CGGTGATATCCTGCATGAAGCCTTCGTAGCAATAGATCTCACCTTTTTCATTCTTAACTGACCGGGCATTCTCGGAAATCAAAAAGGTACTGCCATCCTTACGGAAGGCTTGATATTCGAAATCCTTGAGAAACCCATCCCTTTCCATTAGGCGCATAAACTCGACCCTCTGCTGAGGGTCCACATAAACTTGTTTTTTTATGTCGGAGATGTCAGCCATCAGGTTCTCAGGCGATTCATAACCGAACATTTTTGCCATAGCTGTGTTGGCACCTATATATCTCCCTCCAGGGGTACTCTGAAAGATCCCTTCAATGGCGTTTTCAAAAATGCTTCGATATCTCTCCAGCCTTTCGCAGCGCCTCCTCCACCCGCTTGCGCTCGGTGATGTCGATCATCACAGCGACCAACCCGGCCAGATTGCCATCAGCAGTTAAGTAGGTGGCTCTGTGGAAATTGACGTCACGTCTGGTGCCATCCGCACGGTCCATAGGAAAATCGTAGATCTGAACCCCAGGCTGCCGGAATAAGGCCGCATCCATTTCAGAGTACTTGTCGGCCAGATCTTTTGAATATACCTCATAAACCGACTTGCCAATGATCTCTTCTTTTGGCAAACCTAAAAAATCAGTAAGTGCCTTGTTACATCCCAAATATATCCCTTCGACATTCTTATAGAGAATGGGACTTGGGATGGTATCGATCAAGGTTTGCAAGAAATACAAATGCTCCCGTCGCGCTTCTTCCGCCCGCTTACGCTCGGCAATCTCCGCCTGCAAAATCTCATTGGCCCTGGTGAGTTCCGCCGTTCTCTCTTGCACCCGGATCTCCAGTTCACCATAAGCCCTTTGCAGCCCCTCCTCCGCCTCTTCCTGCCGCCTCAGGCTCCGGCGCAGTTGTCTGGTCCCGATAAAAATCCCCGCGGTCCCCAGGAGCCAGACGAAAGCGTACTTATAAAATGGCTCATTAGGTTAGCACTGGCTACGCTCCATAACGGGCCAATGGGCACCGCGATGCTGATCCCGCCGCGAATGTCTCCCAACTTGTAGCCTTGCTTGCCATGGCAGGCCAGGCAGCTCTTTTCGGTAACTAAAGGGCGCATCAACCGCAGAAAGGGTTGCCCGTCCAGTTTTTCCACCGAGCTCACTTCGGTTGTCCCTTTCCCAAAGGCCTGGAGGGCGGCGGTCTCCCAGGCATCCGGGAAATTCTCTGGCCGGATGGGGTTCAGGCTGGTGATATGCCCCCGCACCTGAAATTTCTCCCTGGCCAGTTCGTGCACCTGCCGCGTCATGTAAGCAGGGTTGATCAGGGTCAGGACCCTCCCCGAAGGGGTGGTGAGGTCCCTTTCGGGAAGGTGGGAGAGATAAGGATTGGGGGGCGTCTTGTCGCTTACCGGCAGGTAAACCCCGCCTGCCGAGGCGTTCCAGAGTCGGTAGAGCACGTCTTTTTCAAAGTGGGTCCTGGCCCAAATCCGGCCATTCTCCAGCATGCTCGCTTTCGACTCGCGGTAATCCCAAACCACGGATAGAAATATGACCGCGGTCCAGGCGACCACAAGCAACCGGGTGAACAAGACGATGGGGACCGGCCGCTTGGGGGTATTAGCCTCGTTTGTCATTCTCTCTCCTCCGGACCGCCGGAGCCTTGCCTCTTGCTGACGGACAATCCCGGCCAGGGCTGATGAGCGCCACCTCCACCGGGATATGCTCCACCATGCCCCGGTACCTCTCTTCCGACTGTCGTAATATGAGATTATGCGGCAGCCTTGGCCCCGCAGTCGAAAAAATTGTTTTGGGGACCTCTCTGCTTCGATGAGAATCTCCCAAAGGTGCCATTCCTGTGGAAGGGAAAGAACTAAACTTTTTCCCTAGTTCATGCTATGATTCTTTACAACTTTAGGACCTTCAGAGTTCTCTCCTGCCTCCTAAAGATAATGCAAGTCCCATACCAAGGCAACGATTCCGGGAAGGCTTTCAACTAAATATCTTGCCAAAACAGAATCTTCTCAAAAAATCCCAATAGTTGCGGATATGATCTGCATAGTGAAACCCTTTACAAGGATCATTAGGAGCACATCAATAGCAGTGATCTTTTATCCCAGATTTCGCTACAAATCGTAACGATTGCCTATTCATTTCCAATGAGGGTATTGTTTAATACTTTACCCAGCTCTGAAATCTTATAAGGCTTGGCAATAACAGCAGCAAACCCATACTTTTGAAAATCAGCCATTATTAGGTCATCTGAATAGCCGCTTGAAACTATAGCCTTCACCTGGGGGGCAATCTTAAGAAGCTCCTTTATGGCCTCTTTACCCCCCATGCCCCCGGGAACAGTGAGGTCTAAAATTACCGCAGCAAATGCCTGTCCAGACTCTTGCGCCTTGACAAACATTTCTATTGCCTCGCCTCCATCTCTGGCAAACTCCGCCTCATAGCCCAGACGGGCAAGCATTCCCCCTAATACTTCCCGCACCATCTCTTCATCGTCCATTACCAGGATCTTGCCTGTCCCAACCAGCAGCTCCCTATCTTTTTCTGGTTGAGGGGTAACTTGTCGTTCGACGGCTGAAAGATAGATATGAAAAGTTGTTTCCACCCCTGGTTTTGACTCCACTGCAATATGACCGTTATGTTTTTTAATAATAGCGTAGGCCGAGGCCAAGCCCAAGCCGCTGCCCTTCTGTTTGGTAGTAAAGTAGGGGTCAAATATTCTCGGAAGATGCTCCGCCGGTATGCCCATCCCCTGATCTCGCACCGAGATTTTGATATACCTCCCGGCGCTCAGAGGCAAACCGCTATCTGTCCCTAAAGTAAGGTTTTCTGCCCAAACCTTAATCGTCCCGCCAATAGGCATGGCCTGAACGGCATTGATAGTGAGATTATGGAAGACTTGGCCGATTTGCCCTGGGTCGCCTTCTATCCACCAGAGATTTTCTGGGCAAGTAGCTTCACACCGCACCGGGGAACCTACACAGGCAAAAGTGGTGGATTCGGTGAGGAGTTCCGCAACCGAGAAGAGTTTTCTTACCGGCGCCCCACCTTTGGCAAAGGTGAGCAGTTGCTGCGACAAAGCCTGAGCCCGCAGGCACGCCGCTTCTGCCTGAGCCAATCTGTCTCGAACCGGGGGGCCTATCTTGTCATCCAGCGCGGCCAGGCCAATATTTCCAAGTATTGCAGTAAGAATATTGTTGAAGTCGTGGGCGATGCCCCCGGCCAGGGTACCCACCGCTTCCATCTTTTGGGCCTGGAGGAACTGGTCTTCCAGTTTCTTCCGTTCCGTAATATCTCGGGCCACCCCTACCATTCCCGAAGGCTGGCCTTGGGAATCCTTGAGGAAGGAGCCCTTGACTTCAATATACACGATCCTGGACCCATCCTTGAACGGAAGCTCTAAGTGGTGAAGGAGAAAAGTAGGATATTCCTGTCGCGCCAAATTCTCCGGAGAGAGGAGCTCTGCCAGCGTCTTTTTACACAAATCCATTGAATCCGGGGTTAGTAATTGATCCAGCGTCATGCCCACGAGCTCTTTATCCTTATAGCCGCATAGGTTCTCGCAAGAGGGGCTGGCATAGGTGATCTTCCAGTTCAAATCTATGGTCCAGATAACGTCGATGACGTTTTCGGCAAGTAAGCGGTATTGCGCCTCGCTCTCCTGTAGCGCCGCCTCCGCCTGCTTGCGCTGGAGGATATCCTGTTCCAGCCGCTCATTGAGTTGGTTCAAGTCCGCAGTGCGTTGTCTGACGCGTTTTTCCAGGAAGTCATGACTCTGCCGCAGATTGCGGGACATGGCGTTAAAGGCCGTGGTTAAATCCCGCAGTTCCGGACCCGGGGGCACCGGGATGGTTTCTCCCAGCCGCGCATCACTTTGAGCGATCTCCAGGGCTTTTTGGCGAAGTGCCGCCATAGGATCAAACAACAAGTGCTTGCCGATCCATGTTTGGCTGGCAAACAGACAGCCGAGCAGGGCCAAAAGAATCCCGGAAAGCTGCCAGGAAAGGCGGTTAGCTTGTCCATAGGCTTCAGCCAGCGGGATGCGGATGGAAATGGCGTGGACCTCCTCCCCCTCCAGACGGCCAAAGCCGCGAGTGGGGCCATAGATCTTCACCAGGTCGCCCGGCGCCCGGGCCGGGGTGGAATGGCATTGCAGACAGGTCTTCTTCATCTCTAATCCCCGGCGCATGATCACCAAAAAAGGCTGGCCGTTCATGGTCCGAACCTCGGAACGTTCTGCTAACTTGGGATCTTTGGCAAGTTGTTCCAGGAAGACCCTCTCATGCGGGTCGGCCTCATTTTCCAAAGTGCGGGCGTTAATGGCGCATTCTTTGTAATAATATTTGGCCTTTTCCAATAATCTGAAGTAATGATTAATCTGGCGGATGGCGTAGGTAGATGACATCCAGGTGGGCTCAAAATAATCCGGAGGCCGAAAGGATTCACTCCAGGAAAACAGCTTGAGTTTCATTTCCTGTAAGTACTGGTGGGCGGCAAGATTATGGTTAAGTAACATGAGCGCTTTAGATTCCGCTTCATTGAACGCCTGTTTCCGCATTTCATAATTGACTAAAATGACAATTATTATTGAAGCCACTAGATAAATGGCACCAGTCGTTGTGAATATGCGGTTGCTTATTTTCATGTCGATACCTATTTTAACATTTGTTATTGCATCATTTTTATGATAATAGGCTCCAATAACTGATAGAGACTATAGACCGAGATTATGGCAGCCTTGGCCACCGCGGTTAAAAAAAGGGGTTTGGAACCTTACATCTCGCCATTTTGGCCATTCCTCCCAGGTTAATACTATATTGATTTTTGAGATTTATCTGATTGCTTTGCCAATGATTCTTTGGCTTTGATGGTAATATGGTTCATTGGCGGAAAAGGTAAATCAGGATTTCCCTGATATATACCTTCGATAACAATGAATTTGGGGTCAGGAGAATGCTGTATCCTCTAATTCGAGATTTCCATTTACATAATTTCCTTGACAAACCTTATCAATTGGCAAAATAATGACATCCTTACATTGATTTATCCATATTTCAAAAAAATTAAGGAGACCTTTCCCATGGCCACAGAAAATTTGAAGCTCACCGCAGATATCATCATTTCCCATGCCTCTATGACGGAATTATCCACCAAGGAGTTAGTGGAAGAGATTAAAGACGTCTACAATGTCCTCTCTTCTCTGGAAGGCGGCGCTGTGATCCCAGAGATCATGGCACCGAAAAAAGGTCAAGAAGCGGTAGAGGTGAGGAAACCGTCGATCCCCCTAAGGGATATTGTGACCCAGAAATACGTGATATGCCTGGAATGTGGCAAAAAGATGAGAACTCTGAAGGCACATATCCGGAAAGCCCATGGCTTGATGCCGAAAGAATATTTTAAGAGATATGGCCTTGATCCAAAAAAATTCCCGCTCGTGTGCAAAGAATATTCGAAGCAGCGGAGCCAGATGGCAAAAAAACGGGGGTTTGGGGTGAAGGGAACTCACCATAAGGCCAAGGCTTAAGAAAGCGATCCGATACCTGGCTCCTTAAAATAAGTGTCAAATCCGGGAATGAGGTTGATCAAGACCTCATTCCTAAGATAGTGGAATGTTTTTGGGGTTGATCCGGAGAGAGAGGCATAATTGCCGTCGGCATTGATCCGCCGCCAGTTAGGGCTGAACTTTGAGTTCGTACAATACAGATACCAGTAAGGTTGGAGGGAAAATTTCCCTTTGGCAACGGGAATGGCGATGGAAGTAACAATGGGGCCGAAGGTGTAAGGGTATTTTTTTTCTTGAGCAGTTTCTTGGACCTCGCCGGTGATTCCCGTAACCTGCCAGGGCATTACCGGGATTAGCAGTCCCACCGCAAGTAAGATCAGCAACGACCTCCGCATCTTCCTCTCCTTCGCCTCCTTACCGCGCAGTTGGTTCCCCCGGGCTGGTCCGGTCTATTCCCCGGTCAAGGAATAGTCCTAGCGGGAAAATCGTTCCCATTTTGGCACAGATGGTTGATCCAGGGCAACCAGGGGATTATTTTTTTCATTTTCGCGATTAATGCTCAATGCTTGCCAGGCCGATATGCAGGATAATGGGCCCCGAGAGGAGTCCGCAGCGGGAGCGAAGAGAATTATGCCCTGCTGGTGGATCGAAGGGAGGCAGAGAGATGAGCAGGAGGCTTTACACACCGGAGCAGATCATCGGGAAGCTGCGGGAAGCAGAGGTAGCCGGGATTGGGGGCTGTAAATCACCCTAAAAGGAGGGCAACATGAGAACCTTTAACCAGGGGTTGGCACCTAACCACCAGCCCGAGTGACGCGGAAACTCACGGAGACAGCCTTATGGCTGGCCATGATCCTTATCTTCCACCCAGCGACCGGCAACTGCCAACCCGCTCCGACAGTAATAGCCACGGCCTACTGCCTCAAGGGCCACACAACATCAGGGCCAACGATAGCCGAGATTCACAGGAAAGGCGGCTGCATTGCTCTGAGCCGGAAACTGGCGAAAGACTTGGGCCTGAAATCAGGGCCAGGGCAATACGACTACCGATTTGGAGTTTTGATTTGCGTTTCTGGAGTTGGAACCTTCATTTTTGCTGATTTGATGCCGTCCCGGTGGCGCTATTACAGGGTCGATATTTTCTACCCTAGTCTCCATGAATGCCATGTGTTCGGGGTGAAGAAATGCCAGGTGAGGGTGGTTAAATGATACTCACATTCCCCGATAGCGGGTTTTTTGCCAAGGATAAAGATGGAATCTGGAAATGGTTTGTTATGCTGTCCCTATGGGATATGCTGTGCTTGGTTCATTTTGGGTGGATAGAATGATTTTCCGGCCCAACATCGTCAAGTACCCGGAGCCGGAGCTTATGAAATATCAGTTCAAGAGGAAAATTGATTGGAAATAATGAAAGCCCGCAACGAAGATGTCCCCGAACTCCGATCCTTCCTCAAAAACAAGGACCAGCACGGCGCACCCCCAGAACCAAGATACCTCACTGCTGTAGAGCTTAAGGAGCCCAACCCAGCACCGCGCGATAATGGTGCGATAGAGGAAAAGCCGAGGCCATATGCACGCATACCACCTCTCATAAGAAAGTCACGGTGATAGAGCCAAGCAATAATAGCGCGGATCACTTGCCAAAACAGAATCTTCTCAAAAAATCCCAATAGTTGCGCATATGATCCGCATATATTGCCGGGGCATCTGTGGAGAGGCTGATTTCAGATATCGGTGACAAGGGAATACCAGGTTACCGGCGGGAATGGCAGGAATCCTTCAGGCCAAGAAAGCTGGATATCCTCTAGATATGGAAGATTTTTGGCTCGGTGATAAGTTTCGGATCATAGCAGTGATCGACACTTCTGCCGCCAGTAGATTGGTCAATGGCTTGATCCAAGCATGGGCCAGAATTTTATTTTCATCTGCTCAGGCAGGTATCAGATGGGGGCGGGCTCTCTTGATCAACCAAAGAAAATCTAACCCATGAGGCCCGGCATGGCGAGAATTACTGATTACCAGATCCACAGGAATGGAACGGTTATTCAAGATCTCAAGAGGTTCCTTTCCCGGCGTTTAGTTTAGTCTAATACCAGTACTCCGCATTTTCATCTGTGACAAGGGTTTGGGAAGCGGCAACGCGCCTGCCGAAAGGACGATTCCGGCAAGATGAATTTCGAGTTTGAAACGCCTGCCTATTTAGTGACTTCAATCTCTGTAGCGGTCCAGATACCGTCCGGCCTAACCAGTTTTCTCAGATGCACGATATAATTTTGCGAACTTCTACATTGTACACTTGCTTGATCACGGCTTTCATTGACAGATTTACAATCCTCATATGTTACATTCTTATCCATCGAAGCTAGAGTGGCATATGCAACATCGACTGCATTCAGCCTCCATGGCTGATGCCCTTTATCAACCTCATCCTGCACAAACTTTTCGTTCTTGAGGTTTACGTTTAGGACGATTCTCTTACTGCTCTTGGAGCAAGCAGCAACAGTTTGATCATTGTGTTTTTTCATTTCTTCGCTCTGTACTATTTTTGGATCGTAGGAAAAAGCCAGGGACGATACGATAATGGCCAATATAACGTATCTTTTCATTCTATTAACCTCGCTAACTCATTTATCGCTTATTGACCTTCGACATTATTTTGTCATGGAAGCCCCAGTTCCTTTTGGAGAGCCACGTCGGAGTTAAAATATTTCTTATCCGACTTCCACTTCAGAACTCGCTTAAAGATATCGCGCGTGGTCCCAATTTCATTGTTTTGTTCAAGCTTATAGACCTCAAAGATGACGATGGACAGGTCGGGGATAGGCCTGCTCCCCGTCTGCCGTGCCGCAGTAATCAGCAGTGTTGCCGGCACGCCATTAAGCTTTCCGCGTGCAAAGCGAACACTCCTGACAAAATCATCTTCGGTATGCGGGTAATCACGGGTAAAGTCATTTGGGTGCCGCTCGTCGGAAACGATGTCGACCACGTTCCAGTCGGTTTTGCCGATCGCTGATGGCATCAAAACAAGAAAAAAATTGTAGCTATGGGCGTTCCAATTTTCACGCCATCCCTTAACAATGATTGCCGGACGCCCGTCGGACGCGAAGCGCTCTACCGTGTTCACTCCTAGTTGGAGCGGGATGACTGCCAGGTCCGTAAGCCCATGTTTCCCTTCGGCGGCCGATGCAATGATCGGCATCAACGACAGGAAGAGTATCAGGGAGAGTTTAGACAGATTTACCATGCCAGTATCCTTCTTCTTCATATTTTAGCCGCTTCTTTTCGTAGGTGTAAACCGAGATTATGCCGCAGCCTTAGCCACCCCAGTGGAAAAATGGGTTTTTGGAGCCCTTTAAACAAGTTAAACTCCGACAAGTTTCCTCTTTTTTAGCCATATGGTCTTGTGGGAATCAGGATAGCACAAAATTTCCTTTGGATGTATCCTTCTTGCGAATTTTGTGCCAATCCTAATTTAGAACCCCAGAACAGCACTGCCCGATGATCTGCAAACTTTGTATCAGTGCTATCAATTGAAGATTATTTGCCAAGAATGAGACTTATCAGTGGAGTGGGGAAATTTGTGGATATGGTTTAGATATGGGAAATTTTCAGGATTTTGATAAGTTTTCAGTCATAGCAGATAACATCATGTCCAAGCTATTGAATAATTTCTCAATACTCAAGCGCGCCGGGCTTGAAGTTGAGCCGATTCTTGGTGCCAATTTAACTATTCTTATCCTCAAAGAATTTTTTTCATTTTCCAAGAGAATCTCGCACATCCCCGCTCTCGGCCGCGGTTCCGGCTCACGATCCCTTTAGGCTAACTATCGGTAATTGCAGGATTTATTTTCATGGCCCATCTTGGCATTATCCTTGGATCAATAGCTGGTAAAGCCTTTGCCGCGGATAGTCTCGGGTTTCGGGAATTTGTTAATATATCTTGGCCCTAAAAACGCCCCCTTCCTGAAAGGGGAGGGGTTGGGGGGAGGGTGATAACTTCTTAGAATAGTAAAAAAATCCCCCTTCCCCCTAAAGTGGGAGGGGATAACAGCCGATTCTTTTTAGAAGGTTTTCCTGAAACACTATGCGAAGAGCCGCGGGTGGCAGCTCACCGCCCGCCAACCAGAGGAGACACGGATGCGAGACTCGTTCGAAGAGTTATCGTCCCCGAACCCTGGAATGGAGTTGATTTATACCCCCAGCGCCCGGATGGCGCCCCCTACCCGGATGTCTTGCCGTCCGTCCTGGTTGTCGATGACGATGACCAGTGCCGCAGGGTTCCCCTGAACTATCTGGAGCTAACCCCCTATTAGATATATTCGGCTGATAACATAGTGTCCACTCGAATCGGGAGTCTAAAAACTGGCGTACAAGGTGGGGCTTCAGTCAAGGGAGGCTGGCTAGAGCCCTGGAAGAGCCACCCATTAACCAAGCCAAGGAGGTCTTTATGAAAAAACTTGAGTCAACGAGGAAGGTAAATTCCCTTACAGCGCAAGACCTAGAGGTCTTTAGTGAACCAAGGCCAAAGAGGGCCAAAGGAAATGGACCAATTGGCGCGTGCCAATGTGGTAATGCTTATAACTGTAGCGGCGGTGGCTAATTGAGTAAATTCAATTAATGCCAACGAGGGGTAGGCTGGATTCTGGTCCATCGGCGGGGCAGACCGTCAAGGGTTATGAAGCCCTGTCGGCGCTGGTAACCCTCCCGGAATTTTTTTGCATTGAAGCCCCACTTTGTGCGCCAGTCTTTAAACTCCCGATTCGATATGGTTATCTATATATACCATCACTATTCTGCGTTTCGACTTCCATTTCTCTTTCCCTCAAAAGGCCCCGGCCCTGAAGATTGTGGAGAAAATTAATGAATATTTTAAATAAAAGACCTGTTGTCTCAAAACATATTTCCGATAAAATCAATAATAATAAGGTGTTATTAATTGACTCAGAAAGGGCTAACTGGGTTGTAGTTTCACGAGCATTGGCAGAAATTGTCATAACTTGCGATGGCAGCAAAAGTATAAAAAAGATTATCGATGAACTAAATATGAAAAGTAATAAAGATTTTTGCCAGAAGTTATTATCTTGTTTTGATAAATTATATAACCTTAATTTTTTCTATGATAATGATGTGAATATAACAGAACAGTCGAAGACATTAGACAGCGTTTACTTTAACTTGACGAAGAATTGTAATTTGAAATGTATTTATTGTTATGCTAATGCTGGAAGCACTGCTATAAAGAACATAAAAAATCAGTCTTTAACATTTTGGAAAAATACCATTGATCAATTATCTGATCTAAATAAAAATGCAACTATAAATTTCACAGGTGGAGAACCTACTATATATAAATATTTCTGGAATATAGTTGAACATGCTAAAAATAGAGGTTTTAAATTGACATTAATCACTAATGGTTCAAATAGCGAAGCTAAAGATATTCAAAGATATTTTGATTATTTTAATTCTATTAAAGTAAGCATAGATTCACTAAGAGAAGATACGAATAGTTTAACTCGCGGGAAAGGTTCTTTATTTCTTGCGCAAACTTTTATTGATGTCATTATACAAAATGGTATGAAACCGACTATAATGGTCGTTGTATCAAATTATAATAAAAGATATCTTTATGAAATTAATGATAAGTACAAATCTTCTGCTATGATAAGATATCAGCCCATGTATAATATGGGCAGAGGTAATCAATTAGTAAATATAAGCATTGCTGCAAAGGAATATTATTCTATCTTGAAATCAGAAAATATAGAAAGGATGAAGGAAGATATTACCTATAAAAGAAATATGAAATATCTATGGTGTGGCATGGGGAGGAATGTTTTGAGTATAGAGGCAAATGGAGATGTATATCCATGCCAATTAACGCATCACGAGAATTTTAAGTTAGGAGATTTAAATAACCAATCATTAGAAAAAATATGGATAAATTCTCCTTACAGACATCATTCTGTGGATATGATTGAAGGATGTAAAATTTGTGAATTAAAACATATTTGTAGCGCTCCATGCAGAGCAAGGGCATTTTATGTTCTTGGAAGTATTTATAAAAAAGATCCACTATGCCCGGATTTTATAAAAAATAGCATATACGATAATCTCTTTGAGATTTAATTGGTCCTGAAATCAGACTTGATTTGACAGTACTTATGACCAGGTTTTTCCTAAATCCTCCAGGCAGCCTTCTGGAGATCCTCAGGCGTCATCACCACGTGGAATTCTATGTCAGCGTTAAAGGTGAGAAACCAGGGTTCAGCAAATGCTGGAACCTTGGATGGCTCAATCAAATCAATGATCAAGATTGCCCCACGCTGTCCATTCTGCTCAGTAAAATAAACGGCCTCAGGTTTGGTAATCTCCAGGAAATATGGCGTAATTTTTGGCCAACAGTACCGTCCCTGAGGGCTTTGTTGAACTCCCTATGAGGGAACTTGACATTTAAGAGCACTGGCTACACTCAGATGATGCAAAGTTTATCTCAAATAATTATAGGGCGGCCATTGTCAAGTATGCTGACAATCACTCTATTCAGATCATATCGTCAATTTTTGATGGTCTGTCGATAACTACAGACTTCCCTCTGGTACAGCACTACCGATCGGTGCTGGACTGGAGTTCATCATAGGTGGCCTACTAGCAGGCTGTTGAAAAACCAATGTAATTTAGTTGAGTCTCCTATCTTAGGACGAATTCGGAACCATTATGACGGGCAAATTATCGGATAGGTCTGGGCCACTTCCTCCTTGGATGACCGGT
>Ga0181539_1004314_pt1 | contig 12275 bp, 8 predicted proteins | sample PEATcosm2014_Bin_46_FD_119767 | JGI IMG/M metagenome (GOLD analysis project Ga0181539, IMG submission 119767) | Peatland microbial communities from MTU Mesocosm Facility, Houghton, MI, USA - PEATcosm2014_Bin23_60_metaG | ecosystem: Environmental > Terrestrial > Soil > Wetlands > Peat | place... | reverse complement strand
TGAACACGACGAGCTGGCGCTTGGGGATGGCCAGCTCGTCGATGTCGAGATTGTGCTCGCGCGCGCCGCGGACAACTACGAAATCTGGCTCGTCAGCGCTGCGCTGGTCCTTCATCACTGAAAATAGTAGGCGAGACCGACGGTGCCAGTCAGGTTGCCGGAAATGTTGACTACGGTTGGCCCCGTATCCGGAATGTAGAGACCTAGGCCCAGCGATCCCAGTAGCGCCACGTTGGACACGATGAACGCCCTGACCTGCGCGCCCAGTTCCATCTCAAAGTCCCACTGAGTGGTCGCAACGTAGTTTCTCCTTCTTGTGAAACCCAGCCCCACCCCAAGCGAAAAGTCGGCCGAAGAAGTCGCGTGAACGTGATACCAGCCTCGCGCCGCAAGGTCGAAATCAGTTCCAGTATTGTGATACAAGCCAACGAGCCCGTCGACATGGAATTGGCCTCCCGCATTTCCCCAGGTGAGCAGGAGGTTCGGGACTGTGTTGGAAACGTTGCCTAGCGCCACCGGTTGATAGAACGCGACCGCGCCCAGCCCGAAGCCGCGGCCGTTCCCACTCGTGGCCCCGGTCACCGTAGCCCTCGAGGTCGGCTCGGAAGGTGGAGTCATTTGGGCCAGAGCCACAGCAGGCGTGAGAACAGAAGCGATGGTCAGAAGCATCAGAAAGGTTGGCACTCGACGCATGTAGACACCTCCCAATTTGTGAAAAAGGAACCGTACTATAATCCATCGCCGCCATGAAGCTCGGACCGCGCGTCGCCATCGTCACCACGCTGCTCATGGCAGTCGCGCTCGCCTGCGCGATCTGGGCCGTGCTCGCCGTGCTGCGCGCCGATCAAGTGCGCAGGCTGGACGGTGAGGCCCATGCCATGGCCGACGCGCTGGCAGCAGGGCTGGAACCCCTGACACCCAGCGAGGCCGGCACGCTTCTGCCCGCCCGCGTGGCTTCGGCCAACGCGCGGCTGGGTCAGTTCCGTCTGGAAACCATCGCCTGGGGCACCCAGCGGCCCAACAATTTCTGGGCTGGCTTGGTGGACGAGGCGAGCCGGCTCGATGCTCCGGTGGGCCAGCTCTTCGAGCCGGCCGGCATGCCGCTCTTCTACGCCATGGCGATTCCCCTGCACAGTGCCCAGCCCGGCGCACCGGATCGCCAGACCAGCGCCTTTTTGGGCCTGGTCTGCGACAGCAGCTTCATCACGGCCGAGGTCATGGGCACCGGCTGGCGCCTGCTTCCCTTTCTCGTCCTGGGAATCCTTGCCTTCGGCATCCTGCTCTACCTGACCCTGCGCCGGCGCGTGGTGAACCCGCTGCGCCGGCTGATCGAGGCTCTCGACGCCGTGGCCCAGGGCGACCTGACCCGCGCGGTGCTGCCCGGCCGCGACGACGAGATCGGCAGCCTGGCCGGGCAATTCAACAAGATGACAAACTACCTGCGCGAGGCGCGCGAGAAAGAGGCGCGCGCCACCGCGGCCCGCCAGACCATGGAAACGCACCTGCGCCGCGCGGAAAAACTGGCCACCGTGGGCCAAGTGGCGGCCGAGATCGCGCACGAGGTGGGCACGCCGCTCAACGTGATCGGTGGCCGCGCCCGCACCCTGGCCAAGCGTCCCGACGATCCGGCCGAGGTGCAGAAGAACGCCGAGATCATCACCGAACAGGTTGGGCGCATCACCAAGATCATCCGCCAGGTCCTGGATGCGTCACGCAAGAGCCGGCCCAGTTTGACGGAAGTCGACGTCACCCGCGTGGTGCGCGAGGCGCTCAGCTTCGTGGAGGAGCTGATCCAGCGCCAACACATCGAGGTGAGCGTGCATGCCGCGACCGATCTGCGGCCGATTCCCGGCGACCCCGACGAGATCCAACAAGTCTGCCTGAACCTTGTGATGAACGCGATTCACGCGATGAAGGACGGCGGCAGCCTGACCATCGACTTGGAACAGCTGGTCCGGCGCAAGGAGGGCCTGGCGTTGTCGCCGCCTTCGCCCTATCTCATGCTGCAGGTGAGCGACACCGGGCCCGGCATTCCGGTCGCGGATCGCGACAAGATCTTCGAACCGTTCTTCACCACCAAGGATCCCGGCCAGGGCAGCGGGCTGGGCCTGGCGGTGAGCAAGGGCATCGTCAAGGATCACGAAGGCTGGATCGAGGTCGACGATGCCCCGCAAGGCGGGGCCGTGCTTCGCGTGTTCCTGCCCGTGGGCCGCGGGACCGAGCAACGAACCCGGGCTGACGGCGACACGCCTGCGCCGGTCAGCGAGAACGCGCGACAGCCGGGCGGGTGAGGTGGCGACGGCCAGACAATAACCGCGCTTGCCCCACGTCCACGGATAGGCAAGGATTGGCGGGCAAGACTTCCGCCTGACGGCGCGCCTTGCGCAGCATGGCCAGCCCTCCGAGCACGAACCACCACGTCTCCCCCGCCCGCGGACCAGCCCGGGCCGTCATCCTGGTGGTCGACGACGATGCGGACCAGCGCCAATCACTCAGGGAGGATCTGGAACGCGAAGGTTTCGCCGTCGATCTTGCCGACGGTGGCCGCGCGGGCGTGGAGCGTGTGCGGCGGGGCGGCGTGGACCTGGTGGTGTCCGACGTGAAAATGCCTGATCTCGATGGGCTGGATCTGTTGCGCGAGGTTCGCGCCGTCGATCCCTCTTTGTGTGTCATCATCATCACCGGATTCGGGTCGATCGACACAGCCATCCGTGCGGTCAAGCTGGGCGCCTACGACTATCTGCCCAAGCCGTTCGAGACCGACCACCTCCTGCTCCTCATCGACAAAGCGCTGGGCGAGCGCGCGCTCCGCTCCGAGGTGGTGCGGCTGCGCGAGGAGGTCAACCGGCGCGACCGGCTGGACAACATCATCGGTCGCTCGCCCGCCATGCAGGAGGTCTTCGGTCTCATCCGTCGCATGGCGGGCTCACAGGTCAGCGTGCTGGTCACCGGCGATTCTGGCACCGGCAAGGAGCTGGTGGCGCGCGCCATCCACGCCCATGGTCCGCGCAAGGCTCGTCCCTTCGTGGCGATGAACTGCTCGGCGATTCCCGAAACTCTGCTGGAAAGCGAGCTCTTCGGCTACGCGCGCGGCGCCCATTCCACCGCAAACACCGACCGCCAGGGTCTGTTCGTCGAGGCGAACGGCGGCACCCTGTTTCTTGACGAGATCGCCGAGATGCCCCTGCGGCTGCAACCCAAATTGCTGCGCGTCCTGCAGGACGGTGAGGTGCGGCCTCTCGGCACCAACAAGGTCGAACGCGTGGACGTGCGAGTGATCGCCGCCACCAATCGCGACCTGGCCGCGTATCTGCGCGAGGGACGCCTGCGCGAAGATCTCTACTACCGACTCAACGTCGTGCAGATTCATCTGCCCCCGCTACGCGCCCGCAGCGAGGATATCCTGCCCCTGGCGGAACATTTTCTGGCCCGCTCGGCCGCGCGGACCGGCAAACCCCTGCGCGGCTTTTCCGAGAGCGCCAAGAAGATCATGCTTGCCTACACCTTCCCCGGCAACGTGCGTGAGCTGGAAAACATGGTGGAACGGGCGGTGGCGCTGGCCGAGGGCGAGCTGGTCGGCCCCGATGATCTCCCCCCGGTCATGCGCGAGCGCAAGAGCCAGGACCGCATGGCCACCGCGGTCGCGCAGGGTCTGACCCTGGACCAGCTCGAACGCGAATTCATCGAGCGTGTGCTGGAATCCGAGGGCGGGAACAAGACGCGTGCGGCCCTGCGCCTGGGGCTGGACCGCAAGACCCTGTACCGAAAGCTGGAAGAATACGCGGCGGCACCCAAGCCAAGCAGCGACGGAGATGGGCCGAAGAGCACGGAATAGCCGCGGCGCTATCGACGCGGCCGCAGCGCCCTGCTAGCACTAGGGCATGGCTGATTCATTCGGCTCTCGCTCCGCGTTGCGCATGGGCAACCGCAGCTTCGAGATCTTCCGTCTGTCCGCGCTGCACGCAGACGGCTCGCCACTCGATCGCTTGCCGTTCTCGCTGAAGATTCTTCTCGAGAACCTGTTGCGGCGCGAAGATGGCATTGCGGTCACCCGACAGCACATCGAGGCCGTGGCGCGCTGGCAGCCCGATGCCGAGCCAGCGCGCGAGATCGCGTTCATGCCGGCGCGGGTGCTCATGCAGGACTTCACCGGCGTGCCCGCGGTGGTTGATCTGGCTGCCATGCGCACCGCCACCCAACACATGGGACGCGACCCCACCCGCATCGATCCGCTCTTGCCGGCGGAACTGGTCATTGATCACTCGGTACAAGTGGACGAGTACGGCCACGCGCAGGCTCTGGCGCGCAACAGCGAGATCGAGTTGACCCGCAACCACGAACGCTACGCGTTCCTGCGCTGGGGCCAATCCGCCTTTCGCAATCTCGCCGTGGTGCCGCCCAGCACGGGCATCGTCCATCAGGTCAACCTCGAGTACCTGGCGCGCGTGGTGTTTACCGGTGCCGATCCCAAACGCCCTGATGTCATGCAGGCTTATCCCGACACCCTGGTGGGAACCGACTCGCACACCACCATGATCAACGGGCTGGGCGTGCTGGGCTGGGGCGTGGGCGGCATCGAGGCCGAGGCCGCCATGCTCGGGCAACCCGTGCCGCTGCTGATTCCCCACGTGGTCGGCGTCCGCCTGACCGGCTCGCTGCGCGCCGGGGCCACGGCCACCGATCTCGTTCTCACAGTCACGGAAATCCTGCGCAAGCTGGGCGTGGTGGGGAAGTTCGTCGAATTCTTTGGCCCCGGGGTCGCGAAACTGCCGCTCGCGGATCGCGCGACCATCGCCAACATGGCGCCCGAATTTGGCGCCACCTGCGCGATGTTTCCCATCGACGAAGAAACCTTGGCCTACCTGCGTTTCTCCGGCCGGTCCCAGCAATCCATCGCCCTGGTGGAGGCCTACTTCCGGGAGCAGGGGCTGTTCGCCACGGCCGATACACCCGAAGCCCAGTACACCAAGGTCGTCGACCTCGACATGGCCAGCATCGAGCCGTGCGTGGCCGGGCCACGCCGGCCGCAGGAGCGCGTTCCGCTTCCCGAGATCAAGAAGTCGTTTGAAGCCGCCCTGCCCTCGTTGACCAGGCCCAAGCCGCCTGCTGCTGCCAGCCCCTCTCCGATCGCGGCCGCTCACCCTACCCTGAAACACGGCTCGCTGGTGCTGGCTGCCATCACCAGTTGTACCAACACGTCCAACCCGTCGGTGCTCCTGGCCGCAGGCCTGCTGGCCAAGAAAGCGGTGCAGCGCGGCCTGGCCAGCCAGCCCTGGGTCAAGACGTCGCTGGCGCCGGGATCGCAGGTGGTCACCGCCTACCTCAAGGCGGCTGGCCTTCTCCCTCATCTCGAGGCGCTCGGCTTTCACGTGGTGGCTTACGGCTGCACCACCTGCATCGGCAACTCGGGACCGCTGGCGGCGCCCATCTCGCAGGCCATCGAAGAGCGCTCGCTGGTAGTGGCGTCGGTGCTGTCGGGCAACCGCAACTTCGAAGGTCGGGTACACCCCGAAGTTCGCGCCAACTACCTGGCCTCGCCGCCGCTGGTGGTGGCCTTTGCCCTGGCTGGCCGGGTGGACATCAATCTCGAGGAGGAGCCATTGGGTCAAGACCGCTCCGGCCAGCCGGTCTTCCTGCGCGACCTCTGGCCATCGCAGGCCGAGATCCAGGCCGCATCAGCGGCGGTCAAGCCCACCATGTTCAGCGAGGCCTATGCCACCGTATTCGACGGCGATGCTCGCTGGCGCGGCATGCAGGTTCCGCAGGCAGCTACCTACGCATGGAACGAGGACTCCAGCTACGTCAAACATCCGCCCTACTTCGTTGACCTGCCGGCGACGCCCGCCGCGCCCGTCGAACTGGGCGGCATGCGCGTGCTGGCCGTGCTGGGCGACAGCATCACCACCGATCACATCTCGCCCGCGGGATCGATCAAACCCGACAGCCCAGCCGGGCGCTACCTCGTGGGCCTCGGTATCCAGCCCAAGGACTTCAACTCCTACGGCTCCCGTCGTGGCAACCACGAGGTCATGGTGCGCGGGACTTTCGCCAACATTCGTATCAAGAACCTGCTGGCGCGCGGAACCGAGGGCGGCGTCACGCGCTACCTGCCCGGCCGCGAAGTCATGCCCATCTACGATGCGGCCATGAAGTACCAGGCTGACCACGTGCCGCTCTTGGTGCTGGCCGGCCGCGACTACGGCTGCGGCTCGTCGCGCGACTGGGCGGCCAAGGGGACGCGCCTGCTCGGGGTGCGCGCGGTGCTGGCCGAAAGCTTCGAGCGCATCCACCGCTCGAACCTGGTGGGCATGGGGGTGCTGCCGCTGGAGTTTCTGCCCGGCGACAGCGCGCACAGCCTGGGTCTGGACGGCGAGGAGATCTTCGAGACCCTGGGCCTGCCCCACTTCCTCGATGCGCCGCCGGCCCACCGCCAAATTGCCTTGCGCATCACCCGGCCCGATGGATCGCAAGACCACTTCGCCGTGCGCGTGCGCATCGACACGCAACAAGAGTCGCTCTACTACCAGCACGGCGGCATCTTGCCGTATGTGCTGCGCTCGCTGGTTTGATTGTGCCAATCACGAAATCCTTCATCCCGCTCGTGGCGCTCGCCACGCTGATCGCTTCTTCGACCGGTGCCGCGCCCACGCCGCGGCCAGGAGGATCTGGCTTGACCTCGCAAAAATCAGCTTTCCCTTTCGCGTTTGCCGAGAAGGTTCTGGGCAACGGCCTGCGCATCTTCGTCGTGCCCTATGACTCGCCCGGCCTGGTGGCCTATTACTCGGTGGTGCGCACGGGCAGTCGCAACGAGGTCGAACCGGGCAAGTCCGGCTTCGCGCACTTCTTCGAGCACATGATGTTCCGCGGGACCGAGCGCTATTCCACCGAGCGCTACAATGCCGAGATCAAGGCCATGGGAGCGGACTCCAACGCGTTCACCGCCGAGGACATGACCGTGTTCCACATCCTGGCGGGCAAGTCCGCGCTGGCCAAGGTGGTCGAGATCGAGGCAGACCGCTTTCAGAATCTGAAATACGACGACGCTTCCTTCCAGAAAGAAGCCCGCGCGGTTCTGGGTGAGTACAACAAGGGCTCGTCGGATCCGATGCAGAAGATGGAAGAGGCTCTCTACAACCACGCTTTTGTGGCGCACAGCTACAAGCACACCACCATCGGTTTTTTGCGCGACATCGAGAACATGCCCCACCAGTTCGATTACTCGCGCCAATTTTTCGACCGCTACTACCGGCCCGACAACGTGATCCTGCTGGTGGTCGGCGACGTCACTGCCGATGCAGTGGTTCCGTTGGTCGAGAAGGCGTACGGCGCCTGGGCCAGAGGCCCCGCGCGGCCGCCGGTCCCCGTCGAGCCGCCGCAGATGCTGGAAGAACGCATAACCGTTCCCTGGAAAGGCGCCAGCCTGCCCATGCTGTTTGTCGGCTATCACACACCCGCATTCTCCACCAAGTCGCTCGACGGACCCGCGCTGGAAGTCCTGGGCGAGTTGCTCTTTGCTGAGCGCTCGCGCTTGCACAAGCAACTCGTGCTCGACGAGCAGAAGGTGGAAACCCTGGAAGGTAGCGCCGGGCGACACGTGGATCCCAACCTGTTTCTCGTGCTGGCCCGGGTGAAGCAAAGCCAGGACATGGCCACCGTCGAATCCACCATCGACAAGGAGATCGCGCGCATCGCAGCCCAAGGCGTGGACGAAAAGACCCTGGGCGAGGTGCTTTCGCACGCGCGCTACGCGTTCGCGGCCCAACTCTCGACGCCCGACCACGTGGCGCTGGTGGGGGCCGAGTTCCTGGCTCTCGACGGTCGGTTGTCCGCTATCGACGAATACTTCGCCCGACTGGCTCAGGTGACAAGCGCCGACGTGCAGCGGGTGGCACGCACGTACTTCACACCGCGCAACCGCACCGTCGTCACCCTACAACCGGAAGCCCCGTGAACCGACGGAGAACACCCATCATGTTGCTTTCCATCGCCCTGGCGGCAGCAGGCGTCCTCGCCTCCCGCCGACCGGCTGCTGCTTCACCCTCGCAACGCGCGGCCGCGCTCCCGCGAGGCCCGCGCACCGTGAAGTTGCCCTCGCCTGACAATCCCCTGGTGGCCATCCGCCTGCTCTTCCAGATAGGCGCGGCCGACGATCCCGCGGGCAAGGACGGCATGGCCGCGCTGACCGCGGCCATGCTCGGTTCGGCCGGAACGCAGCGCCGCTCCTGGGCCGAAGTCCTCGACGCGCTCTATCCCATGGCGGCCGAGATTCAAACCTACGGCGACAAGGATGCTCTTGTCTTTGAGGGCACAGTTCATCGCGACAATCTGGCGGCCTTCGCCGAACTTCTGGCCGAGCAGATCCTGACCCCGCGCTTTGCCGACGAAGATTTCACGCGTCACCGCCAGGACGCGATGGACTTCATCAGCAAGACCCTGCGCGGTAATGACGACGAGGATTTGGGCAAGCAGGCCCTGGCCGCGCTCATGTTCAAGGGCCATCCCTATGGCCATCCCACCGCCGGCACGGTAGCCGGTTTGCAAACCATTACTCTCGCTGACGTCCGCCGTTTCTACGCCAGCATGTTCACCCAGGATCGCTTGATCGTGGGCGTGGCCGGCGGGTATCCCGACGGCTTTCCCGAAAGTTTCGCTGCGCGTTTTTCCGCGCTGCCCGCCCGGGGCAAGCCGCAGAGGAAACTTCCGCCGGCCCCAGCCCACGGCGGCGAGGTGCTGATCGTCGAAAAAGACGCCCGCGCCAACGCCGTGTCCATTGGCCACCCTCTCGACATCACGCGCGTCGACGACGACTTCTATTCTCTCTTCCTGGCCGGCTCCTACCTGGGCGAACACCGCACCTTCAATGGCCAGCTCATGGTCGAACTGAGGCAGAAGCGCGGGCTGAACTACGGCGACTACGCCTACGTCGAGAACTTCATCCAGGACGGCGGGACGACTTTTCCGCTGACCAACATCACGCGCCGCCAGCAGCACTTCGAAATCTGGCTGCGCCCGCTGGCACCGAAGACCACGGCGTTTGCCATTCGTGGCGCTCTTTTCGAACTGGACAAGCTGGTGCGCGAAGGCATTCCGGCTGAGGGCTTCCAAGCCACGCGCGAGTTTCTGCTGCACTACGTGGACCTGTGGGCGCAGGATCCCTCACGCCGCCTGGGTTACGCCATCGACGCTCTCATCTACGGCAAGGACATCATCGCTGAGCTGAAGGCGCGGCTGCCGTCAATGACCAAGGTGCAGGTCGACCGAGCCATCCGAAAGCACCTCGACCCCAGACGCTTGACCATCGCCATCGTCAGCGACGACGCCAAAGCCCTGCGTGCCGAGTTGCTGTCCGGCAAGCCCACGCCCATAACCTATGACACCCAGGACACGCCGGCTGAAGTCCTTGCGCAAGACAAGTCCATCGCAGGTTTCCCGCTTCCCATCACCGCCAGCCGGATCAAGATCGTTCCCGCGGGAGTCATGTTCGAGAAGTAGAATGGGCCGTCGATGCCCGGAGCCGGTCGCTACCATATCTCGCGCAAGATCGCCGACGGCGGCATGGCCGAAATCTTTCTTGGCCGCCAACGTGGGGTCGAGGGATTCGAACGGCCGGTCGTGCTCAAGCGCATTCTTGCGTCTCTGCTGGCCGACCCGCAATTCCGCAATCAGATGATCGACGAGGCTCATGTCGCCATGAGCCTCAACCACAGCAACATCGTTCAGGTGCTGGATCTCGGCCACGCACGGGGCCGCTACTTTCTCGTCCTTGAGCTGGTCGATGGCTGGGACCTCAACCAGATCTTCAATCGTGCCCGGGCCGCCTCGTTTCCTCTCCCGCCCGAGCTGTCCCTCTATGTCGCGGGCGAGGTCTGCCGGGCGCTCGGCTATGCCCACGCCAAGACACGTGACGGGCAGCCTCTGGGCATCGTCCACCGCGACGTGAGCCCGCACAACGTGCTGGTCAGCGAGCAGGGCGAGGTCAAGCTGACCGACTTTGGCATCGCCAAGGCCACGGGCCGGCGCGAGCACACCGGTCACGGCGTGATCAAAGGCAAGCTAGCTTTCATGTCGCCCGAGCAGGCGTCGGGCTCCGCGGTCGATGCACGCTCGGACATCTTCTCGCTCGGAACCGTGCTGTACCTGCTGGGCACTGGACGGCGTCCCTTCGAGGCACCCACCGATCTCGAGGCCATCGTGCGTGTGCGGCAGTGCCAGTTCGCACGGCCCGAGGAGGTCACGCCCGACATCTCGCCCGAGTTCGCCCGCATCACCCTGCGGGCCATGCAGGCGGCCCCGGCGAACCGCTACCAGAGCGCGGAGGAGATGCTGGTCGACATCGAGACCGTGCAGCGCTCCGCTTTCAAGGCCGCGGGCCAGACCGAACTCAAGCGCTGGCTGGCGGAGCTGCAGCAGATGGACGGCGCGCCGACTATCTCCAAAGCGATCGGTCAGCCACCCGCGACGGACGATTCCGAGCCTCTGCAACTCGACGGCAGCGAAGATCTCATCTTCGACGACTCTTCCCAGGTCTCCGAGCTGCGCGAAGGCCCGGTTCGGCCCACCATGCCCACCATGGCGGCCACGCCGGCGCTCCTGCCCACCATGCACGTCGCAGCGCCGCCCCCCACTCCACCAGCAAAAGATCCGTCGAAGCTGTCGCGGCGAGTGGCCATGTTTTTCTTCCTGGGTGGGGCGGCTACGTTGCTGGCGTGGTTGGGCCTGCGCGACACTCCACGACGGCAGCACATAGCGGCGCGCTCCTCATCTGCTCCACGTGCACCGGCGTCGCCGGTCCCGGCTCCAGCGGAGCCGCCTTCTCCCCAACCCACCGAGGAGCCTGCCAAGAACGACCAGCCGCCCGCGCCGGAAGAGACTCGTCCGCCGCCCCAGCCACCGCCGACGGAAGACGAGGAGGAGGCTCTGCTCAAGCACAGCGAGCCAGCCAGCTCTGACCAGATTCTCGGAGAGGCTGAGGGCGAGGTGCCAGCCAAACCACCTGGCGCCAGACATGGCGAGCGGGCCAAGTCGGAGCGCGCCCTCCCCGAGAGCGTCTCCGTTCACATAGAGAGCCGCCCTCAAGGCGCCGTGGTCAAACTCAAGGAACGCGTCTTCGGGCGATCGCCGCTCAACCTGCGCTTCCGGCCCGGAATCACCTACCAACTGACATTCGTCAAGAAGGGGTACGAAACCGTGAGCAGGCGTTTCACCGTAAGCGGCAGGAAGAACCAGAAAGTCATCATAGCGCTGAAGAAGAAACCTGCGCCGAAGAAGTCGTTCTTTCGACGAATCCTGGGACGATGAGCCCCTCGCGCACCTCTGCGTCCTCCCCTCCCCCGGTGTTCTCAGCGAGCCGCGGTTCTCCGAAGGCGAGGCACACAGAGGCGCGGTCGCGAAAAAGCCCTAATCGCCCCCGGGGTTGTACACACCCGGCAGCCGCGGTCCGCGCCGATCACCCCGGTCGCGCCCGTGTCGGTGGCGGCCATGTCGTGACCGCCTGCGCTGCCTGCGACCGCCATCTGACTCGTTTCCGCCGCGCCCGTTGGGGTTCTGCCCGCTCGGCGGCGGCCGTCCCGGCGCCCCGTGCACAGAGGCGGCCACCGGCAACGACAACGGCGGCGGCACCACCCATTCCACGTAGGGTCGAATGTTGGCATCACGGATCGCCGCCCAGCCGGCTGCAAAGTCAGGCGCGGCTTCTTCTGGGCGAACCTCACACGACGCGGCCTCAGCTGAAAACGCCTCGGCCTCGCCCGGTTCCAGCACGATCTCTCCCGCTGCCGGTTCCCCGATGCCCGGCGCCTCTTGCCAGACACTCTCGTCGACGATGCCGTCGCTGGCGGGCGGCGGAACCCAAGGCGGGGGCACGGCGCGCGAAGGTAGATCGGGTATGGCGGTGGGGAAGATCGGCACTGGGCGCGCAGCACCTGCCGGCTTTTCGCCGCGACGCCGGTGCCGGCGCGGGCGGCCGTGGAAATCAGTTGCCGCGTGCAAACCGTGACGTGCGTCGGCGTCTCCTGGGTCGAACACCTCGCTGTCCAGGCCCGCGCATGAGTCACACAGGCCACACTTCCCGCCATCCTCCTCGCCGAAGTATGCACGCAGCATCTGCACCCGGCAGGTCTGCGTGTTCATGTACTTCAACAGCGCGGCCAGTCTCCGCCGGTCGGAAATACGCCGCGCCTCGAAAACCGAGGCCGCCTTGTCGATCTGCTCGCGCGTGGGCCGCGGCTCCACCCCCGCCCAGCGCGCGGCCTTGACTTCCACCGCCACCCCCATGG
>Ga0181539_1004306_pt1 | contig 12288 bp, 7 predicted proteins | sample PEATcosm2014_Bin_46_FD_119767 | JGI IMG/M metagenome (GOLD analysis project Ga0181539, IMG submission 119767) | Peatland microbial communities from MTU Mesocosm Facility, Houghton, MI, USA - PEATcosm2014_Bin23_60_metaG | ecosystem: Environmental > Terrestrial > Soil > Wetlands > Peat | place... | reverse complement strand
GTGGCCGGTGGGATTGTTGGGGTGAACCACAACGATGGCCCGCGTCTCCGGCGCAATCGCCCTCCGAAACCCCTCCGGATCGATCTGCCAGCCCTGGTCGTAAACCAGCGGGGCGGGCTTCAGCCGCACATCGTCCAGCACCGCCAGGAAGTCGAAGAGCGGATAACCCGGCTGAGCGGCGAGAATCTCGCTTCCCGGATCGCAGAGCAGCCGGAAGAGGTAGCTGTAGGCCTCGCTGGTGCTGGTGGTGAGCACAATCCGATCCGGCTCGACCGCGACCCCGTGGTCCGCATAGTACCCGCAGACCGCCTCGCGCGCGCTCAGGCTGCCCCTGGGCTGCGGATCGTAGTCCAGCGCCTGCGGATCGGCAAGCGCCGCCAGCAAATCCGGTGCGTACTGAAAGCCGCAGCGGGTGGGATTCGAGGCCGTCAGATCGGCAATCGGCAGTCCGGCCTGGGCGCGCAGCCGGTGAGCCCGCGCCAGCTGGCTCTCCTCCGTATTCCAGCCCGTTCTCAGCGAAAAGCGCATTCTATCGTTCCATCCACAAACTGGAGTCGCCCGCCCCGACGCAGGCGGTCAGGCACAATAGGAACAGGCGTCCCTTCCAACCATACACGGGCGTCCACCGGGAGGAACATTGGGCCTGCGCGCGGTTGTCTTCGACTATGGAAGGGTATTGACCGGTCCGCCGGACCCTGAAGCTCGCGCCGCCCTGTTGCGCATCACCGGCCTGCCGGTTGCCCGCTTCGACAGTCTCTACTGGGCCGACCGCCCCGCCTATGACGAAGGCAAGCTCACCGGCTTCGCCTTCTGGCAGAAGCTCGTCCGCGATGCCGGCCTCATGCTTCCCGCGGACAAGGTCGAAGAGCTGAGCCAGTGGGACGCCCGCTTGTGGACTACCGAGAACCCCGCCATGCTCGCCTGGCAACTCGCGCTCAAGCGGCGCGGGCTGCTCACCGCAATCCTCTCCAATATGGGCGACAATGTGCTGGCCAGCGTGGAGCGGGAGTTCGACTGGATTCATCGCTTCGACGCGCTGGTCTGGAGCTTTCAACTCCACATGGCCAAGCCGGCCCGCGCCATTTATCTCCGCACGCTTCATGAACTCGGCGTCCGGCCCGAAGAGGCACTCTTTCTCGACGACAAGCTCGTCAACGTCGAGGCTGCGTCGGCGCTGGGCATCCAGGCCATTCAGTTCTCGACTGTCGAGCGCCTGCGCGCCGATCTGATCGCCGCCCGACTGGACAGCGTGCTCCCGCTTCCCTGAGGAGGACTGCTGGTGCTGCCTCCTCCTGAAAGCACTACTTGCCCAGATGGTAAGTTATCCCCAAGTTGGCGTTCATTACGTCCAAGCCGGGATTGACGGGCACAATGAAGCTATTCGAAAAGTGAAAATCGCTGAATAGGCCCAGGCGCAGATCGAATCGCGGCGTCAGCCTGGCTTCAACGCCCGTGGCGGACTGCAAGCTGAAGTTCACATAGGTCGACTCCTGCGAGAGCACCTTTTGCGGGAAGAGAAGCATCCCGCCCTTGGCAGTAAGGTAAGGCTTGACCGCCTTGTGGTCCCGCCACATCATCCGAAACCCGATCGGCGAAAATCCAACCCCAGGCACGATGTGCCGGTCGGGGGTTGTCGGAGTGCCCCATATATCTTGTGTGACCGGCGCGTCCAGAAGAACCACCGGCAGAAACTCCGCCGCGTAGTCCATTCGCGCCTTCAGTAAGCGGCCCCAGGAATGACGGTCATACTCCACTCCCCCCGTGTAGAGATGGCAGCCTGACCCGCTGGCGAAGATCTTGTAATGACCGTAAGAAGCCAACCCCTCGATGGTGATGTCGGCCTCCACCGGCTGCCTGGCGGCCGGCGTCGTCTCTTGGGAGCGCGCCAGTTGCGGCGCGAGCAGGCAGAGCGCGGCCAGAATGGAAAGGAAGATGCGGCAACGGTTGCCGGCGAAGCCGCGCTTGCTCAGTCCCAGGGCAAATGAAGACTCGCTAACTCGATCGAAAGGCAATGGTTCTCCCACGCATTTGGCATGAAAAGGCCATGCCGCAGCTATAAAAGAATGAACTGGACGATGCGCCAATATAACATGAACCCCAAAGCCGGACACCATATATTCCTGCTTGCCGGCTTCCTATCGCGGACTCCAGATACGATAGCTTCCCGACACGTGCATCAGGCTCATGAGGTAAAGCATACCATCGTAGTAGCGCCAGGGTCCGCTGGGGACGGGCGTCCTCCATAATTCCTCGACGAACTTGTCCTTCACCGGCCGGGTCGCAGCCAGGCTGGCCACTGCGCTGGTCGCCACCAGGCCGGTCGAGTGGTCATTTGAACGCGGCTGGCCCTCCAATGTGAACTGGTTCGCATAACTGTCGATGCCCTGCGAGAAAAAGAAAGCCTGCGTCCGATCGCTGAGAGCGCGCTCGCGAGGATCCTTCGCCCACCACGACCAATCCACCGACCAGTTACTCTGCGTCCTCCAGGAATCGAACGAGAAAGTGCCGGCCCGCGGATTCCACGCGACCGGATGCGGCGTGCCGTCGAAGTTCGCATATTCGGGGCACAGGCCGGTCCTGGCGTTCGTCGTCCGCTCGAAAAGATTCCGGCTCGCTTCGGCCGCCTGCGCCCAGAAGGCCCGGTCCTCAAGCGGTCCCCAGCGCGCCCACAGCTCATAAAACGCGGGCAGATGATAGCTGGGGTCGGTGAAATCGGCCTTGCTCTCGACCGGCGTAAACCGGATCATCTTTGCTTCTTCGTTCACCTCCGCGCCTACGGTGCGTTCGCCGAGTTTGGTTGCGCCGGTGCGCCGCTCCCGATGGCGCATGGCGGTCAGCAGCTCGTCGGCCCGCGCCTTGTAGTCGTAAATCCCCACGCCATTTCCCCAGCGATTCGAGGCAAAGTACAGCGCCATCGCAAAGTACTCCTCGCCATCCGGCGCGGGCGTCTCGTCATTCGGCTCCCCACTCACCTTGCACGACCATGAGAAATAACCTTGCGACGGGTGCGCCGGCGAGCTTATGTACATGTAGGTCCTGGCCCAGTTCCAAAGTGAATCGAACTCCACCTTGTGGTTGAGCTGGACCGCGATCATCATGCCGTACGACATGCCCTCGGTGCGCACGTCGTGGTTGAAAACGTCGCTCAGATAAGCCAGCGGCCCATTGCCATTCGAGCCCGCCGCGTAGTAAATCGCCTGCGTATCGGGGTCGCCGTGGAAGAGTTGCTGAAAGGCGGCGTCGATCTTGGCATCTATCTCCGCCTGCGAGTGGCCGGCCTCGGCAAACAGGTTCCGGTAATGGTGGGTTGCATAAGCGCCGTGGCCATCGTCCAGCGCCACGGGCCGCTGAGCCCGCTCAACGATCTTCGGCGGCGCGGATTGTCCCAATACCACCGGTGTGACAAGGGCGGCAAACAGCAAAACGAAAAGAAGTCTGCGGATCATGAGATTCGAGCTCCGAGAAACGCCTGGGCTTTGGCTCCTGCATTACGATAGCGCAGACTCGCCGGCGCCGCCTACGAAGCCATCCCCAGGCCCACCAGATTGGTAGCCACAATCAGGAGGATAACACCGGCCCAAAGCAGCCGAATCGGCTTGCTCCCAACGCCGGCCCACTCGCCCAGCGCCAGGCCCACCAGCCCGGCAAACAGAACGTAGCCGCTCATGTGCAGCATCCAGTTCACATACGACAGCCGTTCGGGAATGTTGGCTTGGCCCCAGGCATAAAAGAAGAACTGGAGATACCACATGATTCCGCCCGCCGCGGCCATGGCGCCATTCTTGAGCAGCGTTCCTCCCGGCTGCGACAGGTCGGCCCGCAAAGACAATCTCTCCAACGCGGCCAGGCGGATGAAGCAGTAACTCATGTTCACCAGCGCGCCGCCGCCCATGATGAATACATAACTCGGCAGGGCCGCATAGAGCGGGTTCACGCCCAGACTCATCGCCGCGGCTTTCATCGGCACCGCCGCATCGATGGCAAAGGCCATGCCGGAGGAAAAGATGCCGCACAGGCCCGCAAGCAGCAGCCCCAGCTTCAAATTGAATTCCTGAAGCTCGCCGCGAAGTTGCAACTCCTTCTGATGGCCGGCATAGGAGACGACGGCCACGCCGGTGAGCGCCACCAGCACGCCCGCCATGGTGAAAAGGCCGCTTCTGGTGGTAAACAAAATCGCTGCCTGCCCGTGCAACAGCGGAGGCATCAGAGTGCCCACCATGAGCGTGACGCCAATGGCCACGCCGACGCCCAGTGAAATGCCCAGATGGCGCATGGTGAGGCCATAACTCACATTGCCCACGCCCCACATTGCTCCGAAGAGGGCGACTTTCAAGAGCACATGCGCATTGATCGATCCGTAGAAACCGAAAAAATCCGGGAGCAGAAACAGACTCACCCCGATGGGCAGCAGTATCCAGGAGAAAAAGCCGGCAACCGCCCACGTCGTCTCCCAGCACCATCTCTTCACCTTCCCGATGGGCGCATAGAACGATGCGGCCGACGCCGCCCCAACCATGTGCCAGCCGATCCCCGCGACGATTGACGTCACTCTCTCTCCCTTCCTTCCTGCTGCCGGCAAATCCCTCATTCCGCCGGTAGGCAGGTTTCCAGCGTAGCGGCTGAGTCGCCAGTTTGTACAGCGACCAAGCCTCTTGTTAGAACGCTATCTCAAAGTTGTAACTCCCCGCCGCCAGTACAAAGCCGCTCTCCCCGCCGCTCGCCGTCGCAATGGGCAGTTTGCTCGTCAAAGGAGCGCCCTCCAGCTTGTACTTCGCTGCCTCAGCCAAGCTCAGACTCAGCCAGCCGGTGGTATTGGCTGGAATGGTTACATGCCATTCGGCTGTCGTTCCCTTCACCGTCCAATCCGAGTGAATCGGGCCATAGGCCGAAGCATAGTCGAAGGCAACGTGGCCCAGCCGCGCATCGAAGACCGGATGCAGCACCACCCTGTGGAAGCCCGCGTCGTACGGAGACGCATCCACGCCCGCCGCGTAGCGATAGATCCAGTCGGCCACCGCTCCGTAGGCATAGTGGTTATAGGAGTTCATGCTGGGATCGTCTTTCATTTGATCGCCGTTCCACCGCTCCCACATGGTGGTTGCGCCGTGCTCCACCAGGTAGCCCCACGACGGGTACCCGGTATTGAGCAGCAACTGGTACGCCAGCTTGGCGTAGCCGGCCTTAGTCAGCTCTTCCAGCAGATACGGCGTGCCCAGAAAACCCGTGCCCAAAAAACCATGGTTGGCCTCAATCTTGTCTACCAGCTTCCTCGCGGTAGCTGCGCGCAGTTCCTCCGGCACCAGGTTCATGTGCAGCGCCAGCACATAGCCGGTCTGCGTGTCGCCGCCCTTGCTCATCGCATTGGGGTTGTTGATTCCGCCAAAGGGCGACGGGCTATTGTCAGCGCCGGCCACAAAGCCATCGGGATGAACAAACTGCTTCTGGAACGCGGCGCGAATCTGATCGAAGAGGAGGGCGTACTTTACCTCGTCGTGCGTCCGCCCCGTGGCATGAGCCATCTGCTCCATCAGCGTCGCATCATAGGCCCAATATGCCGTGGCGATGAGCGCGTAGTCCGTTCTTCCCTCGGGCGAAAGCCAGTCTCCAAACGGAGTCCCGGCCTCGTGTTTCCACAACCCATCCGGGTTGGCGGACTCGATAGCATTGAGATACTTCTCCATCGCAGCCCAGTTCTCTTCGATCACACTGGTGTCGCCGGTCTGCAGCCATGAGGTCCAGGGAATGATCACGCCGGCATCGCTCCAGCCAGCCGCAGAACCGGAGTTGGGCTGAGCTGTGCCGGGCGCATAAATGCCGTAATACGGCGTCCCCGCCTGCGTCCCGCGCATGTCGGCCGCAAACTTGCGCGAAAACGCCGCCAAGTCCATGTTGTAGCTGGCCGCGCGCCAGAAGACCTCCGCATCTCCCATCCAGCCGAGCCGCTCATCGCGCTGCGGGCAGTCCGTGGGCACGCCGACAAAATTCGAACGCTGGCCCCACAAAATGTTGCTCCACAACTGATTGATCATGGCGCTGCCGGTTTCCAGCTTGGCCGTGAAGGGAGCATCGGTGTGGATGACATCCGCCTTCACCGCGTCCTTGTCCGGCGCCGCTGGCAGGCCCGTCACTTCGGCATATCGAAAGCCGTGGAAACTGAAGAACGCCTGATATCCGAACCTGAACCCTGTCCTGCTGTGTACACGATCGGTGGGGTTGGTGTACGTAGACACAAAGGTGTCTGTAGCCTTTGCGGTACGAAGATTGTCGGTATAGATCGTGCCGTCTGGATTGAGAATCTCCGCAAAGCGAATACGGACTCGAAAACCATCGTGGAATCCTTGCAACTCCACTTTTTCTAAGCCAGTAAGGTTCTGTCCGAAGTCGTACACGTAGACCCCAGGCTTGGGCTCCGTTATCGAAACCGCATGTACCTCGCGTTCGATCCGAATTGGCTGAAAGTCCTGGGCTACGATCTGCACGGGCGCGGGGTGAATGATCGCCGCTTTGTCCTTGATGATGTCGGGAAACTCCGGATCTGATTCGCCAACAAAAGCCTCGTCGAGGTTGAATGACTCCCCGTCATACAGTTCTGCACGGATACCGCTTCGGGCAGCCTGCCAGTTCCCATCGGTTGTCACCCACTCCACGGTTCCGTCTGTGTGCTCAATACGCAACTGCGCTAGTAGAGCGGGTGGTGTATCTCCATAGTTGTTCGGCTGCTGACGCCACTCCAGCGACGTGGAGTACCAGCCCGGCGCCAGCAAAAAGGAGATCGCATTCTTGCCCACCACAAGCAGATTCGTCACATCGTAGGTCTGGTAGACGACCCGCTGACGATAGTCTGTCCATCCCGGCGCGAGCACCTGGTCGCTCACCTGGCCCCGATTCAGGCCCGGATAATAGGCGCCTAGCGCCGTGGCGTAGAGGCGCGCTGACTTTACCGGCTTGCTCACCTCAAACGTGTGCCGCAACGTCTTCACCGAGTCGGGAATCCAGGGATGCCCCAGCGGCTGGCTTCCCGGCCTCGGCGCCTGCGTCCACTCGACCGCACTCTTCCAGCCCGAGTCGTCGAAGCCCTTCCGCTCCCAACCCGGAGCGGCAGGAACCGCCGTCTTCCAATCCGTTCCGCTGGCAATGGCCGCCGTCGTACCGTCCGCATACTCCACTACCAGCGTGGCAATCATGGGCGGCGCATCGACCGCGACCCTTCCGCTGTGATTGTCAAAGTAACGCACCGTCTCGATGGCGATCGCGTTGGCGCCCTCGCTCAACTTGCCCGTAACGTCCGCGCGCACAAACTTCTTCCACGGCATCTGCTTCCACGGCGGAAACTTTTCGGCCGTCATCACTTGCTCGCCGTTGATCCACGCAGAAACCGTATCCTGCCCGGTGGCGTAGAGCGCGGCCCGCAGCACCGGCTTGGCTATAGTCACCGTCGCGCGATACGCAAAGTGCTGTTCAAGCCACTTTTCCAACGCCAACAGCGTCCGAGCTCCTGCCTCCGGGCTGGCGATCCAAACCGCCGGAGCGTGGCGCACCGCGGCCTCTTCCGGCGTCTCATAGCCAATCCATTGGCCGCGCCAGGCGTCCTGCTTCAGCAGGCCCGTCTCCCACCAGCTCGTCTCGCTCTGCGCATACGGCTTGCCCGCCGCATCCCATGCCTTCACCAGCCAAAAGTAACGAGTGCTGGCCTGAACCGCCGGTCCCGCATAGCACACATTCAACGAGGCATCCGACTCGACTCGCCCGCTATCCCAAACGTCCGCCTTGCCCTGGCTGAAGAGCTCAGCCCGCGTGGCAACCAGCACTTCATAGGCGGTCTGCTTCGCGCCCCGCGCCGGGTCCTGCAACTGCCATGAAAACCGCGGCGCCGGATCGTCGATGCCCAGCGGTGTCTTCAAGTTGTCCACGCGCAACTCGACCGGCCCGGTGAATGCCGGAGCCCGCGTCGCCGCCAACGGCGCCGCCGCCGCTCCCAGAATCGCTCCCAACGCCACCAACCGCATCATTGCCATCTTCATACCTCTGCGCGCCTCTCAGGAACAACAGAGATTATTGTGCGGCTCGCTGGCGCATATTGGAAAGCTTCCGCGCCGCAGGCAAGATTTACAGGCAAGACTTTCTCAAATGAAATAACTTTCCAGGCGGAAGAACCTAATCCAATCCGGAGTTCCATTGTCAAAGGTTCGCCAGTCCGGCGCGCGCCACCTCCGCCCCGCCGGCTTGCTGACTTGCTGGCTTGCCGACTCGCCGCAGGCTAAACTCACCCCATGGCCCTCCGCCTCTTCGCCGCCACCTCCAGCCAGGGCAAGCTGCGCGACTTTCGCGCCGCCGCCCAGGCCCACTCCATCGCCATCGATTTCCTTCCCGCCGTTGCCGCCATCCCCGCTCCCGATGAGAACGGCGTCACCTTCGCCGCCAACGCCGCCCTCAAAGCCGTCTACTACTCCCAGCTTGCTCCCGGCGAACTGGTTCTGGCCGACGACTCCGGCTTGGAGGTCGATGCCCTTGACGGTGCTCCCGGTGTGCGCTCGGCCCGCTTTGCCGCCGACTCCGGTCTGGTCGACTCGCCCGACGCCAACGACAACTCCGACGTGTGGAATAACATCGTGCTTTTGCAGCGCCTGGCCGGAGTTCCGCCCGCCAGCCGCACCGCCCGCTACCGCTGCGTGCTCGTTGTCGCCCGCGACGGCCTTATTCTCCATACCGCCGAGGGCGCGGTCGAGGGACTCATCCTGGAAGCTCCGCGCGGCACCGGCGGCTTTGGCTACGATCCGCTCTTCTATCTGCCCGCGCTCGACCGCACCATGGCCGAAATCGGCCTTGAAACCAAGCTCTCGCTCAGCCATCGCGGGCGGGCGATTAAAGCGCTGCTGGCTCTACTGAATATATGAAAGCTTTCCCATTGCTCAGGAACTCTATACAAGAACGTGGGGGCCATCCTTCAAGTTGCCAACACGAAGACTTGCTCCTTTGGCATGATGATGCAATTCGACAAACCAAAATGAGCCAACAGCCCGCGGTGGATGTAGCTGCACTGCAGGAGGTCCGGCATCGGGGTCTGAAGGAAGGATAGGTCCTGGTTGAGTCGAGGAACGAGGAAGTTCGGGGTTCAATCGCTCTGTTGAGCCGATTGCGGCAGGTCAGCAGCCATTGACTATAAAAGAAACAGTTGGTGCCGAAGAAGGGACTCGAACCCCCACACCCTTGCGAGTACGTGGACCTGAACCACGCGCGTCTGCCAATTCCGCCACTTCGGCACGGTACACAGATCCAGCGCTCTCCGCTGAACCGGCACCAACTCTGAGTCTCGCAAATGCGCGAACCTGGTGTCAACCGGCACTCTTGTCCAACGTATGTTGAACCTGGAGGGATAGTCATTCCGGGGCCTGACCGCCGGCAGGTGCGAAGTAAGGAAGTACGGGCCGGCGGCGTCTACCGCGCAGCGGGACTCACGCACGATTTGAACCCCTCCGCGGAGTGATTCGACAAGCCGCAAACATATTGCGGCCAGACCAATTCGAGGAGGGACGAAGCGTTGCCCGCCATGAAGTTGCGAATGTAGTCTCGGCTGGTTTCCGTCTTGGCGCCGGGATCGGCCTGGAACCCGGCAATCAGCCGGCTCACCGAAGCAGTTGAGAATTCGTCCTCGTGGTAAGTCTGCCCATAGTCGTACTCTTCCCTCCAGGTTGCATCCACGCCGGTCTGGTTCGACGCCACAAAGACTCGATAGTCCACCAGCGCCGCCGACGAACGATCGACGCGGGCCACCGTGAACGACGGGGCATTCCCATCGATCGGCGAAATCGAGGGCACCATCTTGACCGCAATACTCTTCGCGGGCGCTGTCCGCCGTACCCCCTCCTCCGCCCTCAAAATGCGCACCTCGTCCATGTGGGTGTGCGCGAAGATGGCCAATTCGACCACGTCGCTGAACTCGACCAGTTCGTCCGCCAACTTCTCGGATGAAAGAAACATCTCCGGCCTTGCGCCGCCGCAAAGGTCGCGCATTTTGGCGACGGTTGCATGCACGTCGATCCCAGGCGGAATGTGGCCCATCACCCAGACCTTCTCCTTGTTGGCGCGGGCGCTGGCGAGTTGCCGCTCGAGCCACGCAAGCTGCTCGGCCGCCGCGGTTGCATCGGCCTTGCCCGAGCAGGTGGCGTACTTGCTCGACATGAACAGATCGTTCAGAACTAAAAGGCGCGCGTTGTGCACCGGGGCCGGAAGATTCACGCTGTAATAGCCGCCCTCAGAAAATCCCTTCACCGAACTCATGCGCTCGGAAGAAGGATAAGCCGCCCCGGTAACCTCGCCGCCAATCACGGAGAGAAACTCGCTGTGAGCGTCAAGCCGGTAGTCGCCGCAATCGGAGTCGTTGTTTCCCAGCGCCACATAGACCGGCACGCCGGGAAGCGCGCCGCCCAGCTCCTGCAGGACGTAGGAAATCGTCTTCTCCACAAAGGCCCGGTAGTCTTGCGGCGAGGAATGGGGAAACACCGCGCTGTACTTACAGTCGAAAGCATGCGCAATCAGATCGCCGCTGACGGTGGCGAAGCTGGCTCCGGCGGCATGATCGCGCACGGCTTGCATGCTGGACTCCAGCAACGGGTAAGACGTGTCTTCGCCGCGGGTATGGCAGGTCTGTTGGAGCGCGGCAAAACGCTGCGCGCGATCCGCCGACGGCGGCGCAGCCAGAATCGCCTTCCACTCGCTTGCGGGGGAAGCGGCCAGTTGCGGAACCTTGGCCGGATCCCAGAACGGATCGAAATGAATGTCGCTCAGGAAGAGGGCCGGAATCGTCTCCCCTTCTGCCAGGGCGGCCGGCAGGGCGGTCTGCGCGCTCGGTTGTTCTCGACTCGTCTCCGCGGGCTGGCTGCCCTGCGCGAGAACCCCGCCGCACGGCCAAAGCAACCAGGCCAGCAAGATGCACGGCCCGGCAACGGCGCGGAAGCTGCCCGCCGCTCGATTCTCCGTTCGATTCGCCTTCATTCCCGCTCCCTTGCGCCGCGCTCAACCATTCCAGTCGAGAATACCTCACGAGGATTCCCGGCTTCATGCGCCGCGCAGTGAAGAAGGAATCCCGATGCGGTCCTCAGCCTTCCATCTGTTAAAGTGAGGGGTGGTCCCCTCGCTTGAAACCTTCTCTGGAAGAGGGTTGGCGCAGCTTTCGGGGGCTCGGATTTGAACCCCCATGCCTCGCGACCTGCCAAAAGCCTACGACCCCACCGCCATTGAAGATCATTGGGCCGAGTACTGGGTGCGCGAGAAGCTCTTCGCCCAGCCCACGCCTTCGCCGGCAACCGGGACCGCCCAAAGGCGCGGAGCGCCCTCCGGCCCCGACGCCCAATCGGCCTTCACCATCCTGCTCCCGCCGCCCAACGTAACCGGCAACCTGCACATGGGCCACATGTTCGAGCATACGGAGAGCGACATCCTCATGCGTTGGCGGCGCATGTGCGGCGACCGGGTTCTGTGGGTGCCGGGCACCGATCATGCCGGCATCGCGACCCAGATGCTGGTGGAACGCCAGATTACAAGCGAAGGCTCCAGCCGCCAGCAGCTTGGCCGCGAGGCCTTCGTCGCACGCGTGTGGGAGTGGCGGCGCCACTACGGCGGCGCCATCCTTGGCCAGATGAAGCGCCTGGGCGCATCGGTCGACTGGCAGCGCGAGTACTTCACCATGGACGCAAGGCTTTCCGTCGCGGTGCGCGAGGCCTTCGTCCGCCTGCACGAGCAGGGACTCATCTATCGCGGCGCTTACATCGTGAACTGGTGCCCGCGCTGCCAGACAGCCATCAGCGACCTGGAAGTGGTCTACGACGAGCACAAGGGCCATCTGTGGGAGATTCGGTACCCCGTACTCGGTTCGGACGGGGCCGAAATTGGCGCGTACGTGACGGTGGCCACCACCCGCCCCGAAACTATGCTCGGCGACACGGCGGTCGCCATCCACCCTGAAGACGAGCGCTACCTGCATCTGCACGGCAAGAAGCTCCGCCTGCCTCTGATGGACCGCGAGATTCCCATCGTGCTGGATGAGTGGGTCAGCCGCGACTTCGGCACCGGCGCGGTGAAAGTGACCCCGGCACACGATCCCAACGACTTCGCCATCGGGCAGCGCCACAATCTGCCGTCGATCGACGTGATGGACCCCACCGGCCGCATCAACTCCGAGGGCGGCGCCTACGCCGGCCTCGACCGCTACGCCGCCCGCAAGCGGATCGTGGCCGACCTCGAAGCCCAGGGCCTCCTTGGCGCCATCAAGGACTACACCAACAACGTGGG
>Ga0181539_1004301_pt1 | contig 12301 bp, 9 predicted proteins | sample PEATcosm2014_Bin_46_FD_119767 | JGI IMG/M metagenome (GOLD analysis project Ga0181539, IMG submission 119767) | Peatland microbial communities from MTU Mesocosm Facility, Houghton, MI, USA - PEATcosm2014_Bin23_60_metaG | ecosystem: Environmental > Terrestrial > Soil > Wetlands > Peat | place... | reverse complement strand
TAGGAGAGCCCAATGGGCGCTCCGATCTTGGTGCTGGTCAGGTGCTGGAAGCGCTTGAAGTGCTCCTTGGCATCCGCGATGTTGCCGGAGCGCTGCAACGCGCGCGCCAACTGAAACTCTGCCGACGCGTGCAACGGGTCGATTTCCAGCGCTTTCCGGAAAATCGCAATGGCCTTGTCGTACTCCTTCATCTCCTGGTAGCAAACGCCTTCAAAGTACATGGAATCCGCATCCCGGGGATCGATCTTCACCGCCTGCTGGAAGCTCTTGAGCGCCGCCTCCAGCTCATTGCCCGCGTGCTGGGCAAGTCCCAGGTTGTACCATGCCTGCGCGCTGCCTGGGTCCAAAGCCAGGGCCGCCTGCAAAGCCTTCTTGGCCTCGTCCAGCTTTTGCAGAGCCATCAGCGCAATGCCCTCATTGATCGCCGCCTGCGCCAGCTTGGGGTCCTTCTGGAAGGCCTGGGCAAACGACGACGCCGCGCGCTCGGTAAGCTGCTGGCTCATCTCGGCCGCGCCGCGGTTGTTCAGCCGCACCGCCTCGGCGTCAAAGCGCGCCTGCGCTCCCGCCACTGCCGCGGTCGCCGCAAAAAACGCAAGTGCCAATGCCCCAATAATTCGCATAAGCCTCTTCCCCAACGCAGTTGGAATAGCTTGATTAAAACGCCGCATACCCTTCAGTGTATGCGAGTGGTCCGTATCGCCGCATCGTAGTAAAGTATGGTATTTTGATGGCGCGCACGGCCGGGACGCGAGGCCAATTATACTTTTGGTGTGCTTCAGTCCCTGCAAAACCTCGATTGGCGCGGCTTTCTGGCTCGTCCTCTTCTGCCGTCACCCACTGCCGAAGCGCTCGATGCACTGGCTCAACAGCCCATTCTGATCACCGGCGCGGGCGGCTCCATCGGCTCCACGCTGGCACTGCGCCTGGGAGCGCTCTTGCCGCCGAAGCTGGTATTGCTGGAGGCTTCGGAGAGCAACCTCTACGCGCTGAAACGCGACTGGGCCGCTGCCGGCATGGCAAGCTCCATGACGCCCATCCTGGGCAGCGCAGCCGACGGGGCGCTGCTGGAGGAGATTTTCTCAACGCACGCGCCGCGCATCGTTTTCCACGCCGCGGCATTCAAGCACGTACCGTTGATGGAAGAGCAGCCGCTGGCGGCCATCGCCAACAACATCTTCGCCACTGAAACCCTGACCCAGGCGGCCTTCATCCACGGCGCGCGCGTCGTGCTGCTTTCCACCGACAAGGCCGTCGCGCCGGCCTCGGTGATGGGCGCGACCAAAAGAGTTGGGGAGCAGATCGTGCTCGCTTCCGGCGGCACGGTTCTGCGGCTGGGCAACGTACTGGCCTCGCGCAACAGCGTAGCCGAGGTTTTCGCGCGCCAGATCGCACAGGGCGGGCCGGTGACGATCACCGATCCAGCGGCGCGGCGCTACTTTCTCACCCTCGACGAAGCGGTGAACCTGTTGCTCATCGCCGCTTCGCTCCCGCTGTGTGCCTCATCCCTTTCGCATTCTTTGATGATTGGGCAGGAATCCATGCTGCTGGTTCCGGTTTTGCCGGCGCTTCATTTGATTGCGGATTTGGCCCGGTTCATGGCGCGTGAGCTTGCGCCGGACTGTGAGATTGCGATTCACTTCACCGGCCCCCGTCCCGGCGATAAGCAGACTGAACAATTGTGGACCGCCGGGGACCAAACCAACACAGTTGGCTTCGATGGAATGGTTATGGTCGAGACAGCTATGCCGGCGGCACCGCAACTCGCCGCTGGACTCGCAGCTCTGCGCGCCGCACTCGATGCCCGCGACCTCTGCGACGCGCTCACCCATCTGCGCGCGCTGGTTCCCGATTACACGCCAAGCCCGGCCGTGCTTACACTCGCGCAGCAATGCGGTCCACGGGTCTGCCTATGAGCGAAGCCAGCAACAAGCGGCGCATCGGCGTGGTGACCACTTCGCGCGCCGACTATAGCCACCTGTATTGGCCGCTCAGAGAATTGGCCGCACACCCTAATGTGGAGCTCGGCCTCTTCACGCTGGGCGCGCATCTTGCGCCGGAGTTCGGCTCGACCATCCGGGAAATCGAGCGCGATGGATTTCCGATTCTCTCGCGCATCGAGTGTCTGCTGAACTCCGACACCGACACCGGCATGGCCAAGACCATCGGCATCGCCATCCTCGGCCTGGCAGACGCGCTCACCGCCTGGCGTCCCGACCTGCTGCTGCTTATCGCCGACCGCTATGAGATGCTGGCGCCGGCGTCGGTTGCGGTTGCGCTGCGCATCCCCATCGCCCACATCGAAGGCGGCGAAATCTCGCAAGGCGCAATCGACGACCAGGTGCGCAACGCTATCACTAAGCTGGCCCACATCCACTTCACCTCCACGCCAACTGCGCGACGCCGCGTCATCGCTATGGGAGAGGAGCCCTGGCGCGTCCATCACGCCGGCGCCCCATCGCTCGACCATCTGCGCCGCTCAACCCTGTTGAGCCGTCAAGCCCTCGAAGCAAAGCTCGGCCTCGTGCTCGCTCCGCCCACGCTGCTCGTCGCCTGGCACCCGGTCACCATTCTCCGCGACACCAACGCCGAGGCCGACGCCCTCTTCGCCGCCCTCGCTCAGGCGCCCGGCCAGCTCATTTTCGTCTATCCCAACGCCGACGCCGGGAGCTTCGCGCTGATCGAACGCACGCGGGCTCTTGCCGCCATCAGGCCGCACACGCACATCTTCGTCAATCTCGACGCTGTTGCCTATTGGAGTCTTTTGGGCCAGGTGGACGCGATGGTCGGCAACTCCTCCAGCGGCATCATGGAAGCTGCCTCCTTCGCCTTGCCCACAGTCAACGTCGGCATACGCCAACAGGGCCGCGAGCGCGCCCGCAACGTGATCGACGCGCCTGCGGATACCCCGGCAATTCTTCTCGCTATCACGCAAGCCCTTTCTCCCGCATTCCGGGAATCGCTGCGTGGCATGGTCAATCCCTACGGCGATGGAACCGCCGCCACTACCATCGCCCGCGTCCTCACTACGGTTCCGCTCGACGGCCTTCTCATCAAGCAGCCTGCGCCGCTGCCTGTCGAAGCCAATCCGGAGCAACCATGACCGTGCGCATCCCACTCAGCGCCCCCGACATCACCCGGGCCGAGATCGATGCCGTCACCGCCGTTCTGCGCACGCCGCACCTGAGCATGGGTCCAGAGCTGGCGGCCTTTGAGGCTGCACTCGCGGAGTACCACTCCGTGCCCCACGCCGTCTGCGTCAGCTCCGGCACCGCCGGCCTGCATCTTGCTCTGCTTGCCCTGGGCATCGGCGAGAGCGATGAAGTCATCGTGCCTTCTTTCGCTTTCGTCGCCGTGGTTAACGCGGTCCTCCAGGTCCGCGCCACGCCGGTCTTTGCGGAGATCGACCCCGTAACCCTCAACCTCTCGCCCGGTAGCGTCGAGCGGGCTGTCACGCCGCGCACCCGCGCCCTGCTGGTCGTTCATACCTTCGGCGTTCCGGCGGAAATGGACGCGCTGCAGACCATCGCCCGCCGCCACGGCCTGGCCCTGATCGAGGATGCCAGCGAGGCCTTTGGCGCAAAGTTTCAGGGCAGGCGCGCTGGCTCCTTCGGCGACCTAGCTGTCTTTGGCTTTTATCCCAACAAACAGCTCACCACCGGCGAAGGCGGCGCCGTGCTGGCCCGCGATGCCGGCCACGCCGCCCGTCTATGCAGTTTGCGCAATCAAGGACGTTCAGGCAGCGGCGACTGGCTCGACCACGACGAGCCGGGCTACAACTACCGCCTCTCCGAGCTGGCCTGCGCGCTGGGCCGGGTCCAGTTGAGCCGCATCGGCGAGATGCTTGCCTTGCGCCAGGCCGCCGCCCAGCGCTACGATGCGCTGCTCAGATCAATCTCCGGCCTGGAACTCCCGCCGCTCACCCTCCCCAACCGCGACCTCAGTTGGTTCGTTTACTTACTCCGTCTGCCGCAGCAGATTGACCGCGACCGCGTACAGGCCTCTCTCGCCCGCCGCGGCATCGCCACCGGGCGCTACTTTGCGCCCATCCATCTGCAACCGGCCTGGCGCAACCGATCCAACGCCGGTGTGTCCGCACTGCCCATCACCGAATCCATCGCCCGGCGCACGCTCGCCCTGCCCTTCTTCAACCGCATCACCTTGAGCCAGCAGGAAGAAGTCGCCGCCGCACTCCGGGAGGCAATCGGCGCCTGAACCCTGCAGCGTAAACCCTCTGCCCGATTCATTGCATGTTTAGTCCTTGATCGTCCCCCTTGTTCGTTCTTGGTACGATATACTCCTGTACGGAGTGGAAAAAAGGAGGTTTTACGATGAGCAACCACACAATGATGAAGATGGCTGCGGCCAGTGCCCTGGCCGTGATGATGATCGCAGCGCCGGGCTTGATGAAGGCCCAGCAAGGCGCGACGGTTCTGAAGCCGGAGGATACACAGAAACTGCTGCCGGCCAGCGTGTTTTACTGCGGGCAGCCGGCAACCACGCAGGTGCGCAACTCGGGCGGCGTGAAGTTTGCCGACGGGCACTACGTGCTGACGACCCTGGTGGACACCACCGGATACTCGGACGCCGTGGCCGCGAAGTACCAGGCTTACTTCATCGTCGAGGTTCCCATCAAGCTGGGCGGGAAAAGCCTTGCCGCGGGCATCTACGGCATAGGATTCGTCGGGGACAAGTTCCTGGTCACCGACGTGGGCGCGCACGACGTGCTCACGGTGAGCACCAGTGAGGATGCGGGACTCAAGCGGCCCATGCCTCTACAGATTGTGGCCGACCCGGCCGGCGGCTTCCGAATCTACGCCCAGCGCCGGTATGTGATCTTCAGCCGGTAGGAGCAAGCGGGCCGGTTAAGCGCCAGCCCATACAATCAGGCTCATCCGGCAGTTGATTCCCTGCCGGGTGAGCATTTGTCTTTCATCGTAAATATTTACAAACACCCCAGATCTTGACACACGACCGACCCATATAGAGCCGGAGATTGACATCACTGCCCGTTGGTCTTGATAGGACGGCAAAGCTGGACCATGGGGTACCCCCACCCGTATTTTGGGCGCAAAATCCTTGTTTTCTTGAGCTTACAGGCAGGGTTGCGCTGTAAAATCGTCAAAACAAAGGAGTTCCCTGCAAAATCGTCCAGGCAAAGGAGTTACGGGACGTTTCCGCCTCTTCCGGCTGGAAAGCAGCGCAAAAAGACGTGCTGGGACGATTGGAGGGAAAGCTTCTAAGGATTATTGTGCACAAAGTGGAGAAATAATCTGCAAGCACCTGCGGTGCGGCAGACGCTCGCTATTCGCTCGCAGAAGGTCCGTGCTTGAGCTTAAAAGGAGCGGTGCGGCGGACGGCGCTTGCGCGCCATGGGATTTGTTGTCTCCCAAATCCCCAAATGCGAGGGACATGGGGCACCCGCATTTGGGGTACACGGTGATTGGAGGAGCAGTCATGACCACCGGCTAAATCTGGCCGTGAAGCCTGAAATGACGTACACTGGTATTCGAGCGAAGCTGACCATGACCGTTACTCTTCACCTCAAACCCGAAGTCGAGGCTGGCCTTTTAGCGCAGGCTCGGGCGAGCGGGATGTTGTTGGAAGATTATCTCCTCTCGGTCGTTGAGGGCGTCACTCAGCCGGCCAGGAATCCGATAGCCTCCGCCGCGCGGGGAGATCGCGCCGAATCGGTTCGCAGGATGCTTGAGTTTGGCGATAAATATCGGTTGAGCTTGGGAGAACCGATAACGCGCGCGCTCCTGCACGAGGGACACCGCTACTGATGGCAGAGTTTGTTCTCGATGCCTCCGTTGCCATCTCCTGGTGTTTTCCAGGCGATCCGGATGAAGACACCCCCTACAGCCGCCGGATTCTGCGGGAATTGATCGTCAGCGATGCCGTCGTTCCCGAGATCTGGGCATTTGAGATCGCGAACAACATCTTCGTGTCGCACAACAAGCGCAAGCGCATCAGCGAAAAGCAGGTATCGGAATACCTGGCAATCCTGAAAGCCTTGCCGATTCACCTTGAGTCGCAATCCCTGTGGACAAATGTGGACCTGGAAGCCATGGCGCGGCGCTGGGATCTTGCAGCCTATGACGCTGCCTATCTGTCCCTGGCCATGCGACGAGGCCTCCCGCTTGCCACGTCCGATGAGGCTCTCAAGCAGAAGGCAAAGGACGCCGGCGTCGTGATCTTTTTCTGAGCTGAAAACCACGGCTGCGGCACGGAAAAGGTTGCCGACCGGGTGGAGGGTGCTTGCGCGCCATGGGATTCGTGGTATCCTAGGTCCCCAAATGCGAGGGACTGGGACGCCCGGCTCCATCGAGTTCGCCCTAACCGCCCTCGAGTTGCTCGGCAGGCCACGCCGTATAATCGGTTTACGGAGAAACGTGGTGACATACAGCGCCGAGACTACACAGACAACCTTTTTAGGCCATTCGCAAAAGCCGAATTCGGCATGTGAGGTTGTTCTTGAGAATAATCGGGTTAAGGCAGAAGATCGCGCAATTCATGATTGGTACAGGTTCGTTCTCTCCTTTCCTCCGCATCTGGTTCGCGATTATGTCCAACGCTTTGGCCTTGCAGAAGGCAGTTGCATTTTGGACCCATTTTGCGGCACTGGCACAACCCTCGTTGAGTGCAAACGGCTAGGCATCAAATCGGTTGGACTTGAAGCCAACCCGATGCCATGGTTTGCAACCAACACCAAGATCGATTGGAGGCCGCATCCCAGCGCGCTATTAATACACGCCGAGAAAGTCGCCAGCGCGGCGGAGGAGAGTCTTTTTAAAAGCGGAATACCCGATTTTGAAGGCCTTCCTCTTTTTCCAGACGACATCGGATTTTCAGAACTGAAAAAATTGTCTGCCGAAACCGAAAAGCTGATCCTTGCCAACTCCATAAGTCCGCTTCCCTTGCACAAGACCTTGGTGTTGCTGGAAGCTCTTGAAGAGCATTCCGATGAGAGATTTGAGGCTCACGAGAGACTAGCTCTCGCGAAGGCCATTGTTTCCGATATAAGTAACCTGCATTTCGGGCCAGAGGTCGGAGTTAGTAAACCTAAGAAAGATGCTTCTGTGATTGCGGCTTGGCTTAAGCGCGTCACCGCAATGGCGCACGACCTAGCAAATCTCCCTGAGAGAAGTTATGGCCAGGCCACTGTTTACAGAGCGGATTCGCGGAATTCATCCTCCGTTCTGGCACCGAATTCGGTGGATGCTGTAATCACCTCGCCTCCCTATCCAAACGAGAAGGATTACACGCGGACAACACGACTTGAATCGGTACTATTGGGATTCACGAAGAGCAAGGCAGACCTGCGCCTGGTTAAGCATGATCTAGTTCGATCCAATACCCGTAGCGTCTATAAGTCAGATACCGATCACTTGCTGGTAAAAGATCACAACGAGATTCAGAGAATTGCGGAAGCAATTGAGGATCGCCGCGTTGAACTTAAAAAAACATCAGGCTTTGAACGGCTCTATAGCAGGCTTACAACACTCTATTTTGGCGGAATGCATCGGCATTTGGCTGATCTGCGGGAGATTCTAAAGCCCGGCGCGCAACTTGCTTATGTAGTGGGGGATCAGGCTTCGTATCTTCGAGTTATGATTCGCACCGGGCAACTGCTCGCCGATATTGCCGAGTCGCTTGGATATGAAGTTACGGGAATTGATCTGTTTCGCACGCGTCTGGCGACAGCCACTGGGGAGCAACTCCGCGAGGAAGTTGTTTTGCTGCGGTGGCCTGGAGCAGGGAAGAAAGGAAAGTGAAATATGGCAACGCGGAAAAGCATAGAAATTGATAACCGGTATTCGGCATTGATGGCCAGTATCTTCAAGAGCAAGTTCAAAAAAGGAATGCGCGAAGTGGAATTTGCGCGAGCCGAGTTTGAAACCTTCTCGAAAGAGATGAAAATTATGCTTCCGCTCAACCTTGGAGATATTGTTTACAGCTTTCGTTACCGGGCAGCTTTGCCTGAAAGCATTCAAGAAACTGCCAAGAACGGTGAATGCTGGATCATTCGCCCAACAGGCAGAGGGAAATACAAGTTTGCGATGGTTGCGGATAAGCCGCTTGCGCCAAACTCCATGATGACCATAACCAAAGTTCCTGATTCGACCCCGGGCATTGTCGCCAAGTACGCCTTTGAAGACGAACAAGCCTTGCTCGCGAAGGTGCGCTATAACCGCCTCATCGATATTTTCACCGGGCTGACATGTTATTCACTTCAGAATCATCTGCGAACGACAGTTCCTCAAATGGGCCAGGTCGAAACAGACGAAATCTATGTCGGGCTAGACAAGAAAGGCGCGCACTATGTCATTCCAGTTCAGGCGAAGGGCGGAACTGACAAACTTGGAATCGTTCAGATCGAGCAGGATTTCGCCGTATGCGCTCATCGATACCCAACTTTGATCTGCCGTCCAATTGCCGCTCAATTTATGGCGGGAAATGTTATCGCCATCTTCGAGTTTGCGCAAAATGCAGACGGAGTGGGTGTTTATTCAGAGAAGCATTACAAACTTGTGCCGCCCAAGGATGTTACAGAAGAAGATCTGCTTGCATACCGGGAAAAGTCTCAGGGTTAGAGTTGCAACAACGAATCAGGCCGCGAATCTAAACTCCCGGCCTGATTCGTTTCATAGATTTTTGCGTGTTTCAGTCTCCTGCGACCAGCTCGCCTTCTTCTTTCTTGACAACGGGCTTGGCGGGGGCAATGGAGTCTAGAGTTCCCTAACTACACCCGTTCGTGGTGCCGCAGCTCATGCAGCGGTGGCAACTACCGTTGCGGACCATGATGGCTCCGCAGGTAGGGCAACTGGGCGCGTCGCCCATCTCATACATTTCGCGCATGGCTTCGGTGGCGTGGTAGATGCCGCGGTCGTGGAGATGCGGCGGCTGGGCGGTGCCTGCTGATGCGAAGGCCGAGGCAGCGTGCGCGTCGGGAGCGATGCCGCCGCCCGCCGCCGAGTTGCTCACCTGATTGAGGCGCCTGGCGACCTCTTCGGCCAACTGGGCCAGATGGCTCTGCGCGAATGAGTCCTGGTACGGCTCGGTCTCGGGCGACATGCTCGGCGAGGCGGGCAGTTGCGGAGCCTGGGAAGCGAGCCCCGCGAACAACGTCAACTGCGTGCCGGAGAGGAAACGCAGGTCGAGCCAGCGGAAGATGTAGTCCATCAGGCTGGTGGCCAGGCCGATCTGCGGATTGCCCGTCCAGCCGGAGGGCTCGAAACGGGTGTGGGCGAACTTGTTGCAGAGCAGCTTGAGGGGAACGCCGTGTTGCAGGGCGATGGAGATGGAGGTGGCGAAGGCGTCCATCATGCCGGAGACGGTGGAACCCTCCTTGGCCATCTTGATGAAGATTTCGCCGGGCTGGCCGGAGGGGTAAAGGCCAACGGTGATGTAGCCCTCGTGGCCGCTCAATCCGAACTTGTGCGTGACCGAAGCGCGCTCGCCGGGTAGGCGGTGACGCACGGCGCGGGGCGGGCCGTTCAGGTCCTGCGCATCGGGGTTGACGGCGTCCTGCGCGGCCGAGGGCTGCAAGGTAGGCACGGCGGCTGATTTGGCTATTTCCTCCAGTGTGCGTTGGAAGGCGGCGGCGGCTTGGAGGACCTGCTGCGCGGGCAGCTCGATTTTTTCGCTTATTTTGCTTTCCAGAGCCTTGAGGTCAGCTTCGGCGGCAGGTTGGCCCGCAGCCATCTGCGCCAGCACGCGGCTGCCGGCAGCATCCAGTCCGTGCCGGGCGTCCATGCTGGTGTTCAGCGGCTGGGTTCCCTTGGAGCCGTCGCGGTAGATGGCTACCGCCTTGATGCCCTGACGCCAGCTCTCGGCGTAGGCCTCGGCGATCTCCTCGGCGGTGGCCTCGTGGGGCAGGTTAACGGTTTTGGAGATGGCCCCGGAGAGGGAGGGCTGCGCGGCAGCCATCATCTTGATGTGCCCCATGTAATGAATCGAGCGAGTGCCCTTGGTGGGCTTGAAGCTGCAATCGAAGACCGACAGGTGTTCCGGCTGGATGCCGGGAGCGCCTTCGATGGTTCCGGTAGCGTCGATGTAGCTGACGATAGCGTGGACCTCGTCGCTGGAATAGCCGAGCTTGAAGAGGGCTTCGGGGACGGTGTTGTTGACGATCTTGATCATGCCGCCGCCCACCAGCTTCTTGTACTTGACCAAAGCCAGGTCGGGCTCGATGCCGGTGGTGTCGCAGTCCATCATGAAACCGATGGTGCCGGTGGGGGCCAGCACCGTGGTCTGGGAGTTGCGGTAGCCGTCGCGCTCGCCGTAAACCAGGGCTGTATCCCAGCTTTCGCGGCTGGCGTCGATGAGGGCGTCGAGCTGGGGCACGGTGAAGGGCTCGCTGCTTTGGCGCGAGCGTCCGATGTTGTTGACCTCGGCGCGGTGCATGCGGATCACGTCCAGAAAGGGCTCGCGGTTGACGTAGAAGCCTGGGCAGGCGCCATCCTGGTGGCCGATTTTGGCGGTCAGCGGCGTGACTGAAGCAATGGGCGGGCAGTTGGCGGCCATAATGGCCGACTGCAGGTAAGCCTGGCCCGTGAGGATGGCGGTGAGCGCTGCGGCCAGATCGCGCCCGGCGGCCGAGTCGTAGGGCAGGCCCATGGACATCAGCAGCGCTCCCAGGTTGGCGTAGCCCAGGCCCAGCGGGCGATAGTCGTGGGAGTTGCGGGCGATGTCTTTGGTGGGGTAGCCGGAGTTGTCCACCAGGATTTCCATGGCGGTAATCATTACGGAGATGGCGTGCCGGTAGGCGGGAATGTCGAAGCCGCCTGACGGAGTGACGAATTTCATCAGATTGAAACTGGCCAGGTTGCAGGCCGAGTTGTCCAGGAACATGTACTCCGAGCAAGGGTTCGACGCGTTGATGCGCGCCGTGTTCTTGCATGTGTGCCAGCGATTGATGGTGGTGTCGAACTGCATACCGGGATCGCCGCACAGCCAGGTGGACTCGGCAATCTTGTGCATGATCTCGCGCGCCTTGTAGGTGGCCACCGGCACGTGGTCCTTCACTGTATAGGTGGTAAAGTCGCCGTCCTTCTCGTAGGCGCGCATGAACTCATCGCTCACTCGGACGGAGTTGTTGGCGTTCTGGAAGAAGATGGACGAATAGGCCTCCGAGTCAGGGCCTGAGCCGTCGTAGCCGGCCTCGATGAGGGTGTAAGCCTTGGCCTCTTCCTTTGCCTTGCACTCGATGAAGTCAACAATATCCGGGTGGTCCGCGTTCAGAATCGCCATCTTGGCTGCGCGGCGGGTCTTGCCGCCGGATTTGATAACCCCGGCAAAGGCGTCGAGGCCGCGCATGAAGCTCAAGGGGCCGCTGGCTGTGCCGCCGCCTGAGACAGATTCCTTGCTGGACCGCAGGGAGCTGAAGTTGGTTCCCGTGCCCGAGCCGAATTTGAAAAGCATGGCCTCGGTGCGGGCCAGCTCCATGATGCCGCTCATCGAATCCTCAACCGAGTTGATGAAGCAGGCCGAGCACTGCGGATTGTGGTAGCCGGTGGCCGAGTAATGCACGCCACCACTGGCCGGGTCCCAGTGCCAGTTCTGCCCCTCCGCATCCGGCTCCAGGCGGTCGCAACCCACGTTGAACCATACCGGCGAGTTGAAGGCCGCCTTTTGCGTCAGCAGCATGTTCGCCAGCTCGTCGTGGAAGATGGCCGCATCTTCGGGGGTGGCAAAGTAGCCGCCGTTCATGCCCCAGTCGCGGATAGTCTCCGCCACGCGGCTCACAAGTTGGCGGACGCCCGTCTCCCGCTCCGGCGTCCCCAGACGCCCGTGAAGGTACTTCGAGGCCACGATGTTGGTCGCGGTCATCGACCAGTCCACCGGCACCTCGACATCCTTCTGCTCGAAGATGCAGTTGCCGTCCTTGTCGGCAATTGAAGCGGTGCGCTGTTCCCACCGGACCTCGTCATAGGGAGAGACGCCCTCGGTGGTGAAGCGGCGGGTGAAGATCAGGCCCCTCTGGGTTTGGGGAGTCTGCTGGGCAGCAGAGGAAGACTGAAACTGGACCTCATTCATAAACACCCTCTCAGTCGGCAAATAGTGAATGAAACTTCGACCCATCTTCAGCGCAAGGCTGCCTGGAAGGGGCCAAGGATAACTTCGGTCAAAAAACACGAAGCGGGGATTGAAAAGTACCGCGAATTCTCTGTGTTCAGTTGCTTCCTGGTGGGACTATCACACCGAAAATCGTAATAACCCGTTTTGAAGGCCGCAGATGAAAAAGTACCTCTGTTGGTTGTATATGTCAACAGAAAACCACAACATCTTGTATTTTGTT
>Ga0181539_1004292_pt1 | contig 12317 bp, 13 predicted proteins | sample PEATcosm2014_Bin_46_FD_119767 | JGI IMG/M metagenome (GOLD analysis project Ga0181539, IMG submission 119767) | Peatland microbial communities from MTU Mesocosm Facility, Houghton, MI, USA - PEATcosm2014_Bin23_60_metaG | ecosystem: Environmental > Terrestrial > Soil > Wetlands > Peat | place... | reverse complement strand
GCGTGGGTGACCAGTTGGAGGCGATAATTAAAAGCGTTCTTCATGTGACGGACCACATCGAAGTAGGGGACCGGAGCCGGCATAGGGCGCTGATTTTACCCCGACCGGCGGCTGCCTTGGTCCACCCCCACCAAGGCAGCCATCTCTCTCCTCCTCCACTCACTCACACACTTCAATCCCACAGGGGGGATACGATGTACCAGGGCTATGCCAAGAAAGCCCGGAAATGGTGGTCCTGAGGGCAGGAATGATATAATCGATGGCTTTTGATCGACTCATCCAATGCAGGTAGAGGAAACCATGAATATGAACAAAGGGAATGTTGTAACGTGTGAAGCGCTGGCCAATTTCCAGTCCAAGGTCGAGGCGAAAGCGGCCCTGGTGGGCATCGTCGGGCTGGGCTACGTCGGCTTGCCCCTCGCGCTCTTGTTCGCTCGCAACGGATTTGCGGTGACAGGCTTTGACCTTGATCCCAGCAAGGTGACAATGCTCCAGCGTGGTGAGAGTTACATTCGCCACATTTCTGAAACCGTCATCGCGGAGCATATACATAACAAACGCTTCCAAGCCACGACGGATTTTTCCCACCTACGGGAAATGGATGCCATCCTCATTTGCGTCCCCACTCCATTGGATCCTCACCGCGAGCCTGATCTTTCGTTTGTGCGCAACACGGTGGAGGTCCTAACTCCTCATTTACGGCGCGGCCAACTGGTGGTGCTGGAGAGCACCACCTATCCCGGTACCACCGAGGAGGTTGTGCTGCCGATTCTGGAGAAATCCGGCATGCAATGCCCTATAAGCCCTTACCTCACGGATGGGCGCGACGTCACGGCTGGTGAAGAGCCGGAAACTGACTTCCTTTTGGCCTTCTCTCCCGAGCGCGAGGATCCTGGCAATAAGCAATTCCAAACCCATCAGGTCCCGAAGATCATCGGAGGAGTCAATGCCTCCAGTGCGCGGGGGGCGCAGGCGCTTTATTCGCGGGCCTTCGAACAAATACACCTGGTTAGTTCCACGCGCGCTGCGGAGATGACCAAAATTCTGGAAAACACTTATCGGGCCGTAAACATAGCGCTCGTCAACGAACTGAAACTGCTGTGCCTGCGGGCGGGTATCGACATCTGGGAAGTGATCGAGGCCGCCAAGACGAAACCCTTTGGCTTTACCGCCTTCTATCCGGGTCCGGGCTTGGGCGGCCACTGCATTCCAATCGACCCGTTCTATTTGACTTGGAAAGCGCGCGAATACGAATTTCCGACGCGGTTCATTGAATTGGCCGGGGAAATCAATGCGTCCATGCCCGAACACGTGGTGGTATCTTTGGTGGACGCCCTGAACCAGCGCAAACAATGTCTCCAGGGTGCCAGGGTGCTCGTCCTTGGGATAGCCTACAAAAGGGACATTGACGACCCGCGGGAGTCACCTAGTCTGAAAATCATGGAACTTCTTCAGGCCAAAGGGGCCCGCGTCGAATACCACGACCCTTACTTTCCGCGTCTCCCCAAAATGCGAAAACACGATTTCGGCCTCGAAAGCGTGGAACCCACACCTGAAGCCCTGGCGAAATACGACGTGGTAGTCATTGCCATGGACCATTCCACATATGATTATCCTGCCATTGTGCGGCACGCGCGCCTGGTCATTGACACGCGCAATGCCACGCGCAACGTGCAGGAACATCGCGAGAAAATCGTTCGGTGCTAAACAGGGTCAGGGGGGGAGAGACGCGGGTCCTGAAGACCAAGCCGTCCCAGGTGGGTCGGCCGAAGGAGCGTGGCTGATCGCATCGGCTTTTCTTCGAAACGCGAGGCGCGCGGTGCCGTGAGCGCCACGCACCCCTGTGCGCAGGCGTGTTTCTCACAGGCTTCCTCAATCACGTGCCACGACGTAGGCAAATATTCCAATCGTTCACCGATCTCTTCCCCGAGGCGCTGAGGCTCTCCCCCGGCACTGCCCACACTACCGTTTCTGCTCCGCCGGATTACAAACCACCCGCCGCCGCCCCGACGTCTTCGCCAGACTTTGCCGATCATGCCCCGGGCGTTGAGGCTTCCGCGTTTTAGCCTCGTCCGGCGCGGTCTCGGTTCCCTGCCCCGCGGCCGAGCATCTCCACTGCAAACAGCAACAACTGATTTTCATTGACCCGTTCGCGCGTCCCCCCATAGCGCCAGCGCAGCAATTGCTGGAGCCACCACTCTCGGGCATCCAATCCCTCGAGCAAAGCCACCACCATCGGCCGCAAGGCAGCGAGGTCTTCCAGCAGGCGGTTTTGATCAATCTCCAGCGTGCGGCTCTCTCGCGGCCCGCTCGGCCCGCTCCCGTTCCACCGCCAGATCTACCCACTCGTTGACCAGTTCCCGGAAGCGCTTGTAATTCTCCACCTTGCGGCGCATCTCCGCCACCTGCGCGGGCCGCACGAAACGGCTGCTGCTTTTGCCCCGCCAAGTGTAGCTGAGCTGATAGTACGGTCCATGCCTGCGCGGGTTCTTGGGGTCTTTGCAGTGGCAGCCCGGTGTGCCACAGACGTTGTACTGTTCACTCAAGCTGCCCGGATGCGTCGGCCCCAGCTTGGCCAAGCTGCGCTTGATCTGTTTGATCCGTTGTTCCAATTGGTGGAGAGTCATGCCGATAGCCTAACAAAGCTATCGGTTATGGGCAACAAAAAAAGCCCGTCACGGCTCTTTTATCTCGTTTTCCTCAACTTGCGGTGCAGTCTCCGGCAGGGTGGTTTGCGTAATAGGTGCGATATTCGCCCCGCCGCACAGCTTCCACCCAATCTGCATGCCCACGATACCAGTTGACTGTCTGCTCCAACCCCCTATCGAGTTGAATGTGAGGGTGCTAGCGGTTTCTCATCGGCAAGTCGAGATAGGAGGAACGCTCCTTTTCTCGATACACCGTGAGCCTGGGCGTGCCCTCGACGGGACAGCGCTCGAACACCGAGGAGTCTGCTCCGGCTAGGGCCAAACGAATGCGGCCAACTCCCCCCTCCCACGTGTGTCCATAGGGGGATTGTGAGGGTCCCGAGATCGCTATTCATCTGAAGCGGTCAACTGTCCATTGGGTCTCGTGCATAACTCGCCTGCCCACAGCCCGCGTCAACCCACCGAGGGTGAGTCCGTTGTTCAGATTCCGTCAAGCGGTCCCACAAGCATCGGAGCTGCATGGACGTAACGACCAGCCCGGCGCCTGGACTCGATGAGGGCGTAGACTCGCTCGACCTGCGCCTCCTCCATTCCCAGTACGGGAGCCAAGCTCGCGGGACTTATGCCGTGGTTCTTGCCATATAGACAGAAATCCATTTTTTCGAGGGAGAGCGTGAAATAAAACTCTTCTTGTGATTGCTCGAGTGGATACGTATCGGTCGTCGGTGTCCGTTTCTGGATCTCCTCAGGCACACCCAGATGGGCCGCCAATTGGTATACCTGGGACTTATAGAGATGCGCAATGGGCTTCAGGTCCGCCGCTCCATCGCCGTTCTTGACAAAGAAACCCTGGTCATACTCGAGGCGGTTGGGAGTCCCCGCGACCGCATAGTTAAGCAGATCCGCATAATAGTATTCCATCATTTTTCGCGTGCGTTGTTTGAAATTCATCGCCGCCACCAAACCCAAGTACGTTTCGTAAGTGAGCCGGCTTTTCTTCTGCGAGCCATCTGCGAGTTGCACGACCACCGAAAAGATCGGATAAGCAACGGCCTCCAGCAAGTTCGGCAGGACAATCTTGAATTTGAGACCCTCATGAAACTCGGGAATCACCTTACGAATTGCTCCGGCGCAACGTTGGTAACATCCTGCCGCCGTCAGGATGGGAGTGATGTCCTCAACCTGCGTCCGGATGCCGATCGTGGAGGCTTGGAGGTGGGCCAGGCGCAGGCTGTCCGGTGACGAACCCGCCTCCGGCAGCATGAGCCCCAAAACATGCTGGTTGCCCAGAGCCCCGCTACAGAGAGCCGCTACGACGCTGCTGTCAACCCCGCCCGAGATTGCGACCACCGCTCCCTTCCGCTTCAGCTTGCCAAAGACAATTTCTCGAATGGCCGATTCAATATCCGCAGCGGTGGCCGCCGCGTCAATACGTAGGCAGTCTTGGGAAAACTTTTCTGTCGCACTCATGCATCCTCCCCTGTTTGCGCCGCTACCAATCGCTTGTTGATCTTTCCGCTGCCAGTCTTCGGCAGCGCGGCCATAAAGACCACCGATTGTGGCACCATGAAGTTCTCAAGGCGCTCGGCGCAATGCCGTAATACGTCTTTTTCCGTCAATGCCGCACCTTCGCGCAAGGTGACGACCGCACGGATCGCCTGCCCTAGCACCTCATCAGGTACTCCGATGACGGCGGCCTCCGCAATGCCCGGCAGCGAGTAGAGGACATCTTCAATCTCTTTCGGGCTGACCTTCTCGCCACGCGACTTGATAATGTCGTCCTTCCGGCCGAAGAAATAGAGGTACCCTTCCTCATCCATTCGGAACAGATCGCCCGTGTAAAGCACTTTTTCACCGGGAAATGGGCCCGGTTTTAGCTTTTTTTCGGTCTCCTCGGGTAGTTGCCAGTAGCCTTTCATCACGTTCGATCCGCGGACAACCAGCTCACCGATGACGTTCGGCGGGACCCGCTGGCCATTCTCGTCTACGATGTATACCTCTTCGTTCGGCATGCCTCGTCCCACGGAGGTCGGCCTGATAGCAATCTGGTCAGGGGGCAGATAAGAAACTCTCTTGCATTCCGTCAGACCGTACATTGAGTAAATTCGCACCTGGGGGAAAAGCTCACGCAAGCGTACGATGTGGTGCGTGGGCAAGGCAGCCGCCGTGTTCGTGATGTATCGCAGGGCCGGAAATTGGTAGGGGGAGAGGTCGAGCTGCAAGAGCACCGCCGAGACGGTCGGTACGATCGGCAGTCCGGTGACCTTCTCGCGAATGATCGTCTCAATGACGGTGTGGGGGTAAGTGAATGACCGCTCCAGAACAATGGTGCCGCCAACCTTGAACGCCATCAGCACTTGATACAGTCCATAGTCGAATGACAAGGGCAGAAGATTAATGATGATGTCATCGGGCGTGTTCTCGAGGTACGTTGTGATGGAGGTAGCGGCGGATACAATGTTGAGGTGCGTCAGCATGACCCCTTTGGGCCGGCCGGTTGAACCCGACGTGTAGATGAGCGCCGCCAAGTCGATATCAATACACTTCTTCGGCGGCGGCTCTACCGCCCCGTTTGGCCCCTCCAGGATCGGATCTAGGGCAATCAGGCGCCCGTGGGGTGGAAACTCTTCGTCACGCGCACTTCCGGCGAGCCATACCCGCTGAAGATGTTGGGCATTGGCGAGCCCCTCCTGCATTGCCCTGAACTTGCGGTCGGGCATGATGAGGCCCTTGGCCCGACAATTGTCCAGAATGTAGGTGAGCTTATCGACCTTGGTGGTAGGGTTCACGACCAGGAAGACGGCGCCTGCTTTCAGGATCGCAAAAACGGAGACCACCGCTTGCATGGAATTATCCAAGTAAACGGCCACCCGTTCCCCGCGCTCGACCCCTTCGGCGATCAGGGAGCGCGCCAGGCGGTTTGCACGCTCCTCGACCTCACGATAGGTGAATCGCGTGCCCCCGCAGACAATCGCCGTCTTCTCCGGAGAGCGTCCCGCGCTCTGTTCCAAGAATGATTCGACTTGCATTAGGTTACTTCTTTCGGCGCCGCCAATCGGCTCTCGACTAGCCTCGCCACTTTGTCGATGGAATCAAGGTTCTCGGGGGTGAGGTCGGTCTCCGCCAACTCCAGCCCGAACCTCTCTTCGAGAAAGGCGATAAGCTCGAGGACGCCCGTGGAGTCGATGATGCCGTTCTCTAGAAACGAGGCATCATCCTTCAGGTCCCCCTCCCGGCCGAAGAGGAAGTTGTCAATGACGAACTGTCTCAACTCTTGCCTGATCTGCATTCCATGATCTCCAACTGACTTGATTTACGAACTGGTGTATAACCAGTTGCGTCGAAATGATTCCCACGAGGGCCATATTATCCCTGACACTGATCGGCCTGCCCGAGCGCACTTTCTCGAAAAGCTTCGCCACTGGTCCAGGTTCAAACATGCCGTAACGCCCGATGCAATCCGACGAAAGCAATTCATCCACATACTCTCGAGCCGCCGGCTCTAGAAAGCACAAAGCGTCTGGCGCACGGTAGGGCTGTTTGGGCCTCGACTGAACTGAGCGCGGGATCAGACCTTCAGCGCATCGTTTAAGTAAGTATTTCTCCTGAAGCACCTTCATTTTCATTCGGATCGGTAGCTTCGAGGCGAATTCGACCACCCGATAGTCAAGGAAGGGGAACCGGCCTTCCACAGCGTGTGCCATTGCCATCCGGTCGCCCTGGGAAGACAGAATGTAGCCAGGGAGAAGATAGTTTGTTTCCAGAAACTGTGCCTGCAAGAAGGCTTCCCAAGAATTGTAGCGCTCCGGCAAAAGTCCCTGCAATTCGTCCATGGCGTTGTATGCGCCGAGCCCTGACTTGACAGCCGCCGAAAAGAACAGCTTCGCTCGGGCTGTCAGTTGCCAGCGCGGCAGGTGGGAGAAAAAGGGACCGGGACTTTGCTCGTCGATTCGGAAAAAGCTCTCTAAATAAGCTGAGGGCTGTTGCTGGATACCATCCATGTAGGGGTAAAGTCGCCGTAGCAGGAGAGGCCGCTTGGTGGAGTGTGGCTCGCGTTGCCAGAAACAGCGGATCTTCGTCTCCTTGAAAATATCGTATCCCCCCATGGTCTCGTCGGACCCTTCGCCTGTCAGGACGACCTTGAAGCCATTGTCACGGACCAACTTCGACAGCACAAACAGCGGCGCCGGTGCGGTACGCAAAATGGGTTGCTCGGCGTGCCAAATCACTTCCGGAAACACTCTGGCAATGTCGTCGTTTACACAATGCACATCGTAATGTTCTGTTCCCAAAAAGGCCGCGGCTTCTCTTTGGTAGGCACCCTCATCAAACTGGGGGTCGTCGAAACTGACCGAAAACGTCTTCAGCCTGTGCCCCACCAGCTTTTTCGCCAGGGCAGTGACAAAGGTGGAATCAAGTCCCCCACTCAGATAAGCTCCAACCGGAACATCCGCACGCAGCCGAATGCGTGTCGCGTCCAGCATCAAGGCAAGTAGCTCGTCGGCAAGCTTCTCCTCGCTACCCTGACCCAATTCGCTGTCAGGCGCATATTCAAGATGCCAGTAGGGCCACACTCGAACCTGCCCGCGCTCGACGACCATCGAGTGTCCCGGTGGAAGCTGCCAGATATTTTTGAATGGCGTACGCGGTGCGAGAGTCGCCCAAAACGTGAAGATCTGATCCAACGCGTGCAAGTCAATCTCGCGCTTGACCTCTGGACAGGCCAGTAACGCTTTTATCTCGGAGGCGAAAAGAAGGTTGTCTGGGGTTTGGGTGTAAAAAAGCGGTCTTACCCCTAGCCTGTCACGGGAAAGGAATAGTTTCTGTTGAGTTGTATCCCAGATGGCAAAGGCCCATTGCCCGTTGAGACGCTCGACGCACCTTTCACCTTCCTCTTGGTATAGGTGCAGGATCACTTCCGTATCGCAATGAGTGGCGAATTGGTGGCCCTTCCTGATCAACTCTTCCGTCAGCTCAACATAATTAAAGATTTCACCATTGAAGGTAATCCAAAGAGAGCGCTGCGAATCAGGCATCGGCTGGTGGCCGCCCGATAGGTCAATAATGCTCAAGCGCGCATGCCCGAATCCCACCTGAGAATCGACATAGACGCCAACCTCATCGGGGCCGCGGTGCCGGATCTGGCTGATCATCTGAGCAGGCAAATCAGGGTCAATGGGCGCGCCTTTAAGATTCACAACACCACAGATTCCACACATTAGGGGAGCCTCCAGGGTGGATCGGATGTACGGGCGATACGCGTTTCCGGGGGCGTTCCCCCCGGCTACGTTACCCACGCCCTTTCAGGGCGCGTTCAATTCCATGCACCGGTGATACGACGGCAGTCACCCCGTCCCGCCCCGCCCCGCGGGAGGGGCCCACTTTCAGGGCGCGTTTGATCCTCATGCTCTTGCTGCATTTTCCGGGGGCGTTGCCCGGCTACGTCATCCGCGCTCTTTCGGGGCGCTACGGAAGGTAACTCTTGTTTCCGGCTGAAGTGCAGCAGCACCCCTGGTGCAGAATTCTGAGCGGCGCAAGGTCCAGGAAGCGATCCGCCCCCGGAAAGTCAGACGCGGGATGATGCGGCGATGGCCGCGTTGGATGGAAGTAATGCGGCCCAGGAGTTCGTGGGAGGAAACCTGCGGATCGTGATGGTCGAGCCTATCCCCCGGGTGATCCAAAAGGGGGCGCCTTGGTGGATTGTCCTCTCGACCACTCGGTGGGCGAACAGGCGCCCTTGCCGGGCAAACAATATGATATCGCCTGGAAGCGCCTGGGTGGCACTGCGCCTGCACACGTAAAGGGCGTCGCCCGGCCAAACGGCGGGCAGCATGCTGGCGCCGGTGGCTCGCAGGCGCAGCCTCCCCCAGGAGCGGGGGACCTCCGCCGCCAACTCACATCCCAGCGTTTCCCGGGGTGTGCTGCCGCAAGCTGTGACCGCTTTGCTCATAAATTCTTTCTACTTAATCTGCACGATCCTTGCGTGGTCTGCGCCTTGCCACAGCTCAGCGCCCTGGTTTCAAAGACCTGCTCGTAATGCACCGCCGGCTTCTGGTAGGGCCGCTTGGCGTTACGCCCCGCCACCACTCTATGCGGTAGCCGACGGGTCGGTTCTGATTGGCTCATTGCAAGCTTGTTTCTCTAGGTTTGGACAGGTGACCGAGGCGGCGCATCCCGAAGCCTGGATCAGGCCGCCCTCCTGAACTCCTGCCGGTAGCTCGGACCTAAGCACAGGGCGAGTTGTTCAATGCTCCGGTTCCATAATAGGTCCTCACTCTCATTGCAGGGCCGCTTGCGACGCCTGCACGGCCTGAATAATGTTTCCGGTACCGGTTTCGCATGCGCTACTGGTGACGGCGTTACCAGTAGGGCCACCCGGATTATTGCCGTTTAAATTTATGAAGTGAACCTGAGAACCGCCTAGCTCGGTGAGGTCGGAATTGTCGATCACAATCCCACCTGTCGCCCAGCAGCCAGGAGAACCAACATTTTTAACATTAAGGCTGCCGGAGAGAGTGGGTGAGGTTGGAGTGGTGATATTAAAAGACAATACGCATCCGTTTCCACTACTGTTGGTACAGGTGCCCACAGCCCCTGCGTTGACACTGAAGAGAAGATAGTCTGTCCCGGCGGTAGTATTCGTTCCGTCGGTGCGGCACGCGCCCGTAACCTCGATGGTATCCGGCTCGTTGCAGAACTCGGTAAGGGGAGACTCCCATGGGACAAGGGTGCTGTTGAAGCCGCTAATGGCTGGCGTGGCGGTCCCCATGGCGCCAGTGGAAGTGATCGGTATCCGGTACAGCGTCGCTCCGCCCCCCGTGCTGGTGTTTCCTGCTACCCAAAGGTTCCCTGCATGGGTCAACGACCCGAAGTACACGTTGTCGAAGTCACCGGCATAAAGGTAATATCCAGTGCCGCCTGTCCCTACCGCTACGCTCCCATTGCCGGTACCACTGGTGAAACTGGTCGGGAATTGATACACGGTGTTATAGCCACCGCTTGTGGTGACAAAGGCGTAGACCGTCCCCGCAGAGGGATCGACCAGGGGACCGTCGATAATAGTATCCCCCAACTTGCTCGAAATGCCGTGCTTCGACCCGGATGTTGTGGTCGGAGTCCCCGTCCCCGTGCCCACGGAATAAAGGTAACCTCCCGTGTCACCCACAAAGGCGTACCCAGAGACGGGGTCGCAGACGGGGGACGTGAGTTTGTTAGTGCTCAGTTGCACGGGCCAACAGGGGGCGGACCCGCACGTCGTCACCTCGCCTGGGGTTCCATTAAAGACCCCTGTGAACATGTGGAGATAGCCGCTGTCGTCGCCCACATAAATTGCATCATTGGCGTAATCGTAGAACGGCGCTGAGTACGTGTCGTTATTGCTGTTGCTAAAGGCCAGGGTATACATGCACGGGGCCGTACAATTCCGATAGTTGGTACCCGACGTCTGACTGGTAAGGGACATAGGCGTGGTGGGCGTCCCGCCTCCTATCTTGAGCGTACAACCGGTATCGCAGGTGTTCGTAACCTGTTCTGTCAGATTAACGGTGGAACCGTTGACGCTCTCGATGGTCTCGCCACCGGGCATACCGAAGCCGGAAACAGTAAGACCTACATACGCCGCGGGGACGGTTCCCGACGTAATAGTGACAGTCGTCGAGCCGCCTGTATAGTTTCCTTGGACCATAAGAGCGGGGTTCAGGAGAACCAGGCTTGCTGTAGTGCCATTAGACTGAATGAACGCTACCTGTGAGCCATCTAAGGAGATTATTGGAGAAGTTGAAATCGTGCCGCCCGTGTCATAAGCCCAACTGATATACGGAGGCGTCTGGTCGCCGGTGCATGCCGTCTTATAAAGCTTGGAATAGGCGACGATACTTGCGGCGCTTGACGTGCCCGCCGAACCTGTCGGGTAAACAACATATTCGTTGCAACTGATGCAGGTGAGGCTCTCCCCCCACTTGGCAGGGTAGGCGTTCGGTTGGACCGTGCCGGTTGACAGCGGCTCGCTCCAATCCCGCTTCAGGACCGCGGGCTTCGGCCTGGGCTTCAGCTTGGGCTTCGGCGTGGGCTTTGGGTTCGGCTTAGCGGTCGGTTCTCCGGGGAACTGCCGGAGTACGACGATTGCAAGATCTTCAGGTTCCACCATGCCAGATGGCGAAACGGCTTCCTCGCCTCGAGTCCTCATCTCGCGTGAGACCCCCCGGTGGCGTCGGCGTGTCGCTTCATTTGCTGGAGAATGAAACGGGTATCGTAGCGGATCGTAAGCCACTTGGCGTACGACGCAGCGGTCTTTACCGCCTGCGCGTAGGTGCCGGGGTTGGAGAAAACAAGGTGGTGGTGACTCCAATCGTCCACCACCCCGACGTGATGCTGCGAGGCAGGTTGCCGGCTAAGCTTCAAGGGGGGTTGCCCGGTAATCAAAACAGTAATGCCGATGATTACGGCGAAAGCCATGCCGAGGATTGCGAACTTGGAAAAAGTACGGTGCATAGTTTGTTCCTCCCCTCTAGTGTTGCGGGCGCTTCGAGCTATTCCACCCGCTGCGCCTGTGATGTGCCCTTGCTACGCCGCCTCCGCCGACCTAGCCAAAGACGGCGGTAGACTCCCCGTACTTCATTGGAGTGCGCAGCGGCGATTCCGCCCCCGAGCAGACGCGCAAACTCGGGGCTATCGGCGCGGACCAGAATCGGCATCGCACCGATGTCCATAGCGAGCTCATGGACTGCCGCGTTTAATGCGCTGATAGCGCCTCCTCCGTCCCCGGAGGGAATGAAAATGAGCGCCCCTGATCCACGTGCCAGCCGACCGAATGCGCCCTGAAACGGCGCACCCAACGTGGCTTCGGCTGACCCACTTCATGCGTCACTCCCTACACAACGCGTCCTGAAAGGGCGCGGGTAAAGTAGCCGGGGGTAGCGCCCCCGGAAAGGCGAACCACGCGCAGAGCACCCCGGCCCCGCAGAGCGGGGTCGCATGCCCCGCTACGTCTAAATCTGCCGCTGATTCTATTCTACCCCGTGTTCTCATAGGAATCGAATAAGTTCTTTCCTGAAAAGAAACGGAACAATCTCTCCAAGCAGAGTGGCCGTAAGCCGCTGCGAATTTGGGGGGCACAAGTTCGCGGCACAGGGACAAGCCCCCACGCTTTAAAGATCAACGTTTGGATTTTGGGGTAATTCTCCTGGCTAAAGTTGGTGCAAGCCAAGTCAGCATCCACTTGACCGCCGCTCCAAATGTGAGTTCATACTTTAGAACCCTGCATACTGCCGGACGCGCCTCCGCATATCGCTTTGTTTCCAGATACCAGTTTGTCCAGGAACTATGAACGGCTCGCAAATCCCGCACAACAGTTCTGCGTATGTCCGGTGGCAGGGCCGAGCCCAAACTCAGCCACTTCTCGAACATACACTGCTGACCCCGGAAGCGCACCTCGAAGTTGTCCCCTGGCCGGCATGTCGAGCCTGGAGGGAAAGCACGCCGGTCGATTTGGGCGAGTGGTTTATTTATATAGCAGAAGGGAGCAACCAGGGATAAGGGTCGAACATTCCGGCAGCGGCATTTCCAGTTCTCTCAAGCAGAACCATGAATCAAGTTACATTCCATATCCGGAGCGGCGCTCCACCCTCGCGCCTCTCGCCGCAAACTGTTTGGCAAGCTCCCGGCCGATGC
>Ga0181539_1004284_pt1 | contig 12350 bp, 8 predicted proteins | sample PEATcosm2014_Bin_46_FD_119767 | JGI IMG/M metagenome (GOLD analysis project Ga0181539, IMG submission 119767) | Peatland microbial communities from MTU Mesocosm Facility, Houghton, MI, USA - PEATcosm2014_Bin23_60_metaG | ecosystem: Environmental > Terrestrial > Soil > Wetlands > Peat | place... | reverse complement strand
CCGGCCCTCGAAGCGGGGCAACCCCTTTCGGATCGGCCGGGACGGGAACCGCGACCAGGTAATCAAGATGTACGAGGTCCATGTCCGCCGCCGCCCTGACCTGATCGCCGCCCTGCCGGAACTGGCCGGGAAACGGCTGGGGTGTTATTGCAAGCCTTTGTCGTGCCACGGCGACGTGCTGGTGAAGCTACTGAGAGAAACAAATGGGGGCGAATTGGATTCGACCGGATGAAGTGACATGCTGGATGCGTGCCGTGGTTGGTCAGCGGGCCACGTTAAAAGCCGACCATAAATCTTAATTGCCAAGCCTAGCTTTGCAATGGCGGCCTAACATGGCTGCCCCGGCTGAGAGCCTTCGCCCGAGAGGCTCGACTGCCGGCCGCAATTCGGGACCGCCCCGGCCGATGCCAGTGAGCCGGGGCTGAACACGCTGGATAGCGAACCCTGGACCTTGCCGACTCGGGGCCTGGGCGAACGAATTGCGGCAAATGGATCGGCTATGCACGTAGACGCCAGCATGGAAGCATCGCGGGACCGGGGTTCGATTCCCCGCGCCTCCACTCACTCGGCACGGCCGCCGCAGCCAGTCCCATCGCGGCTGCGGCGGCCCCTTTTCAACACCAACGTGAAATCATGCTCCGACTTGCCCACCGAATACTCACGCAGAGATCAACGCAAAGGTTCCTCGGCTGCTGTATACCGAGGAATGACGACTTCAATCAGAGAGTCGTCGCACAAACCCAACTGGTACTCAGAGCAGGATGCCCAGTCATTATCGCGGACAATGTTGCCGATCATGTCATGCGAATGTTGAAGTGGCCGGATGAGATGGGAGGAAAGCGCTACGTGGACGACCTACCACCTTGTCCCCCGGCTTTTCCACACTGCTTCGTTGAGTTCGACTACCCAGAACGAGTTACGAATAAGATTCCAATGTCACCACTCCAAGGAGGAGCGACCTTCTGCGCCTTTTGCGCCGACAGTACCTATGACGATGAGAGCGACAAGGCTTTAAGACAAGCTAAGCATGACAATCCTTTAACCAATTGGCTATGTACCGTGACGGGCTTCTACACGGATCGAGACGGAATAGCCCGGCTGCAAAGCCACGGCCACTGGCTTCTTGATAAGGCCGGTTCTCTGGTTGGACACAAGAGTCTTATGCTCATCAAAAGGACGCACGACGGCCGCGCGGAGCCAATCGAGGCCATTGTTCTGCTCCACGCACTCGCATTTATGCAATGCAAGAATGTCCAACGCGTCGACGTGACGAAAGAGAAAGGCCCGACGCCCAAGTGGTGTCGGCGGCAACGTGTCGCCGAACTGAAGTATCACACCATTCAGGTTGATCCAAACCTCGCCGGCAAGCCACGACCGGACAATAGAAAAACCGAAGGCGACCGCTCCGGGAAGTCTCTCCATATCTGCCGAGGCCATTTTGCACACTACGTTGACGACGGCGCGAGCCGAGGACTCTTCGGCCGCAACCAGTTTGGCACATTTTGGGTTCCTGCCCATACCCGTGGCTCATTGGAGCATGGCAGGGTCATTTCAACCTACAACGTGAAGACGCCCGCATGAACCGCTGCAACTGTCTCCCGCCACTGGACGACTGGAAGGACGGCCATCCCGATGCCTGGGACTTTGAGGCCGTGCTGAAAGAGAACGGCGTGGTTGTCGAGTGGTGCGATGAACTTATTGACGGCAACGGCAACAGGCACCGAGCAGGTGAGTTCGCCGGCTGGGGATTCTACTGGAAGCATGGAGCCATCCACATTGGCCAGTTCAGCGAGCAGATCGCCCGCAAGGCCGCCGCCCTGTTCGTGAGCCTGTGGTTGCGGGGCGTGTCCGCCTCGTTCTGCGACAAGATCATGTCGGGCATGATCTGGTTCTGGGAATTGCAGGAGCGGCCCCGGCGGGTCAATTCCCTGTCGCCACTGGACCTAGCCAAGCTGTTCCACGAGACCCATGAGCGCTGGGCGCTGTTCTTTGGCTACCAGACCCGCCCCGAGACCCGCCAATTCAATCCGGACTCGCCCAACGCACAGTTGATGATCACCGTCTGCGAGGATATCTTGAAGCATCTCAAGGCAATGTAGCGCTGGCGGCGCTCGGTTGTTCGTGAACCAGTCCTCGAACGCCTCCCGTTCAGTGGCGTTCCGTTTGCGCTAGAGCCGTGGACTTCTCGACGCCGGGCTCATGCGGCGAGGAAGATCGGCGACCCGATGCTATATCAACCTCGGCGACCGATGATCTTGGCGACGGCACAATCAGTGTGGAGGCCGGTTTGCGCCTTTGTCGATGCAAGAAAACGAGCATCAAGCAGGTGGGTTTGCCGACTGGGGCTTCTCATGGAAATATAGCTCTATCCATGTCGATCCGACCAGCGAGCAGATTGCTCGGAAGCCTGTCGATATTCTCCTAGAGACGGAACCCGCAGGTTCACACGCCGACGGGAAGCCCGCGAAGGCAGGAGCCGAACCTGTGCGGCGGGGCGCCGGAATTGCGAGAGCAAGCCCCATCTGCGGTTGATGGGGGAGTGGCGCTAGCGTCTTGGCGCTCGCCGTGTCGGGCGAGCCATTCGCATCCGAACTGCCGACATCGAACCCTGACCTTTCGCTGTCGCTTCAGCGTTCTCTGCCGGTCCTACTTGCCGTGTTCCTGACCGGGTTTCACATACCGGCGATCCATTCCTGCCGCGATGCTGAGTCTCGGGGAAGGGGCGTTGGTCTGGCCTCCCAAGGATTCACTCCGCGGCTGTGATGCGATGATCCTATTGACCACAGCGGCTACCATTGTGGCCTACGACACCACCATCGGGTTTCTGGCTGGTCTGGCTCTGGCATTGGTTCTCAGATGCCGGAAAAACCGCGTGTTCCAGCGCGGACCAGTAGGCCGCGAGATCGTTGATGTTGACGAGCGATTACAATTGCGGGTCGACGTCGCTCAATTCCTCGATGGTGACACGCCGCGTTACGACACGGTCGAAGAGCAAGGCGACGCTGTAACATCCAGCGGTCAGCAGTTGCCGGACGTCAGCCAGGATACCCGTGTGGTAGACGGCCGCCAGTGGCTCATCGAAGCCATGCACATGGGGGAGGGTGATGTCAAATCCATCCGCCAACTCAAGCATGCGGCTTACGAACCGCGGTTCCAACAAAGGCGCATCGCATCCGCTGACGAAAGCGAATTCAACTGAGCCTTGCAGCCATTCCAGGGCCATCTTCAGCCCCTCCATCGGACCAAGATCCTCCTGGTGGTCACGAACCACATGGACCCACTTTGGCAAGACGGGAAGTTCCTGGCCGGCGCGGGCTGCAACCACGACCGGGCGCACAGCCTCGCCCAATCGGCGCACGACACGCTGCAACAGCAACTCAGGACCGAACGGCAGCATCGCCTTCGGCAGCCCCATCCGGCTGCTCCGCCCGCCACACAGTACAATTCCGGCACACTGCAAAGCTTTGGCTCCTTCATTCTCCTTAACCCAGTCTACCCGCGCGGTTTCGGCTAGTGAAGTCCTTTGCCAGGTTGCAGCCTGAGGCCAATGGGCTGTAGTCATGGGATACGCTATAATCGATGTGTGTAATGGCCACTGCTTCCGGCCGATGCCATCGAGGGAGGCAGAGCAGCCGGAGCTGGCATTGCCGCGAACTTTTCGGCCCTATGTTACCAACTCATGTCCTGCTTGGCGACGATGATCGGACCCGATGAAGCGCTGGCTCTGGTACTCCGCGAGGCCCACACACTTCCAGTTCAATATGTCCCATTGGCCGAGGCGTGCGGACTGCAACTCGCCGCCAGGATTGTCGCCGATCGCGACTACCCGCCTTTCTCCCGGGCGATGATGGACGGCTATGCGGTGCGAGTGGCCGACGCGGGCCAGACCTTGAAAGTGGTCGGGGAAATCGCCGCAGGGCAGATGGTCACCGGCCCCTGCCCCCCGAGACAATGCTTCGAGGTCATGACCGGCGCGCCGTGTCCGGCCGGCACCGAGGCTGTGGTGCCCAAAGAGGATGTCGTGCGCGAGGGAGATTCCGTCACAATTCCTTTGACTATCAGGCCGGGGCAGCACGTCGCCGCGAAAGGCAGCGAGTGCCAGCGCGGGTCGGTGGTGCTTGAATGCGGCGCGGCGATTACGCCGCTGGCGATCGCCGTCATGGCATCGTTCGGACGGAACACGATCGGCGTCACTCCCCGCCCTTCGTTGGGCGTGATCACCACCGGTAGAGAACTAGCCGTGGCAGGACAGGACCCGTCTGCAGCGCAGATCCGCGACTCGAACGGGCCGATGCTCTCGGCTATGGCGGTCGCCATCGGCCTGGCAGCGCCGCAGACGCTACACGCCGACGACTGTCCGACGGCCATCCGTGCGGCACTGGACAGCGTAGCCGACCGCAACATCATTCTGCTCGCCGGGGGTGTGTCCGTCGGGACCTATGATCTGGTGCCCGAAGCCCTCCGGCAGTACGGTGCCGAAATGATTTTTCACAAGGTCGCGCAGAAGCCGGGCAAACCGTTGCTGTTTGCGCGACGGGGCCCGCAACTGTTTTTCGGTTTGCCGGGGAACCCATTGGCCTGCCACCTTTGTTTCCATCGCTACGTGGCAGCGGCGGCGCGGCAACTGGCGGGCAAGCCGGCCGAGTCGCATCCGCTTCTGGGTCGATTGACGGCTGTCGTGAAGGGGTCTCGCTTGCGGACCTTCTATGCGATGGCCCGCGCCGAGCCGGATCGATCCACGGGCAATGGTTGGTTGGTGCATCCTTTCCCGGGCGTTAGCTCCGCCGACATTTTCTCCACCTGCAAAGCGAACTGCTATATTGAAGTGTCCGTGGGGAACAAAGAGATTCCGGTGGGAAGCCCCGTTCGGTTTACATGGGTCATCTGTCCTTCCTAGTCTTTCGACGACACCAGAAGTTGGCACCCGATGCGACGCATCCACATCGTTGGACGGAGGAACCATGGCAAGACGACCTTGATCGTGGATCTTCTCGGGGAGTTCCGCCGTCGTGGCATTCGGGTGGGGAGCATCAAGCATTCGGCCCACCGCCATGAGCTTGATCCGCCGGGAAAGGATTCTTATCGTCATCGCGAGGCGGGTGCCAATCCGGCGGGGATCGTCAGCCGTAATCTGATGGCAGTGTTCGTGCCGCGATCGTCCGGCGACGATTACTACGCTCGGCTGGATCCGATGTTCGTTGATTGCGAAATCGTGCTCGTCGAAGGTGATATCAAGGCGGTTGGCACAAAGATCGAGGTTTGGCGGGCCGCAATAGGCACTGCTTGTCTGGCCGCGGAGCGTTGCGACATTCAGGCCATCGTCAGCGACGATCAGCCCGAGGCGAATGTGCCGGTTTGGCCCCGCGCTGACCTGGGCCCGTTAGCCGATCGGCTGCTGGCTTTAGCTCGGGGGATGAACTCTTATTGAGTTTCGTGTTGAACGCGCCACCTTTTTCCACTCGCCTGGTCATCGCCGGGCCTCTGCGCTGACCGGTGTGTCGTCAGCATGGCGCGATGGTTCCACCGGCGAAAACTGCAACGACTTCCGCAGGGCGTGCAAAAAAACGAGACCGAGTGCGCCCACGATCAGGCCCATGGCCCCAATCTCGCAGAGGCCGATCGCGGGAGCGTCTCCGCTCGTGGAAGGCAGAATCATCAAGTACACATCCAGCCAACGTCCCACCAGCACCAGCAACGAGACTTTGACCAGGATGCCGGCACTCTCCTTCGACGCGCGAGGCAGCAACACCGCAAAAGGTATCGCCCAGTTGATCGCGATGTTGGCGTAAAACAACGGCGCCCACAAACCGTGGATGCGACTCGCGTAGTGGGATGTCTCTTCAGGTATGTTCGTGTACCAGATTAGCATGTACTGACAGAACCAGATGTACATCCAAAAGCAACTGAAACTCAACAGCAAGGTGCCCAGATCGTGCAGTTGGTCTCGGGTGACCACATTTCGCAGCGGCCCACGCTGTCGCAGCCAGACCGTCAATAGCGTGACTGCCGCCTGCGCGCTGAGCAGGACGCCGCCGAAATTGTATACGCCGAAGACCGTACTGTACCAAGTAGGTTCGAGCGACATGATCCAATCGGCGCTGGCCAGCCAGAAGGTGAGCGAGAAGACGACGAGAAAGGCGGCGGAGAGGCGGATGCTAGTGCGCGTGGGTCCATCGTGAGCGGCCTCACGCCGCGACGCCCAGGCCATAGACACAGCGAACCCTACCCAAATCGCCAGATAGCTTATTGTCCGGGTGGTGAAGAATTCCGGTTCCAGCCACCAGCGTTTGAACCAATCTGTTTCCTCCGCAAGTGTGCTGGCCTGAGACCAAGGGTACGAGGAGAGGCCGGCGATGAGGATCACGGCCAGGACCGGGGCGGTCCAGGGAAGCGCAGAGGCCATGGCCTCGCGGACGCAACGAAAACTATCGTTCCAGCGGGCGCCGGTGAGATCGCGGAACGCAATCAGCAGGAGACCGCCCAAACCGAATCCCACGGAAAGGAACCCAAGCAGGAGCAGGTTAGGCCAGAGCCGCTGCGGCTGGAGGACTCCACCCAGGGCAAGTGCCAAGCCGCCGACCACCGCGCTCGCCCACAGCCAGCGGACCACTTTCGGCGAAACTCGCATGACCACGGCCTCGCGATTCATGGCTTGGCTCCCGTAGGTTTGGGGGCGGCCGGCGTTTGCAGACTGCGGATGTGTAAGATCGCGGCCCAGCGATCGTGCGGCGAGAGCAGTCCGGATTGAGATGGCATGTTGACCCTGCCGTAAGTAATGATATGGAAGAGTTGCCCATCCGGCATTTTGGTTGTGTTGCCCGTCACCAGGGAAGGCGGCGCGGGATAGCCGCGGAGCGCCACGAGGCCGTCACCCTGTCCTCCGCCCCCATGGCAAGGAGTGCAAAAGGTTTGGAACACTAGGGCACCGCGCTCGCCAGCGTGGACATCTTTAGCAGAGAGCGGGTTGTGGAGTTCCCGTCCAGCGCGGAGGGCTTCGTCATCGGTGGCCGCATAGTGCAACGGCATCTGGCCTTGCACCAAAGTGCCGAGGACCGGCCGCTGGAGGGTCTCGCCGTCAGGGAAGTTCGGGTTGGCCGACTCGCTTGTGTAAGCGGGCGAATGGGCCATGTCAGGAAGGAACTCCCGATTCGGCTGCGACGGGTTGGGCAGGGCGAGAAAGTTCATCGCGACCACCACTGCCAGGACCAGCAGAAGCACGTAGTTCAGCCGCCTTCTCCATCGGGTCCTGGCGGCGTCTCGGGCCTCTCCGAGGGGTGGAGAATCGTCTTCCAAGACCCGCTCTGATACCTCCACCGCGTGGCAACCCCGCAGCAATTCGCTTACGGCCACCGCATCGAAGGCGGCGTCGGTCTCCTCGACCAGCAAGGCGAAGCGGTCGTCCATCAGGCCCGGCGCGATTGGCGTTGTGATCTTTCCGGGGCGCAGACGGGCAACCACCAGCAACGCGAAGACTGTGCCCAGTCCCGCGGCCAGCACCATGCCCTCGAAGATGATGGGCACGAAGGCAGGCAGCGAGTTCCACGGCTTGCCGCCCACGTTCAATGGCCAACTCACCGCCGAGGTCCACCATTGAAACCAGAGCATGAAGATCGCTCCGGCCAATCCCGAGAAGGCACAGGCCCAACTGAGCCGCGACGGCCGCCACCCCAGAGCACGATCCAGGCCATGGACCGCATACGGAGCATAAACGTCACCGATTCGCAGACCTGCTTTCCGCACTGCCACCACAGCGCGCACGAGATCCGCCTCTCGCTCGAACACGGCAACTAAGGTGCGTTTGCTCATGGGGTTGGCTCGTCCGTGCTGTTTGCTTGGCCGTGCCCTAACACGCCCTTCACTTCGCCCATGGCAATCACTGGCAGGAAACGGCAGAACAGCAGGAAGCTGGTGAAGAACAAGCCGAAACTTCCCGCTAGAGTGGCGATCTCGACCGAAGTGGGAAAGTACATCGTCCAACTCGACGGCAGAAAATCGCGGTGCAAGGAGACCACAATGATGACGAAACGCTCGAACCACATACCCACGTTGACAAGAATCACGACGATGAACACCACGGGCAAGGTGCGGCGGACCCAGCGAAACCAGAACAGTTGCGGCGCCACGACGTTGCAGCCGATCATGACCCAATAACACCAGCCGTAGGGCCCCCAGAGTCGGTTGACTGCGGCAAACTGCTCATAGGTGTTCCCGGAATACAAGGCCGTAAAGAACTCGATGATGTACGACAGCCCCACGATACTGCCGGTGAGCAGCGTGAGCTTGCACATGGGGTCGATGTGCCGGTGCGTGATGTAATCCTCCAGGCCCATGACCTTGCGGGCGATGAGCATCAGCGTAAGCACCATGGCCATGCCGGAGAAGATGGCGCCAGCGACGAAATAAGGAGGCAGCAACGTGGTGTGCCATCCAGGGAGCACGGCAGTGGCGAAATCAAAGCTGACGACGGTGTGGACAGAGACGACCAACGGCGTAGCCAAGCCCGCCAGCAGCAGGTAGACCAGTTCATAGCGGTGCCAAGTGCGGTACGAACCGTTCCATCCCAGGCTGAAGAATTCGAGCAGTCGCCGCCGCCATCCGGGCCGGGCACGGGCCGAGGCCGTGGCCAGGTCGGGAATTAGTCCCACGTACCAGAAGACTAACGAGATGATGAAATACGTGCTGATGGCGAACACGTCCCACATCAACGCGGAGCGGAAGTTGATCCAGAGTGGCCCGCGGTAATTCGGATACGGGATTACCCAGTAAGCCATCCAAGGGCGCCCCATGTGGATTAGCGGGAACAGGCCGGCGCACATCACGGCAAAGATGGTCATAGCCTCCGCGGAGCGATTGACCGAGGTCCGCCACTTTTGCCGGAAGAGGTACAAAATCGCGGAAATCAGCGTACCCGCGTGCCCGATGCCGATCCAAAACACGAAGTTGGTAATGTCGAAGGCCCAACCGACGGTGCGGTTGAGGCCCCATGTGCCGATCCCAGTGGCGATCTCATAGGTGACTGCGGCCACGCCCAATGCGAGCACTGCCGAGGACAGGACGAAGGCCGACCACCACAGCCCAGTGGGTCTCCGCTCCATGGGGGCGCAGATGTCGCGGGTCACGTCGGCCAGCGATTTGTCGCCCACCACAAGTGGCGGCAGGTGGACGAGGCTTGCCTCAGCCATGCTGCGTTCCTCCTTCGCCGGCTTCACGGTTACGGACCCGCCGCAAGTAGCCGATGGCAGGCCGGATGTTCAATTCGGCCAGGACTTGGTAATAGCGTGGCGATGCCACAAGCTGGGATACGCGGCTCTTGGGATCATTCAGGTCGCCGAACACGATGGCCCGGGCCGGGCACGACTGCTGGCAGGCCGGCTGGATCTCACCATCGGCCAGTTCGCGTCCGAGCCGTTTTGCCTCCAGCTTGGCCTCTTGAATTCGTTGCGCACAAAAACTGCACTTTTCCATCACTCCCCGGCAGCGGACCGTAACGTCCGGATTGAGCACCAGGTTTTCGCGCTGGTCGTCCCGGGCATAACGGAACCAGTTGAAGCGGCGGACCTTGTAGGGACAGTTGTTCGCGCAGTAGCGCGTTCCCACGCAGCGGTTATAAACCTGTTGGCTTAACCCTTCTTCACTATGGACGGTCGCCAGCACCGGGCAGACGTTTTCGCAGGGAGCGTTCTCACAATGGTGGCAGAGCATCGGTTGATGTGCTGTGTCCGCCCCATCCGCGACATCAGAGTAATACCGGTCGATGCGAATCCAGTGCATTTCGCGGCTGCGGCGGACCTCGTCCCGCCCCACGACCGGCACATTGTTCTCCGCCTGGCACGCCACCACGCAGGCCGAGCAGCCGGTACAGCGGGCCAGGTCGATGACCATTCCCCAGCGCTTGCCGGTGTACAGGTGATCGTCCGGCCAGAGTCCCGCGTCGTGCTCACTGGGCGTCTCGCCTCCGGACGGGGAATTCTCGCGGTAAGCCGACAAGGTGGTTTCTTCGATCATCGGCCGGCGGCGGGCCCCGGGCGTAGCTAGCCGTTCGGGCACGGTGATCTCATGGTGCCGCTGCGTACATGCCAGAGGGCGTTTTTGGCCTGTCTTGGCCAACGTGACGCCGCTGCGCTCGTAACGCAACTCGCCTGCTTCCAGTGTAAGCCACGGCGCTGCATTGGTCCCCACCAGGCCATTGGGACCGACCAGCGGCCGGGCTTCAATCCACTCCGGCGCGATCTTGGCGAAACGCTCTGTCCCCTGGCGGCCGTACCCCAGGGCTACTGCCACGACGCGATCGTGTTGTCCGGGCTGGATCAGCACCGGCAGTTCCAGGCCGTGGGCCTCACCGTCGGGTGCGCCGTTGCCGATGCGCACCACGTCGCCGTCTTCCACGCCCAAGCCGGCTGCTGTCGCCGGAGACAGGCACGCATAGTTGTCCCAGGTCACCTTGGTCACCGGATCGGGAAGCTCTTGGAGCCATGGATTCAGCGCGTGCCGGCCATCGAGCAGACCGACGGTGGGATAGAGCACCAGCGTGAAATCACCGTTCGGCCGCTCGGGGGTGTTTTCGCCGAGTTGCACGGTCTTGCGATCGAAATCCCCCGCCGCCGGTACTTCAGGCTTCACCTCGGCATAGCCCCGCTCCACCGCCTCGTCCCAGAAGGATTGGAAGGAACTCTCCTTCTTGTCTCCTTTGTCCTTCTCGCGCTGCGGATAGATTGCCTCCTTCCAGTGCTGCTGGACGAGTTCGTAGGCGGTTTGCGTTTGGTTCATCCATGCGGCGAGGCTCTCCATGAGCGTGCGGGTGTTCCCCAGGGGTCGCAGTGCCGGCTGAACCACGCTCACCACACCTGCCGCCGGCTCGGCGTCGCCCCAAGATTCCAGGAAATGGCTTTCCGGGCAGACGTAGTGCGCCAAGGCGGCCGTCTCGTCGGAGTGGTCCCCGAAGCTCACCACCAGGGGAATTCGCTTCAAATGGCTTTTGAGGGCCTCTCCCCTTGGAAGTTCGTACACAGGATTCACGCCTGCGATGAACAGGGCGGCCACCTTCCCCTCGCGAATCTCTTCGAGGAGGGCCGACAACTGCCGATCGTCGCCTTTCCTCGCATACGCAGGCCGGTCGAGCAGGATCGTCGCACCATAGGCATCCAGCAGATGGTTGACGAAGTTGGCCGACACCTGGACGTGTACATCTTGGCTGCCGCAGAGCACCAGGCTTCTTCCGCGGGCCTGCCACAGGCGTTCGGTCAGATGATCGAGGAGGGTGGACGGGACGGGCGGCTGGCCCAGTTCAGCCTTCTCTAGTGGTACGGACTTTTTCCTCGCCAGTCGAACCGCCAAGTGGCTCAGCAGTGGTTCCAGATGCTCGGGCAGCACCGCAAACCGCTGGTCGGCGCTAGCGCCGGTGAGCGACATCCGAGACTCAAACTGCACATGGTACGACATCCGCGCCGGCCGGGCACCATCCCGAGGATGGTCGTCGGGCACACGCCCCCGCTGGTATTGGGCGGTGAAAGCCACGGGAGAGATCCACGTGCCGAGGAAATCGGCATCCAGACTGACGATTACATCGGCCTTGTCCAGCCGGTAACGAGGCAAGATGCGGGCGCCATGGGTCCGTTGGTAAGCGTCGAGGATTGCCGAACTGGACAGAGGATCGTAGATCACGTGGCGGGCATCGGCAAATCCCTTCCAGTGCTCGCCATCTTCCGCAGGCTGCTCTTTGGAGTTGGATCGTCTCGCCTCGCCTTTCAGGAACCGTCGGATCATCGCTAGCTTCGTAGGACTGATGATGGTCTCGCTGAGGAAACGGACTGCGCCGCCCCGAGCGCGAATGTCTTTCAACCTCGCCCGCATCTCATTATCTGCCTGATCCCAGGCGGCCGGTTTCCCGGCGATCAAAGGGCTTTGCAGGCGCTGGCTGTCGTATAGCCCCAGCACCGCGGCTTGCCCCGCGGCACACAGGCCGCCCTGCGACAGCGGATGCTTGGGGTTGCCTTCCAGCTTGATCGGCCGCCCGTCGCGGTTCTTCACCAGAAGGCCGCATCCCGCGGGACACGCCCCACAAACCGAGGCATACCAATCGGATCTGCCCGGAATGGCTCCTTCGGGCTGTTGGATATAGCCGAAGGCATTTTGCACGGGCGCTCGGCTACAGCCGGCGAGCGCCGAGAGGAACAAGCCGAAGCCTGATGCCTCCAGGAACTCGCGTCGGCTCCAGACGTATTTCTTGTTGTCGCCGGACATAAGCTTCTGCAGTAGTGGTGGCAAGTGACACAATCCGTCGAGGCGTAGACGCGCGTGCCGTTGACACCCTCTTGATTGGCAGTGCGATGGCAGTTGACGCACCAGCCCAT
>Ga0181539_1004283_pt1 | contig 12350 bp, 10 predicted proteins | sample PEATcosm2014_Bin_46_FD_119767 | JGI IMG/M metagenome (GOLD analysis project Ga0181539, IMG submission 119767) | Peatland microbial communities from MTU Mesocosm Facility, Houghton, MI, USA - PEATcosm2014_Bin23_60_metaG | ecosystem: Environmental > Terrestrial > Soil > Wetlands > Peat | place... | reverse complement strand
AGGTGGACAACTGGCCGTCGGAAAGGCCGTCAAGAGCCGTGCGGGCGGATCGGATAGACCTGTTGACAGACCGAGCGCTGGTCGGCCGCCCAGCCTGGTTTCTTACTGTCTGAATCGCAGTTTACAGTCCCGGTGAACTCCGATCCATCACCGCCAGCACCCTCGCCGCACGACACTTTTCCTCTCGGTTTGCTTTCGGTCGGATGCGTTGAGTTCAACTTACGAAGTCCCTTCGGGACCGAAGAATCCCAGAGGTAGGAGTCAGCGCCAGGCGGCCTGAAACCGACATTGCCGAGGTGTTGCGACTACTGCATTTGACGCGCATCAGGGCGTGGCTTAAAATGTGTACGCAGGTGAACACATATGGAGACGGTCAAAGTCGGCATTCGTGAATTTCGAGAAAGGCTGGCGAACTACTTGTTACAGACGGACAAGCCGGTGGCCATTACCCGTCACGGTGACACGGTGGGCTACTATCTTCCTGCCCGCCGCAAGCGTTCCGAAACCGAACGAGAAGCATTGAAGGCGGCGGCGGCCCACCTTCAGGAGATACTGGCGGCCGCAGGCCTTCACGAAGAGGAAATCATCAAGGATTTCAAGCGCTGGCGAAGCGGTAGGCGCAAATGAAACGAGGTCTTGCCGCTTGATCCCCCCATATGGACCGAAGACCAAGACCTATTTGGCAGCGGCCTCCCCACGTGGACGACGGACCGAGTCGAGGTGTATCTGAAAGCAGGGCACTGACGCAGCGCTCCCTCAAGCCGCCAGCCGGCGACTTTGCGGCCAAGTGACGGGGAATCTGTAAACCCTAAGCCCGCAACCGACAACAATCCACTTGGTCGTAAAATGGCCTACCCCTGCAAGCGCAACCCCTGACTCCAGCAGAGTCCGCATCCCACAGGTGATTGGCAGGTGATCGATACCGCGACTGGCGGTTTCCGCCTGCAAGGTCGCCTTCCCCCCCGTGACTCCATCTGAGGTCGACGGGAATGCACCATGTGACAGGGTGAGAGAACCCAACGGAATTGGGCTTGCGGAGCGGTGGGGAATGATTATGATAGTAAGCATCACCAGGACTATACGACCTTTAGGGAGATGACAAATGGCTCTTTCGATTGACGAGAGTCGAACTGTAAATGGAAGAAGCGGGACGTGGTGGGTCGCGATGTTCCGCGACGTACAATTTTGGGTTCCTCTGGCGGTTTTGTTGGGCGGGTTGATTCTATTGAGAGCCATCCAGTAACTTACCAAATCTCCACGAGGGGCACATGCCCATGGGCTCAATCATTGCCGGAAGCTTGACCGATCGATCACGCCAGCGCACCCTCCAGGGGCTGGGAGTATTCTGCGGCATGGCGGCAGCGCTGTGGTTGGCCGCCGCCGAGGCGCCCACGAAGCTCGTGACCATCGCGGTTTCGCCACTTATCATTTCCTTCATGATGGTTCTTGGCGCGTTCATTTCGCGCTGGAGCCTTCCGGCGCTGATTCGCGGCACATCCGATATCGGCCGAGACGTCCGCCAAGCGCCTCACCTGGTGGTGTGGGGTATTTTGGCTGGTTGCCTGTGGGCAGTGGGAAATACGTTGACGATCTTTGGCGTGCGAGATATCGGCCTTAGCATCGCCTTTCCCTTGTGGAATTCCAACAGCCTGATTGGAATCGCGTGGGGAACTCTCTTCTTCCGCGAACTGCGCCGTGCCGGATGGCTGCGCTGGGTGGGTGTGGTCGGCGGCGCCGTCATCATTTTCGGCGGCGCGTTGATGTTGTCGTTCGCGTCCACTTCACAGAGTTCATCCCCGCATCCCCTGCGGGGGGTGGCGGCGGCGTTGGGCGCCGGCCTGATGTTTGGCTCGATGTATATCCCCTACCGCAAGGCCTACATCAGCGGGATGAACCCGCTTTCCTTCGTCACCTTCTTCACCTTTGGCGAGATGGGTACCATTACAGCGTTGACGGTGGTGTTCCTGGGCGGCGTGACTCCCGTTTGGCATGAGCTGGTTCAATTCCGGGGAATCCTCTTCTGGCCGTTGTTGGGCGGCTTTATGTGGGTGATCGGGGATCTCTTTCAAAATTTCGCAGCCAAGTACGTGGGCATCAGTCGTGGAATTCCACTTTCCAATACCAACCAGCTCTGGGGACTGCTCTGGGGCATCCTGGTCTTTGGCGAATTGCGTGGTGCGCCTCACGGAATCTTGGCGAAGGTCGTCGGGGGCTCCTTGGTGATGGCAGTGGGCGCCGTGGCGATTGCTTTTTCCTCCGCTCCGGAGGGCGAATACATAAGCTGGAAGGAAGCGGCACAGAGGGAGAGCGACCTTTACGCCATTGATCCGGCCTTTGTGGCCTCCAGCATGGAGGGCAAGGAGAAGAGCGAGACTCCGTTCCGGCGCACTTGGCTGGATTGGTCGCTGGTGATTGCTGCCACGTCAATCTTCGTCGCTTTCGGGACGTTGGCAGTCATCCCCCACCTGGAAATCAACTGGATCTGGCTGGCGGGGCTTGCTTCCGCCATGCTCGTCGTTCTTGTCGCCTGTGGCATCATGATGTGGCGCACCACACGATTCAATTGATGATGAATTGATCTACTACCTCGCGCCCGGCAGGACATCCTTGGCGTCGGCGATGCCAAAGCGCATTTGACCCTCGGCCACCAATTCGCCGTCGCGGAAGATGGAGCCGCGCAACTCGCCAAACTGTGCTTTCATCCGCACCACTTCGGCTTCCACGCGCACCGTGTCTCCGGCCTCAATGGGCTTAATAACGCGAGCGGAGGGAATGTAGAGGATCATGGCGATCTTGCCGGCCATCTCCGGGCGCTCCATCACCAGGACGGCGCCGACCTGCGTGACCAGTTCTAGAATGACGCCCGTCGGGATCATCGCGATGCCGGGAGGATTCCCGCGCGCGGCCTGATCATTCATGGAAAAATGCTTCATCGCCACGATGCGCTGTCCGGGAACGAATTCCGCCACCCGGTCGACAAAAAGGAAAGGGTAGCGGTGAGGGAGGAGGCGCGCGATGTCAGCGGGGGAGAGAGAAGTCATCGGGGGAAAGGATAAAGTGTAAAGTTTAAAAGATAAAGGATGAAGTATGAAGGATGAAGTATGAAGGGTAAAGTCTAAAGGACAAAGTATAAAGGGTAAAAAGCGGCGGGTCCTTTTATCCTTTACCTTTTATACTTTACACTTTTTCTTTTCGCGGCTTGAGCATCTCTCGCTTCAGTGCCGGGTTTCGTCCGGTCCAATCGCCCGGACGGTCCTGATCCGTTGCGTACTGTTGGCGCACAGCTTCGAGCTTGGAGTCCATCTCGTCCAGGAAATTCACCACCATGGCCTCGGCAAACATGGGTTCTTTGGGCGAGCCGAACTCCAGCTTGCCGTGATGGGAAAGAATAATGTGTTCGAGTTCGTCCTTGAGTTCAGCAGGGAAGTCGGGGATCTGGTGAATCTTGGCCTGCACCATTTCCAGCGCCATGGCGATATGGCCGATTAGTTGCCCTCGTGTGGAGTAGCGGAAACCGCGGGTAAAACTCAGCTCTTCCGTCTTGCCAATATCGTGGAGCACGATGCCGGCCACCATCAAGTCACGCCGCAGCCAGGGATAATGATCCGCCACGCGATCGGCCAGCGCGACGAGCGACGACACATGTTCCAAGAGGCCGCCTAGGAAGGCGTGGTGATAGCTCATCGCCGCGGGAGCCAGCTTGTACTTTTCCGCCATTGACGGGTCTTCCAGGATGCCGAGCAACAGAATCCGTAGCGGGCCGTCGCTCATGCGGCGCACGCGCTCAAGCAACGCGGCATACATCTCCTCCGGATCGCGGTGGGTGCGGGGAAGATAATCAAAAAGGTTCACTGTATCGGGCGCGCACAGCGTGATCTTCCGAATGCGCAGTTGCGGCGCGCCGCGGTAACTTTCCACGTGCGCTTCCACTTGCACGATGTCGTCAGCTTCGAAGGGCGGAGTGGTGCGTTCGGAGTAGTCCCAAAGCTTGGCGGAAATGACGCCGGTGGTATCTTGCAGGCTGAGGTCCAAATAGGCCGAGCCATTACTGGTGAGCTTACGTTCTTTCGATTGGACCAGAAAGGTACTGCGGACCGCTGAATCCGGCGTGAGGTCCTTGACGAAGGTTTGCTTCATTGAGTTTTGTCGGCGGTTAGCGCCGCGCCCGGCGTAACGTCGCCAGTGTCAATGTATCCCGGCGCTTTAAAGATGTAACTGTCAAGGCGAAGTTGGTTTAGATATTCACGCATCTTGGGCGCCATGCGCTGGTTGTACAGCATCTCCTGAACGTGCGATTCAACCTCTTCAAACTTGGGAACGCCGGGGCTGAAGTGTTCCAGAAGCCGCAGGATCATGTAGCCGTTCTTGGTTTGAAGCACGTCGGTATATTCGTTGGTATCGAGCTTGTCGATGGCCGCGAGGATGGCCGGCGCCACGGAGCTGGTTTTCATTAAGCCGATGTCTCCGCTTGAGTCGGCATTAGGCCCGTCGGAGTATTTCTTCACGACCTCGCTAAACTTCGCGCCGCCCTTCAGTTCCGCCTCCGCGTCCTTGGCGCGCTTTTCCGCCTCATCCGGCTTGTACTTCTCTGTCGAGACCAGGATTTCTGCGAGGTGGATCATGCCCTCCGATTTGAATTCGTCTTTGTGCTGGTTGTAATATTGTTTCTCGTCTTCACGCGTCACGATGACGCGGGAGCCGACCTCGCGGCCGATGACTTCCTGCATCAGGAGCTGGCGGCGGATCTGCTCCTTGAAATCCTCCCAATTAACACCTTGCTGTTCCGCGTCCTTTTGCAGGTCTTCGATTGTCGCCAGGTTGTCCTGCTTGCGCATTTGGTCAAGCTTCTTGATCAAATCTGTGTCCACGTTAATATCTTCGTCTTTGGCCTTCTGAACCATCAGCGACTCGTCAATCAGATTGCGCAGAAGATTCTTGCTTTCATCATTCAATTTGGCTTCGAGGTCGGCGCCGGAGTATTGTTGGGCAAGCTCCTCTCGAAGCTTGTCCCTTTCCCGCTCAAACTGGCGCTGGGTGATGATTTCGCTGTTGACGCGCGCGATGATGCGTTCCACCACGTGGGCGGCCCGGACCTGGGGCGTCACAAAAGTTACCACCAGGGTGGCGATTGCCAAAAGTTTGAGCGATCGTTTCATGGTTTTCTCCAACGCAAATCATTGGTCGTCAGTTATCAGTTTTCAGTCATCAGTATGCGAAGTGTCTTTCCTGACACCTGACACCTTATCTTAGGTCTTGACCTGCAGTTCCTGCAAGACGTTTTGGACCTGGGTCAGCAGGTTGCCGTCGCGGTCGCGTCCGCGAAAGCGCAAGACTCGATCAGGGCGGAAGCTGGATTCGCGCCGGCACCGGACAAACTGCGCCAGCCGCTGGGGATCCACCGGCGCCTGCTCATGGAACTTGATCCAGATTTCATCGCCTTTGCGCTCGATCGTTTGTACCAGCAGGCGCTCCGCCACGCTTTTGAGCAGCGCGTAATCCAGGAGATTAGATACGGAAGGGGGAATCGGCCCGAAGCGGTCGGCCAACTCGGCTTCCATGTCGGCCCGTTCGCTAGGGCTGGCGGCGCTCGAAATGCGCTTATACATGCGCAGGCGCTGATTCTCGTCGGGAATGTAGGAGTCGGGAATTTTGATGTCGAGGCCCAGATTGAGCGAGGTGCGCACTTCAATCTTGGCCGGAGCGCCCCGCAGTTCCTCCACCGTCTGTTCCAGCATTTTGAGGTAGAGGTCAATTCCCATGGCGTTCAGGTGGCCATGTTGTTCGGCTCCCAGCAGATTGCCGGCGCCGCGCAATTCCAGATCCAGCGCCGCCAGGCGAAAGCCCGCGCCGAGATCGGAGAATTCCTTCATCGCCGCGAGTCGCCGCCGGGCAATGGGCGTGAGAGTGTCTTCCGACCCGATCAGTAAATAGGCATAGGCGCGGCGGTTCGACCGGCCCACGCGCCCGCGGAGTTGGTAAAGGTCGGCGAGGCCGAAGCGGTCGGCATGATTCACCATGATGGTGTTGGCGCGGGGAATGTCCAGGCCGTTTTCGATAAGCGACGTGGCCACCAGCACATCGTAATCCCCCCGCATGAACTTCAACATTGCCAGCTCAAGTTCCTTTTCGCCCATCTGGCCGTGTGCCACGCCGAGGCGCGCGGTGGGCAGCAAGCGCTGCAAAAGCGCGGCCATTTGGAAAATGGATTCCACGCGGTTGTGCACGAAGAAGACCTGACCCTGCCGCTGCATCTCCTGCATGATGGCCGATTGGATGAGCGCCTGGTTGAAGGGCACGACGGTGGTTTGAATGGCCAGGCGGCCGCGGGGCGGGGTTTCGATGACGGAAAGGTCGCGCAATCCGCCGAGCGACATGTGGAGCGTGCGCGGAATGGGCGTTGCCGACATGGTCAGCACATCCACGCCGGATTTCAATTTCTTCAGCTTCTCTTTGGCCGCCACCCCAAAGCGCTGCTCTTCGTCGACAATCAACAATCCAAGGTTGCGCAGGTGCAGATCCTTGGAAAGCAGCCGGTGCGTTCCGATCAGGATGTCGATGCGGCCGGCTTCCACGTCCGCAATGATTTTCTTCTGCTCCGGCGCCGTGCGGAAGCGGCTGAGCATTTCTACGCGGACGGGGAAAGCCGCCATGCGCTGGCGAAACGTCGTGTGATGCTGGAAGGCCAGGACCGTCGTGGGGGCCAGCACCGCCACTTGGCGGCCGTCCTGAATCAACTTGAACGCGGCACGCATGGCGAGCTCGGTCTTGCCATACCCCACATCGCCGCAGAGCAGCCGGTCCATGGGCTCGGGGCTCTCCAGGTCGCGCTTAATGTCGGCAAGTGCGGTGATCTGGTCGGGCGTCTCCTCAAATTCAAAAGCGTCTTCGAACTCGCGCTGCCAGGGTGTATCGGGAAGGGCGGCCACCCCGCCGCGCATTTTGCGTTCCGCGTAGAGCTGCAAAAGCTCCTGCGCCATGTCGCGCAAAGCGCGTTTGACGCGGGTCTTGGTGCGCTCCCAAGTGGCTCCCCCCAGGCGGTCGAGCGGAGGTTTGGCGCCTTCATGGGAGCGATACTTTTCCACGAGGTCCAGGCGCTCGAGCGGCACGTACAGCTTGGCCTCGTCTTGAAACGTCAGCAGCATGAAATCGCGCGCCGCGCCCGCCACCGAAATCTGTCGCAAGCCCTGATAAATGCCGATGCCGTGGTCGATGTGAACGACGTAGTCGCCGACTTTCAGGTCGCTGAGGTCGGAGATGAAGCTGGAGATCCCGGAGCGCTCGCGCCGCCCACGCGCCGCCCAATCAAAGCCTCCAAATAAGTCCGTGTCCGCCAGCCATAATTGCTTCAGATCGGGAAAGGCCACACCTTCGCTAATCTCCCCTCGCGCTATGAACACGCCGGAAGAAGGGGGAGGAATCGGGTGATCGGGTGATCGGACGATAGGGCGATCGGGTGAATGACCCACCCGCTCGTCACTCGTCACTCGCCGCTTGTCACTACTCTCGGTCACCTGATCGTAGGGGATTTCGTAGTCCTTCAAAATCTCACGCAGTCGGTCCACCTTGCCGCTGGTGGGGACAACGAAAATGATGGATTCCCCACGCTTCACCCGGCCGCGGAGATCCTCGACCAGTTCCTTGATCCTCCCTTGATACTTGGGAGGGGGCTGGGTGAGGAACGGGTGATCGGGCCATCGGGGAATCGGGCGATCTGGCGATTTGTGATTTGCGATTTGTGATTTGCGATTTTCGAAGTCGGTGTCATCGTCAGCAGAGGCGAAGGATGGCGTCTTGCCTGCCGTGATGCTATCGGGCTCGAGCAGTTTCCCGTCACTCGTCGCTTGCCACTCGGCACTGTTCTCAGCGAAATCGGGTGAATGCGGGTCGGGCAATGGGGCTTCGGACGACTCAGTCGGGGGCAGGGAAGTGAGGCTGGCCAATTCTTTGGCAAAGTCTTCGCCCTCGGGCGGGAAATATAAGTCGCCGCCAATGACCACCGCTTGCGCGCCGGTTTCCGCGGCCGGCGCGAGGGTTTCCATCCCCAATTCTTTGAGCGAGATTTGGGGAAGACTCGTGATTGTGGAAAGGAGTTCCGCTTCGTCCAGACAAACCTCGTGGGGTTCCGGGCGGGGGGGGATGATGTCGCGAACTTCTTCGAAGCTCGCTCGCAAGCCCTCGACGATAGGTGCCACCTGGACGCGGCGGTCGAGGAATTCGTCCCAAACCAGCACGGGGCCATCTAGAAGCGAAAACAGCGTGTGTGTGTGGGGTTCGACGAGAGGGACAAAAAACTCCCAACCCGGAAATGTATTGGAGTGCTCGGCGGCCCAGTCGGGTTCGCGGTCGGGAATCGGCGTGCCTCGCGACTGGGCGTGCTCGCGGGCCCGCAAGGCGAGCACTCGCACCAAGCGCTCAAAGAATTGCGGGGAACGCTGCGCTTCCGAAAGCGGCAGCAGCAGCGCCTGGGGCACAGGCTTGCGCGAGCGTTGCGACGACGGGTCGAACTCCCGCACGGATTCCAGTTGGTCGCCAAAGAATTCCAGGCGAACGGGCCATTCTGCCTCGGGCGGGAAAACGTCCACAATCCCCCCGCGCACCGAGTACTGACCGACGGCCGCGACGGGTTCCCCCGGCTCGTACCCCACGCTTCGCAGGTGCTCCACCAAGTCGTCCAGATTCAGCTCGTCACCCACCTTGAGTTCGAGCGCGAGCGAGGAGTAGAAGGAGCTATCACGAAAGCGCCCCAAAGCCGCGGCCACGGGGGCGAAGATCACACTCACGCCGCCTCGCGCGAGGCGCCAAAGCGCCACGGCGCGCTGTTCCTGGATCTCCGCGTGGGGCGAACGGCTTTCGTAGGGTGAGCAGTCCAGCGCCGGTAACACCTGGACCGAGCTGCCGGCGCCGGGCCTTAGCCAATCAAGAAATGTTGCGGTCGTTTGCCGGTAGTTTTGCGCCGCCTCATTGTCCTCAGTTATAACCACCACCGGCCGCTTCGCCTGGTGCGCCAGCGCTGCGATGAGCACCGCCTTGGCCGCGTGCGTGAGGCCGGAGATGGCAACGGGCGCCGCGGCAGGCTCAACCAGCGCCCCAACTGCCGCGCGCACACTGGCATGCTCAAGAAGGGGTTGGAGGAGGGAATGAAGATCGGCCATGGTAATCTTACATATAGAAACGCAGGTTCACTAGGGTCTCTTCAGCGCGCGGAGTTTCTGACGATGTGCAGGGGAGGAAAGTCTAGGCATCAGCACCGCCGCTTCCTGGTAGTCACGTTCAATCTGGGCGTCAAGTTTTTCCCGGTTGTCGTAGTAATAAGCTAATGCGGAATGAATTTGCGCCAGCGAAAGATGCGGATGCTGAAAATGCATCTCCTCAGGGCTCCACCCATAAGCCATCTTGTCGAGGATGACCTCCGCCACCTTGGTGTTAGCACCCACGATCCAAGCTTCACCCTGGTCGTCAATTTCAATCTGAGAAGCGACAGTGATTGGCATTCACACCTACCTTGCTCTTCATACTAACATACTACTCGTTTGGCCCCGCGCCTTGTACATCGCGTCATGGGGTTACCTCTGCGCCCGAGCAGGGAGTACGGATTCGTGCAGGTTGCCCCTCGCCCTCATGCGGACGGAAACGATCGATGTGCTGACGGCGTGAAAAACGGGGGCGTTGCCTTCCGCCGGCCTCGAACATCCAACTGCATGCTGCTTACAGCCGAGTGCCTACTGCTCTTCTTGCCGCTTCGATAATGGCGGTGGTGGAGTAGCCGGGGACAACCGGGATCGGCACCACTCGCCCGCCGGCGGCTTCCACATCGTCGCGCCCCACGATTTGATCAAGAGTGTAATGTCCGCCCTTGACCAAAACATCGGGCCGCATACGTTTTACGACACTCAATACGGACTCGTCGTCAAAAATCGTGACATAGTCCACCGCAGCCATCGCGGCGATAATCTCCGCGCGCTCTCGTTCCGGCTGAAGGGCTCGATGATTTCCCTTGAGGGCGCAAACGCTGCGGTCGCTGTTCATGGCAACGATCAAGACATCCCCCAGCTTGCGCGCCTCCGCAAACAGACGCGTATGACCAGGATGGAGCAGGTCGAAGCAGCCGTTGGTAAGAACCACGCGCACGCCTCGCTGCTTGAGCTCATCAACCTTTTTGTACGCCTGCTCGAGGGGCAGGATTTTTTCGATCCCCATGGGCGTTTTCCCTTTACGGTAATCTTCGGTGCAGTCGCTCCTACCGCGGCGCAATTTCTCCGCGCGTATCCCGCCCGCCCAGAATCAAGAAATAACATTCTACCTCAAGGCCCGCAAGGGGCGAATCGTTCGGCAGGGAACCCACCGCGGTCTCAACGCAGCAAGTCAGCGCACACTTCCGAACGGTGCGGATTGCGTCCGAAGCCGAAACATAGATAAACGCCGGGCCACGAGGCTGGAGCAATGGAGTTTCCTGCCAGTAGGGATTTCGAGCGCCAAAAGCCAAATATTCTGCGTACTATCGGGCTTTTGGTCGTTGCAGGCCCTCATAATGGTTGGGTTATTGCTCGGATAGTATACGGGGAACTGTCTTTGGGTGGAAACACGCACACTAGTGGCCTACGCGAAAACCCGGCCCGAACCGAAGGCCGGGAACGGTGGGTGGGAGGTCGCAGGTGCTGGGTGGCGAGTCGTAGGGGCATCTTGTGGCCCCTAAGCAGTCGAGGACGCAGCGTGGGCGTCCCGCCCATACTCAGGCATTCGCCGCGAGCGAAGTTCCACGTGCATCCTGCTCGTGAAGGAGTCATGGCCAGGACGGCCATGGCAGAAGGGCAGACACCACGACGTGCCGTGGGACCCCGTGATGTACCAGCAATGAAACGGGTTAGCTGTGAATCATGGAAATCATGACAGAATCAATGTCGCTGAAATCAAACAAGTTAGTGAATCCAGCACTCCCCACCAGCGGAGAAAAAGAATATATCAAAAATGAAGGGATAACCCGTGATGTTATTGAAAACAATGGTGACGAAAAGTGGCACCCCGTGATGTTGATGAAAAATAAGTGACTTACCGCCAGTACCCCGTGATGTTGATGATAATAAACGTGGTTAGGGCAGAACACCGATGACTCCTGACGAGTTCCGGGTGACCACCAGAGGAAGTATTCGAGGGTGGGGCGGGCGGCACGCGTGGCAGAGCGCTCCGGTCCCGCCAGTAGGGCGCGGGCAGGATGCCGTCGTGCCCGCCACGGGCGTGGCGACCGCAGTGCCTCGCCGTGATCGCCGCGTTCACTCTCTGGTCGCAGCAACATCGTCGGGTTTCGTGTTATCGGACATTCCTGCCCCTCCCGTCAGCTATCCGTTGACGTTTGTCGGTCGGTTTACCTCCGCGGGTGGTTATCCTGCATCGCTGAAACCACGCGCTACACAAGATGTTAAAAATGAAGGAACCTCAGGGGATGTGTATGAAAAAAAAGGACGCATGACAAAATGTCATGGCCAAAACGAGGCCTTTTGCACGAAAATGAGTCGATTGGGCGATGATCCGCAAGATTCGGTCGGGCTTCTCGGCCGAAAATGCAATAATGATGCGATAATTGGCATGAATGTGCGACGATTTTCGGCGCCGATCTTGAGGGGCCGACCGTGCGACAAGCGTGGGAGGTGGCACGGACATCCACAGTGCGACCCATGGCCGGTGTGATCTCGCCGCAAGCATCGCCGCAGCGCCTCAACGAATGAGGGAGATTTCCCGATGAGAGCTATACGCTTTGAAAGACCCGGAGAGGTGAGCCTGGCGGAGTTGCCCGATCCCGAGCCGATGGCCGGATGGGCCCGGATTAGGATTCACTCCGCGGCAGTCTGCATGACGGATTTCGAATTGTTGCGCGGCCGGCACATGGTGGATTATCCCCTGACCCCTGGGCACGAGTACTGCGGCGTCGTTGACCGCGTTGGCTCGCCCGCCGATCAGCCTTGGGTCGGGCGGAAGGTGGTGGCTGACAACGAGATTACCTGCTTGAAGTGCGGATTTTGCCGTCGAGGAGAATGGCGGCGCTGCCCCGAGTATCGACAAATCGGATTCGGCCTGTCCGGCGGCTACGCGGAGTATGTCGTGGCGCCCGTCCACAATCTGCATCCGCTCGTCGACGCGATTTCTTTCGAGCAAGGCGCGCTCTTGGAACCTCTGGGGGTGGGCATCGCCGTGACTCGAATCGGTGATGTCCGCTTGGGCTCAACCGCGACGATTCTAGAGACTCATCCGGAAAGTCCCGCGGTAACTGCGCTCTCCAGTTTCGGCGGGCCGAGCGACAGAATTGAGGAGTAGAAAAAAAGTCCCAAAAACCCCTTGACATTTGGCGAATCTATGTT
>Ga0181539_1004280_pt1 | contig 12358 bp, 8 predicted proteins | sample PEATcosm2014_Bin_46_FD_119767 | JGI IMG/M metagenome (GOLD analysis project Ga0181539, IMG submission 119767) | Peatland microbial communities from MTU Mesocosm Facility, Houghton, MI, USA - PEATcosm2014_Bin23_60_metaG | ecosystem: Environmental > Terrestrial > Soil > Wetlands > Peat | place... | reverse complement strand
CAATTCACGGAAAAGGGGTTTGAGGCGGAGTCCATCATGCTCAGCGGCGATCTCAACGTTGTCAACGTCCAGTGGACGGTTCAGTACATGATAAAGGATCCGGTTCAGTATCTTTTCAAGCTCAAGGGAGTGGAGGCGACCCTGGATGATATCTCTGAGTCAGTTATGCGCAGGATCGTTGGAAATCACTATTCGGACGAGGTGTTGACCGTCGGCAGGGCTTTGATAGCCGGTCAGTGCAGGACTGAAATCCAGGAAATCATGGACGCCTACACGACGGGCCTCCAGGTCGTGGCGGTAAAGCTCCAGGGCGTAAATCCACCCGACCCTGTCAAGCCGGCATTCAATGAAGTGAACGAAGCCCGGCAGGAAAAGGAGCGCATGATAAACGAGGCGGAGCAGGCCTATAACGAGAAAATTCCCAAGGCCGTCGGCCAGGCAAAGCAAACGGTGAGTCAGGCCGAAGGCTATGCACTGGAACGCGTGAACCGGAGCGGAGGCGAAGCTAAGCGTTTTCTCGACATTCTCGCCGAGTATCAGAAAGCTCCCGATGTAACCCGCCGCAGAATGTATCTCGACTCATTCGAAAACCTGATGGGGCAAGCGGGCCAGTTTTACGTGGTGGACGAGGCGCAGAAAAATATCCTGCCGCTGCTCGACCTGAACAAATTCAGTGGACAGAGTGAGAAAGCTCAGGGCTCTCAGACGCAGCCTAAAGGGCAATAAGCGCTCGACGGCGGGTACAGAAAGGAAACAATAATGGTTCCACGCAATGCCAAAATAGCCGTAGCGGTGTTAGTCGTTTTGGCGGTCATCGCTGGAGCTTCATTTTTCGTGGTGAGCGAAACCCAGCAGGTGGTTATTACACAGTTTGGCCGTCCGGTTGGGGAGCCGATCACCGAGGCGGGACTCCATTTAAAGACCCCGTTCATCCAGACGGCGAATTTTTTTGAAAAACGCATAATGAAATGGGACGGGCGTCCCGACCAAATTGCGACCAGGGACAAAAAGTACATCTGGGTGGATACCACTGCGCGCTGGCGAATAAAGGACCCGCTGCTCTTCCTGATGCGGGTTGGAGCGATACCGACCGCCAACAGCCGCCTCGATGGAATTATAGACTCGGTGGTCCGCGATCATGTTTCCAACAATGATCTTGTGGAACTGGTTCGAAGCGAAGGTTGGGAGGCGGCAAGGAAGGAGGAGGCAAAGGAACAGCTCAATTTGGCGCCTGTTTCCGAAACTCATCTGCTCGGGCCTGGATTTGAGCCCCCGAGCGAACAGAGCGATCGCCTCGTGAAAGGCCGCGAAGAAATCACCCGCGAGATGGTAGCTGACGCATCGCGGCTTATCCTTGAATTCGGGATGCAACTGCTCGACATCCGCATAACACGCATCAACTACGTTGAGTCCGTCCAGCAGAAGGTTTTCGACCGGATGATTTCCGAGCGCAAGCGCATTGCCGCCCAGTACCGGTCGGAGGGCGAGGGCGAGCGGGCCGCGATTCTGGGCCAGATGGACCGGGAATTGGCCAAGCTGACCTCGGAGGCCTACAAGAAATCGCAGGAAACACGTGGCAAAGCTGACGCGGAAGCAACCAAGATATATGCTGATGCTTTCGGCAAAGACACGGAGTTTTTCTCTCTGTACAAAACTTTCGACTTGTATCGTACTATCGGCAAGAATAGCTTCTTTTTGCTCGGTACCGATTCTGATTTTTTTAAATACTTGAAGGGAAGCGGCGCATCCCCCCGAAAATAGTGCTGGAGCAAAACTGTGGCGTTTTACGAGGAAAATCCGGGGGAAATTGTCAGGGCGGACGTACTGGTGGGCATACCCACGGCAAATGAGGTGGAAAGTATAGCCAGGACAACCGCGCAGGTGGACGAAGGTCTGAGCGAGTACTTCCCGGACATGCAGTGCGCCATAATCAATTGCGATAACCACTCCTCCGACGGTACGCGGGAAGCTTTCTTTTCCGCGCCGGGAAAGACGCCGAGGCTTTACATTTCTACTGAACCCGGAGTTGGCGGCAAAGGGAGAAATGTCCGCAATTTTTTCGAAAAAGCCCGTCAGCTCGATCCCAAAGCCCTGATAATCATAGAAGCCGACATAAAGAACATATCGCCCGTCTGGATTCGAAACCTTGGAGCGCCGATACTCGAAGGAGCGGGATTTGTTTGTCCGCTCTACGGGCGCCACAAATATGAAGCTACGCTTACCGGTTCGATAATTTATCCACTGGTTCGCTGTCTCTACGGCCGGCGCGTGCGGCAGGCAAACGTAGGGGAATATGGGTTTAGCCCGAAACTGCTCGACACCTATCTCAACCCGCCTTTGTGGAATGAAGCGATCGAGAGTCTCGGGGTGGACATATGGATGGCCAATATCGCGCTCACCTCCAGGCTGCCAATCGTTCAGGCCTACATGGGAGCTCCCAAGGTGCATCGGCTCAAGGACCGTGACGTGCACCTGGACGTGCTTTTCCACGAAGTGGTCGGCACGATTTTCGACCTGATGCAGGTCTATAAGGATTTTTGGGAACAGGTAAAATGGAGCAAACCCACGGCGCTGTACGGGACAGACCTTCAGGAAGTTGAAACCCCGCTTCCAGTGGACATCAACACAAAACGCCTGCACGAGATGTTTGTTGAAGGCTTCGACAAATATTATGGACTGTGGGAACAGGTTTACGGTCCAATTGTGGCGCCCAAGCTCCAGGAAATAAGGTCGATGGGATTTCAGCATTTTTCGTTCCCGACTCAGACCTGGCTGACCATTGTTTTCGAATCGGCGGCTGCCTATCGCAGGATGTCCCCGGTCGCAAGGAAAAACTTTCTCGATGGGCTGCTGCCGCTTTATCTGGGTAAAGTTCTTTCCTACGTTAAGAAAACCGAGAGGATGTCACTACAGCAGGCTGAAGAATACATTGAAAACGAGTGCATGATGTTCGAGGAAAATAAAAGTTATATTGTAAAGGCATGGACTAAAGGGGAAGGGGGCTGAGTTATGCCGAAGATCCTTGTTGTCGATGATGAGGAACACATCAGGCTCCTTTATTCAGAGGAACTGAAGGAAGCCGGATACGAGGTCATCACGGCGGAGAGCGGTTATAAGCTTCTCGAGAAAATTGAAGAGGGAAAACCGGATTTGGTCATTTTGGACATAAAGATGGTTGACTACAACGGTCTGGACATCCTCCAGGACATCCGAAACCGTTTTTATGACCTGCCCGTTATACTCTCGACTGCATACGATACCTTCAAAGAAGACATGAAATCGATCGCAGCCGACTTCTACGTTGTAAAGAGCTTTGATTTGACCGAACTGAAGAAAAAAATCGCCATGGCGCTTGAAGCCAGGCTCCCCGGTTGACAAGCCCGCCCTGCAAGGGCCTGCCTGGTTCGCGAAATGGCGGTAATCGGCTGCTTTGGATCAGTATTCCGGAAAAGGCGCCTTATAAAAACCTCAAAGCCGCTCGGGACGCCCCGAGCGGCTTTTTTGTACTTCCTGTAAAGCCCGACAGGATTACGAGCTGCCTGCCTGTGTTACGGTAAAAGTCTGCCCGGCTATTGTCAATGTGCCGGTGCGGCTGGCAGTGGCGGTATTCTTGGAGACGGAATACGTGACGGTCCCGTCACCCGTGCCCGTTGCGCCGGATTTGATAGTTATCCAGGTTACATTGCTCGCGGCTACCCAGCAGCATCCGGATCCGGTTGTTGAAGTTACGCTCACTGAGGCCTCTCCCCCGGAATGGCTTGGGGATGCAGATGTCGGGGATATGGGATAGCTGCTGGGGACCGGACTGAATCCCTCGTATGCAATTGAAGACCATCCAAACTCGGCGCCGCCATTTTCGAAGCCTGACTGATTGGCGAGCTGGCTATAGGCTATCAGGAAGAACCCCGGCGTCGTTACGGTCCCCGGTACCGTTGTCCCCCAACCGGTGCCCCAACTGTTCTTCACGATGAAATACTGCTCGGCGTGGTTATAGCCGATGAGCTCAATGGCGTGTGAGCCTTCGTAAGTTGCTCCAGTGGTAACAGAATAAATGCCTCTCTTATAATAGTAGAAATCCGAAAAAACGTTCATATGGGCGACCAGCGGGCCATAAGTAGTAAGAGCGCTTTCCAACTGGGCGGGGGTAGGGTTGGTTGTGGTCGCCCATTGCCAGCACTTAATTGAGTAGGAGGAGGTCTGGTTTTGGTTTTGCCAGAACGAGCATAAGGCGTCGGTGCAAGGGCAAGGGGCGCTCTGACCGTGCTTAGGCCAATCAGCCCCTGCATAAGGAAAGCAGTTATAAAGTGGAAGACCGGTACTACGGATGAAATCGGCTGCCAGGTCTGAATGGCCACCGTCGCAGATTGCCGCAGTTCTGCAGGTTAAAAGTATCTGCGAGGAAAGACCGTTAGGATAGAGAGTCCTCCATCCAGTTCCCTTTGTACTCATCAGGTACTGTGATTCCAGAGCGGCAGTTGCCGCAAAGGCCCAGCAGCTTCCACAGGGGCCCTGATCTCTTATGGGGGTTACATAACCATAAGTACCAATAGCGGGGCCGGGTAGATTGTAATTCAAAGCCGCTGGTGGTGTTGGTCCCCCCGCAGGAGGTGTGGTTGAAGGTGCGGTGGCGCCTGCCGGAACGCGGGAAGGTTCCCTCAGGAGGCCAAGGCGCATCAAGCGCTCCTCCTCAGGGAGCTTTGAAATCGATGTCTCATCGGCCTGCCACTTGGCGCCACTGTCCTTGATCTGCTTTTGGACCGCCGCAAGTTCCTCCGGCGACGCGAGAACCGATGAACTGAAAAGGAACAGAAAGAAAAAACCCGACAAGAGCGCAAAAAGACTTTGGTCCCACCTTATTTTCGCCTTGTACATAGCAATTCTCCTTTTCATTCAATACGTTACCGGCAAAATTTAAAACACAATCGCAGCCGTTGAAATTTAAAACACAATCGCACTCCCGGCAATGGGGTTTCTTCACTTTACAGGTATTGACGAGAATCTTGATAGTTTAATTTACCTTAAGATGGTTGACTACAACGGTCTGGACATCCTCCAGTACATCCGGAACCGTTTTTATGACCTGCCTGTTATACTCTCGACTGCATACGATACCTTCAAAGAAGACATGAAATCGATTGCGGCCGACTTTTATGTTGTAAAGAGATTTGATTTGACCGAACTAAAGGAAAAAATCGCCATTGCGCTTGAAGCCAGACTCCCCGGTTGACAAGCCCGCCCTGCAAGGGCCTGCCCGGTTCGCGAAATGGCGATAATCGGCTGCTTTGGATCAGTATTCCGGAAAAGGCGCCTTATAAAAACCTCAAAGCCGCTCGGGACGCCCCGAGCGGCTTTTTTGTACTTCTTAGAAAGCCTGACAGGTTTGTCAGAATATAATACGGCCTCCCTGTGTCACGGTAAAAGTCTGCCCGCCTATGGTCAATGTACCGGTGCGGCTGGCAATGGAGGTATTTGTAGAGACGGAATACTTGACGGTCCCGTTACCCGTGCCCGAAGCGCCGGATACGATACTTATCCAGATTACATTGCTCGCGGCTGTCCAGGAGCATCCGGTTGGCGAAGTTACATTCACTGAGGCATTCCCCCCAATATAGCTTGGGGATGCGGATTTCGAGGATAAGGTATAGCTGCAAGGGGGCACGCCTGCCTGTGTTACGGTAAAAGTCTTCCCGGCTATGGTTAATGTACCTTGGCGGCTGGTGCCAGCGTTATTCGCAGAGACAGAATACGTGACGGTCCCGTTGCCCGTGCCCGAAGCGCCGGATACCACACTTATAAAGCTTGTATTATTGCTCACGGCTGTCCAGGGGCATCCGGACGGCGAAGTTACGTTCACTGTGGCGCTTCCCCCAGTATAGGCCGGGCTTGCGGATGTCGCGGATAAAGAATAGGTGCAGGGTGCGGCTCCCTGTGTTACGGTAAAAGTCTGCCCGGCAATGGTTAATGTACCGATGCGGCTGGTATCGGCGTTATTCGCAGCGACAGAATACGTGACGGTCCCGCTTCCCGTGCCCGATCTGCCGGATACGACACTTATCCAGCTTGCATTGCTCACGGCTGTCCAGGAGCATCCGGACAGCGAAGTTACGTTCACTGTGGCACTGCCCCCAGTATAGGTTGGGGATGCGGATGACGCGGATAAGGAATAGGTGCAAGGTGCGGCTGCCTGAGTTACGGTAAGAGTCTGCCCGGCTATGGTTAATGTACCGACGCGGCTGGTGCCGAGTGTATTCGCAGAGACAGAATACTTGACGGTCCCGTTGCCCGAGCCCGAAGCGCCGGATGTGATACTTATCCAGCTTACATTGCTAACGGCTGTCCATGGGCATCCGGACGGCGAAGTTACGGTCACTGTGGCATTTCCCCCATTATAGGTTGGGGATGCGGATTGCGGGGATATGGAGGCATTGCTGCAAGATTCGGCTGCCTGTGTTACGGTAAAAGTCTTCCCGGCTATGGTTAATGTACCCTGGCGGCTGGTATTGGCGTTATTCGCAGTGACAGAATACGTAACGGTCCCGTTACCCTTGCCCTTTTTGCCGGATAAGATACTTATCCAGCTTGCATTGCTCGCGGCTGTCCAGGAGCATCCGGACGGCGAAGTTACGCTCACTGAGGCATTTCCGCCGGAATAAGTTGCAGAAGCGGAACTGGACGATAAGGAATAGGTGCAAGGGTCTGGACTGTATCCCGTGTATGCAATTGAATACCATCCAAACTCGGGGCCACCATAATTATCTCCCGTTTGCGCTCTTGTCATCTGGGCGAGCTGGCTATAGGCTATCAGGAAGAACCCCGGCGTCGTTACGGACCCCCCATTCGCGTCCGATGTCCCCCAACCGGTGCCCCAACTGTTTTTCACGATGAAATACTGACTGGCGTGGTTATAGCCGATGATCTCAATGACGTGTCCGCCCTCGAATACGTTCTGTTTTCCGTTCGAGAGTTTGACCGGCCCGAGATAGGAATAAATGCCTCCCACATAATAGAAGAAATCCGTATAGACGTTCATCGTGGTGACCAGCGGGCCATAAGTAGTAAGATAGCTTTCCAAAGCGGCGGCGGTCGGGGCGGTTTGGGGAGACACATATACCCAGCCCGTAATTGAGTAGGTCTGGCTTTGCCAGAACGGGCATGACGCGTTGGAGCATGTGTTGTCGGTAGCTGTATAAAGAAAGCAGCTGGCAAGTGGAAGACCCGTGCTCTGGATGAATTGTGATGCCTGATCTGGGTCGCCTCCCACTTCGCAGTTTCCCGCGTTGCTGCACGATAAAAGTATCTGCTCGGAAAGACCGCCGTTATAAAGACCGTCGTAAAGCACGGTAGGCGTAAGATTAGACCATCCAGCTCCGTTTGTACTCATCAGGTACTGTGATTCCAGAGCGGCAGTTGTCCCAAAGGCCCAGCAGCTTCCACAGTTGCCCTGATCTCTTATGGGGGTTACATAACCATAAGTATTGCCGGAGGCGGGTACATTGTAATCCAAAGTCGCTGGTGGTGTTTTTGTTGGTCCCCCCGTAGCAGATGTGGATGAAGATGCGGCGGCGCCTGCCGGAACGCTGAAGGACCCCTTCGTGAAGCCAAGGCGCATCCGCCGCTGGTCCGAAGGGAGCTGTGAAATCGATGTCTCAGCGGCCTGCCACCTGGCGCCACTGTTCTGGATCTGCTGATTGACCGCCGAAAGTTCCTCCGGCGACGCGAGAACCGATGAACTGAATAAGAACAGAAAGAAAAAACCCGCCAGCAGCGCAAAAAGACTTTGGTCCCACCTTATTTTCATCTTGTGCATAACAATTTTCCTTTTCAGGCAATACCTTTTGTTAAAATTGTAAACACAATCGCACTCCCGGCAAGGAGTTTCTTGATTTTACAGGTATTGACGAGAAGCTTGATAGTTTAGTTTACCTTCGCGATGTATTTTCTTTGAATAATGGTTCAAAGATAATCTTGCAACCCGTGCCGGTGGTGATATATATGCCTGATTCAAATTCGGTCCGGGAAGGATTTCAAAGGCCATGGGCATGGTCCGTACCCGCCTCAAATCCATGATAGCTGAGACGCTGGAGTCTGTTACAGGCAATCATGACCTGAAGGCGGAAATCAGCATTGAACTCGAAATACCCAGGAGCTCCGAGCACGGGGATTACGCCTCCAATATCGCGCTCGCTCTGAGCAGGCATCTGAAGCGCAATCCCAGACAGATCGCCTCTGAGATCGCCGCCAACCTTAATGATTCTGACTGCATACTCGATAAATCGGAAATAGCCGGGCCGGGCTTTATCAACTTTTTCATCAAGCCGGCGGCGTGGTATGGAATTATCCGTGAGATCCTGGACAATCCCCAAAAGTACGGAAGGCTTGAAATTGAAGGAGGTCCGAAGGTCCAGGTGGAGTTCGTGAGCGCTAACCCTACCGGGCCGCTTCATATAGGTCACGGCCGGGGGGCCGCCATAGGCGACGTGCTGGCAAACATTCTGCAGGCCCGCGGTTTCCAGGTCCAGCGCGAGTACTATATAAACGACGTCGGAAACCAGATGGACACTCTGGGCCGCAGCCTCTATTTTCGCTACCGGCAGGAGCTTGGCGAAAATATCGAGTTGCCCGATAACCACTATCGGGGTGAATACATGCGGGAGCTTGCCAGGGACTTCATGCGGGACCATGGGGACGGTTATGGCAGCACCCCTTTGGAGGATGCGTTCCCGGTTTTTGCCGGTTACGCCTCCAAACGCATCCTCGATGGAATTAAAGAAGACCTTGACGTCTTTGGGGTCCATTTCGACAACTGGTTCAGCGAGCGCGAGCTCCACAACAGGGATTCGATCAATAAGACGATTGAATACCTCAGAGAGCGCGGTTTTATCTATGAGGACCAGGGGGCGGTCTGGTTCAAGAGCACCGCATTTGGCGATGAAAAGGACCGGGTTGTGGTGCGGGCAACCGGCGCGAGCACCTATTTTGCCGCCGATCTGGCATACCACCGGGACAAATTCGAACGTGGTTTCGAATCGATTATAGATATATGGGGTGCGGATCACCACGGATATGTGGACAGGATGCGGGCAGGGGTGCAGGCTCTGGGGCGCGGGGAAGATGACCTGCGGATCGTTCTTGTGCAACTGGTAAACCTGTTGCGCGGGGGCGCGCCGGTGGCGATGAGCACCCGTGGGGGCGAGTTCGTCACGTTGCGTGAAGTTATCGATGAGGTCGGAAAAGACGCAACGCGCTTTATTTTTCTCACTCGCCGCACGGACAGCCCGCTGGATTTCGACCTCGAGGTCGCAAAAGCCCAGAGCAATGATAATCCCGTCTTTTACGTGCAATATGCCCACGCGCGCCTTTGCAGCGTCTTCGAAGTGGCGCGGGACCGTGGAGTTGAATTTGATTGGCGCTCGATAAGCGATGAGACGCTCAACCTCTTGCAGGTCCGGCAGGAATTTGAAATAATGAAGCTGCTCGGGGAATATCCGGAGGTCGTTTGCGAATGCGTGAGGTCCCTGGAGCCGCACTATATTGCATATTATCTGCACCAACTGGTGTCCCTTTTTCACAGCTACTACCATGACAACCGCATCCTGAGCGAGGATGCCGAACTGACCAAAGCCCGGCTTTGCCTCGCTTTGGCGATAAAAGAAGTTATCGGAAGCGCACTCATGCTTCTCGGGGTCAGGGCGCCTCAAAAAATGTAGGAAAGTACCAATGAATCGCCCGAAGCTTGTCGTCGTAAACACTGAGATGGACGAACACCCCCGCTCTTTTTGGGACGGCAGGGGATTCCGCTTCGACCTGAGCAGAAATAAACTGATTTTATATGCACTGAGTTTTGTTGTGTCCCTTTGTTTCATGTTCATTCTGGGAATTTTCGTGGGCAGGGGAGTTCCCGTGGTAAGGCCCGATGATTTTTCCGTGAAGGGCCGATTCCTGCGATTGCTGGGACTGGAGAAACAGACCGGCCAGTATTTCCCAAAGGCCGCCGCAACCTGGGAAGACCCCAGGAAGATGCTCGAATCGCTGAATTACTATGAAGATTTGACCCATAAAGGCGGAACGCCCATAGATGCTGCCCCGAAAGTAATAGAACCCACTCTGCCGGTCCCTGTGCCTGAACCGGCAAAAGAACCTGAAAAACGCGCAACAACATCCCGGGAGCCGGCCGAAAAACTATCTGCCCTCCAGCCGGACAAGCCCCGGACGGCTGGACTTGCCGCCGAGCAATACACGCTGCTCGTGGCCTCATTGAGACAACCTGACGCGCAGGTCCTGATCGAAAAATTGAGGGCCAGGGGATATTCGCCCCGCGTTGAGTCACTCGACCTCGGGGTCGCCACATGGACCCGCATCCTTCTAGGCTCTTTTCCCTCCCGCGAGGCCGCTATAATGTTTGCCGCTGAGTTCAACAGTAAGGAAAACCTGCAAGCTCTGGTCGTGAGCAGTTCGAAATGAGCGAGGAGCGGGGAGCGGGGGTTTGGAGTGCCCATTTCACCTTTGAAATTCGACCCGTCCCTTAATCGGTAGAGGACGGGGTGGACTTGGTGGACCGAGTGGACGAAGAGGGCAATGAGCGTTTTTCGGAACGCACGCGGTAGAGGCGTTCGGTAAAGCCACCCTCGGTTTCAAAGGGTGCCGCCTGAGCAGCGAACTGGCGGTCAAGCAGGCTGCACGCGACCGCCAACATCATAAGCATGGCATTGGCGGCGAGTTCGGGGTAAGCAGGAGTGGACGGCTCCTTCTGTCCACTTTGTTAAGACAGTCCATGATCGTGCTCTTCCCACACCCAGACTGCCACTTCATCAGCGGTGGCCACCGGAGGTCGATCAGGCTTTGCCTGCGGGGATTGTCATGATCCCAAAGCGGTAGTCCTCGCTGGCGAAGGAAATCCTCGCAGTCAAGCCGCAACTTTTCCAGACTGGCCCGCGCTGCGTTGGTGGGCTTGAGCTCAGTCTTTTTCGAGGTCCCCGAAGCCTGGCTTCCTTCAGCGATATTCTGCACACCTGACCGCGCGGCCTGTACCATAATCTGTTCATTCCACTTACCGGCTTTAGCCGGAAGTTGGTCATGGGTACGGCTGCGCTTTCCGATGTAACGGTCACAAAAACGCGCCGTGATGTCGAAAATCAGTTGCGCCACCTGAAAGCTCTTGAGTTTTCGATAGCCCCCATGCTTCGGGATTAACGATTCGTTGGCGGTCATATGATTCGTTCTCTCATGGGTGCAGATCGGCAGATCGGAGATCGCGGATGTCCGGCGAAAAGAGAACAGATCGGGGGGGCGTCCAGAGTATAGTGGGCCATGTTCGACAATCCTCAAAACGCCTTCGCAGGCGATTCGCATTGCTATCTTCTAATCTGAGCTTTTCCCCGGGTCTTCGGTCCTCCACCTTCCGTCCTCCGTCCCCGAGGGTTTTCCTTGACTTTTATTTGCGGCATCTTTAGAAATATTTGATTATCCTGAAATTTTGATGGTTATCGGGGAAAAGATGGAAAGTATTCAAGCCGTTAGAGGCATGAACGATATATTGCCCGACGAAGCCGGCTGGTGGCAAAAGGTTGAAAACGCGGCGCGCGAGGTGCTCGGAAACTTCGGTTACCGCGAGATAAGGACCCCCGTGCTGGAGAAGCTGGAGCTTTTTGCGCGCAGCATCGGAGAAAGCACAGATATAGTCGAAAAAGAGATGTACGCCTTCGAGGATCGCAACGGCGAACGGCTCGCCCTGCGCCCGGAGGCCACGGCTTCAATCGTGAGGTCCTATGTCCAGCATTCGCTCTACACCGATTCGGCCCTCCAGAAGCTCTATGAAATCGGTCCGATGTTCCGGCATGAACGTCCTCAGAAGGGTCGCTACCGGCAGTTTCACCAGATCGACGCCGAGGTTTTCGGAATAGACGGCCCTATGATCGATGCCGAAATGATGCACATGCTGAGCCTGTTAATGGACCGGATCGGCCTTTCCGGGCTCATCCTGAACATCAACACGCTGGGCTGTCCTGAATGCAGGCAGACTTACAGGGAAATCCTGAAGGATTTCCTGACTGCAAAAGGGGACCAGTTCTGTCCCGACTGCCTGCGCCGCAGGGAAACCAACCCGCTGCGCGTCTTCGACTGCAAGGTCGAAAGGTGCGGGGCCCTGCTCGAAAGCGCTCCCCTGCTGATCGATTACATCTGCGAAGATTGCCGCGCGCACTTCGAGGCGGTAAAGGATTATCTTGAAAAGCTCGGAACGCGCTATGCGGTAAACCCCCGAATCGTTCGCGGCCTCGATTACTACATGCGGACGACTTTCGAGGTGATTACAGACCGGCTTGGCGCCCAGAACGCAATCGGGGGGGGCGGCCGCTACGAT
>Ga0181539_1004278_pt1 | contig 12365 bp, 11 predicted proteins | sample PEATcosm2014_Bin_46_FD_119767 | JGI IMG/M metagenome (GOLD analysis project Ga0181539, IMG submission 119767) | Peatland microbial communities from MTU Mesocosm Facility, Houghton, MI, USA - PEATcosm2014_Bin23_60_metaG | ecosystem: Environmental > Terrestrial > Soil > Wetlands > Peat | place... | reverse complement strand
TAGACGACGAGTCGGGCATTCTGGTGATAGTCCATTCGGTCTCCTCCTGAAAAACTGATTGCTCGTCACAACCAGCTTCTCTCGTTCAGATCGAATGGACAACCTGTTGAAACTTCACACCTAGCCGCAAAAACAAGAACGCGGCGAGGGTGGGGCACCCAACTCATCACGCACCCAACTCATCACGCTATCCATGAGAATTCAGTACACAGCGTTTCAGAGCGACTGAACTGGGAGGAGGGTCAGGTCGTCGACCAGGCCGACTTCCTTTTGCACGAAGGGCTCGCCGTAGCGCACGCCGGCCAGCAGACCGTAGTGGCGGGCCTCGGCAAAGGTGCGTTCGCGAATCTCTTCTTCGGGAACGAAGAGGGCGCTGCCGGCGGGCTGGTTGGCGTACTGGGAGCGGTAGGCCATCAGAGCGGCGTGGCGTTGCTCGATGAAGGGCGATATGTCCACGATGAAGCTGGGGCGCACGTCGGCGTAGAGGCTGGCGTAGACGATCTTGAAGGGACGATGAGGAGAACCTATTTCCACAGGCTCCTCCTCAGTGAGCGCCGCAGGCGCCGCTGGCCGCACCGCAGGCGCCTTGGCGAGGCCGGAGAGGAAGCAGGCTTCATAGCCCAGAGCTGCGGTGATGGCGTGATCCGGATGGCGGGCCTGCCAGTAAGGCAGGATGACCGCGCGGGGGCGAAGCAGGCGCAGAACGCGAACGATCTTGAGGCGGTTGTCGAGGGTGTTCTCGACCGCGCCGTCGGGCAGGTCGAGGGCCTGCCGCCAGGCGACTCCCAACAGACGCGCGGCTTGCGCGGCTTCCTCGGCGCGCGCTTCAGCGGTGCCTCGGGTTCCAGCCTCGCCCTGAGTCAGATCCAGGATGGCGGTGCGCAGGCCGCGCGAGGCCATGCGCAGCAGGGTTCCGCCACAGGTCTGCTCGACGTCGTCGCGATGGGCGGCAATAGCGAGTACGTCGGCTGTCGGGGGATCGGGCAAAGGAGCGGCGGCCATTGGGAATTGGTCCGGATCAACAGTTGGCGGTTGTGGTTCAGCCTCCTACCCTAGCCGCAAGAACAAAAGCGCGGCGAGGGTGGGGCACCCAGTATTGTTCAGTAATAGCCGGCATTGTTCAGCAATAGCCGGCATCGTTCAGTAAACGGTGTTGTCGGAGTCCGAGGTTGCGTCCATGTAGGCCACGTCGTAGGCTGTGCCGGTGACAGTGACGTATTGGTTGTCGATCGAGGAGCCGTCTACGGTGGAGTGGATGTACACCTGGCCGCCCTCCGCCGTGTAGATCTTGTGCAGGCCCTGCACCGCCGCGATCCCGGTGGCGTCGCCGATATACGGCTCGATCAGAGTCACGGTGTTGTTGGTGGTGTTGACCATGGTCAGGCAACCGTAGGATTGGCCGGTCGCGGCGCGCACGCCGTTGGTGCACTGGGACATGCCGATCCACAGCGTATTGTCGTCGGCCAGCAACATGCGGCTGATGGCGCCGGGTGCTCCATCGCTGATCGGGACGGGGTTAGAAACCGAAACCGGGCTGGCGGAGTAATTCACCACCGTCAGGTTTCCGCCAAAGAGCGTTTGACCCTGCACTGCTTGAGGCTGCTGGCCCACGACGTAAAGCGTGGACGAATCGACCAGGGCGTTGCTGGCGCCACCGGGAATGGGGACGTTGGTCATGGCGGTGGTTTGCGGGTTGGCGCAAGGGGCTGAGTTGCAAGGGAGCAATCCCGATTGCTGACCGACGAGGAAGATCATGGGCCCAACCGGCAGCGGCGTGATCGAAGCCTTGGAGCCGCCGCACTCCGGTCCGCAGTTGAGCACGTAGGCGGTGCCACCATCGGTGGAGAAGACGGCCTTGACTGGGCGGTCGAAGACCAGCGGGGCGCCATAGTAGTTGCCGGTGGCATCCACCTTGTCTGGGCTTTGCGCCTGGAAGAGGCAATAGACGGGCGTGGTCTGCGGTTCGCAATCCACCGCGGCCGTGGGCCAGGTGCTGGAGCCGCCGGAGTAGGCAAGGGTCTGAGCGGTGGTCAGTTTGCGCGGATAGTAGACGTAGTTCGAGTTCTGGGCGAAGGCCAGGGCAACGGAGCCGCCGGGGTTGACGCTGACGCGGTACACGCCGGGAAGAGCGAGCGGATAAGAACCGCCGTTGGTGTGGTCAACCACCGTCAACACGTGTGAGCCTTGGCTGGCGGCGAAGAAGTAGGCCTGGTTCCGGGTGGCGAAGATGCTGGACGAAAGGCCATTCAGGCCGGATGCCGCGCTGCCGGTGGAAGCCTCGGTGGCATAGTTGATGGTGGCAAAGCTGCCGTCGCCGGAGCCGTAGACCAGGCCCAACTGCTCTTCGGGCAGGTTCTGGATGGTGATGGGCAGGGCGCCGGAGAAACCGGCGATGGCGAACGATCCGGGCTTGCCGTTATAGCCGCTGCGGGTATCGTAGTAAGCATCCACGAACTGCAGCGCGCCCTTGGTGAGGGCGCTGGGGTTCTGGATTGCGATCATGACGCGATTGGTCAATCCGCTGGGGGGCAGCGTGCGGCCCGCAAAATAGGTGGTGCCACCACAACCTGCCAGCGCGGCCGAAACCACCAGGGCCGCTATGGCGCTCATCGAAAGAGTTCTCTTGTTCAAAATCCCTTACCTCGACCCAAACCGCGGAGTAAGCCGCGGATTGGCTCCGCGGCCGCATCGTGAACACATGAAAGGCGAATGCCGGCGCACCGGCAGAGCGCGGATTTCTCCGCCCCGAGGCCGGCGCGGAACATGCCTATGACTACCGAAGTATAACAAAGTGGGCAGGCGGATTGGCGCGGCAGCCCCGCGTGCCTTAGCATGACATCAGAATGACGACGTTCGCAGACATCTTCGCCAATCGCCCCGTGCTCGCCGACGGCGCCATGGGCACCGTACTCTACGCCCGCGGCGTCTCCATCAGTCGCTGCTACGACGAGTTGAATCTTTCCGACCCCGGGCTGATCCAGTCGATCCACGAGGAGTACCTGCAGGCCGGCGCCGAGATCATTGAGACCAACACATTCGGCGCCAACCGCTTCAGGCTGGCACGGCATGGATTGGCCGGAAAAACGGCCGAAATCAATGCCGCCGGGGTTCGGCTGGCCCGCCAGGCCGTGGAGCATCTGAAGGAAAAACAGGCCAGCCATGCATGGGTGGCGGGTACGGTGGGTCCGCTCGGCGTCCGCCTGGAGCCGCTGGGCAAGACCGGCTTGGACGAAGCGCGCGCGGCCTTTGCCGAGCAGATTCAGGTGCTGACAAGGGCCGGCGTGGACCTGCTGATCGTTGAAACCATGCCCGCGCTGAACGAGGCCCGCGAAGCCCTGGCCGCGGCGCGCGAGGCAGCCCCGGAGCTGCCCGTGCTGGTGATGGTGACGGTGGACGAAGAGGGCAACTGCCTGGATGGCTCCTCGCCCGAGCAGGCCGCGGCGCTGCTGACCGAGTGGGGCGCAGGAGCTATCGGCGTGAACTGCTCCACCGGACCGACCACGGTGCTGACCGCCGCCGAGGCCATGCGCACGGCCACCGCGCTCCCGCTGGCCGCCATGCCCAACGCCGGAATTCCCAGGGCCGTCGAGGGCCGCAACATCTACCTCATCTCGCCGGAGTACATGGCCAGCTTTGCCCGCAAGGCCATCGCCGCCGGGGTGCAGATTGTGGGCGGCTGCTGCGGCACAACCCCCAATCACATCCGGGCCATGCGCTCGGCCATGCGGGCCATCGACGAGCAGACGCGCGTCGAGGGTTTCGGCGCGGCTCCGGCGCTGAGCGTGGAGACGCCGCCGGCGCCGTTGGGCGCGCGCTCCCGCGTGGGGGCGCTGATCGCCGAGGGCAGCTTCGTCACGCTGGTCGAGATTGTTCCGCCTCGCGGCATCGACTGCTCGAAGGAGATCGAGGGGGCGCGGCTGCTGGGCCAACTCGGCGTCCACGCCATCAACGTGCCCGATTCGCCGCACGCATCGGCGCGCATGAGCGCGCAGAGCCTCTGCATCCAGATTCAGCAGCACACCAGCATTGAGACGGTTCTGCATTACACCTGCCGCGACCGCAATATTCTTTCCATTCAGTCGGATCTGCTGGGGGCTTCTTCGATCGGGCTGCACAACATTCTCTGCCTGACCGGCGACCCGCCCAAGCTGGGCAACTATCCCGACGCCACCGCAGTATTTGACGTGGACTCCATCGGTCTGGTCAACATGGTGCAGCGTTTGAACCGCGGGCTCGACATCGGCGCCAACTCCATCGGCGCAAGCACCAACTTCACCATCGGCGTGACCGCCAATCCCGGCGCACCGGACATGGAGCAGGAACTGCGCCGCTTTGCCTACAAGGTGGAGGCCGGCGCGGAGTACGCCGTCACCCGGCCGGTCTTCGACCTGCGCCTGCTAGAGAGCTTTCTCAAACGCATCGAGGGCCACCGCATTCCGGTGATCGCCGGCATCTGGCCGCTGACCGGCTTGCGCAACGCCGAGTTCATGAAGAACGATCTGCGCCTCTCCATGCCCGAGGCGATCATGCTGCGCATGGCGCAGGCCGATTCGCCCGACGCGGCGCGCCGGGAAGGCATTCTGATTGCGCGGGAGATGGTAGAGGCGGTGCGCCCGATGGTCCATGGCGTGCAGATCGGCGCGCCTTTCGGCAGCTACTCGGTCGCCGCCGAGGTGATTGCCGGCGAGCTGCCGCCGGCGTAATGGTAAGCGCAACAATGCTTTGTTTTCCACTTGACACATTGCGTAAAGTGAGGTGAAATGAATATATTCCGTACGCTCGTAGGCGAGCATGTATCCCGCAAACCCCGGAGCGAGAGTTCCGGGGTTTGCTATTTTGGTATGTAGATGAAAAAGCTAGTCCTCATGATCGACGGCGGCTTTCTCCGCGTAGCCGCTAGAAAAGCAAAAATCCACTACGCCCCCAACTTCATCGAGGCCTTCTCGAAGATCTGTCCTGCCGTGGATGAAGAACTATTCCGATCTCTCTATTACGATTGCGCCCCATATCAAGGTCACCAGAATCTCCCAGTTTCAGGTTTGACACAGACTTTTACCGACTCCGGCCAATGGCTTCAGGATCTGGCAAAGAAGGAGTTGATTGCCGTCCGGCTGGGTGTGTTGAAGTTTCGCGGCTACAAGCTGAAGAGAACTCCAGCGACTGGAGTTGCGGCCCTGACCGATGCCGATTTTCGCCCGGATTTCGAGCAAAAGGGTGTCGATATGCGAATCGGCCTTGATATCGCCGCTTATTCCGCGCTGGGGTGCATCGACAGGATAGGCTTAGTGACTGCGGATACGGACTGCATACCAGCTATGAAACTCGCTCGCAAGAGCGGGGTACAGGTTGTCCTGATTGCGCTTCCAGGCGGGACGATCCCGACCGAATTGACCCAACATGCGGACTATGTTCGGGCAGTCGCTTGGCCGCCGTAATCCGGTTCCGCTACCCGCCTTGGTGCTTCAGGTAGGCTTACGCCCCCCACGACCATTTTGGAGTAAACGCTATGCCCTCGTTTGAAGAATCGCTAAAGAAGCTGGAAACCATCGTCGATCAACTGGAAAAAGGAGATCTTGCGCTCGAAGAGTCGCTCAAACTCTTCGAGGAGGGCGTGGGCCTCTCGGCGGCCTGCAAGCAGGAGCTGGACGCCGCCGAGGGCAAGGTGCAGATGCTGGTGAAACAGAGCGACGGCTCGCTGAAGCCGGAGGCATTTCTGACCGAGAAGCCGATCTAAGAACAGGGAGCAGGGAACAGGGGTCAGGGATCAGAGATCAGGGATCAGAGATCAGGGGTCAGGGATCAGGGAGCAGCCTAGCCGGAGGCGGGGGTTCGTTGCGTTCCGCGCTATTGCTTCGGCTCCGAGGGCTTGGCCGGCCTTCTGGCCAACCGCGTCAGCACGGCCTGCTCGCGGAGGACCTGCTTGAGCGGGCGCGCTGGCGTGCCCCATAGAACGGTTCCCGGCTTCAGGCCTTCATTGGTGACCGTTTTGCCGCTCAAGACGCCCGCCTGCCCGCCCAGGATCACGCCGGGACCGACGTGGGCGTGGTCGCCGAGGCCCACCTGGCCGGCGATGACCGCGCCATTGCCCACCGTGCAGGAGCCGGAGATGCCGGTGAGCGCCACCAGGATCACATCCTCGCCGATATCGCAGTTGTGGCCGATGTGGACCAGATTGTCGATCTTTGTGCCGCGGCGGACGCGGGTCTCGGCGAGCGCGCCGCGGTCGATGGTGGAGTTGGCGCCGATCTCCACGTCGTCCTCGATCACCAGAGTCCCCTGCTGCGGGAATTGCGTGTACGCGCCGGTGGAGGGATCGCGGACGTAGCCGAAGCCGTCCGCGCCGAGCACCGCGCCGGCATGAACGACAACGCGATTGCCCAGCGTGGTTCCGGGATAGAGGACGGCGCGGGGATAGATGCGGCAGTTCTCGCCGATGCTGACGCCCTCGCCAACAACCGCGCCGGCTTCGATGCGGGTCCACGCGCCGATGCTGGCGTGGTCGCCGACGCTTGCGCCAGGGCTGAGAGTGACTCCCTTGCCGAGTTCCACATGGAAGCCGAGGAACAGAGGGTCGCGGATTCCAGACCGCGGCGGCGGGGATTTGAGGAGCTTGGCGGCGCGGGCGAACCACAGGCGCGGCTGATCGGTCTCGACGACGCACCTGGATTGAGGGTACGACGTAGCGATGGCAGCGCGCACAACGACTGCACCTGCGTTGCCGGCCAGGGCTTCGGCTGTGGAAGCTGCATCCTCGGCAAAAACCAGCTCAGAGGGACCGGCGAGTTCTGCGGAGTTCACGCCCTCGACCGTCCGTTCAGCCTCTCCCGAGACCAGTTTGCCGCCGAGCGCCTCAATCAGTTCGCGCAGCTTCATGGGTTCCTCCTCAATAAAGCGCCGGCTCGCCCGGCGGCCTTGTCTTCCAGCGGCGGTGAATCCAGAGCCACTGGTCAGGATAGCGCCGAATCCAGGACTCGATGACAGAAGTACAAAGCTGCGTGGCGGCGAGGATATCGGCAGCTGGGTCGGCGGTGTGAGGGATTTCGATCTGGGGGCCGAAGTGAAGAACGTATTTGCGCTCGGCCGGTTCCCAGAGCATGAACCCCGGCAGCACAGCAGCGCCGGTCTTGCGCGCCACGTGGGCCAGACCGGTCCCGGTGCAGGCCTCCCATCCAAAGAACTTTACAAACTCGCCCTGGGGCGGAGTCATGTTGGTGTCCATAAGGATGCCGACGGTCTGGCCGGCGCGCATGGCCAGCAGCAGGGCACGGCCGAAGTCGTCCTTGTGGATGACCCGATTGCCGTGCAGGCAGCGGATGCCGTTGACGAAGCCGTCGAGGCGGCGGTTGTCGAGGCGGCGGATGACCATGCCCATGGGGTGGCCCATCAGCGAGTGGTAGAAGCTGGAAAGCTCCCACGCGCCCAGGTGGCCGGTCACGATCAGAACCCCCTTGCCGCGGGCCTGGGCGGCCAGGTAATGGTCCAGGCCCTCGGTGCGCATCCAGCCGCGGGTGTTCTCAGGGGTGTAGCGAGCCATGCGGCAGAACTCGACCAGTTGCCAGCCGAGATGACGGTAGACGCCGCGGAGGAGCTCCGCTCTTCTTTTTTTGGAAGAGATTTCCGGGAAGGCCAACTCCAGGTTGCGCCAGCCCACCCGGCGCAGGCGGCCAAGCACCCAATAGACGGCAAAGGCAAGCCCGCCGGAGAGCAGACGGGCCAGCCCGCGCGGCATGAGCCCCAGGGCGCGCGCCACGGCCAGCACCAGCCAATACTCCAGGTTTTCCCGCATGGAGCTTTCCCGCATCTCCAAAGGCAAAGATCAGTTTAGCCTCCACATGCGGGCGAGTCATTGCTTACTTGCGGTTCTTGGCCTGGACGAAGTACTGCGCCACGGCTCGAACAAACGGGATGGCGCCCTCGGGAACTTCCACATCGCCCTTGAGAATGGCGTCGAAGCTATGCGCCTGGCCGTAGTAGAGCGTGGTGTCTTCGGAGTTCTGGCTCACGCTGGTGCCGTCCAGATCGATGCCGGCAAACAGGCCCTTGCTGCGCGAGTAACTGAGCAGTTCGGCGTTCATCTTCCAGTCGGTGGCTGCCTGGCCGCTGCGGCCCACGGGACCGGCTGCGGCGGAGGCATCCCCGCCAATCTTGAACTTGTTCTTGAGCAGATCCTGGAAGCCGCGGTCATTGACCGCGATCAGCATCAGGTCCGTGGCCTGGCCGCCAATTTGGAAGCCGAACGAGCCGCCGGCCATGCGAATGAAGACCGGGGCGCTCCACCCGTGGCCGGTGCGGCAGGTGACCACTCCCTGGCCGTACTGGATGCCGCCGATGAAAGCCCCCTTGAGCATTCCAGGGACGACGCCGACGCAGGTTGCCTGCTCCAGGATGTTCATGGGGATGGTGGCGTCCTGGGCGGCCATGACGTGGTCCAGGGCCAGCTTAGCCTGATCGATGCGGACCTGCAAATCCGCGCGTGAGGAGGCGGCGCGGGCGGCGGAGGTGAGCATGAGGCAAATCAAAAGAAGGGGGCAGACGGAGGCAATCAACTTTTTCATATCGGTATCCTTTTCTCTCCGCCGCCCTTTCCGGCGCGGAGGTTGGAGTATTGAACTGAGCGGGGTGCCGTCTGGAGTTGCGAAAATCGATGGGACGTAGTGACGGTCTGCCCACGAGCCCGGAATTCCATACCCTTGCCGGCGATGAGGGCATCCTGAAACAGGCTACAGCATCGCCGCCTGGGCGCGCGGCCAACGCCCGATTCCAGAGGGAATCGCCGCTCTGTATGCTTCGATGCATGGATGGACGTTTGGGAGGGCTGAATGGGGGTGGGCAGAACGGCTTTTCCTGGCGAGTGGCGAAAAAGCAAAAAAGAGGAGTTCCCGGGAATCATGGAAAACATGCTTCCAGGGAACTCCTTTCCCCAGATCTGCGTTGTTTCTGTATACAGGTCTGTGGGAAACCGGTCCTTTAAGCGTGGTCAATATTGCTCAGGGCCTAGGTTACGGAAGGAGCAAGGTTCAAAGTAACCTGGCGAGTTTATAGATTAGTAATGGGCAGGGGGGCCCCCAGGAGCGCGAAGCGATTAGCCGGGAAGGACAAAAAAGAGGAGCTCCGAGGCATCGTGCAAAGTAGCATGCCAAGGAACTCCTTCCCTAGATCTGCTTTGTTCTCCAAGCCAGTCTGTGGAAATCGCGCACGAAACACAAGAGTACCGAAGGAGTATGCCCATTCGTGACCATCGGTCTTCACTCATCCTTAATCGGATGCTGGGAGGGACTCGACGCCTGAGGGTGGCGGCGCCCACTGTGGCGGCGGTCGACGAAGAAGGCGCCCGACGCCTTCGGACGGTTCAGCACGCGCATGGAGAGCTCAATGCGGTTGTCCACGCCGGCCTTGCGCATCAGGCGGCCCACATGGGCTTTCACGGTGCGCTCCTCGATGCCCAGATGGCGGGCGATCTCTCGATTGGAGCGGGCTTGCAGGATCAGGTCCAGGACCTGGCGCTCGCGGTTGGTCAAGTGGGGCTTGCTGTTGGTGAGGCTGGAATCGGGAACCTTGAGCAGGCGGTCGATGAGTTTGGAGAGAAGCCGCCGCGGCGCCCAGATGGAGCCGCCAGTAACCGCATCAATGGCCAGACGCACTGTCTCCGGACCGGCGGTCAATTCCAGGTAGGCCCTGGCCCCGGCAACGATCGAATCGAGGACTAGTTCGTCGTTGCCCTCCGGCCCGATCACAATCAGCTTAAGAGAGGGACGCGCCCGGCGGATAGGCTCAAGTATCTCCAACCCGCCAGAGAAAGAAAGCAGGTCCACCACCAGATACTCGATTGTTGGGCGGGCCAGCAACTCCGCAATGCTCCCCGCAACCGGAAGCAGGGGGGGCGTTCCTTGGTGAGGAGGCTGCTCAAAGACGCTGGCGAGCCCCTCAAGCCGGAGGGGTTCATCGGACACCAAGCCTATCCGGATTGGCTCGAGACTGCGAATCGACGGCATCTCACTCTCCCCCAAGTCAGCAGGCGAACCGGGCCTTGCGCGAGTGAGGAACGCGCTTCGCCCCCGCGCCGCGCACACTTGCTCCGCTCGTCAAGCCAGGCCATCGGGGCGCTTGGAATTCCCTAAAGCCTGGGAATCGTAATCCCGCGCTGCTTCTGGTCATTTGCCCTGGCGATCGGCATATCCGATCTCGCAGGCTTCATCGAAGCGGAAAAACAGAATCTGGCACAGCCCTTGGTTGGCGCAAACCTTGGTCGGAAGCGGAGTGGTATTCGAGATCTCGAGGGTCGCGAAGCCCTCCCATTCCGGCTCAAATGGCGTTACGTTCACAAGGATTCCGCAACGCGCATAGGTCCATTTTCCAATGCAGATCGTCAATGCATCCTGGGAAACGAAAGTGCTCGATGGTTGGGCCCATACAAAGGAATTCGGCGGTACGATCACCGAGCTGGCCTGGGCGGAGAGAAACGGTCGCTCGTCAATGGCCCTTGGATCGATGATGGCGCTGTTCACGTTGGTGAAAATCTCGAACTCGCCGGAGACGCGAAAGTCATAGCCATAGGAGGAAAGTCCATAGGAGATGACGCCGTCACGCACCTGTCTCTCGCCGAAGGGCTCGATCATCCGGTGCCTGGCGGCCTGTTCCCGTATGCAACAGCCGCTCTGAATCGACATGCTACTCCCGTTCCGGAATCATCTTTTCCTATCCGGACAAAAAACGGCTGGTTCTACCTCAAAACTCGAATAATCCATACTACGAAAGACACCCGCAATTGGCAATGGGAAATCGCGGTTTTTTGGCCGGCATGGACGCCGGCCGCGAGGCTCGACCCGCGGCGCCGGGGCTTTTCCTCAGGCGATGGCGGAGTGCTCCAGTTTTCCGTGGTTCCACTTTCGCGTTAAAATCTGTAGCATCATGACTGTAGGGCGTAGTACAGTCATTGAAGATGTGCCCACGAGGTTACCCCATTGATTAAGCAGGACATCGTCCATCAAGTAATCGAGCGCACGGGCCTGCCCCGCACCAAGGCGGAGGCTGCGGTGGATGCGGTCTTCGAGGGCCTGAAACAGGCTCTCACCGCCGGAGAGCGTATCGAACTGCGCGGATTTGGCGTTTTCAGCGTCCGCGCCCGCAAAACCGGCATCGGCCGAAATCCCCGCACCGGCACCGAGGTCAGCATCACCCCCGGCAAAGCGGTGCGCTTCAAGCCGGGCAAGGAACTGCATGCGCTGCAGACTGGCGCGCCCCTGAAGTAGCAACTGGGCACCCGATTCTCGCCGTCCGCCGCGGCGGATTCATGTGACTAGGGTGGGATTCGTAGCCCTCACATCGCTTTGGCTCCCCAGCCATGGCGTCTTCTGCGGCAAGGGTGGGAAGCTTATGCACATTGCTTTGCATGCCTCAGACAGTTGGCCCCACCGCAGGTGGTCACATCAGGCGCAGCGCATCCACATCCACTACTAGATTCCTGCGCGGAATCCCGGCCTCATCGGCGTGGGCCAACATTCCGCGCAGCGCCGCGTTGAGCGCCTTGCGCGAGACGGCCTTGAGAATCATATGGAAACGGTAGACGCCCTTGATGCGGGCGATGGGCGCGGTGCAGGGTCCGAGCACGCGCACGGCTCCGCCGTTCTGGTTTGGGACTAGATACTTGCCCAATGTAGATGACCATCCGGCGGCTTCTTCCAGCTTTGGCGACTGCACGAGGACGTTGGCCAGCACGCCGAAGGGCGGGTAGTGCATCCAGCGGCGATACTTCAGTTCGCGCTCTACAAAGCTCAGGTAGTTGTGGGTGCTGGCGGCGACGATGGCGTAGTGGTCTGGATAGTAAGTCTGCACCACCACGCGGCCTGGCAGCTCGCCGCGGCCGGCGCGGCCTGAGACCTGGGTCATCAACTGAAAGACCCGTTCGGCGGCGCGGAAGTCGGGCATGGAGAGGGCGTGATCGCAACCCACCACGCCCACCAGCGTTACGCCGTGAATGTCGTGGCCCTTGGCGATCATCTGGGTGCCCACAAGGAGGTTGATCTCGCCGGAGTGGAGGCGCGCCAACAGCCGCTCCAGATCGTAGCGCCTGCGGACCGTATCGCGGTCCATGCGGCCGATGCGTGCGGTGGGAAAGATCTCCGCCAGCCGCTCCTCACCCTGCTCTGAACCGGCGCCAAGGTAGTAAAGGTGCTCGCTGTCGCACTTGGGGCAGCGGGCGGGGACGGTGCGGGTGAAGCCGCAGTAGTGGCATTCGAGGCGCTGGCCAGCGCGGGCCACTCCGGCATCGTCGCCCGGCGGCTTGTGGTGGGTGAGCGAGATGGCGCAGTTCTGGCATTCAAGCTTTTCGCCGCAGGCGCGGCAGATGACGGCGAAGGAGTAGCCGC
>Ga0181539_1004262_pt1 | contig 12400 bp, 8 predicted proteins | sample PEATcosm2014_Bin_46_FD_119767 | JGI IMG/M metagenome (GOLD analysis project Ga0181539, IMG submission 119767) | Peatland microbial communities from MTU Mesocosm Facility, Houghton, MI, USA - PEATcosm2014_Bin23_60_metaG | ecosystem: Environmental > Terrestrial > Soil > Wetlands > Peat | place... | reverse complement strand
GATGGCCTTCTCTGCTGCCTTCGTCGCGCAGTAGACCGCCCCATTCGCGTACGTGAGGTGCCCAGCGGTCGAGCCCAGGTTGATGACGTGCCCTGCGTTCCGCGCCACCATTCCGGGAACCACTGCTCGGGTGACCGCGAGCAGCCCCTTCACGTTGGTGTCGATCATCTCGTCCCAGTTCTCCGGGTCGTCCTCGTACAGTCTGCTCAGCCCGCGGCTGAGGCCGGCGTTGTTGACCAGAACGTCGATGGCCTTCCAATCCTCCGGCAGGCCCGCGATGGCCGCATCGACTGCTGCATGATCGCGCACATCCAGCCGGAAGAGCGAAACGGCCGCGGCGCCAGCCGCAATTAGCGGCGCTTCCAACTCCTGCAACAGCTCCAGACGCCGCGCACACAGCAGCAGCCGCGCTCCCGCGCTGGCAAACGCAAATGCCGTAGCTCGGCCAATCCCCGAACTCGCCCCGGTAATCAGAACAACCTTGCCTTCGAGATATCTCATCCTTCTCTTATAAACGAGAGCGCTTCCACCCGCATCGGCAACGCGGAGAGGGCAGAACGCAAAGGAAGCCGCACAGGGCGGCCTCCTCAATGGAAAACGATGAATTGTCTGTGCCTCTGCTGCAACTCGGATGCGGGCGCTCCCCAGTCTCGATTCTGAGACCTGGGGTCACTGCGTTATGCGTTGTGCAACGGCGACGCCGAGTGGCGCTGCACAAAGTGGTACGGTGGCCAGGGGCCGGACAACTGCATCCGGCACTCCTTCATCTCCAGCGTCGCCGACGAGTACTTGTTCTGGTAGCGCTCCACTGTCTTGTTGTCAATCAGGTGGGCGATGTCCAGCAGCATCTTGCCCGAATCCGTCCGCTTGCAGGTGATCTCCTCGGCGAGCGGCAGGAACATGCGATGCATTTGCACCGACAGGGCGCGGGCCCGCGACTGGCGCTCCCGCTGCCGGGCCGCGCTCTCACGCAGGCTGGTCAGATACTGCTGGCCGACCGTCATGTTGCGCTCGGCGTTGCCCGGACAGGTGTCGTCCATCAGCACCTTCAGGTGCATCTCCGCCTTGCCGCGCAGCCGCTCCACATTGGCCGTGAAGTGCCTCTGGTTGGAGCGAACCGACCGGCGCAACGCGTCGTCGTCCGCAAAGGTGGTGCCAAAGCGGAAGGGAAGCACGGTGGAGAGCTTAAAGCAGTCCGCAATCACGCGGGCGTGGTCCTTGGCTGCGTTCTGGTCCATCCGGGCCGCGTCTTCCGGCGTGTGTTCGGAGACGATGACGGCGAGGTCACTTGCAGGAAAGAGAAAGGTCTGGTTGCCAAAGAGACCGGAGACTCCAACGAGTGGCATCGGTCGGCGATGACGGCAAAGCTCAGGAAATGCGTTACGTTCTGCAATGCAGTAGGCGTACCAAATCATTGTTTCGTCACTCCAAAGCGCGCTGCTATTCAAACCCCTCACCTGTGGATAAGGGTGATTTTGAACTCATACTTACCTGTCCGGGAATTGTCCGAGCGATTCGGGCCATATCCGGCTACAACCTGTTCTTACAGTCCAGCAGTGCGTGATTGAGCATTTATTACGGGATCGAATCGGATAGTAAGCTCATCGCTTGACGATTGGCAAGGCCAATCTTCGAGGAATGCGCACGCTGGGTTGGCGGCAAATTCCTTGTCTTCATAAACATGAATTGTCACGCGCAGCTGGCGGAAGAGATGCGTCAGAAGGTCTATCCCTATATCGCAACAGGCGGTTGAAAGCACAGCATCTCCTCGCGGCCTCGCATGGCCTTCATGCGATTGACCTGCGACATGGATTCCATGCGCGACCAGGGGCATCCGCCGGTGCTACCCTTGACGTATCCCCATGAATCGCAAAGAGACGCCAAAACCGCCCGCCCAATCGCTGCCGGAATCGCCCGCTCAGCCAGCCACAGGAGCCTCTGCCAGCAATCTTCCCAAGGCCTACGACCCCCACCTCATCGAGCAGCGCTGGGCCGAGTACTGGGTGCGCGAGCAGCTGTTTGACGTGCCGACACCAAAGACAGGTGAAGAAGCGGGTGCCCCACAACTTGATTCCGAGAGGCGGGATTCAAAGCGCTTTACTCAACTGCTGCCTCCGCCCAACGTCACCGGACGCCTGCACATGGGTCACATGCTCAACCAGACGGAGATGGACATCCTCACCCGCTGGCACCGCATGAGCGGCCAAACCTCGCTGTGGGTTCCCGGTACCGATCACGCTGGCATCGCCACGCAGATTATGGTAGAGCGCCAGATAGCCACGGAAGGCTCATCCTGGCAGCAGTTGGGCCGGGATGCGTTTACAGCCCGTGTCTGGGAGTGGAAGCGCCAGTACGGCTCCGCCATCACCGACCAGATGCGCCGCCTCGGCGCATCCGTCGATTGGTCGCGCGAGTACTTCACCATGGACGACCACCTCAACGTCGCGGTCAAGGAAGCCTTCGTCCGGCTGTATGAGCAAGGGCTGATCTATCGCGGCAGCTACATCGTCAACTGGGACCCCATCCAGCAGACCGCCGTCTCCGACCTCGAGGTCACGCACGAAGACCGCGTCGACAAGCTCTACCACATCCGCTACCCGTTTGCCGACGGCACCGGCTCCATCGTTGTTGCCACCACGCGGCCCGAGACCATGCTTGGCGACACCGCCGTAGCGGTGAACCCTGCCGACGCACGCTACACCGCCTTCATCGGCAAGGTCATCTCGCTGCCACTGAGCGCCGTCGATGGCAGCCCCAACCGCGAAATCCCCATCCTGGCCGACGAGTGGGCGCAGCCCGAGTTCGGCACCGGCGCGGTCAAGGTCACGCCCGCGCACGACCCCAACGACTTCGCCATCGGCCAGCGCCACGCACTCCCCTCACTCACCATCTTCGACACGACGGCCCACATCGACCTGTCCGGCTCGCCCTACCACGGCCTCGACCGCTTCGCCGCCCGCAAGCGCATCGTCGCCGACCTGGACGCGCTCGGCCTGCTCGCTGACATCAAGGACCACAACCTCGCCATCGCAATTTCCCAGCGCTCAGGCGCCGTCATCGAACCGCGTCTTTCGATGCAGTGGTTCCTCGCCGTAAACAAGTCGCCCAACGGTCGCGGCGACTCCATCGCGGCGGATTCCATCGCTTCGAAGGCCATCGCAGCCGTGCGCGAAGGCCACATCCATTTCACACCCGAGATGTACTCGAAGACCTACTTCGAGTGGATGACCAACATCCACGACTGGTGCATCTCTCGCCAACTGTGGTGGGGCCATCGCATCCCGGCCTGGCACTGCGCCGCCTGCCGCGCCATCACCGTCGCCCGCGAGACGCCCACCGCCTGCGCCTTCTGCGGCTCCACGCAGATCGCGCAGGAGACCGATGTCCTCGACACCTGGTTCTCCTCCGGGCTGCTTCCATTCACCGTCTTCGGCTGGCCCGGCACGACTTCAACCAACAACCAGCAACCAGCAACCAACAACCTTACCCCTGACCTTGCCGCCTTCTACCCCACCTCGCTTCTGGTCACCGGCTTCGACATCCTCTTCTTCTGGGTTGCGCGCATGATCATGCTCGGCACCCACTTCATGCTCGACGTCCCCATGCCCGACGGCAGCACGCGCAAGCTCGCTGAAGCCGTTCCCTTCAAAGAGGTCTACATCCACGCGCTCGTCCGCGATGCCGATCGCCAGAAGATGTCCAAGACCAAGGGCAACGTCATCGACCCCATCGAGATCATCGAGCGCTTCGGCACCGACGCCGTCCGCTTCACCCTGGCCAGCATGGCCTCGCCCGGCACCGACATCGCATTCAGCGAAGCCCGCACCGAGGGCAACCGTGCCTTCGCCAACAAGATCTGGAACGCCGCCCGCTTCCTCTTCATGAACCTCGACCGCGCCCGCGAAACCGGCATCGAAGTCACCCTCCCTAATCCCTCAGAGGGTGTCATCCTGAGCGACCCTGAGCGAGCGCAGCGAGTCGAAGGGGATTCGAAGGACCCCGAAGGTGCTGGCCCCGTCCATACCGCTAGTTCCTTTTCAACCTCGAACCCCGAAGCCACACCGCTAGAGACCCGCTGGATATTCTCCCGCCTCAGCTCCGTCTCTGCCGAGGTAGATCGTGCTCTCAACGACTATCGCTTCGACGAGGCAGCCAGCGCGATCTACCAATTCTTCTGGGGTGAGTTCTGTGATTGGTACCTCGAACTCGTCAAGCTTCGCCTCAACTTCGATGAACCCGACGAGAAGGCCGCAACCTCCGCAGCCCTCACCACATTCGTCCACGTCTTCGAGTCGGCGCTGCGCCTTCTCTCGCCCTTCATGCCCTTCCTCACCGAAGAGATCTGGCACGCGCTCTACAACAACGCCACCCCCGCCAAATCCATCGCCCTCACCCGCTACCCGCAAGCCTCCGACTACCCATCCGATTCCTCGTCGGTCAGTGCCATGCAGACGATTCAGGAACTCATCGCCACTGTCCGCGCGCTACGCAAGGAACTTAGCGTTCCCGACAAGGAAGCAGCACGCATTCGCTTGCACGCGACGCCAGAGATTGTTGCGCTCGCGCAATCCAACACCGACATGCTCGCCAGGCTCTGCCGCGTCAGCTCCGTCGACTCCGCCGCCGAATCCCTCACCGGTAACAACGCGCGTAGCACGTCGAGCTTCGACGTCGCCGTCCTCTATGAACGCCAGATCGACGTGCCCGCCGAACGTGAGCGCCTCGCCAAAGACCTCGCCAAATACGAAAAAGGCCTCGCCGCCGCCGAACGCCAACTCGGCAACGATTCCTTCATGGCCAAGGCCCCCGCCCACATCGTCGAAGGCCTGCGCAAGCAAGCCGTCGAAACCCGCACCCTCCACGACAAAACCAAAGCCGCCCTCGACGCGCTGCCACCCAACAACTAACAACCAACAACCTGCAACCGGCCACTCCGACGTAGAATCGAAGACATCATGGACTGGAAATCCCGCCGCATCACTGCACTGCTGGAAGCCGCTCTCATCGAGGACAAGGCCGCGCAGGACATCACCACTGACCTCACCATCGACCCCGGCCTGCGCGCCACCGGCACCATCGTCGCCAAGCAGAGTTGCGTCGTCGCCGGCATCGGCTGCATCTCGGCCTTCCTCAGCCTCTACGGCAAGCTCTCCACCAAGCCAGTCGGCCGCTTCGAGGTCGTCAGCCACCCGGAGATATTCGACGGCGTCCGCGTCAAAAAAGGTCAGGCCATCGCCGTCATCCGCGCCAACGCCGCCAACATTCTTTCCACCGAGCGCGTCATCCTCAACCTGATGCAGCGCATGAGCGGCATCGCCACGCTGACCAATGAGTACGTCGCAGAGGCGGCCAAGGCGAAGTCGCCCTCCCGCATCCAGACCAAGATTCTGGACACGCGCAAAACCATCCCCGGCCTGCGCGCGCTGGATAAGTACGCCGTCAGTTGCGGCGGCGGCACCAACCACCGGCTCGATCTGCAGGACGGAATCCTGATCAAGAACAACCACATCACGCTGGGCGGCGGGCTGCCTGCGATGCTCGCTCGCGCCCTCGCCGGACGCAAACCCGGCCAGATCGTTCAGGTCGAGGTTCGCACTCCAGCCGAACTAGAGCAGGCAATCGCCGGCGGCGCGGAGTCCATCCTGCTCGACAACATGACCCCCAAAGAGGTGAAGAAGGCGGTGAAGCAGGTGCGCAAAGCGCTTCCCAAGGCCACCATCGAGACCTCCGGCAGCGTGAACCTCAAGACCGTCCGCGACTACGCGAAGACCGGCGTCGACTTCATCTCCGTCGGCGCGCTCACCCACTCCGCCACCGCCGTCGACCTCAGCATGAAGATCACCGCTAACCTCCTCTGAGCCGACCTCTCATGCCAACAGATCCCTTCGACCTTCGCGCAGTGGAGCAAGCCATAGCCAACACTGAATTCGCTGGCCATCTGATGCACTTCCACTCGGTCGCTTCGACCAACGACCTCGCGCTTGAGGCAACGAAGGCCGGCGCGCGCCACGGCGTCTGGATCGCCGACGCGCAGACCACAGGTCGGGGCCGCGGCAGCCACGCGTGGTACTCCGCAGCGGGCACTCCACTGGAGCCAGCCGGCCTCTACATGACCGCGCTCATCGCACCGCCGGTCGCAATGCAGCACGCCCTCAGCCTCTCGCTCACCACCGCCATCGCCGTGCAGTCGGCCATCTCGTCCGTCGCGGGATTCCGCCGTCGCGACCAGATCGACATCCGTTGGCCCAACGACCTCCTCCTCAACGCCCGCAAGTGCGGCGGTATCCTCATCGAGACCGCATCCAACCCCGCAACGCCCACGCAGCCCGTCACCCTTCGCTACGCCGTCATCGGCATTGGGATCAACGTCAACCACACCAGCTTTCCGCCAGAGATTGATGCAGGTGCGACCTCGCTGCGTCGAGAGCTGCCCGACCTGTCGCAGCCATTGCGCCGCGAGCCACTCACCGCCGCAATCCTCCTCGCCCTCGACCAAGAGATTCGCCGACTCACCTCGAATCTCGAACCTCGAACCTCGAACCTCACCCCATTCAGCTCCTGGATCTCCGGAAAGCGCGTCCGTGTCGAGGAGCGCAACGACGATCCCGGCGGCTATACTGGCATTACCGCAGGCCTCGACCGCAGCGGCTTTCTCCTCGTCAATGGAGACGACGGCCAGCTCCACACTGTTCTCTCCGGCGGCCTCCGCGAACCTTGACCGCGCGTTTTCAAACTGCAACTCGCAACCTGCAACTGACAACTTCCCCATGCTCCTCGCCATCGATGTAGGCAACACTAACACGGTTCTCGGTCTCTACCGCCTGGCCACGCCGCAGGCTCCCGCCGCGCTGCTCGCCGACTGGCGCATCGCTACGCATCGCAACCCCACCATCGACGAGCTTGGCATCCTCTTCCGCGACCTCTTCGCTCTTCGCTCGATGGAGATCGCGCAGGTCACCGGCATTGTCATCTCCTCGGTGGTCCCGCCGCTCGACTCTACCCTCCGCCGTGCCGCCGAAATTTACTGCCACGTCAAGCCGATTTTCGTCGAGCCCGGCACCCGCACCGGCCTGCCCGTCCTCACCGACAATCCCGCCGAGGTCGGCGCCGACCGCATCGTCAACTGCGTCGCCGCCTACGAGTTCTTCAAAGACCCGGCTAACTTCAAAGACCCGCTCCCTGCCAAAGACTCAGCCCATCCGCCCGTCATCGTCGTGGACTTCGGCACCGCGACCACCTTCGACGCGATCTCCGCCAAGGGCGAGTTCCTCGGCGGAGCCATCGCCCCGGGGCTCGGCATCTCCGCCGACGCGCTCTTCACCCGCGCCGCCCGCCTGCCCCGCGTCGACATTCGCAAGCCCGCCAAGGTCATCGGCACCGGCACCGTGGACAACCTGCAGATCGGCCTCTACTACGGCTACATCGGGCTGGTCGACGGCATCCTCGAACGCATGATCGCCGAGCTCGGCACGGACACCCGCACCATCGCCACCGGAGGCCTCGCCCGCCTCATCGCCAGCGGCTCCAAATACATCCGCCAGGTCGACGAGTTGCTCACCCTCACCGGCCTCCGCCTCATCTACGAGCGCAACCAGGACCACCATAACCGCCCCCGACACCTGAAGCCCCAGAGTAAAGAGACCTAGGGCACTCTATGCCGTGACACTACTTGTTGCGACTCACTGCCAGGTGGGTAGCTTCTTCGGAGCGAGAAAAAGTTCACAACCGCCGCAAGATTGCGAATGTGCCAACGACAGACGCCGCGCCTCAGGCGCCGCTTCTGCCCCGGGCGTGAAAAAATGCAGACCAGAATGGATACGATCCGCCAATCAGTAATGCGACGACGGCGCTTCCAATCGGTACAGAACCGGATTTAAGAAAGTGAACGCAGCCATAGATCACAAGCGGGAGATATAAGACCACCCCAGTGACCATTCCCGGAGAGTAACTGCTGCCTCTGACTGCCGCCCAAAGATGCCATAGGCCATTGGAGGCTAAGATAGCCGAGACTGCGATCCAATAGGCAACGCCGAAGGACGTACTGGTAGCAAGGGCAGCATTGACGCAGACAGAGAGAAGAATCACATTGACGATGACCAGAAAGCGTGGCGTGATGCTGGAGACTGATGGTTCCCTATACCGCCGATACCAGCTCATGAATCCGCCTGGCCAAACGAACTCCTCAAAGATGTGGGCGGCTGCCGCTGCCAGAGGTGCCCAAAGAAGCCATTGCGGGTGACTCTCGGGTAAAGTCAATGTTGTAGTCCTCCGAATTGAAGCTAAGGTGGTTCGCGAGACAGAGCAGTGACGAATGTCACGCATGCGGGAGGTTGCCAATCATCAGCAGTGCCGCATACTCCCCGCCTTTTCCAGCAACCAACAAACAGCAACTACCAACCGTCTTTATGAACTACTTCAACTACTTCACCGAAATCGAGACCCGTTTTCAGCAGCGCCGCGGCTCGCTGCTCATGCTCTCCACGCTCGACTGGGCGCTGATCGAGACATGGCGCGAGGCGGGCGTGCCGCTCAAAGCCGTCCTGCGTGGCATCGACGCGGCTTTCGATAAGCACGACGCCCAGTCTCTCCGCAGCACGCGCCGCCAACGCTCGGTCAACAGTCTCGCCTGGTGCGCGCAGGCCGTCCTCGAAGCAGTCGAGCGGTCGAAGGAGGCGGCCATCGGCACCGCGCCCACCCAACCCGCCGAAACGCGCGAATCTGGCTTCGAGACTGCCCGCGTCCGTTGCTACCTCGAACGCAACGCATTGCTTCTCACGCAAGCCGCCACCAATCTCGCGCCGCCCGCCAGCACCGCCGCCAATGAAGCCGCCAAGCGCCTTGGCGAACTCGCCGTCCTGGAAGAAACGGCCTCGAACCTCGAACCTCGAACCTTGGACCTCGAAGACCTCGACCGCACCCTCACCGTCCTCGAAGAGAAGCTCTTTGCCGCGCTTCTCACCTCGACACCGGAGGCCCAACTTGTTGCGCTGCGCGAACAGGCCGCGCGCGAGCTTGCCCCCTATCGCGGGCGGATGCAGGCCGTCCAGATCAGGCAGGTGCAGCAGCAGTTCCTCCAGAAGCGCCTGCTCGAAGCCCACTCGCTGCCGCGCCTCAGCCTCTTCTACATGCCCCACGAGGAACAGGCCTGAGATGCCGGAACCTCGAACCTTGAACCCCGAACCCCGAACCTCGATTCCCCCATGCCCGCACTTCGGCCCATGCGGCGGATGCCAGCTCCAGCATCTCACCTACGCGGCACAACTCAGCAATAAAGCCGCTCAGCTTCGTGGGCTGCTCGAAGCAACCGGCATCGCGCTGCCCGAACTTCAGATCCACCCATCGCCGCCGCTGGCCTACCGCAATCGCATCCGCCTCACCCTCGCCGAGGTCGACGGCCAGTTGCGCGCAGGCTACATCCGCAGTCTGACCGACCACGGAGCCGGACGCCCCATAGCCTTCCCCGAGAATACCGAACGGTCTAGTTTCTCAGCCGTGGGTCTTGAAGGCGTCGAAACACTCAACTCGGTCTCCATACCATCCGGTACCTTCTTTCTCCCCATCCGCGAGTGTCCCATCGCCGCACCAATCCTCTGGCGCGCCACCGACGCCTTCCTCGCGCTGCTCAACCAGCAATCCGCTATCTGGCTCCGTAATCCCCACCATATCCCAGACCAGCTCGAACTCTTCACCTCCGCCGACGAGTCTAGCCTCCAATTCACCTTCTACCTACGCACCGCCGCCAAGACCCTCCCCAAAAAACTCGCTGCCAACTTCACCGTCCTCTGCGAAGCCCTCCGCACCCGCATCACCGAACTCGCGGGAGCAGGAATCTCTCTGCTTCCCGCGCACTCCAGGCAGCGCAGCCGCCGCGCCGAGCAGCCTCGTCCAGGTCCGACTTGGGGCAGCCCCGGCCTCAATTACTCCATCCCTCTGCCTTTACCAGCGAGCCAAGTCCCAGCTTCCCATTCGCAACCTGCAACCCGCAACCCGCAACCGACAACCTGCTGGGTGCCGCGCGGGGCCTTCTTCCAGGTCAACCGCTTCCTGCTGCCTGAACTTCTTGCACTCGTCGCGGCGAACCGCACCGGCGGACTCGACCGATCTCGCGGTGACAGCCAACAGGGAGACGACACTTCGCGTGGTTTTCTCTCAAGGAAAACCACACTGCAATCCGGATCATCGGAGCCACTTATACGCGGGACCGGTATCGCCTTCGACCTTTACGCCGGAGTCGGCCTCTTCTCCCGCGCGCTCGCCACGCAGTTCGCCCAGGTCACTGCCGTCGAGATCGCCGAGTCCGCCATCAGCGCTCTCGCCGCAACCAAACTCACAAACCTCCGCGCCGTCAAAGCCACCATGCTCGACTTCCTCCGCGCCGCCGTCCTCGAGCACGAGCGTCCCGACCTCGTTGTCCTCGATCCACCTCGTTCCGGAGCAGGCCCTGAGGTCTGCACGCTGCTTGCTCGCATCGCCGCGCCCACGCTGGTCTATGTCTCCTGCTCGCCCGAAACCCTGCCCACCGATCTCAAAACTCTCACCGCCTCGGGCTACACCCTCGCCAAGCTGCACCTCTTCGACCTCTTCCCCCAGACCACCCACATCGAAACCGTCGCCATACTCACACGCTAAAAAAATTGCGCCACTGCTCGCCCCAATGTGACAAAGTTGTGAGGAAAGAAAGGTGACCTGTTGCGGCAATTCTCTAGCGGTTCCACGTTCGGTTCCAGACCCGAAACAGAAGACGAGTTCGAGCGCCGCTTCTGGCCCCGGTTCCCGCGCGTCGAACCCCTTCGTCTGCGCCGGGCACCGCTGCTTGCAGCCGCACTCTGCTTCGCCCTCGGCGAGTCCCTCGGCAAAATCCCGCCGCCAACCACGCGACCCACTATTCTTCTCCTGCTGGCCGCAATCGCACTCGTTGCACTCACCCTCCTCGCCCTACGCCGAAGCCTCCGCTTCGCCGTCCTCCCTGTAGTCGCCCTATGGGTCGCCGCCGGCCTGTGGGCCGCGCAGATACAGCCCGCTCAATCGCCGCAGACTGCGCTGCTCGCCTACGCCGACGGCCTCAGCCGCACCGTCCAGGGCCGCATCGTCCGCATCCGGACCTTGCCCAGTCACGCCAACAGCTCTGGCAGCCTCGACAATCCCGACGGCGACTTCGATCCCGACCAGTGGGACGAGCACGGAACTCCCTCCACCTCCCTCGACCTCGACCTCACCGCCATCGAAAATGTCACGCCAGATACCTCCCGTATGGTTCCCATCGCCGGCGGCATCCGCGCCACACTACTCGCCGACAACTCCCCAAAGCCCCAAATCCAGTCTCAGTCCCAATCCCAATCCCAATCCCAGCCCCAGCTCCACTGCGGCGAACTCGTCAAAGCCACCCTTCGCCTGCGCGCGCCCGAGCGCTACCGCGACCCCGGCGCATGGCAGTTCGCAGACTATCTCCTCGACCAGGGAATTGCCGCCACCGCCAATGTCCCCGCCGCCAAGCTCCATCCCCTGGCAAACGTCCTGCCCGGTGCCGCGTCCGCAACCGTTCCCACGCACTCCCCGCTCGCAGGCCTGCCTGCGAGCGCCGAATGCCGCATCTTCGCCGCGCAGAGCTGGGCCGCCGCCCGCCTCCTCGACTACGCCCTCTCCACCGCGAACCGCCGCCTTCCGCCGCGGCTCCGCCTCACCCCCGACGACGCCGGAATGCTCAACGCAATGCTCTTCGGCGACCGCTCCCGCCTCACCCATCAGTTGCGCCTCGGCTTCGAGCGCACCGGCTCCTTCCACCTCTTCGTCGTCTCCGGGATGCACGTCGCCCTGCTCGCCGGCCTCGTCTTCTGGATCGCCCGCCGACTGCGCCTGCGCAACTGGCTGGCAACCCTCCTCACCCTCACCCTCACCTACGCCTATGCGCTGCTCACCGGCTTTGGCGTCCCTGTGCAACGCGCCCTCCTGATGACCGCCGTCTTCCTGCTGGCGCGGCTGCTCTCCCGCGAGCGCAACCCGCTGAACGCCCTCGGCGCAGCCGCGCTCGCTGTCCTCATCTGGTCTCCCCGCGCTCTCTTTGAGGCCAGCTTCCAGATGACCTTTCTCGCCATCGTTGCCATCGCGGGCATCGCCATGCCGTTGGGCGAACGCAGCTTCCTGCCCTACGCTCGCGCCGCCCGCAATCTTCACCATCTCTGGCGCGACCCTGCGATTCCCCCGCGCTTCGCGGAGTTGCGAGTCTCGCTCCGCATGTGGGGCGAACCACTCGCCGGCATCCTCGGCAAGTGGGCCTATCTACTCCCCGCAAGGATCGTGATTACAGCCCTCTGGGCCATTCAACTCGTGCTGATCGGCCTCATCGCCGAAGCCGTCATGGTGCTTCCCATGGCCATGTACTTCCATCGCGCCACCGTCTTCG
>Ga0181539_1004260_pt1 | contig 12403 bp, 12 predicted proteins | sample PEATcosm2014_Bin_46_FD_119767 | JGI IMG/M metagenome (GOLD analysis project Ga0181539, IMG submission 119767) | Peatland microbial communities from MTU Mesocosm Facility, Houghton, MI, USA - PEATcosm2014_Bin23_60_metaG | ecosystem: Environmental > Terrestrial > Soil > Wetlands > Peat | place... | reverse complement strand
CTCATCTACAAGAACTCGCCCAAGAGCTATCGCGATCTGCCCGTGCGCTACGCCGAGCTGGGCAACGTGTATCGCTACGAGCGCTCCGGAACCATGCACGGCCTGCTGCGCGTGCGCGGCTTCACGCAGGACGACGCGCACATCTTCTGCACCCCGCAGCAGATCGAAAGCGAAGTGGCCGCCTGCATCGATTTCGCTGAGGCCGTGCTGAAAACCTTCGGCTTCCAGGAGTACAAGGTCGAGCTCTCCACGTGGGAACCCAACGACCGCGCTCACTACACGGGCGACGACGAGAACTGGGACCTGGCCATTCGCTCGCTCGACAATGTGCTCAAATCGAGGGGCATCCCGTACAAGACCATCCCCGGCGAAGCCGCCTTCTACGGCCCCAAGATCGACGTCAAGCTGGTCGACGTTCTCGGCCGCCTCTGGCAGCTCTCCACGGTTCAGTTCGACTTCAACCTTCCCGCGCGCTTCGAGCTCGAATACGTCGGCGAGGACGGCGAGCGCCATCAGCCCGTGATGGTGCACCGCGCTCTCTTCGGATCCGTCGAGCGCTTTTTCGGCGTGCTCATCGAGCACTACGCCGGAGCCTTCCCGTTCTGGCTCGCGCCGGTGCAGATCGGCCTCGTGCCCATCAGCGAGCGCCATCTCGCCTACGCGCAAAAGGTCGAATCCGCGCTCAAGGACGCCGGCTTCAGGGTCGAAGTGGACGATCGCAACGAAAAGATGAACGCCAAGATCCGCGACTTCGCCAACCAGAAGACGCCCTACATCCTCGTCTTCGGCGACAAGGAAGAAGGCGCCGAAGCGGTCAGCGTCCGCACCCGCGGCAAAGGCGACCAGGGCTCCATGCCGCTGGCCGACTTCATCGCCAAAGCCACCGCGCTGGTCGAAATGCAATCCATGGAACTTTAGGCTGTGCAAGAGGCTACTGTGACGCGCAGCACACAGTAGCACTCCTCGCGGGTCCGCGGCGTTTTCTGCGCTTGCCTGCCACCGAATCTCTGCTATCGTTCCATGTACCGGAAAATTCCTTTCATGCATGGGCCTCTAGTTTCTTCAACTCTGCCGTTTTCGCGAGCCATGGATTGCCGGCGCCTGTTGGTCTGGGCTGCGATCTGTTGCTTGATCGCACTGATTCCTGCTTCTGCTCCTGCGCAGGACAAGGCCAAAACTGAGCAACCGGCTGGCGCCACGTCGTCGCAGAATCAAGCCGCAACGCCCGCTCCCGCACCGGCCGCAAAGCCGCCCGACTTCTCCAAAGAAGCGCTGGTCTTCGACAAGACATACACTCGCATTCGCTTTGAAGACGATGGCACGGGGACGCGCGAGACCACCGGCCGCGTTCATATCCTGGCCGAAGCGGGCGTTAAGACCATGGCCGTCCTCACATTCACCTATACGGCTTCAAACCAGCAGGTCGATGTCGCCTATGTTCGCGTCATCAAGCCCGATGGCTCCGTGGTGACTACGCCGCCCTACAACATTCAGGACATGCCTGCCGACGTCTCACGCGAAGCCCCCATGTACTCCGATATCCACCAGAAGCATGTTGCCGTGAAAGGACTGGGTGTTGGCGACACTCTGGAATACCAGGTGACCCTCAACACCTTCAGGCCCGAGGTTCCCGGCCACTTCTGGTTCGAATACAACTTTGCCAAAGAACACATCATCCTCGATGAGGAGCTCGATCTCGACGTTCCGGCCGGCAAACCGGTCACGGTGGCGAGCGCCGACATGCAGCCCACCATCACCGCAGCCGGAGGCCGTAAACTTTACCACTGGGCCGGATCCAATCTCACACCGCCTGATCCTGACGCGCCGCCCAAATCGAAGAAGAACTGGAAACCCACCGTCCAGGTCACGACTTTCACCAATTGGGAGCAGGTCGGCGAGTGGTACGCCTCGCTTCAGAAAGATTCTCTCGCCATCACTCCGGCGATCCAGGCCCGTGCCGATGCGCTGACAAAAGGCTTGACCTCCGATCAGGACAAGCTTCGCGCCATCTTCAACGACGTGGCGCTGCACATTCACTACGTTGGCCTCGAATTCGGCATCGGCCGCTATCAGCCGCACCCCGCCGATGACGTGCTCTCCAACGAGTACGGCGACTGCAAGGACAAGCACACACTGCTCGCCGCCCTGCTCAAGGCCGCCGGCATCGAAGCTTGGCCCGTTCTCATCTCGTCCAAGCGATATCTTGACACCGCCACGCCCTCGCCCCGGCAGTTCGATCACGTCATCACCCTGGTCCCGATCTCCGGCAAGCTGGTCTGGATGGACTCCACGGAAGAGGTGGCTCCGATTGGTGTTCTCGCACGCACTTTGCGCGACAAGCAGGCTCTTGCCATTCCTGTCGGCAAGCCAGCGTATCTTGTGGGCACTCCGGCCGATCTGCCTTCACCGCGGACCATTCACATCGAGATTCAGGGCTCCTTATCCGATCAGGGACTTTTCACCGGCAAGATCGCCGAAACCACTGACGGTGATGTGGGCGCACTCATGCGCGCAACCTTTCGCCGGGTTCCCCAGTCGCAGTGGAAGGAGCTTGTCGAAAGAATTGCGCACGCGCAGAGCTTCGGGGGAGAAGCTTCCAATCCGCAGGTTTCCGACGTCGAGAAGATCGACGAGCCGTTCCACTTCGAGTTCGATTATTCGCGCGAGAAGTATTACAAGTGGGACGACAATGAAACCCTTCACTGGATTGGCCCGCCCATGATGCCCGTTGGAGGTGAATTGCCTCCCGGCATCAAGGAAAAGAAGCCCGCCGACGATCCCGACCTCGGCGCCGCGGGCGAAACTCTTTATCGGTCGTCCTTGAAGCTGCCCGACGGCTGGACCATGACCCCGCCCAGGAATGTTAACGTGATTGAAGACTGGGCCGAGTACCACTCAACGTACAGCTTTGCCAACGGAGTGTTCACCGCCGAGCGGCGCTGCCTGATCAAGAAGGCAACTGTCCCGCTCGCGCAATGGGAGCAGTACCTGGCCTTTCGCCGAAGCATGGGGTCGGACGAAGATACTCAGGTCTTGATCTCGCCGCCCTTGCCCCGCGGCCGGCATAAAAACTAAACGCTTCTCGAATAGCCATGGCGCAGCTTGCTGCCGAACTACGCTAACTCCGCCAACCCCGCTATCTCCGCTAACTCCGCTGCCTACGCGTTAATCGCCATCCCTTCCACCGCGCCGTAGCCGTCCAGCATGGCTTCGCTCAGCGTGGGGTGTGCGTGGATGGTGAACATCAACTCGTCCACCGTGCCTTCGAGTTCCATCACCGCAACTGCTTCGGCAATCAGCTCCGTGGCCTGCGGACCGATGATGTGCACGCCCAGAATCTCGCCGTACTTGGCGTCGGCCACCACTTTCACAAAGCCGTCGTGGCTGTCCACGATCGTCGCCTTGGAGTTGCCCGCAAACGGGAACTTGCCCACCTTGATTTCGTAGCCCTTTTCTTTGGCCTGCGCTTCGGTCAGCCCTGCGCTGCCGATTTGCGGCTCGGTATAGGTGCAGCTCGGAATGCGATCGCGCCGCACCGGACGGTACTTCCGGCCCGCGATCTTCGCCATCGCCACCATGCCGCACATCGCGCCCACGTGCGCCAGTTGCGGCAGCCCGGCCACGATGTCGCCAACGGCAAACACGCCCGGCTCCGCCGTCTCCTGCGCCTCATTGACCTTCACGAACCCGCGCTCCAGCTCGACCTTGGTTTTTTCGAGGCCGATGCCGTTCGTCAGCGGCCCGCGCCCCACGGCCACCAGCACCTTCTCGGCCTCTTTCACCTGCGGCTTGCCGTTCGCGTCGGTGTAGCTCACCTTTACGCCTGCGGCGGTCTTCTCCACCTTCTCCACCTTCGCGCCCATGCTCGACTCAATACCGCGCTTGCGGAAAACCCGCGCCAGTTCCTTCGAAATCTCCTCGTCCTCTACCGGAACCATGCGCGGCAGAAACTCCAGGATCGTCACCTCGCTGCCGAAGCTGCGGAAGATCGATGCAAACTCCACGCCCACCGCGCCCGCGCCGATCACGATCAGGGACTTGGGCGGCGCGCTCAGGCTCAGAATTTCGATATTGGTCAGGATGGTCTCGTCGGCCTTCAATCCCGGCAGCAGCTTGGCCTCCGACCCCGTCGCCAGCATCACGTTTTTCGCCTTCACCGGACTCTTTTGGCCGTTGGCCTCGACTTCCACAGTGTGTACGCCATTCTGTGCAGGCCCAGTCAGTCGTCCAAAACCAGAAATCACGGTGATCTTGTGCTTCTTCATCAGGAACTCGAGGCCCTTCACGTGCTTGGTGATGATCGCGCTCTTGCGCGCAAGCACCGCGGCCCAATCCAGCGACCGCGCCTCAACGCCCTTGATGCCAAACTCCTCGGCTTCCTTCAGGTAGTCCCACAGCTCGGCGTTAAACAGCAGCGCCTTGGTGGGAATGCAGCCCACGTGCAGGCACGTTCCGCCCAGCTTCGGGCTGGCGTCAATCAACGCCACCTTCAGCCCGTACTCCGCGCCGCGAATCGCCGCCGTATATCCCGCCGGCCCGCCGCCAATCACTGCCACGTCGTAGATCGTCTCTGCATTCGTTTCAGGCAAGGGAAGCTCCTTTGCGGCGTTTCCGAACCGCGCGGAACCGCCTCATGTCCATGTTCAGTCTAAATTGGATTCCGCGTTGCGACCTGCGGCTTCACCGGGCCGCCGTCAGAGCTTCTTGAACCAGAGCCTCGACTTCCCGCAGCGTTTCCGCCTCGTCCCCGAACCGCTCGATCCAATGCACCTCCGGCTCGCGCCGGAACCACGTCATCTGCCGCTTGGCGTAGTTGCGGTGTCCCTGCTGGGCAGCCGCGATCGCCGCCTCCTCGCTCAAAGTCCCGTCCAGCACGCCACGCGCCTGACGGTAGCCGAGCGAATCGAGCGCCTTCACCGGCCCGTAGCGCTCGAGCAGTCCACGCGTCTCCTCGACAAGGCCCGCAGCAAACATCGCCGCGCAGCGCTGATTTAAGCGCGCATAAAGTTCTTCGCGCGGCGGGTTCAAGCCAATCCGCAGCAATCGGAATCCAGTCAGCGGATCGCGCGCCATCTCCCCATTGTCAAGAATTGTCGACATTGGCCTTCGCGCCGCCACGCACACCTCGATCGCGCGGATCAGTTTCGGTGTGTCGTTGGCGTGAATCCGTTTTGCGGTCGCCGCGTCCATTCGCTTCAGGAGCTTGTGCAACCACGCGGCACTTCCGTGCTTTTGCGCTTTGGACCTGAGCCTTGCCCGTAACGGCTCCTGGCGCGCCGGCCCGGCAAACAACCCCTCCGTCAGCGCCCGCAGATACAGCCCCGTTCCGCCGGTCACAATCGGCATGCGCTTGCGCGCCCTTATCTCTTGGAGTAACTCTCGGGCGAGCCGAGAGTACGCGCCCGCGGTGAAGGGCTCATCCGGCTCGGCCACGTCGATCAGATGGTGCGGCACGCGCGCCCGCTCCTCGCGCGTGGGCTTCGCCGTGCCCAGTTCCATGCCGCGATACACGGCCACCGAGTCGCAGCTCACAATCTCGCCGCCGAATCGCTCTGCCAGCGCCAGCGAGAGCGCCGTCTTCCCGCTCCCCGTCGGCCCGAGAAGAATGACGACAAGCGGTTCAGCATTTGGCGAAGACGGCGTCAGCCGGGAGTCTCTGATCCCTGATCCCTGCCGGGGTCCCCAGCGAACCGTTTTTGTTCGCTGGGGTGGCTGTTCCCTGTTCCCTGCCTTTACCACCGCCACCACCCCGCGGGAAAAATCCACTTCGGATTGGTGTGCAGCAGCCACCACAGACAGACCACGCCGGCCAGAATCACCAATCCGAAGACCTGGTTGCGCCGGAACGCGCGCGTCTGCCGCTCCCGCGCCTCTTTCTCGGCGATCTGCTGGTCATACGGCTTGATGCGACTCTCGACCAATGCGCCTCCCTCAGAGAATGAACGCTACTTCGCCGGTTCCATCGTTGCTCAGCCTACAAATGCGGCGGATACAGCATCACGCTCACAAACGCAAAACCAACGCTCACCGCATTGGCGCCGAAGAGAGTCCAGAATCGCCGCTGGCCCAGCGCGATCCTGAATCCCCATCGCACCACCGACGCCTCGATTGCCGTGGTGACCGCGACCGCGATCACAAACGTCGCCAGCCAGTTGATCGCACTGAAAGTCCCGACGTTCAGTGCATTCTCAATGAGTTGGCCCGGGAAGTATTCCCATCCCATCCCCAGAAGCGGAATCAGGAAGATTCCGAGCAGCGCAGACGCGGTATTCATCACCACATCCACCACGGCCGCCTTCTTCCACGTGAGCCCGAAGCCGCACAGCCAGAGCGCCAGCCACTCCACAATGAGTCCGGCAACGATCGACACCAGACTCAACATGCGCTGCTCAAGCAAGAAAGCGGGCCAAACCACGTCCGCAAGTGAGTTCGGAATGAACGCCGCGTGCGTCATTTCCTCCCATTATCTATCCCTGTAACCGCTCCCGCCGCGAAAACCACGCGACCTCCAGGCCAATTCCAACCTCGGTGGCGCGCACCCCGTTTGACTTCCCACCCCCGCATTGCCGACCATAGCGTTTCGGGCATGCAGCGATTCCCCCAGCGTTGCTCTCCATCCCGAGCGAAAGGTTTGGCTCGATGAAAGTCTTGATCCTTGGTTCCGGAGGCCGCGAACATGCCCTGGCCTGGGCCATCGCGCGCAGCCCGCGCGTGACTGAGATCGTGTGCGCGCCGGGCAACGGCGGCATGGCGCAGAACTCCCGCTGCGTCCCTATCGATCTCAAAGACCTCAGCGCCATGGTCCGCCTGGCCGAGGCGGAGCAGCCCGACTTCACCGTTGTGGGTCCTGAGCTGCCGCTTTCGCTGGGTATTGTCGACGCGCTCCGCGAGCGCGGCCGCCGCGTCTTTGGTCCCACGCGCGCCGCCGCCATGCTCGAATCCAGCAAGGGCTTTGCCAAGCAGTTCCTTGAGCGCCACCACATTCCCACGCCCAACTACGCCGTGTGCTCGAACGCCGCGGAAGTTGCAAAGGCGATCGACATATTTCATCCGCCCATCGTGGTCAAGGCCGACGGCCTGTTCGCGGGCAAGGGCGTCATCATCTGCTCCTCGCGCAACACCGCTGCCGAAGCCGCGCAGGGCCTGTTCTCCGGCGCCTTGCTGGGCGAAGCGGCAGAGCAGATCGTCATTGAGGAGTTCCTCGAGGGCGACGAAATCAGTTTTCTCTGCCTCAGCGACGGCAAGCACGTCACGCCACTCGTGCCGGCGCAGGATCACAAGCGCATCGGCGAAGGCGACACCGGCCCCAACACTGGCGGCATGGGCGTCTACTCCACCGATGCGCTTCTCGATCCTGCCATGTCGGAGTGGATTCTGCGCCACATTGCCGAGCCCACGGTCCAAGGCATGGCCGAGGAGGGTACGCCTTTCACCGGCGTGCTTTATTGCGGGCTCATGATGACCGCGCGCGGGCCGCAGGTGCTCGAATTCAACGCGCGCTTTGGCGATCCCGAAACCCAGGCCATCCTGGTCCGCCTGGAAAGCGATCTTGTCGACGCGCTCGAAGCCTGCGTTGACGGCTGCCTGGCGGAGACGCCGCTCGGCTGGTCTCGCGGCGCATCGGCCTGCGTGGTGGCCAGCTCAGGCGGCTATCCGGGCAGCTACAAAACCGGGCTGCCCATCACCGGCCTCGCCGCCGCGGCCCAGGTTTCCGGCGTGCAGGTCTTCCACGCGGGCACGGCGCTCAAGAACGGGCAAACGCTTACGGCCGGCGGCCGCGTGCTGGGTGTCACCGCAGCCGCGGATTCTCTCACCGAGGCGCTGGCACGCGCGTACCAGGCCATGGCAGAGGTTCACTTTGAAGGCATGTACTATCGGCGCGATATCGGATACCGCGCACGGGAGAAAAAATCATGAGCGTTGGAATCTCGCTGGAAGAGCTGCTGGCCTGGAACGAGCAATCGGCCGCCTATTGGAAGACGCACCTGGAAACCAACCCCACGCTGCTCGAACTGCCCTGCGACATCGGCGGCACGGCGACCGTGCAGGGATTCGTGCGCCATATCTGGGGTGCGGAGCTGCGCTGGTGCCAGCGCCTTGCAGGCCTGCCGGTTGCCGACAGAGAAAAGCTGCCCGCCGGGCCGCTCGATGCGCTCTTCGACCTGCATCGCCAGGCCGTTGCAATCTTCCGCAGCCTGCTCGCCGCCCCGGACCACACGTGGAGCGAGCCTTTCGTCCTCGATTTCGATTGGGTGCCTCCGGAGCAGCGAACCGTCTCCCGGAGAAAGATTGCCGTGCACGCCCTGTTCCACAGTCAGCGCCACAGGGCGCAACTGGCGACACTGGTGCGCAGTGCTGGCTTTCCCTCCAAGTTCAGGGGCGACCTCCTGTTTAGTCCCGCGCTGCGTTAGGACTTAGCCCTGGGGCTTAGTCCTGCGCTGCGCTGGCCTGGGGCGCAGCGGGCGGATTCGCCTGCTGCTTCTGGAAGCACGAGCGGCAGAGCACGGGTCTACCCTGCGTCGGCTTGAAGGGAACGGTGGTCTCCGCGCCGCACTCCGAGCACGTAGTGCGCGTCTCGGGCCGGACGCGTTGCGAACCACGCGTGCGCTTCGCCTTGCACTGCTTGCAGTGTTTAGGGTCGTTTTTGAACTGTTTATCGTGAAAAAACAGCTGCTCGCCGGCCGTAAAAACGAACTCGGCGCCGCAGTCGACACACTTCAGAACTCGATCGGTGAATTCCATGGCCAGCTTGCCTCGCAGGGAATCACACCGAAATCGGTCACAGCTCGATTAAGAACTTGCCGGTCTCGGTTCCCTGTCCTCTTTCTGGTGGCACAACGAGGGCCCGGACCGCACGAAAAGTGGGGCGGTATGTAAATTTCTGCCCGATCCTCAGGGCAGCGTAGAACCTGCACGCACGTCGCGTGCTGTGCGTCCATTCGCGCTTCTCTGATTTCTGCAGGGTTTCAGCATTGTGCGGCGATGCTCTGGGGCTGGGGGCAAGCCACATAGCCGCTAAGGCTTCGATCGACAGAAACTGGAGAAACGCTACAGTTTATTGCGCCGCCGCGCCGTGCCGTTCCAGTCTTCTTTCAGAGTTTGGCGGCTTTCGTTCGTTTCTCTCGAAAGCCCCCGGAACGGTCCATCTCGCGGCGGGTGAAAAACTCAATCCTGCTCTTTACGAGCCTTTTTACGATTCCGCTTGCGCGCAAGGGCTGCCTTGACGCGGCGCTTCTCACCGGGCTTCAGGTAGTAGGAGTGACGCTTGACTTCCTTGATGATGTCCTCCGTCTGTACCTTCCGCTTGAACCGGCGCAGCGCGTTTTCCAGCGGTTCGCCTTCCTGTACGCGAACCTCAGCCAAAACTATCCACCTCCAAACCTGCCTGTAAGGCTCCTATGATGATAACCGACTTTTGATCCAGGAGCCAAGACCTGTCTTTTCCTTGATTTCCGCGTATCGGAATTACAAACAGGCCCCTTCTCCACCCCTTTGGCCGGGTGGAGTTGCCCGGAGCCGGGGAGTCCTTGCCCACGGAATCGCCGCAGACATCTAAAATTTCCAGAGAGGTCGCCCAAGAGCCCATCATGATCCGAACCTATCAGGGGCACTCGCCCCAGATCCCCTCCAGTTGCTACATCGACGTCTCGGCGCAGATCCTCGGCGACGTGGTGCTGGGCGAGCGTTCCTCGGTGTGGATGAACGCCGTGCTGCGCGGCGACGTGCATTCCATCCGCGTCGGCTCCTGCTCCAACGTGCAGGACTGCAGCGTTCTCCACGGCCAGCGCAACCGCTACCCCGTCATCGTGGGCGACTGGGTAACCATCGGCCATAACGTCACCGTCCATGGATGCGTCGTGGAAGATATGTGCGTCATTGGCATGGGAGCACGCGTCCTCAACAACAGCCGCATCGGCGAGGGTTCGATCATTGCCGCCGGTTCGGTGGTCCCCGAAAACACCGTCGTTCCGCCGCGCACGCTTTGGGCCGGTGTTCCCGCCAAGCTCCGCCGCCAACTCACCGACAAGGACCGCGATCTGATCCGCGAATACGCGCAGAACTATCTGGATTACGTCCAGATCTACCGCAACGAACCGCCGCAGATTCTCTAGGGTCCGCTCATACACCCCACGCAAGCCCACCTAAAATGACAAGGTTGTCATATTCGCGGAAATAATCGAGAAGCAGTCTCAATTTCGTTGACATTTGCCGGCATACAAGAGTCCGATTAAATCAATCTGGTTCCTCAAAATCTCCATTTGCAAGCCCATGCCGAAGGATTTGATTCGACCCCGTCCGCAACTCCTTTGCAAGATCGTCGTACGCCTCTTCTTGATCGCGGCCGTTGCCCTGAGTTTTTGCGTGCTCGCGCCGGCGCAGGAGCAGGCGGCCAGCATCTCCTCTGCGCTTCCCGATGCGCCCGCGCCGCAAACTTCCACTCCGGACGATGTGACGATGCGCAATACGCCGCGCAACCTGCTGCACGATCAGGGAGCCATTTGGAGCGGCCCCGCTCACATCCGCACGCACGACCTCCGATGGCTCCTGCCTCTTGCCGCGGCGGCCGGAGTTGCTTTTGCCACCGACCAGCACACCATGACCCAGGTCGTCTCGCACGATGCCTCGTTCAATCAGGCGAGCATCAACACATCCAATGTGCTGATCGGCAGTTGGATCGCCGTCCCGGTTGCCGTGTACGGCTTTGGCCACGCTCACCAGGACGAACACGCACGCCAGGCGGGCATTCTCACGGGCGAGTCGATGGTGGACGGAATCATAGTCGACGAGGCGCTCAAGCTTGTCTTCCTGCGCGAGCGGCCGAACGTCGATGACCCGCGCGGGCATTTCTTCCAGACAAGCGCTGCCGCTAATTCATCCTTCCCGTCAGCGCACAGCCTCATCGCCTGGTCCGCCGCATCCGCGCTTGCCGCCGAGTACCCCGCGCCCTGGACGCAGTTCGCGCTCTACTCCGCGGCAACCAGCGTAAGCCTCACGCGCGTGATGGGGCAGGAACACTTCCCCTCCGATGTGCTGGTGGGCAGCTCGCTGGGATGGCTCATCGGCCACAATGTCGTAAAGCGCCACCACAAAAGCAGGGAACAGGCAACAGGGAACAGGGAATAGAAGGCGGTTTCTTGCTCTCTCGCTCCCTTGTTCCCTTGCTCCCTTGTTCCCTGTCTTTCTACTCCCTGTTCCCTAATCTCTGGTCCCTGTTTTTACCGGGTTCCGACCCGAGAAAAACTTCCGTTGGTGCCAGTACGGATACACCGGCTCGACCGCGCTCGCCTTGTCCAGCGCCGCCACCTGCGCTGCAGTCAGATTCCATCCTGCGGCTCCCAGGTTCTGGCGCAACTGCTCTTCATTGCGTGCGCCGATGATCACGGACGAGATCGTCGGCCGTTGCAGGAGCCAGTTGAGCGCGATTTGCGGCACGGTCTTGCCGGCCTCCGCTGCCGTTGCGTCGAGTGCGTCCACCACCTTGTACAAATGCTCGTCCGGCACATTCGGCCCGGCATCGGCGATGGTGTGCAGGCGGCTCACGTCAGGCAGCGGGTGCCCGCGGCGAATCTTCCCGGTCAGGCGCCCCCAGCCCAGCGGGCTCCAGATCAGCGCGCCCACCTTCTGGTCGAGCCCCAGTGGCATCAGTTCCCACTCGTATTCGCGGCCCAGCAGCGAGTAGTACACCTGGTGCGCCACAAAACGCGTCCAGCCGTAACGGTCGGCCACCGCCAGCGACTTCATCAGGTGCCAGCCGGAGAAATTCGAGCAGGCGATATAGCGTACCTTGCCCTCGCGCACGAAAGTATTGAGTGTCTCCTGCACTTCCTCAATCGGCGTCAGGGCGTCGAATCCGTGTAGGTGATAGATGTCCACGTAGTCGGTGCCCAGCCGGCGCAAACTGCTCTCGAGAGCGCGCCGCAGATGATACCGCGAGGAGCCCTCGTCATTCGGACCGGGGCCCGAAGGGAATCCTGACTTTGTTGAAATGAGCGCCCGATCGCGCTTGCCTGCAAGAGCCTTGCCCAGGATCTCCTCCGAGCGCCCTTCGGAGTAGCCGTCGGCGGTATCGAACAGGTTCACCCCGGCTTCAAAGCAAATGTCGATCAGGCGTCGCGCTTCTTCGACCTCGGTTTCGCCAAAGCCCTTGAAAAATTCATTGGCCCCGCCAAACGTCGCGGTGCCAAAACTCAGTGCGGAAACTTTGAGGCCGGAGCCTCCCAGAAGTCTGTATTCCATGGCTTTTTCGATGCGCTCCTTTACGCGAAGTTGCAATCGCGCATTTCAAAAGTAGGTTTTGAAAGGGCACGATTTCAGCCGTACCGAAGGCTTTTCTTTGTTCCCTGATCCCTGTTCCCTATTCCCTGTCTTTATTCCGGCCGCAGATTCAATCCAAAATCCGCCG
>Ga0181539_1004258_pt1 | contig 12405 bp, 10 predicted proteins | sample PEATcosm2014_Bin_46_FD_119767 | JGI IMG/M metagenome (GOLD analysis project Ga0181539, IMG submission 119767) | Peatland microbial communities from MTU Mesocosm Facility, Houghton, MI, USA - PEATcosm2014_Bin23_60_metaG | ecosystem: Environmental > Terrestrial > Soil > Wetlands > Peat | place... | reverse complement strand
CGATGTAAGCGCGCCGCGGAAACGGCCGCGCGCCGAAATCCCGGAGGTACGCATCCAGAATCTCGCCGCGGTATTCCCGCATCGCTGCGGTGAGCTCGTCTTCTTGCGGCAGAACGGCCGCCAGATCGCCCAGGATCGCTACGGCCATCGCCGAGTTCATGTGCGACTCCGCGGTGACGAACATCACGTTGTACGCGATATCGGACGGCCACCAGTAGAACATATCGTTCCAATCGGAGTTCCACAGCCGCACCAGGCCGTGCGATCCCGTGGCAATGCGATCCCGGAGAAACAGGAAGGCGCGCCGGACATGTTCGATCCCGGTCCCCTTCGCGCTGCACTCCACCGGGTAATAGCCGATCTCCTCGCTCAGAATTGACCGGTCGCCGGTCGCGCGCAGATACTCGGCCAGCAGCATGAAGAAATAGAGCTGCTGGTCGCTGGTCAGCATGGGCCCGTGCGCCGCCCATCCGTAGCCTTCGTCACTGAGCTTGATCTCTCCGTCCGGCACGGTACGCTTCATGATGAACCGAAGCACCGACCGCGCCAGGGCAGGGTTGGTGTGGCACAACGGCAGCGCGTGCTGGGCGAAGTCGCGGTTGCTCAACATCGCACCCCACAGGTAGTCGTATACGGTTCCCTGCGGCACCACCGTCTCGTCGTAGTACTCCTTATACGTCGCCATCGCCTCCAGCACCGCCGCATCCCAGCGCATCTCGCGCCGGAGTTCGGCGTCGGGCTCATCGGCGAAGGCTGGAACCGCACGCTGCCACGCTTTTCCGAAGCGCCCGCCCTCGGCCGAAGCCTCCGCCCGGCCGAGTAGCCTGGTGGCGAGCGCTTCGATCGCTTCACTCGCCGGATCGTGCGAGTAGCCCACCACGAAGCTGATCTCTTTCTCGCTCGTGGCGCCCACTTCGAGGTCGCAGCGCAGCTCGAGCCGGTCGTGCCCGGCCGTATCCTTGCCCACCGAGAGGCGAATCGGCGCGCCGCCGTTCACTCTCCCCGCCTTCACGAAGAGCGCCGGAGGCGCGCCCTCCAGCCGCGACATCTGCCCCGCCCGCGCAAACGAAAGCCGCCGCGCCCCGCGCGCGCGGACCTCGGCCCGGATGATCCCTGCCGCCTCGTCGTGCACCGCCTCCTGCACGTACTTCACGAGCCGCCGCTCGGGCGCGCCCGCCATCAGGATCGGCTCGTAGTTGGCCCCCACGCTCTCGCTATAAGAGAGGTTGAGCGGGCTCGCCCCCGTATTGCGCAGCCGCACCGTCACCAGAAACGCCGGCGTCCCGTCCCCCGGCTTCACCGACGGCAGGACCGAAATGGTTCGCGTAACCGTGAGCGAAGGCTCGAGGCGATAATCGTAACGGGCAAACCCGACTCCGAAAAGCTTCTCCGCCCCCTCCGCCGCCGGCTGGTCCATGCCGATCAGCTCATGCCGCCGTCCCGCCACCACCACTGCAGCCTCGTTTACACCGGTCGCGGGCGCGTCCCCGCTGTTCATCCTCGCCCAGGCGCGCTCGCCCGTGAGGATCTGGTACCGGCCGCTGGCGTGTGCCAGCAGCGTCAGCCGGTAGTTCCCTAGAAGAAAAAATGGATCGTCGGGTAACGGGGCGGGCTGGCCGTTCTTCATGGCCACGCGGAAAGACAGCGGGCCCAGGTATCGATAACATGGCAGTCCGTGCTCGTCGTCGAGCCAGCGGCCGAGCGGCGGCGCGGATTCCGCCGCCAGTGGCGCCCTCGAGCCCGCCGGCCATCGCTCCCGCCCAACCAAGAAGGGTCCGGCGCGTCATTCAGTTCCTCCCGTTGAATTCGCGGACCGCGTCCAGCATGGCGACAACATTCGCCACCGGCGTGCCCGCCTGCACGTTGTGAACAGTGTTGAACACGAAGCCACCGCCCGGCGCGAAGACCTCGCAGCGCTCCAGAACCTCGCGGCGCACGTCCGCCGGCGTGCCGAAAGGGAGCGTCTTCTGCGTATCCACACCTCCGCCCCAGAACACAATGGCGGAGCCGAAGGCGCTCTTCAACTGCCGCGGGTCCATGCCGCTGGCCGAGCACTGCACCGGGTTCAGAACGTCGAAGCCCGCCTCGATGAACGACGGGATAAACTTCGCCACCGCCCCGCAGCTATGCTTGAAAGTCTTCCACCGCGTGTTCTTGTGGATCCAGCCGTTGATCTCCCGGTAGTAAGGTAGCCACAGCTCGTCGAACGTCGCCGCGGAACAGAACGACGAAGTCTGCGTGCCGAAGTCGGCGCCGCAGGTGAACACCACGTCGAAGGCGTCGCCGCCCACGGCGTCGTGAATGCGCGCCAGGTTCGCCAGCGCGTACTCCACCTGCTTGGCAAAGATCCGGTGAATGTACTCGCGGCGCGAGCGCGTGGAAACGTACCACTCCGCCACGTCCCGAATGCCTTTGGGATGCTTGAGAAACGGAGCGGGCACCAGCGCGATGTCGCCCAGCGCGGTTCCCGGCATGCTCGCGATCACGCCCCGCCCCCCGCAGCCGGTCTCGGAAGCCCTGCGATAGTGCGCCAGGTCCTCGTCGCCGATCGGGCCGAACTCTTCGAGATTGTCTTCGGGATCGAGTCTTTCGTCGTCGATCGGCTCCTGGCGAACAATGGTGTCGAAGAAGTAGCCGCCCTTGGGCATCCGCCCGCTCGCCGGCGCCGACAGGTCGCCTTCGGGGTAGATCAGCAGGTCGCCGTTGCTGGCCAGGGTCGTATTGAAGTCCGCGGGCACCAGCAGATCCAGCTCATCCCACAGCCGGAACGGCTTCCAATCCCGCACCGGGAATCCAAACAGCGTCTTCGGCGCAGAGATTCCGGCCACGTCCAGCCCCATCGCGTCCGCCAGGTCATCTTCAACCAGGCCCAGCATCTGGTACGGCTCGTGGACCTTGACCGGCCGTTTTGCGAGCCCGTAGTGATCGCGAAGCGCAGCCACCACGCTGGCGTGGATTCCTGTCACACCGGTAGCGCCCAGGTCAACGGGGACCCGGGCGGGCTGCTTGTGATTGAGCGAAGCGAGCAGACGTTCTCGAGGTGTCATGACCGCCTCTCATGATATCGCCGCGCTGCCGGCTGGCGGCCGCTCGTGGTAGGGTGGACCCCCTGGTCGGCTCTATTTCCGTTGAAACTATTGCCTTGTTTGTACAACTCTTCTGGCGTGACGCCCTACGACCGGCGCCTTCCGCACACCTACGCGACCGAGCGGCTGAAACCGCGGGCGCGCGCTGCGCCCTATCCGACCATTGGGCCAAGGGCGGCGAGGGCGCGCTGGAGTTGGCTGACGCCGTGGTGGATGCCGCCGCCGACCCGACCTCCTTCCGCTACCTCTACCCGATGGAAATGAAGCTGCGCGACCGGGTGGAACTGATCGCCAAAGACATCTACGGCGCCAACGGCGTCGCCTGGTCCCCCGAAGCCGAGTCGAAAATGAGGAGCCTCGAGTCCGACGCGCGGTATGATGAGTACTCCACGATGATGGTCAAGACGCACCTGAGTCTCAGCCACAACCCGGCGTTCAAGGGCGTGCCGAAGCATTGGGTCCTGCCGATCCGGGACGTGCTGGTTTACTCGGGAGCGAAGTTCCTGTGTCCGTGCGCGGGCGAAATCAGCCTGATGCCCGGCACGGCGTCCAACCCCGGTTTCCGCCGCGTGGACGTGGACGTTCATACGGGTAAGGTGACCGGGCTGTTCTGAAAGGAGTCGCGTCATGCTGCTGAGCGCGGCGGATCTGTTCCGGGATCTCAGCCAGGCCACCCTAGAAGCGGCTGCCCGCATTGCAGCCGAAGAGCGCCACGCCCCCGGGACGTTCCTGTTCCAGGCGGGGGATGCCGCGGCCGATTTCTTCGTTCTGTCGGTGGGCAGGATTCGCCTCAGCGTCAGCCGCGGCGGGGGCATCGCTCATACGGTCAACCGTTCCGGCGAAACGCTAGGCTGGTCCAGCATGGCCGGATTCGACATCTACAGCGCTTCGGCCGAGTGCATCGAGCCCACCACCGTCCTCCGGATTCCGGCCGCTCAGCTAATCGGCATCCTCGAAGGCGACCCGGCCAGCGGCCTCAAGTTCTTCCAGCATCTGGCCCACTACATCGGCGGCCGGCTCATCGAAAGCTACGGCGCCACGCTTTCCATGCACCCCGAAAAGGGCGCCTTCGGAGGATAGGCTTACTCATGCCTGCCGCGGCGAAACTCCGAACCCCTGATGTCGTGGAGTTTGAGACGAGTCTCGTGGCGTGGTCTCCGGGCCGACATCAGGAGTCCCGAGACTCGTCTCAGCGCTTGGGCCCAACACAGCGGGGGAACCAGCTAAAGAGGCTGATGAAGAAGTCAAGGAACACAGTCTGGGCCGCTGATGAACGCGGATCAACGCGGATCAATCACTTGTTTTCAATCAGCGTTTATCGGCGTTTATCCGCGGCCAGCGATGTTTTGGCCTTTCCTGGAATCCATGCCTGACAACTTCCTGAAAGCGGCCCTGGCCCGGCGCGAGTTCGTCTGTTCGGCGGAACTGGTGCTGGGCCGCGACCACACCGTGGCCGAAGCCGAAGCCTTCGTGCGCGACGCCTCCCGTGACATGGGCCCCATCAGGGTGATTAGTCTCACCGACCTTCCCGGCGGCAATCCCGCTCTGCCGCCGGAAGCCTTCGCCGCCCGGGTCCTCGCGCTGGACCTCACGCCCGTCGTCCACCTCAGCGGCAAGGACGGCAACCGTTCGCTCATCGAGGCGCGGCTGCACTCGCTCGCACATCTCGGCGTGGAGAACGTGCTGGCGCTCACCGGCGACGCGCAGAAGGACGGCTTCCAGGGCCGCGCCAAACCGGTGCATGACTTGGATTCGGCGCTGATCCTGGCGCTCGTCGAGGCGCTGCGCGGCGGCCTCGAATACCGCCTCGGCGCGCGCGCCGTCCGGACGTCTCCGTTCGACTTCTTCCCGGGCGCCGTGGTCAACCCTTTCAAGCTGAGCGAGCCCGATCTGATGATGCAGCTTTATAAAATGCGTCTGAAGATCGCGCTCGGCGCGCGGTTCCTCATCACACAGGCCGGCTTTAACCTGCGCAAGCTGGCCGAGCTCAAGCAGTACATGGAGCGCGAGGGCCTCGCCGCGACGCCGGTGCTGGCCAACGTCTACGTCCCTACTCCGACCGTCGCGCGCATGATGCAGAGTGGCGAGCTGGCCGGCTGCGTGGTCAGTGCCGACTTCGTGCGCCGCATCGAAGGCGAAAAGAAGCCCCAGCGGCTCGAGCGCGCGGCGCTAATGGTGGCGGCCGTGAAAGACCTCGGCTTCGCCGGCGCCCACATCGGCGGCTTCGGTCTCGTCTACAAAGACTTCATGACCATCCTCGATCGCGCCTCCGCCATCGGCAGCGCCTGGCGAAGCCGTCTGGAGGACCTCGTCTTCGCCTGCCCCGGCGAGTTCTATCTTCTGCCCGCGGGCGCGGACGGCCTAAGCGATGCAACGGGGTCGTACCAGGCGGGCCTGCACAAGCGGCATCCGCGCTTTTTCGAGCGCCTCTCGCGCACGGCGCACCGCCGCCTGATTGCCCCCGATACGCTTGTGGCCCGCTTCCTCGCCAAGCGTCTCACCGGCGGCTTGTGGCCCAGGCTGCTAGGCGCATCATTGCTCTACAGGAAGGCGACGCTCGGCTGCCAGAGCTGCGGCGATTGCATTCAGGACCACTTGAGTTACGCCGGCTGTTCGATGCGCTGGTGCTACAAAGAGCTGCGGAACGGTCCCTGCGGCGGCTCACGCGTGGACGGAACCTGCGAGGCCCGCCCCGAGCTTCCCTGCTTGTGGAACGTGGTGTACGAGGCCGCGCTGGCGCTGGGCGAGGACCCCGCCCGCTTCGCCCGCACACTGATTCCGCCACGCGATTGGTCGCTCGATCGCACCAATGCGCTGGTCAACCGTTTTGCCGGAACCGACAACTTATCCAAACGCACATCACTCACAGAGAGGACTAATGTTACTGATCGGTGAATTGATCAACGCCACCCGCAAGAAGGTGGGAGCGGCCGTCGAGGCGAGAGACGCCGAGTTCATCCGCGACCTGGCTCAGCGCCAGGCGGCGGCGGGCGCGGACATGCTCGACGTCAACGGCGGCATCGCGGGCCGCGAGACGGAGTCGCTCGAATGGCTCATCAACGTGGTCCAGGAAGCCACGGACCTGCCGCTCTCCGTCGACAGTTCGGATTCCGACGCCCTGCGGCACACTCTGCCGCTTTGCAAGCAGCGGCCGATCGTGAACTCCATCACGGACGAGCCGGCCCGGTTCAACGCCCTGCTCCCAGTCCTGAAAGAACACCATGCACGCGTGATCGCGCTGTGCATGAGCGCAGCCGGAACACCCACGGGCGTGGCTGACCGGGTCGAGACCGCGTCCCGCCTGGTCGACCGCCTCACCCGCGAGGGCCTCGATCCCGACGACATCTTCGTCGACCCGTGCGTGATCCCCATCAGCACCGGCTCCGAGCACGGCGCGGCCGTTCTCGATGCCGTCGGCTGCATCAAGCAGCGCTTTCCCGGCGTGCACGCGAGCGTCGGATTGAGCAACGTGTCCTTCGGCGTGCCCGCGCGCAAACTCATGAACCAGACGTTCCTGATGCTGCTGCTCGCGCGCGGCCTGGACACTGCGATTCTGGACCCCTGCGACCGCCAGCTCATGGCCAACGTCGCCGCCGCCGAAGCCCTCCTGGGCCGCGACGAATTCTGTGGCCAATACCTCCGCGCCTTCCGCGCCGGGAAACTCGAGCCGCTCGCGGGGTAGCCGGCCGAATCGAAAAGAATTCGGGGACACTCCGGGCTCGGACGTCGAACCTCCGTCCCACGAACAAGCGCAGGCCTGTCCCCGAATTCTTTTGCCGCGCCCCGCCTCAGGCCGCTCCATCCAGGAACAACTCATCAAGCCCGCCCGGCCCCCCGGCCCAATCCCCCTATAATGGTCTATCACCCCGGGAGGCCCACCATGTCCCGCGCCATTGATCTATTCGTTGAAGCCAACCGCGAACGCCTGCTCGACGAGCTAAAGACCTTCATCCGCATCCCCAGCGTCAGCACTCTCGAGGAGAACCGGCCCGATATCGACCGCGCGGCCGAGTTCGTCGCCTCGAGCCTGCGCGCGGCGGGGATCGAGAATGTCGAAGTAATCCCTACTGCCAGGCACCCGCTCGTCTATGGCGACTGGCTCCACGCGCCTGGCCGGCCCACGGTCCTCTGTTACGGCCACTATGACGTGCAACCCGTCGAGCCGCTCGAAGAGTGGAAGAGCCCGCCCTTCGAGCCCACCCTCCGCGACGGCAACCTCTACGCCCGCGGCACGGCCGACGACAAGGGGCAAATGTACACCCACATCAAGGCCTTCGAGGCGCTGCGCGCGGTTCACGGCGCCCTGCCCGTCAACGTGAAGTTCCTGGCCGAGGGCGAAGAGGAAATCGGCGGCACTTCGATTGCCCGCTACGTCGACGAGAACCCGGAGAAGCTGCGTGCCGATGTCGCGCTGGTCTCCGATACGGAGATGTACGCGGAAGACATGCCGACCCTGTGCGTCGGACTTCGCGGCCTTGTCTATATGGAAGTGGCAGCCACCGGGCCGGAGCGCGACCTGCACTCGGGCAACTACGGCGGCGCCGCGCCCAACGCCGTCTTCGGCCTCATCGAGCTGCTCGCGAAGGCCAAGGACGCGCGGGGCGTCATCCAGGTGCCGGGCATCTACGACGACGTGGTTGCGCCCGCACCCGCCGAAAAGGCAAGCTGGGAAAGCCTGCCCTTCAGCGAGGCCGAGTTCCTCAGCCGCGAGGTCGGCTCCATAAAGCTCACCGGCGAGCCGGGCTACTCCGTGCTCGAGCGCCTCTGGGCGCGGCCGACCTTCGAGGTGCATGGTATCGCCGGCGGTTTCACCGGCGCCGGCGCCAAAACCGTCATCCCCGCCAAGGCCACCGCCAAGGTCAGCATCCGCCTGGTGCCGAACATGCAGCCGGAAAAGGTGATCGCCGCGTTTCGTGCTTTCGTCGAAAAGAACACGCCGGAGGGCATTCGCACCGAGGTCCGCGTACTGAGCGCCGCTCCCGCCGTGCTCGTCGATCCCGACCATCCCGCCATCCACGTGGCCGCGCGCGCCTTTAGCGAAGCCTTCGGCCGGCCAACGGTCTACATCCGCGCCGGGTGTTCCGTGCCCATCGTCGGTGATTTCGCCCGTTCCCTCGGCATCCCCACCGTCATGATGGGCTTCGGCCTGCCCGACGACGGCCTCCACTCGCCGAACGAGAAGTTCCGCCTCGAGAACTACTACAAGGGCATCACGACCGTCGCCGGGTTTCTCGAAGAATACGGTCGCACCGGCCGATGAGCGAGCACGCAGAACAGGAGCAGATACTCCACTCGGCCAGCCTGGTGTCGGGCGCGGTGTTGGTTAGCCGGGTCAGCGGCGTGGTGCGCGAGACAGTCATGGCCCACCTGTTCGGCGCCGGCCGGGTCTTCGATGCCTTCTCTCTCGGTTTCCGCATTCCCAACCTGGCGCGCGACCTGTTCGCCGAAGGCGCCCTCTCCTCCGCCTTCATCCCCGTCTTCTCCGAATACCTGGCGACCAGGGACAGGAAGGAAGCCGCCCGCCTGGCGAACCTAGTCGGAACGGCGGTCATTATCATCGTCGGGATCGTGTGCGTGCTGGGCGTGGTCGCGAGCCCGCTCCTGGTGAAGTTGCTCGCCAGCGCCTGGGCCACCGCCGATCCCGGCAAATTCGATCTCGCCATCCACATGACCCAGCTCATGTTCCCGTTCCTGCTGCTGGTGGCTCTGGCGGCGCAGGCCATGGGAATCCTGAACGCCTGCGACAGCTACGGCGTCCCCGCGCTGGCTTCTACGGTGTTCAACATCTCTTCGGTGCTCTTCGGCGTCCTGCTGGGCTTCTGGCTGGGGCCGCACATCGGCCTGGCGCCCATCGAGGGCATGGCTTACGGTGTTGTGCTCGGCGGCCTGGTCCAGCTTCTCTGGCAGCTGCCCTCCCTCCGTCGCGCCGGCTTCAGTTTCCGCCCGGCCATCGATTGGTCGCACCCCGGATTGCGGCGCATCATCCGGCTGATGGGGCCGGCCATCATCGGCAGCGCGGCCGTGCAGATCAACGTCCTGGTCAACACGAATTTCGCCACCACCATCGTCGATCCCGTGCGCGGCGTAAACGGTCCCGTGGGCTGGCTGCAGTACGCCTTCCGCTTCATGCAGCTTCCGCTCGGCCTGTTCGGCGTCGCCATCGCCTCGGCCACGCTGCCTTCCATCTCGCGCAGCGCGGCGGCGGGCAACATCGACGAGTTCCGCAAGACGCTCTCGGACTCGCTCGGCATGGTGTTTCTGCTCACGGTGCCGTCGTCCATCGGCCTCATCGTGCTGGGAGATTCGATGATCGCCGCCATCTACCAGGGCCGGAAGTTCGCCCCCTACGACACCCACCAGACCGCGCTGGCCTTATCCTGTTACGCTATCGGCCTGGCAGGCTACGCGGCCACCAAGGTTTTGGCGCCCGCGTTCTACGCTCTCGGCAGCGTGCGCACACCGATGCTTGTGAGCCTCGCTTCTATCCTGATCAACTACCTGGCCGCGTACTCGCTGACGCGCTGGACCACTCTCGGACACGCCGGCCTCGCCCTGGCCACCTCGGGCGTGGCCTTGTTCGGCGCCGTCGTTCTGTTCTGGGCTCTGCGCAGCCGCCTGGCGGGAATCCACGGCCGCCGGCTTCTGAAGAGCACGCTTAAAATCGGCCTGGCATCGCTCATCATGGGAGTCGCCATCCGGGCTTCGGACATCGGTTTCGCGGATTGGCTCGGCGTCTCGCGCCTGGGCCGGTTGGTGGATCTGGCGATTTCCATTCCAGTCGGCCTCGCCGTGTTTTGGGCGGTTTGCCGCGTCACGAAAGTCCCCGAACTGGAGTCCGCCGGCCGCGCTCTCATCGCGCCGCTCGCGAGGGCGGGAGCCGGCAGCGTGTTAAAATTGAAAAACAATGGTCCCAGACCTGAGGATAGCGATCGAGCTGCAGGACCTCGATAGCCGCATTCGAGACTTGCAGAACGAAGTCGCCTCCCTTCCCAAGCACATTGCAGCGATCGAGAAGGTGCTCGAGTCCCACATCCGCAGAGTCGAGGCGGATAAGGCCGCACTCGCCGCCAACCAGCGCGAGCGCAAGCAGTTGGATGTGGACATCCAGACCCAGGAGCAGAAAATCTCCAGGCTCAAGGATCAGATGCTCCAGGCGAAAACCAACGAGCAGTACGCCGCCTTCAAGCACGAGATCGATTACTGCGAGGCCGAAATCCGCAAGTGCGAGGACAGCATCCTCGACCGCATGGCGGAGTCCGAGCCGCTCGAGCAGAGTCTCAGGAAGGCGCAGGCGGCGCTCGACGAGGAGAAACGGCAGGTAGAGGCCGAGAAGAAGGTTGCCCGCGAGCGCACCGCCGAAGATAAGCGCCAGTTGGACGAGCTGAAAAAAAGGCGCGCCGAGGTCGTGGCCCCCATGACTTCGGCCGTCAACCGCGAGTACGAGCGCCTCCGGCGAACCCGCAAGGGTATCGCCATCGCCGAGGTGATTGAAGGCCGCTGCGGGGCATGCAACATGACCCTGCGGCTTCAGTTCTTTCAGGATCTCCGCCGCCTGGACCAGGTGATGTACTGCGAGACTTGCGGCCGCATTCTGTTCTACACGCCTCCGCCGGTCGAGGTCGACGAGATCGGACCCGCCGCCGAGTCTCCCGAGTCCATGGAGACCGGCCGTTAGGCCGGCACGCTCAAACCGAGCCGCGACCACAGGGAGCGGTCCGCGCTAGTATGGACTGCCATGGGCCAACTCGTCGATCAGGACGCTGAGCACCTCCGGCTGCTCACGATCTTCTACTACATCAATGCCGGGATTATGGCGTCTTTCTCCTGCTTCGCCCTGATCTATGTGGGCATAGGCGCCGCCGTACTCATTCGCCCGGATGCGTTTGGGACGGGCGCCGGCGCCCCGCCCGCCGTCCTGGGTTACGTCTTCGCGGTTCTGGGCTTGCTGTTCCTCACGTTGGGTCTGGGCTTTGCCGCCTGCCTGTTCTTTGCAGGACGGTTTCTCTCACGGCGGCGCCATCGCCTGTTCTGCCTGGTGATCGCGGGCACCAATTGCCTCTTCGTCCCTTACGGCACCGCGCTGGGCGTGTTCACGTTCATCGTCCTCGTGCGGCCCAGTGTCCAGGCACTGTTCTCCTCCGCGCCGCCCAATCCGCCCGGCCCGCTAGAATAGTCTCTTGCGCGCTGTCTCATTCGAAGTTCTCGCGGAGTGCCCGAAAACCGGTGCGCGCGCCGGCGTGCTGCACACCCCGCACGGCGATGTCGAAACGCCGGTCTTCATGCCCGTGGGCACCCAGGCCACGGTCAAGGGCGTCACACAGCGCGACCTGATCCAGGACCTCGATGCGGCCATCGTCCTGGCCAATACCTATCACTTGTTCCTCCGCCCCGGCCACGAGCTGATCCGCCAGTTGGGCGGCCTGCACCGCTTCATGTCCTGGCCGCGCGCCATCCTGACCGATTCCGGCGGCTTCCAGGTCTTCAGCCTCAGCCATCTCCGCAAGGTCACCGACGAAGGCGTCCGCTTCCAATCGCACCTGGACGGCGACACCCACCTGTTCACTCCCGCCTCAACCGTGGACGTGCAGCTCGCGCTCGGTAGCGACATCCTGATGACGCTCGACGAGTGCATCGGCTACCCCGCCACCTACGAAGCGGCGCGCGAGGCGATGGAGCGGACCGTCCGCTGGGCCCGCGCCAGCTTCGAGCATTACCGGCAGATCGAGCAGCCGGCCGGGGCGCTGTTTCCCATCGTGCAAGGCGGGATGCACGCCGGCCTGCGCGCCGCCTGCGCCGCGAAACTGGTCGCGCTCGATGCGGATGGCTACGCCATCGGCGGCCTTTCGGTCGGCGAGCCGCGCCCGGTTAGCATGGAAATCGTCGAAGCCGCAACGCCGCTCCTCCCCCGCGACCGGCCCCGTTACGTCATGGGCGTCGGTCTGCCTGAAGAACTGCCCGAGTACGTGGCGCGCGGCGTGGACATGATGGATTGCGTGCTGCCCTCGCGAAACGCCCGCAATGGCTGCCTGTTCACCTCCCAGGGCCGCATCGTGATCAAGCAGGCGCGCTACAAGGACGATGCCGCGCCCGTGGACGCCGCCTGCGGCTGCTACACTTGTCGCAACTTCTCGCGCGCCTATCTTCGCCATCTCTTCCAGGCCGGCGAGATTCTGTTCGCCACCCTGGCTACCATCCACAATCTGAAGCATTACCTTGACAGGATGCGGCAGATCAGGCACTGTATTATGATAGGAACGTATTCTGAGTGGTTGGACTCCGTCCGCTCCGAACCGGTTCAACTGGAATAGGTTCCGCAGTT
>Ga0181539_1004249_pt1 | contig 12423 bp, 10 predicted proteins | sample PEATcosm2014_Bin_46_FD_119767 | JGI IMG/M metagenome (GOLD analysis project Ga0181539, IMG submission 119767) | Peatland microbial communities from MTU Mesocosm Facility, Houghton, MI, USA - PEATcosm2014_Bin23_60_metaG | ecosystem: Environmental > Terrestrial > Soil > Wetlands > Peat | place... | reverse complement strand
AGCAAGGCGATGTCACGGCATCCGTTCAGAAACTGCGGGCAAAAGCTTATCCCCAAAGTAATCTCAAATCGGGCCAGAGCAACGTTTCAGCTAAAGCCGATTCGACAGCCACTTCTCCTCCAAGAGTGAAAGAGAGGGGTCACACCTACACTCCTGACAATGGCGGGGCAGTCAGCCTGGTTGCACCAGAGGAGATGAAACAGAGCAAATCTGTTGGAATGCTTGAGAGGGAGCTTGGGGCGTGCAAAGTGTAGGTTTGACCCCTCTCTCATTATTTCAGTAAACATTCTCAATCGTCAGTGACATTTCTGGTTTGGCAAGTTGTATTGAGGCATCCGCTTCCATCTCTTTTTTCTAGCTCTACCGAGTGTCTCCGGAATCCGTACCACCATCCGATAAGTGTGGCTCCGAACCGAGCATCTCCTGATTGACGATATGCCGATATGGTCGTATTATGCTGGATGACTTCTCCGTCGCGAAGCCCACGAAGGCAGGCGGACCTTTTGTACAAACTGAAGCAATCAGTCTGTACATTTTATACGGAATGCATAATCCCTGTTGTGCATTCAACCCAAGGAGCACCCGCCATGATAAAGAGTATCGAGGATATTTATGACAAACTGAGCCAGGGGGTACTTCAAGAATTCCGTACCTCAAACCTCGAACTCAAAAAGGGCTGGTCCCAAGCTGTTGGAAAGAAAATAAGTGCATTCGCAAATAGCATGCTCCAGGGGCCTATTTGGCTGTGCATAGGTATTGACGATTGCGGAATGCTTTGCGGTTGGGATGAATCTTGGGCAAAGAACAGTGAAGAGGCTATTTCACAACATCTCAACCAGTACTTGGACCCGCAGTTGACATGTACTTCTGTTAGTTGTCATTCCAGTGGGAATGGCTGGTTCATCGTCGTACGCTACGAAAATCCAGGAGCCGTTGTTTATTGGGACAAGAAAGCTTACAAAGGGATAGGTACTACAATTCAAGAGATGAGTCCTGCTGACGTGATGAAGCTAACTGTCTCCCTCCCTGGCTTGACCGACTTCACATCCCAAACATGTACTGAAAAAGCAGATTTAAGCGCAGTACAAAGATTTAGCCAGGTTTTGGGTGCTATCGACCGGAACATTCCTATAGTTGATATTCAAGAACTCTGTGCTGACGATATACTTAAAAGATTAGGTATTGAAAACACTCGAACATCCCAAATCCTCTTTGGTTCATGTAAGTACCGTGTTGTATTCTACGATAAGAGAGACAACCCTATCAGGAATGAAACACGCACCGGCCTTTTTCACCTGCTCGATAAACCTTTTCGCGAAGAAATTCAGCATTGGACCAAGGAACAACTACGAATAGTCTCGGTTCCATATCCGGAGAGAGCGTTGGCAGAGGCACTTGCTAATGCAGTGGCTCACGCAGCTTATGTGGAGCGCTCTGGGGATATTATCATTGAGGCTTTTCCAGACAAGATATGCATAAGCAACCTTTGTATGAAGGAATCAACCTTCTTTGCTAATAAATGGTTTTCCCGTGCCCACAACACAATCAACAGAACATTGATGGAAATATTGCGGATTGCGGCATTTGTTGATGAACTCGGTCGTGGGAAGAACCTTATTTTTGCCGAATCTTTGAGGTATGGAAAACGGGCACCCGAGGTTTCGATAGAAAAAGGAGGTAGGTACGATCGATGGCGTTTAATCCTATATGGTGGAGCGCAAGAGCGAAGACAGATTAGGCTACTAAACCGTCTACGAGAAATGTATCCAGATGAACAAAAGGCTCTAATAGCTAATGCGCTTGTCCTGTGGCGAGGCCGTTCGGGTACGGATGTCAAACAATATGTTGACGGAGAGTCTTCTGCAATATTTGCAGAAGTACTAGCTGACATTAGAGGCCCGATCTTTTATTGGGAAGAAAAAGATCAAATTGTTCCAAGGAGGTGGGTCAAGGTTCTCCTTGGCGAAGGAAAGGATTCCAAACAACTGTCGCCCGCTGAGGAGAAGGACCTGCTGGAATTCTCACGAAAGATACAGACGGAATACCATCAGGGCTACATTACTCCAAAACAACTCAGAGAGCTAGCGGACATGGGGCATACGTCTGCCGAGCAGGTTCTTTCCTCTAACCTTTTGAAGAAATGGAGTGTGACCGGTATTGTGCATAAGGTTCGCATAGGATTGTATCAGTTTACGGAACAGCCAAAAGAAACCCGTGCTGCATCTCTACTTAAACTCTTTGAGCAGCTTTCGCCGAAAGCCCTATAAGTTAAGATGTCATAGTTTCGTAGGTGCCCGGGTGGCCCGGATACCTCATGATCCGGGCGTAAAGCATAAGAGTAAAATTTCGTCTCGACTACTTCAGGATACCTCTCCTACATGGCGTTATGACGTACATCTTTCAAAAGGACACGGAAATAAGATCATATGTGTATGCGGTACCCTGGTTTATCTAATCGTATCTCCATATTCGGAGAGAGATCGATAAGGCCGTCTCACCAGAACGGTAAAATGCTTCCTCTTCAGATGCTCTATCGATTCGATCAGAACGTCCGGGGCGAACCCAACCACCTCTATCGCCTGTCGGTACCCTCACGTAGAAGAATCTGCTTTGCCGCCTCCTCGACGAAGCGGTCCCCATGTAAGCATGTCCGACGAGTGCGGGAAAGTGCTTGCAAAATCAGAGAGAAAGCCGCCAGTCAGATGGGTGCTGAAAGTGGACTTCGAAGTAGGAGAAGGGCCGGATGGCTAATCACATCAGCGGCAGACATCTACAGCATTGCGTTCCTCCATCCGCGTCCATCCGTGGTTGAAAAAATCCCAAAACCGGATCAAATCCGGTCATTTCATATCATTTGAGGAGAATCAACGCGCAAGCGTTCACCACGAAGAACGCGAAGGGCACGAAGATGAAATTTGATGGGCTGTCGAACCGAGTGACGGGTGTGCAATCCAAGTTCATGTATCAAACTTGCCGGGATAAAGGTAGGGTTGCTCATTAACTTCAATGTAATAAGGCTGAGGGACGGGATCAGGCGCTTTGTGCTGTAGTATCTCCGTGTCGCGGTGAGAAAATCCCTCTAGGCCGGCAGCCCCGAAGAGCACCAGGACACGAAGAGGAAGCAGGAGACCAGGAGGGCGTGGAGACCAAGGATTTCGCCCCCGGTCTTCTTCGAGGTCTTCGTGCCCTTCGTGGTGAATAAAATTATATGCAAGGTGCGGTGAACGGTTACATAAATGCCCGAGCCTTTTCGAGACCTTTCGACAGGGAAAAGAAAAAGGGCGGCCCCTTTAAAGAATCGCCTCTATTCCTTTCCGCCGTATCACGTTCAGCAGCGCGAGCGCCGCGCCCGTCGGACGCTTTGCGCCGCGCTCCAGTTGCGATACGTAACCGGCCGTCAGGTTCAGGTAATGAGCGAAGACCGCCTGACTCATGTGCGCTTGTTCGCGCATGGCCCGGATCTCCTCGGCGGTCAGCGGCTCGACTTCAGCCCTGTCCTTCACACCAAGGTGACGCATGGTCACTTTGTTGTAAGCCGCCTCATCCAAAATCCCGGCGTTCCGCATATCTTTGGCCGTTTCAAGCATTGCCCGGGCCAGCCGGCCAGGCCTCTTGCTTTCCGTCATTGTAGCTTGCATGTTCGAGGCGATCTTCAGGAAATTGTGGTGTGGACATGAAAATGTCACGACGTCTCTTTTGCCAGATCTAAGACGGCCTCCCGCGTCTTCGGATCAAGACGGAATTGGAGAGCCTCAAGCTGGACGAGAACAGGCGCTACGGCTTGGAGAAGCCCTTTCTCTTTCGCTTTCAAGAGTATACCCAGAGTTCCCGTGAACCTGATACCGAGAAAATAGGCATAACGTCTGGCCATGAGATCGTCAAGGATAGCCAGCGATCCCGGCTTTTCAAGCGCGAGTGCCAGGACCTGTTTTTCTCCAGTGCCCAAACCTGAAACCATCTGTAAGAGGGTTCGTTCTCGGACGAAGCTTACACTGAGCCAGGACAGCGATTTCACCTCAGGGAGTGCAATCCCGGTCATTCGCCCAGCGTCGAGTTCTGCAGAAACTCCCTCGGGAATGGCGATCTGTCCGTACAATTATTTCAAAATATGGAGTAAATTCACCTGATAAAGGTATTGAATGGGTGAGGTATTGCAGATCACGTCAGGCATTCTGAAGATCCCTACCCAGTTCTTCCTCACTCAGACGGAACGTTAAGACCCCGTAATCCGCAAGTTTGCTGAGAAAAAGTGGCTTGGGAATCCCGGCAAGCTCTGCTGCTGCTCCCGAAGACAACTTCCCGAGCTCATACAGCTTGACGGCAGCCGCCAGTTTCAATTCGTTTCCGAGTCCTTCCGGCGCCATCTTCAGGGCCAGCAAAGCCTCTTCCGGTACACTTACTGTTACTTCAATCATATGCTTTTCCCCTCTGAGGCCGATTGCGGGCTCTCTTCCATCCCACAATCATGCAAGGCGTTGGTGCACGTGTAGGCTAACGTCCATCCGGAAACTCCGGATGGAACGCTGTCTGTTTCCGATTCGAAAAGGAGGCTTAATCTGGTCATTCCGCTCACCGCCTTTAGGCGGAAGATTTTCGTACTGGCAAGGAAATCGAGGGGTTGCGCGGAGGCGTACATAATCTGGTCTTAATCTGGTCATTCCTTTTACCGCCTTTAGGCGGAAGATCCTCTTACCGCCTTTAGGCGGAAGGGGTACGCCGCACAAGCAACACCGAAGATTGACGCCGCCAAGGCGGAAAAGGACCCTTTCCGGATGGAAACTAGGCTAATCGGGTAACATTGTCCCACTACTATACAATAAACCAAAAGCTGTAAAAAATCTCCCTTAAAAAGCGGTTGGCGGACAGGGTCCGGCCGAGCCAATTACCCAAATAAGCAGCCGGAGATTGAAAGAAGTGGCGGCTTGTGGTCTTAGAAGATCAATTTGAACGAGCCTTATGAGCCGTCGTGAATTTTCGAAACCCGTCGGTAATATTCGCCGGAATCTTCATTCCCGCTTCCTGCTCCCTGCTTCCGGCTTGGTGTTCTTACTGCCGGCGCAGGCCATGTGCGGCCCAGTTGAGAACACGCACGATCAACCCGGAGCGGGCAGGGGAGGGTGACCGGGAATCAGGCCGGGTAAGCCATGCCTTGTTATGATCAATGATGGTCTGACATTTTATTAAATCGGCCTGGACCTGAGCTGACTCCGGCGCTTCTAAATTATCGTTGAGCCACTGCAAAAAGAAGTTGGAAGCCTCCTCGCTCCTGTTCATGTAAAAAGAACAGTAAGCAAGGGAAAGAACGCTTTCGTCCCTAAGTTTCTTATCGGGGAACAAGGCGAGCGCCCCGTAAATATTGTAGGCCTCAAGATATCTGCCGGATGCAAGAAGCCCTTTGGCTGTCTCGAGGAGGGCGTCTGCTCCAATCATTTCCGCTAGGCGCAAGCCCGCTTGCCGTGTAGCGTCACTTTCAGGCCACGAAAAGAGCGCCTGTCGGAAAAACCTCTCGGCGTCTTCCCCTTGGCCCATTTTGAAGGATGCCTCCCCCATCAATGCGAGGCCTTCGGCATAGATTCGACTATCCGGATTCTTTTCAAGGAACTCCTCCAGCATCGGACGCAAATCAGCCCATCTTTTCGAGGCAGCCATTAAAGACGCCTTGTCCAACATGCAATAATCGAGTACCGAGGAATGGCCGAATTTTGCAATACATTCATCCAGCAGCTTAAGGTCCAGCCAAGCCTGCCGGCGCGCCGGATCGGGTGAATCTTGAGGCGCCGGCTCGCCGGGACCGGACTTGTCGTTACCGGTTCTTTGGATTCTGCCGGCTGCAAGTTCGTAGAGAAGAGCCGGGTCACGATGATTTCTCGTAGATATTGCTCCCGGGATAATAGCAGCCATAAGCGCAAATGCGGCAAAGAACCTGGCGTTTATTCGGATTCCTGTGGGCAGGGGGAGCGAAGATTCTGTCCGGTCAGGGTGTGCGCGGCTATGGTCCTTTCGTCGTTCTAAAATCCCAGCCGGCCGCCATTTGGAAAAGAGCCGTGAATGGATGGCCCGCGCGGGCAGGGTTTTTAGTATGAATACCATGACGGTGAGAAAGAACAGGATTTTCCCCCAAAGATAAATTCCGGCGCCGGTGTCGAACGTGAGGACCACCCTGGAGGTCTGGGGTACGAGAAGCATAAAAGCCGGAGAGGCAAGGTAAAGTTCCCCCTCCCCCTGGGTTATTCGCCAGTCCGGATGATACGAAACTTTTATCCGGAGCGGATGACCCGGCTTTGAGGTATCGATGGTGATCTTCCCATCACCCAGGATGGCCTGCGCTCGAATTGTTTCGTATCCTGGAATCGGGACCTCGGGAATGCGCTCGGGGTCCCCGTCATAATTCTGCAGACCTTTGCAGAAATCACTGGGCGGATCTTTCGACGCCACGACAAGGGGTACTCTGAGTGCGGATTTACGGAACCATTCGAACTGAACTTTTTTCCAGTCCTGAGGCGGTATGCGCAACGGTCTGAATCTCAGCGGCTCCACGTAGGAATCGCCACAACTTCTGAGGCGATAAATCCTGTAGGGCGGGAATGTTATGGTAAGCTCGTAATCGGGCGAGGAGTCCAGCGCATTGGCGATATTGTCGGAGACCGCGATGACCTGACTGACGTTGAAAAGACGCAGATGAGCGGCCGCGCGGTTGGGATTGGGCCGTGAATAGTAATACCGCGAAAGGGGGGTGGACGGGGTTTCACTCAGCTCCGACTGAATGTAAAAGACGAACGGGGAATCCGGGCTCGATTGCATGTAGAGCCCTTCAAGGGTTGATCTCCCTGAAAAGTAGGGGAGCAACTCGAAGGCCCTGGTGCTCCCGGCGCCGTTTGTTATTTGATTGTGCTCGAAGACCACCCTGGGGCTGTTTTCATCCCCGCTCAGGTATTCATTTACCAGGCGGTAAGAGTTCCAAAGAGGCTTGGATTCCATGCCGGAATAGTTCCACCGAATCCACGAATCGACTGCCGCCGCCCTGGTCAGCGCAATGGCGACAACTCCGGCAGAAAATACTGCCAGCCACAGGTTGGGGCGTGAAAGACGCGATAAGAGCCTGCCCCATCCTATGGCCCCGAACAGCACGAGCATTATCTGGGCGAAAGGCAAAAAGCGGACATCCACAAGTCCCAGGGAAGGGGCCATGCTGAAGCCGAGCAGAGCGATTCCAAATTGCCATAATAGATAAAGTTCCGGACAGTCGTTTGATTCTTTGAAGATGACGGATATTTTCCGCCCCGGCCGAAAGAGGTTGCGTATGCCGGACAGGGCTACCATCAAGGCCCCGGCAAATGAGGGCCACAAAAGGGGCGGCGCTATTTCTGCCCATTTTTCGAAATGCCAGGAGAGCGCAGACGGCGTATTCCATGGGATGCGCCACAGGGCCGGGAGCAGCCAGAATGCGGCGAGTCCGGCCGCAGCGGCATGGAGCTGGAGTATGTATCGCAGGTTCCTGCCCCGCAGAATGAAATAGGAGCTCCCCATTACGGACTGGAGAAGGGGATATCCGCTGCTAAGCGCTATAAAGGCTTCAAGGGCCGAATTGCCCCACGGGGACCTGCGTGCGGAAATGTCCGCATATAGTTTCCCTGTGAAGATGATGTACAGAATGAACGAAATACCGAAGGCGAACTCGCCGGAAAGAGTGCTGCAAATATTGCCTCCCCACATCGAATTTTCAGTCATTAAAAGAAAGGGGAGTGACAGTACAGCGCCAATTGCAGGGGTGATTTGCCCGTAGCCCAGGCGCCGAAGGCACAGATATACGGCGGCCGGCAACGGGATGATGGCCAGCAGCGTAACGAGCTTGAAGGCGATCTGGAGGGAAACGGCCTTCGAGATAAGCGCCATTAGCGCAAATGGCAGCGGAAAATAATGAAGGAAGAGCGGAAAGCCGGCATACGCGCCATGAATCCAGGTGACAGGCGAAAAAAGAGACAGAGGCCCGCTGCTCATAGCAATGGCAGAGATGAAATGAGATGGGGTATCGCCTCCGGCGGTTATGGTCGATTCAAAGATAGTGGAGCCCGGGAAAAGAAAAATTAGCAGGACTTCGGATATCAATAAAAGCAGGATTGGGGGTGTGGTTTTTCGGAATATACTCATTGGATATTGCTGGCGTGAGCTTTTTGGGTCTTCCGGCAAATGAGAGTACCTGTGATCTGGATTTTTGGCCCTTCGGGGCAAAGCCCTTTCAGGGCAAGAGAAACTCCAAAAACCCCAGACACCAATTTAACAGCAGACAGACACTGTCCTTTCTCGACCTAGTGCAGGGTCAACTAAGTTTCTATAGGTAAGGACCGTCAGCCCGTCATTCTGGCGCAGGCCGGAATCCAGCGTCTTTTCATTTGATTAACAGCACTGGACCCCGGCCTTCGCCGGGGTGACGATTCCTTGCAACATGTAATAACTTTGTTGACAACGTACTAGTGGTACTCGTTTACCGGATGAACCAGCTTTTTTAGATTTGGATCCCTTTTGCAAAAGTATTTCCCAAATGAGTCCCGCAAAGCTCTCAGGGGACTGTGAAGGATTTGCCCTCCTCCAGCAGTTCCAGGCATACACCGGGGATACGCGCCAGTTCAGCCTCGATCTGGGGCCTGAAAGGGGGTTTCAGGTGTGAAATATAGATTTTTCCCGGTCTTCTGGGCATCTTGAGGATCTCTGCTTCCAGAAGAGATGGGGAAAGATGGCCGGTAGCCAGAGCACGAGAGCTCAACTCATTCGGAAATGAAACCTCCACGATAAGGGCTTGTACATTATGGCCGCGCATCTTTTTCCAGATCGCCTCGGTGGGGCCGGTATCGCCCGTATAAAGCAAAGATGCGCCTGAAGCATGTTCCACCAGATAACCGTAAGCTGGGACCGAGTGATTGACTCTCGTGGCCAGGATTCTATAGTCGCCAATCACTACCGGCTTGCGTGTCGAGATTACCTGATAGCGCATTACGGGATTTTGAGCATTGGGAATAGCCGTGAAATCGGGCCAAATCCTGTTGTTAAATATGTGCTTTCTGATATCTGAGATCACCTCTTTGCCGCTAAGGACGAGAATCTGGCAGCTCGGATTCATGGTATTGAGATTGTCGAGCAGGAAGGGTATGCCCTTTAAATGGTCGAAATGGGCATGAGTAAGGAATACGTGAGTCAGGCGGCATTGCGCGATTTCGTCCAGAGTGAGCCCAACCGTACCCGCATCGAGTAAAAGAAAATCGTCAATGAGGAAAGCCGGGGGATTGAGCCCCGGGGCTTCAGAGCCTGCGGACCCGAGAATGCTGACTTGCATAGAGACCTCGTATGATAGACTTACATACATCGGTTAAATAGCTTCACATCGCGGAGCGCGGAAGGCGACCGCATTGCGTGTCTATCGGACGCGTTGGGCGGGCGCGGGATGCCTTCATGTCAGGAAATTGTTGACTAAAAGCTAGTGTCCTGAGTTAGAGATCCAGTACATAAGTCCCGAGTACTTAGGCCGTCATTCCGGCGAAGGCCGGAATCCAGTATTTGTAATAAATTTCAGTCACTTCTGGACCCCGGCCTTCGCCGGGGTGACGTAGACGTTGGGTCAATTCCCAGGCTTGAATTATGTTATGAACTTTAGACTCAGGACACCAGGGATTTTAGATGTTTTTTCAAATATTACAATTGAATTAGTTCCAATTACACGGTGAACTTGTTCTGCCATGGCCCCCAAATTAAACCGTTGACTTAGGTTAGTTCCGGTCAAACGCATTACGAAGATTCTTTCATCTCCCAATGGTAGCGCCGCCTTCCACGGCGGCGTTCTTACGGTTAGTTCTGGTCAAACGCATTACGAAGATTCTTTCATCTCCCAATGGTAGCGCCGCCTTCCACGGCGGTGTTCTTCGTATCACAATGGTAGCGCCGCCTTCCACGGCGGCGTTCTTCGTATCACAATGGTAGTTCTTCGTATCACAATGGTAGTTCCGTCTTCCCCAAACGGAATGACATGCATCCATCAGGGTCCTACATGCTTCTTTCGATTCGAAATAGGGATACCGCTCATGCGTGACGACCGTGACGAAATACAAGGCGTCTGTCGAGTCCCAACGAGGAGGGAGATGTTTGTCCATTAAACCTCCAAGCGCCGCCATGGAAGGCGGCGCAACTACCACCGGAATGGGAGAACAAATTTACCGTAGTTTCAATTACAGCAGTGCACGCAGGTGGTAGACGATCTGGTCTTTGGGCACAGCGCCCAGGAGGCGATTTACAAGCCCACCGTTTTTGAACACTATCATTGTCGGGACGCTCTGTACCTGATATTGAGAAGCCAGGCCCTGGCTCTTATCCAGGTCGATTTTTGTGAATTTTATAAGTCCGGAGTACTCCGAGGCGAGGTCGTCCACAACCGGCAGCAAGATTCGGCAATGGCCGCACCACGGCGCCCAGAAGAGCACCAGCACGGGGCCGGGAAACCTGAGGACTTCGGCGTCGAATGTGCGTTCGTTCACGTCGATAGCGTGTTCGGGATAGGCTGCGGTCAAATTAAGCTGCGCACGACACTTGCCGCAGACAGCCTTTTCTCCTGCCCGTGAGCGCGGGATGCGGTTTTTTGCCCCACACTGGGTGCATCGGCTTATAAAACTGTCTTGGACCATTGATCTTAGCACTCCATTTAATATAGAATAGCAACCTGGATTCGGAGGAGATGAAACTACGGATAATCACGTTATTTTTGCATGCAAGCCACAACATGCCCGCTCCGCTCAAACGACATTCTTTCTCTATCTCCGAAGAATTCGATCTCGAGCAATTGGTGAAATTTTCCCTGCACCTTTAGATGTTGAATGTCCTATTTAACAAGCGGAGGTAGTGGCGTGGCTCGAATAGACGATTACAAGGAATCATTCCGCCTGGCTTCCGTGGAACTCAAAAAAAGGGACCCCGCCACGCTGGCCAAAGCTGCCGGAGCCGTGTTTTCCCCGGAGGAAGGTTTGATTGTTCCCTTTCTCGGTAGTAAGTACAGAGTTGAAATCCATCCTCAGACCGATATTGACATGGTCAATTCGGGTGAAGAGGTTTCGCTTCCGGACAAAATTTTGATCGCGCATTATTTGCTTGGCGCTGCAGGGAAAAAATCTACCGGAAAACTCATCACTTTTCGCCAGATTCCGGATGGTCATTTTTATTTTGAAGCGTTCCAGAGGCGCGCCAGAGATCCGTTCGCAAATTATTTCGGCAGTAACGGGCGGCTTTTTGTAAAGTGCGCCGAAATGCTGGGAGCAGTACCGGTGGAAATTGGGGATTTCGGCATGGATTTTCCCGTTTTTCCCCGTATTCGCATTCAACTGGTCCTTTGGTCGGGGGATGAAGAGTTTCCTCCAGATGCTACAATTCTTTTTGATGAAAGTGTCCAGCGGATTCTTCCGGCCGAAGATATTGCAGTGATGAGCGGCAGCCTGGTCTATCGGCTTATCGGCTTGGGAAGAAAAATCCAGTCGGGCGCCTGATCCAGGCATCCCGCGGCCGCCCAATGCGCGCGATAGACCATTCCGGGGATGCCTGCCGCGCTACGCGGGGCGCCTCGCAAAGGGATGCCCGCGAGAGCATTTCACCATATGACAGTTTAGTGTAGTTAACAAGTCTGTCATCATACAACGATATTGTTGGAGGAAGTATTTTGAAAATAGCCGTAACGGGGAAGGGTGGGGTCGGTAAAACCACGTTGAGTGCTTTCCTTGTAAGGTGGTTTGCCGAACGCGGGACAAGTGTTCTTGCCATCGACGCGGACCCGGATGCCAACCTGGCGCACGCCTTGGGAATAAAAAACGCCTCCGAAATAACCCCTGTCTCGCAAATGCGGGAATTGGTCGCCGAGCGGACCGAGTCGGTTCCCGGCACTTATGGCGGTTTTTTCAAGCTCAATCCGAAGGTTGACGATCTGCCCGAAAAACTCTCCGTCCGCCAGGGAGAAAACATACGGCTTATGGTCATGGGTGGAATCAAAAAAGGCGGAACGGGCTGCGTGTGTCCTGAGAGTATTCTGCTCAAGAACCTGGTTCAGCACTTGATATTGAGACGTGATGAAATGGTGATAATGGATATGGAGGCAGGGATTGAACACTTGGGCCGGGGGACTTCGAAATCCGTGGACTGGCTGATCACTGTCGTGGAACCTGGCCGGCGCAGCATTGAGACAGCCTCGCGCATACGCGAACTCGGCAGGGATATCGGGCTTACCAGGATCGGCCTGGTCGGCAACAAGGTTCGTAACGAGCGCGATCGTTCGTTTCTGAGAGAAGTACTGAGCGGCCAACTGATTCTTGGCTTCATTCCTTACGATGAGCTGATCATCGAAGCAGACCTCCAGGCGGGATTTGCTGACAACGTGAGCGATCAAACCAGGGCCGGTCT
>Ga0181539_1004247_pt1 | contig 12434 bp, 10 predicted proteins | sample PEATcosm2014_Bin_46_FD_119767 | JGI IMG/M metagenome (GOLD analysis project Ga0181539, IMG submission 119767) | Peatland microbial communities from MTU Mesocosm Facility, Houghton, MI, USA - PEATcosm2014_Bin23_60_metaG | ecosystem: Environmental > Terrestrial > Soil > Wetlands > Peat | place... | reverse complement strand
TGTGCGCAACGTCATTCTATCTGGCTTGACCTTCCGCCACACGTTGCGCACCTTCATGGAGACTCGCGAGCCCCTATTGCGCAGCGACTGGCGCATCTATCGAGGCGGCGCCCTTTACATTGAGGGCGCGGAAGACATCGCCATCGAGGAATGTTTCTTCGATCAGCTCGGCGGCAATGCAGTTTTCCTGAGCGGCTATAACCGTCGCGTGCATGTGCGCGGATGCCATATCGAGGAAGCAGGGGCAAGCGGCGTGTGCTTCGTGGGCCGGCCAGAGGCCGTTCGTAACGCCCCCTCCTGGTCTCAGAGGTTGTCATTCGACAAAATCGATCTAACGCCAGGACCCATGAGCGAGGCGTACGTAAAAGACTGCTCCGTTGAAGATACGCTCGTGGTAGCGACCGGCCGCGTTGAAAAGCAGTCCGCACCCGTCGAGATCTCCATGTCGCAGTCCATCACGGTCAGCCACTGTTCCCTGTATGGCGTGCCTCGCGCCGGCATCAACATTGGCGATGGTGCCTGGGGTGGTCACGTCGTCGAATACTGCGACGTCTTCGATACCGTGCGCGAAACCGCCGACCACGGCGCCTTCAACTCATGGGCTCGCGACCGCTGGTGGCATCTGCAAGGCGCCGATCCCAACAAACTTCTGCTCGATCCGAAATTCCGCGCGCTGCCCACGCTGGATACCATGCTTCCCATTACCCTCACCCACACACGATGGGCTTGCGAGCATGGTTGGGACATCGACCTCGATGACGGCTCAAGCAATTACCATATTGTCGAGAATCTCTGCCTATGCGGCGGCATCAAACTCCGCGAAGGATTCCTTCGCGTGGTCGAGAACAACATCCTGGTCCGGAATACGCTACATCCGCATGTCTGGCCCGCGGATTCTGAAGATGTCGTGCGCCGTAATATCGTCTTTGCCCCCTATCTCCCGGTACGCCCCGCAGCCTGGGGAAAAGAGGTCGATTTCAACCTGCTGCATCACTCCGGCATGGCTCAACCTCAGCCCGCAGCCAGCCTGCAAAAACTTTCTGGGCAGGACGCTCATTCACTTGAGGCCGATGCTCATTTCCTTGATCCGCAGCGCGGCCGGTTCACGGTTCACGCCGGATCGCCCGCTCTCAAGCTAGGCTTCAAGAACCTTTCCATGTATGAATACGGTGTGCGTTCGCCGCGGCTCCGTGCCGTGGCCCGAACACCCGACATCCCACGCCTGCTGCAAGTCAAACCCGCCTCCATGGAGAATGCCGTTCCCGTGTAAAGACGAAAAAGTCGCTTCGTCCGTTACATCGAGTTGCACAAGAAAGAGGATAGCCGCTGCGCCGCGGGAGAGCGCCAGCGGCCGCACTTTGGTAGTTCGTAATGCGCGCTACGGGAAGTATCGCCGCCGATAGCAGAGAAGGGCAAAGCATTTCGCACGGCATCAGCTGGCGCGCTCCAGGTGGCGGTCATATTCGACTTCGTTGAGAGTTGATTGGTCTGGCGAGTCAGGCGGCAAGGTCGTATCGATGATGGAGGCCGCCGAGCCGTGACATGGAGACAACTTTGCTGCTGGTGCTCGTATCCTCCGCTGCCACACGTGTCTCTCGCCAAAACGCGATCCGACCACAACTGACTGTGTTTTCATTGGGATAGACTTAGCCATTCAGCGAGCTAATGCGCGCATTTTCGGGTAGTTCTAACCGTTAGGAACTTGTGACGAAAGCGACGGAAACGCGCTTCGCCAAACTTCCCTCGAGCGAATTCCGTTGTACTTGCTGTGATACAACCCAACTATGCTCAACATTTTGAGGCTTTTCTTAGTGGTGCTCATTCGCTCTTTACGCTCTCGCCGTGACCGCCTTTTAGAAAATCTCGCCCTGCGACAGCAACTGGCAGTTTTGGCCAGGCGCCATCCTCAGCCGCGATTTTCCGTTCCCGACCGCTTCCTTTGGATCGCACTGCGGCGGTTATGGGCGGGATGGCGAAAAGCCTTGATCCTAATCCAGCCAGACACGGTCGTGCGCTGGCATCGGACCGCATACAAAATGTATTGGAGTTGGCTCGTGCGCGGGCGCGTTCGAGTGGGAAGGAAATCCACCAGTCGCGAATTGCGCGTACTCATCTTCCGCATGGTCTCTGAGAACCCCACTTGGGGCGCGCCGCGGATTCACGGGGAGTTGAAGATGCTCGGCTTTGACATCTCAAAGCGAACCGTTCTGCGATGGATGCGCAAGGCTCCCAGAGATCCGGAGCCGGCAAGGCGGTGGGCGGCGTTTCTAAGAATCCTCCGCGAAGCTATAGCGGCGATGGATTTCTTTACCGTGCCTACTCTTACGTTCGGCATGCTCTACTGCTTTTTCGTCATTCACCACGACCGGCGGCGCATTCTTCACTGCAACGTCACCCGCCATCCGACGACTGCCTGGTTCGCTCAGCAACTTCGCGAGGCCTTTCCGTACAATTCCGCGCCAAAGTATCTGATTTTTGATCGCGAGCACACATTCCATGGCGAGGTTCTGGAAGCCGTGGACGGCTTGGGCGTAAGGCCGGTTCGAACCGCTATCCGAAGTCCCTGGCAGAACGGCGTGGCCGAACGCTGGGTCGGCACTTGCCGTCGTGATCTGCTTGACCACGTGATTGTGCTTAACAAGCGCCACCTGAAACGCCTGATGAACGAGTACGTTCGCTATTATCATGACGACCGAACTCATCTCGGTTTGGACAAGGAAACTCCAGCCGGCCGGAAGGCAGCGAGGGCAACGCCGGTCAATGCGAAGGTGGTTTCCATGCCGAGGCTCAGCGGTCTGCATCATCGATACGACCTCGCCGCTTGAGACCTCATTGTGCGCCGCGCGCGGCGCACCCAACGCACGAATGCGAGGATTGCTTGCCAGTCAATTGCGAGCTCTCCGATGGACTCGTGTCGGCGCAAGTATTTTATCAACTCTTCTTTTGGCAGCCCTTGAAAGACGCGTTGCACCATGCTTAACGGTTAAGCGCAGGTCATTTCGACCCCGGACAGAGTTTTGACCAGGGACAGCTCATCATCGATGAGATGGGATACTTGCCACTGGACGATCTCGGCGCCACCATCTTCTTCCAACTGGTCAGCGCACGCTACGAACGCGGCTCGATCATCCTGACTTCGAACAAGAGCTATGGCGAATGGGGCTCGATCTTCGGCGATCCCATCATCGCCACGGCCATACTTGATCGGCTACTGCATCACTCCACCACCATCAACATCCGCGGGGAGAGTTACAGGCTCAAGGAACGCCGCAAAGCCGGACTGATCCCTCTGCCCGATCAACAACACGATGAACCAACTGCTATGGCTCACCGCAACCGTACGAGGCGGGACCAGCTTCCATGAGTTTTTTAAGGCATCAGCGATCTATCGTCCGGTGTGTGGATGGCCGCGGGCAAGGGGCGAAGCAAGCTCCCGCTTCGCCCTCACCCTCTCACCGTCTCGATGAGTCGCAGCCGGTTATTCCTCGGCGGGTTGGTCTCCACCAGAGCCCGCTTCCGCTTCACCAGCCGGATTCATCTTCACGCCAATCGGCTGGAAATGTAAACCTTCATCCCGGTGGGGTGGGGGAATTTTCGACCGGCGAAATGGGGAAATTTCAACCGGCGTTGACACATCGATCAGGTGCAGGCAAAATGATTAGGGCGCTGAACTTCTGCTTTCGCGTGCCCAGGAGTTAGTCCGGAAGCACTAACACCAATCCACTCGGCCATGCCGAATGAAGAAGTGACTTCCGCAGCCTTTTTGACGCCAGACCGATGGCGCCAGGCTCACCGTTCCGTCGGGGTGCTCAGCAGCATTCCAGCACGGGCGGGCTTGTTGCAACAGATTGAGTTGGATGACCTCGCCGCAGCCGCAGGGACATATCAACGCTGCTGCCCATAGATGCTCTCCCTCGCCGCACAGGTAAACGGTCCAAGATTTGAGCCGATCCGGCATCTCATCGACACGAGTAAAGCGAACGGGCTCAGGCTTTGGCTGAAACCAGCGCGACCGAACCCAGCGGGCTGGGAGCGAGACCAGGCCCCAAACTTTCGTGAACAGTGATGAAAGCCGCTTCACAATACTTCCTCAGGCTCGCTAAGTTCCGGCATTGAGAGCAGCGGGCGCACGTCGGCCTTCCCGAGTTGCCGAAAGAAAGATCCCGAAGGCGCTTCTTCCGATTCACGATACTCCGTACCCTGAATAAAGCTCCTCCTTAGAACCGCAAAATCACCGTTGTCGTCGTATCGGTAGGGATGGAGGCGCGCGAGGAACTCATTCACTGCGGTGCTTGCCATCTGCATATTGATGCTGATGACGGCGGGGCGATCCTCTTCGACTCCCCGAATATATCCGATTCTGACCTGTTCGCGATATGCCTTCGGATCCGTGCGCTTGAGCCCTGCAGCCTTCAGTTGCTCCGCGTTGTAGACCTTCCTGTCCTGAAGTGTAGTGCCATCCGGGCGCACGTAATGTACGGCGCCCGAAGCCTCGTCGATCCCACCACGCCCGTCGGCGACGAGCCTCACGCCAACATCGAAATAGGGCAAGAGATAAAATGCCGCGAGACGGTTCAGCAGGTGCCGGCCTTCCACTCCATCCATGCAACCAAAGACAGCGTCGCATTCTGCGACGGCCTTGACCGCTCGGGGTGTGGCAAGATCCTCCTGAATAATCTCAACCTCGGTGGCGAAGCCCATCGAAGCAACGGCGCGAGCCATGACCTCCACCTTAGGGCGCTTGAGGTACGCGTCCTCACGCCTTGCGTTTAGGATTCGATTCAGATTCTTCTCTTCAACATGGTCTGGATCGACGAGCACAAGCCGCCCAACTCCCAGGCGCGCGAGTTGCTCGATCACCGGACTCCCTGTTCCCGAACATCCCACGACCGCAACAGCCATTTCCCGCAAACGTCGCGTCGTTCCAGAACCGAATAGTTGTGCGTGGCGTTGTGCAAACGCTGGCACCGTTCCTCCGTACCCCGACGTCCAGAAATGAATGTCATTTCCCGGAACCAAGATCGAATCGAGCGGCTGAAACGACCCATCGCGAAGAATAGCCCGGCCGAACAGCCGACCGTCGGGCAGCATCACGGCGCTGGCGTGGGGAAATTCGCTATCGGTCCACCCAAAGACTGAATTGAACAGATCGGTGTCCGACTCATCGTCGACGGAAGAAAACTGCGGATATCCTCCAGGATGGCTGTGTATCTTGAGAATTGCAAGGTCTCTCCGACCGGCCTCCTCGAGCAGAGGAACAAGCCGCTGCGTGGACCATGTGACGCGGTCGGGTGTGCGCTCCTTACACTCGTCATATGGAATCGGGACAATGGAACGGAGGGTTAGGCAGTGGTTGGACTGGCTCCGGCGCCTCCCGCACAATGCGACCGCAACCGCCTCAAGCCCGTCGCCTGGCAACATATGCTCCCGGAGCGCGATGTGGTCCTTCTGAGAGAGTCTGAGCTTGATTCGCATCTATGAGGTTTCCGTCATCCCTTGAGTTCTCTTTCCAGCCAACTGTCCACCTGAAGCAGATGGGTGCAGATATTGTCGAGGCCCGCTCTCCATGGATTTTCAGGTGTCCTGTGACGCGACCACTGTTGGTACTCTTTGCCGTCAATCATGAGCGGCGTCAAGGCTCGAATTGCCTTGCCGTTAGTGAGCGCTAGTCGGGGGAGGAAATAGACCATGTCGATGTCACCATCGGGATACGAGGGAGGTATTCGCAGCGCAGCGTCTGCACTTCGATGGTTGTAGCCTTCCGGCACGGGGTACTCATGAACGATGATCCATTTTGAATTGGCTTCGATAATGGCCTCCCAGGTGAGTCCCCGCGCCGCTAGGCATTCCAAGTCCTCCTCTCCGAGCTGGAATTGTCTCCGCATGGATCGATCAGCCTTCCGTTGGGTCAAGTGCAAGGGTTTGAAAACGTTCGATGGTGTGACGGTGAAACTCGACAACCTGGTCGGGTTTGATCGGTTCGACCACTCCGCCGTGGAGCTTTTCGGAGAGCAAGTATTTCTCCGGGGTCTTGCCAACCAGGGCGAGTATTTCTCTGCCGGTCATCGAATGGACCTCGACTACCTTGTATTCTTTGTCGATCCTGATTCGATAGCGTTTCGCACGCTGTGGCTTCCTGCCGGCCTTCGCCCATTGTTCGAGGTCGATGAGTTCTTCAAGGATCACGATCTCCTCGGCCAGTTCGATTACCTTTGCTTCTTCGCCTTGCTGCTTGTGCTCGTCGCTCATGGTGTTTTCCTCAAAAGATGATCGGTTAAGTACGGATGGGAATTTCGACGACCGGCGCTAGTGCCTCAAGAATAGTGGGGTACCTTTGCAGGATTTTGTTGTAGAGATTGCGCGTCGACTTCGATTCAACGGTAATGATCAGTGCATACGGAATCTTGTCGGCCAACTTCGCATTCCGTCCGCCTTCGCGCGCGTTGTAGTGCACGTCGAAGACTGGGTTGTGCAGTCCTGAGGCACGCATGGAACGGCTCTTGTGCAGTGTCGTTTCCCACCGATGGGCATCGGTTCGCAACGAGCTCTCATCGACAAACACATCCTTTGCCTGGAAGAACTTGCTGGTGTCCGCGTGCATCTGATTGGGATCCGTGCGCTTTCTGTCATGCGGCCGGAAGCGAACCTCCAGGCCGCTACGCGTGTAGTTGATCGGGTCTTGCGGGTCAGTTTGAGTGGCAAAACAAAAAGTAGCCGTGATTCCCACCATTCCCGACATCGGCTCGCTGGGAATCGGAATCTGCATGCGAACCCAGCTGGCGGGCCGCAGTTCTCCCTGGTAGACGATGTGCGCCGCGTGCTGATCGGTGGTAACGATCGCGTTGACATCGGCGGGAATGCGGCCCCAACCCACTTCGATCTTGTCGTGTCCGCCGTCATCGCAGTTGTGCAGGAGCAGCGCCTTGATGGCGAGCGGTGAGAGCAGTTTTCCAAAATGCGCTCGTACTCCAATCGCAGTTCGCAGCGCTGTGGGCGTCGCAAAGCTGGTTCCGGTGATCGGCATGGCCGCTCCCGGTTTTTCCGCATTCAGGACCCAATAAGGCTCGCGGCTGGACCCTCCGAAGGCCAGCCCATCGGGCTTCATGATGCCGGGGCTGCGGCCCGGACCGATCGAGCTATAGTTGGCCCGCTTCCAGCCCGGGCCAATGCGATCGCAACTGCCTACTGACAGCGCGTTCACGCAGTCGGCTGGAGTCTGAATTCTGGCGTTTCCCGAGTCCCAGTCCAGCTCGCCGGAGTTTCCAACGGCGATGGCGGGAAGGGTCAATCCATCGGAGAACAGTTGATCCAGAACCGCGGTCCACGCATGCACATCATTGTCTTCAATCTGGAGGTCCGGTCCCACGCTGACGTTAATGAAATCGTACTTCGGTCTCGACTCGAGCACGGTCTGAATGCGTTCGAGGACACTAAACAGTTCCTCCTGATCATCCTTCATCGTGTCCGCATCAAGCACACGGTAATGATCGACGTGCGCATAGGGGCGGTCGGCCGTGACACCGTCCTGAAGCGGCCCGAAGAGCAGCGCCGAAGTTACCGCAGTTCCATGATTCTGGAACTCCGGCACAGCGTCACCAATGTTCTTGGTCTTCTTGCGGGTGATCCACTGATCAAGTCCGGCATCTGCTCTCACACCTCCGTCGAAGACCGCGACCCGGATCTCCTGGTCAAGTGGTCCCTGCTCCGGCAGCCGGCAAGCGAAGGGTGAGAATCCTGGGGTGGCCCTCGATACTGGGCGGAATTGGCGAAGGTGCGGCATCTCCCGCGCCAGACGGAGGAATGAATACTTAACGACTTCAGGGGCAATCTCGCGCGGCACGCGGAGCGAGAGGAAGCAGAGTCCTTCGGCGAAAAAGCGGCGCTTCGCGAGATCGGCATTGACGTGCAGGCTCTCAAGATAATCCTCGAAGCCGGAGAGGATAAAGGCATCTTCAGCGACGGGCTGAGCGTGGAGAACGACCTCCAGCAGCGGTTCGTCATCGTCCGAGCGGAAGGGCTTCAACTTCTCGGCAGTCGGCTGCATCCGGAAGTCCTCAATCTTGATCAGATCACCAGCCCCGGCCGAAGCCTCGCGCAGACTGCCGATATCGTTAGCGAGATGCTGGAAGCGCGGACGAGTTCCTGCGACGAAAAGCTCGGAGGTAACCGCAGAGGTTGGCGGCTTTTTCTTGGTCCACTTTTCTGGCGCCACCTCGCGGGCACGGCTGCCGATGGTCTCGAGCCCGTAGGCCCTGAGTAACTCTGCCGGATAGTAGGATTTGGCAAGGTAAGTAGGGTGCAGAGTTACTAGAGCGACGGTCTGGTTTCCGGGGCAGAGCACGCGCGGAAGGCTTTCCAACTCTCTTACCGCAGCCTTCACCTTTGGGGTCAGTCGCCTGCGGGATTCGGCAAACGTGTAAGGATGCTGCTTTGGTGCGCCGCCCAGCGGCGCGGCCATATCCGATGCAAGCCGCTCTCCGTATCCGATAAGAAAATTGCTGTGCTCCGCCATCTGCTTACTCCTCTTCTGCCATTTCCTCGCTGCCCGCTTTTGTATTCTTGCGAATTGTGTCGCGACTGACACCGGTCAACTCATGTACCTGTCGCTGTGAAATGCCAGCCTCCGTCAGCCACATTGCAATCCGTCCGCGTTCCTTCCGGGCCAGAGGCTCCACCCGGCTTTGCACGACGCCGCTCAGAACGTCTTCCAGCGGCGCGCTTCGAGTAACAGCTGAGCGTCGGGCGGACATGACTTCTCGTTCTATGTCACTGAAAGAGAGCCCGCGCAGCGTGACGGCCAGCACTTCGTGCCAAGCCGCAGAAGCTTTGTTCTGTCCAAGGAACCTCTCAATGGCTTTGCGAATGGACCCATCGTTCGGCATCGGGAATTCAACCCGCATTTCGAAGCGCCGCCACACCGCAGGGTCGAGAAGCCCGGCATGATTGGTCGCGGCAATGAGCAGTCCGGTCGCCGGCCAATCGTCGATCTCTTGAAGAAGGACCGTTACGAGCCGTTTGAGCTCGCCCACGTCAGTAGCATCATCCCGGCGCTTCGCGATGGAATCGAGTTCGTCGAGCAGCAGTACGCCATCCACGCTCTTGGCGTAGTCCAATACGTGGCGGACATTGGCGCCGGTTCGTCCGAGAAAGCTGCTCATTACGGCAGAAAGATCAAGCGTCAAGAGAGGGCGGTGCAGCTCGCGAGCAATCCAGCGAGCGGCCAGGGTCTTCCCAACTCCGGGCGGACCCGTAAATATGATGGAACGGGTTGGCGACAACCCTTGTTTGGTCAGCTCATCGAATTGCCGGCGTTCCGATAGGATCTGTTCAAGGAATCGGCGCACACCAGGCTCCCATATGGGCTCAACATCGATCGTCGGAACATCTTCGATGCGAAGCAACTGAAGGCGCGATTCCAGATCGACCGGTACCGGCGAAGACACTTCCTTGCGAAGAGGCGACTGGCGGGTGGGAGATTCTTGCAGCAACTTGCTCAATTCAGATGCCAGGTCGGGAAGCTGGCTCTGATACCGGCGCGCAAGGCGACGGATATACGTCTGAACGTCCTGCGGACGGCCAGCAAGCGCAAGCCGGGCAAGATGGACTATATCACCTGATTCTGTTCTTACTTCTTCCATCAATTTGTTTCCAGTCTGCTTTTTCACAATAGCTACTATATTCCAGAGTGGACTATTTTGCAAGTATGAATAAAGAAATAGTCCATTACGCAGTTTTAAACCCCCGGAGAGGAGGACCGACCTTGGGTTCCAGAAGAAGATAAAAGTCCGGTCCCAAGTCACACTTCTTGCGGCAGTTCTTGGTTGATACCCCTTCTTCGCCTCGTATTCGATCAGAGCCCCAATGCATACTTCGAAGTCTTTCCCCGGTGCTGCTATTCGCGCCTTGCTTTCCTCGTGTCCCCAGTGCGCCGCGCCGCGGCTTGATGAATAGTCGAACGGCGGAATGTTGCGATCTGAGCAATCATTCCGGTTGAGGCCAGATTGCGCCACCCAGCACGGTCGGATGAGCCATAGAGTAGGGCGAGCAAGAGTAGGCAATCGGAGCCTTCGCCTCAATGTGTCCGGGCATGGCGGCACTCGTCGGACGGACTTTTCACATGCTCCAAGTATCGAGTGGGTCGCGCCAGATCATGTGGTCCAAGAGTCGATTCTCCTGCCGCTCGATCCACTGTTTGGCCATCTGATTAGAAAGAAAGGAATTATGGTCCTACGCACTTCTGCAGAATTGTTTCTGAGACCACCACTTGTAATACACCTCTTGTAATTGCAAGAAATTGGTGGTATTTTTTCTTGCAAGAAGTGGCGGTTTATTATGGCTGAAGTGATTGAAAATACGATTGCATATCGCATCCGTGGATATGGAGGAGGGTGGGCATTCTCGCTACGCGACTTTCTGGATCTCGCCAGCCGCCCGACCGTCGATTCCGCCTTGCACCGGCTAGAGCGGAAAGGCAGCATCCGCCGGGTTATCCGGGGGATCTACGATTATCCGCGCTTCAGCAAGATGCTCGGCCAGCAACTCAGCCCCGATCTCGACCAAGTTGCCACAGCCTTGGCGCGGAAGTTCCGCTGGCGCATCCAGCCCAGCGGCGCCACGGCGCTGAATTTTCTCGGGCTTTCAACCCAGGTTCCGGCGCGCGCCGTCTATCTCTCAGACGGTCCCGACCGCGCCTACCAGATCGGCAACACGCCACTGGTCTTCGAGCACACGGCACTCAAGGAATCGGGAACCAACCTGAAGGAGAGCGGACTGATTGTGCAGGCGCTCAAATCTCTCGGCCCCGAGCAGATTACCCCGGAGATCATCGCCAAGATCCGGGAGTGGCTGCCCAAGCCGATGCGCGCCAAAGTCCTAGCCGACACGAAAACGGTGACCGGCTGGGTCTATTCCGCCATTCAACAGATCGCCGGAGAAGATCGACATGGATAGAATCGCGGCCGGGTCGGCGACAGACAGGCGGGATTTGTTCGGTGAGTCGGCCAGCCGGCTCGGGATGAATCCCGCCATTATCGAAAAGGACTTCTGGGTCTGCTGGACTCTCAAGCATCTCTTTGCGGAACCGACGCTCAAGGGGCAGATGGTCTTCAAGGGCGGAACCAGCCTGTCCAAGGTCTTCGGGTTGATCGAACGCTTTTCCGAGGACATCGACCTGATTCTCGATTGGCGGCTACTTGGATACGGTACAGCAAAGGGCAACGACCCATACCAGCCCATCCAGTCGAAGACAAGACAGAGCCGCTACAACCAGGAGATGAACGCCAAAGCTGCGGAGTACATCCGCGAAACGCTGTTAAACCAGTTGAACCAACTCCTCACACCGGTTGCCGGATTGGCCGCCAGCATCGACGAATCAGATCCACAAACAGTGAACGTGCGATTTCCGGCGGCGTTCCGCGCCTCCTACATCCGTCCCGAGGTCCGGCTGGAGATTGGACCGCTTGCCTCGTGGGTTCCTTCTAGCGTCAGAACGATTCGTCCCTACGCGGCCGACTCGTTTCCGAAAGCGTTTGCCGAACCGGATTGCACTGTCGTTGCGATCGATGCGGAACGAACTTTCTGGGAGAAGGCGACGATCCTGCATCAGGAGGCTCATCGGCCGGGAACGATCCCCGCCCGTTACTCGCGCCACTACTACGATCTCTACAAGCTGGCTGGTAGCCCCGTCAAAGACGCGGCCCTGGCTGATCGCGCTTTACTTCAGGCTGTGGTCGAGTTCAAAGAGCGGTTCTACTATTCTTCCTGGGCGCACTACGATCTGGCCCGGCCGGGCTCGTTCCGGCTCGTTCCGCCGGAGAACCAGCAACCGGCACTGGAGCGGGACTACAGAGCTATGCGCGATATGTTCAACCGGGAACCGCCCGAATTCGACGAGGTACTTCGCGCCTTGCAGGCGCTTGAAGGCGAGATCAATTCGATTCAGTAGGCTGATGTGTTTCGTGCGGATGGCGTTCCTACAAAGGGTATATAGAAGGGGCAGATCGATCCTGAAACCGACAAAAGCGCCGTCTATTCGGATGCTTCGCGCAACTTCTTCTTTTGCCGCAGTTCCATGAGCAGGCGCGTGCATTCCGCGCACTTGAGAATATGTGGTTCGTTGAGAGCGTCTAGCGTTACATTGCCGGGATCGTCGATCAAGCTCTTCAAGACGGCTGGATCTGGACATCCCTAGCGCTCCGAATTGAGTTAAGGAGCGAGAGCGTGCTCCTGCAGTTTTTCAAACAAGAGCGTGTCGTTCTCGGCGTCGAGGGGTGCAGATGGATTCTCGATCACGGGTTGCCGCGAATTGCGAAGTGTACGCCGAGTTAGTTGTCCGCCGGACTAGGTTGAGCCTGAAACCTTGTTTGCGAAAAGCAATATGTTGATCAGCCGATCACAATTAGGAGCTGCGAGAAGGCACCGCACCGATTTCCCCG
>Ga0181539_1004246_pt1 | contig 12435 bp, 8 predicted proteins | sample PEATcosm2014_Bin_46_FD_119767 | JGI IMG/M metagenome (GOLD analysis project Ga0181539, IMG submission 119767) | Peatland microbial communities from MTU Mesocosm Facility, Houghton, MI, USA - PEATcosm2014_Bin23_60_metaG | ecosystem: Environmental > Terrestrial > Soil > Wetlands > Peat | place... | reverse complement strand
GTAATTATCGCCCATTAAGCCGCCAGTTCTGTAATTTTTTGCCTTCGCGCTGCGTTTAGGCAAAAAAATGAATCCCAAAAGTTTGATAAGTAACCTGGCTCAATTTGAGCTCACGGATTCAGGTATTTATAAAAAAGCTATGCATTACAGCCACTTTCATGATTCCGCTAATTATATTTAGATAAGTGGACTTATTACTCACCAGCCATTGTCACTTTAGATATAAAAACGATTTGAACTCAAGAACATAATTTTTTACGTCGTCACTCCAAGAGGCATCATGTCCTGATACTGCGATTTTGGTTCTACCGTGTGTCAGGAACATCGGACAAGGACGACCGGATCATTGATAGTCAATCGCAAAAATGGTTGTACTGGCAAACTGCGAGTATAATCGCAGAGGTCAAGGAGTTGAACATTCCGTAATTACGCCCGACAGAAATTCCAGAGTGAAGGTGTCATACTATTGAGGACTTAACCGACTAAGAAAGGAGGAGTTAAGAAATGTCGGAAACAACACAGAAGACGAACAGGGAAATTCTAAAAAAGAAAAGAATCTTCCCACCCCAGGGCCCACTCGCCGGATTTCGGGTTCTGGATTTTTCTCAGGTTCTCGCATCCCCCTATCTGGGAACAATGCTGAGCGACATGGGAGCGGAGGTGATCAAGGTTGAGGCGTCCTATGGCGACAGCAGCCGCGGGTACGGACCTCTCAAGGAAGGGGAAGCCGGATATTACATTACCCAGAACCGTGGGAAATATGGGCTTTGCATGGATTTAACCAATCCAAAGGCTGTAGAGATTTGCAAAGAATTGGCAAAGATATCCGACATTCTGATTGAGAACTGGCGGCCGGGAATCATGAACAAGAGGGGTCTGGGTTATGATGCCATCCGGGAGATCAATCCGGGGATCATCTACGCTTCCGTATCGGGTTTCGGCAATTTTGACAAGTACGCGCCGGCGCCCGGTCCTTACAGTCCCCGCTTGGCCTATGATGTAATCGCCCAGGCGGAATCGGGACACCAGTGGATGAACGGATTTCCGGATCTTGCCCCCCACGGGCTGGATGTCTCATGGTCCGATTTGAACACGGGAACCCACGAGGCCGTTGCCATTCTCGCCGCCCTGATCCAGCGGGCGAAGACCGGGAGGGGGCAATGGATCGATATCGCGCTGACGGACACCATGATCGCCAGCAATGAAAACCTCATCTGCATGGTCAGCATGGCGGCCGATGACGTTCCGGCACCGTGCCGCAATGGGCTTCGGCGCCTGTCCATTTCGCCCTACGGTGTTTTCAAAGCCAAAGACGATTATTTCGTGATCGGCGTCGACAATGACAAGCGTTTTACCCGTCTGTGTGAAGCAATGGGAAGGCCCGAGCTGGCCCGGGACCCAAAGTTTGACACCAACCATCACCGGCTTCAGAACCGTTCGAAAATCGAAGGCATCGTGGAAAAGTGGTGCAGCGAAAGAACGGTCGAGCAATGCGTCAGGATCCTCCGGGATGCACACGCCGTTCCCGCCGGGCCTATCTTGACGAACACCGAATACGCCAAACATCCCCATTACCATGCCCGAAAGATGCTGGTTCCCATCGAACAACCTCGGGCAGGAACCTTCGAGATCAACGGCGTTGTCAGCAAACTTTCACGTTCTCCGGGAATGGTGCAAGGCGCGGCGCCTCTTATGGGGGAGCATAACCGGTACATTCTGAAAAAATACCTCGGTTATTCGGACAAGACTATCGATAAACTCTACGACGGACTGGTCATCGTGGACAACCTCGACCTGGAGTATGCCTACAACGCTGATGTCGCCAGGGTTAAAGCAAAAGAGAGAGGAGGCGAACTGTAATGAAACTCTATGCACAGGGACCACTGGTCGGCATCCAGGTTCTGGAAGTATGCGAAGGTCAGGCGGGACCGTACTGCGGCGCCATCTTGTCCGATCTGGGCGCCGACGTGATCAAGGTCGAATACCGCGAGGGTGATTACACGAGGAAGCTGGGCCCCTTCACGAACGGAGAGTCCGCCTATTTTATCAGTTACAACCGAGGCAAAAGGAGCATTGCTCTCGACCTCGGCCAGAAAAAGGCCAAGGAGATCGTCAAGGAGTTGGCCGCAAAATGCGACATCTTCCTAGAGAATCTGGATCCCGGTGAAATAGAGTCTTTAGGCCTTGATTATAAAAGCCTCAAAGAGGTCAATCCGTCTATTGTCTATGGATCCGTTTCCTGCTACGGGCGAACGGGTCCCTTATCCAAATACACAGGCAACGACATCGTCGCGGAAGCCATGGGAGGACACACCTCGGCAAACGGCTGGCCCGATGGCCCGCCTGAACCGCTGGGGATCGCTCTATCCGAACACAGCGGCGGAGCGGAGCTTGCCTGGGGGCTTTTATGCGCGTATTTGCACAGGATGCTTAGCGGCCATGGACAGTATGTGGATGTTTCCTTTTCAGACAAGAACATATCCGTCACTGAAAATGTCCTTGCGTTTGCTACGATGGCCAATGTCACGCGTCAGAGAAGCGGCGGGCACCATACCGTCGTCGCCCCTTACGGCGTTTTTAAGGCGAGCGACGGCGCCTATGCCATGGGTTGCGGCACCAATGAGATGTGGGGAAGGATCGCACGGGCCATCGGAAAACCCGAATTGCAGGAGGCTGAGGGATGGGCAACGAACCTGGACAGGGGGCAAAACCGTGTTACTCACATGATCCCTCTTCTCAACGAATGGGGAAAAGATAAAAAGAGGGACGACATTGTCCGGTTGATAAGTGATGAAGCCCTTGTGCCTTGCGGCCCGAGCGTGACCCATAAAGAGATTCAGAAGAATGTCCATTATCGGCTCCGGGAGACGGTCGTTGATATTGAGCAGCCCAAGGCGGGCAAGGTGAGTGTGGCCAGCGCCTTTGCGGGAAAAATGACGGACCCGCGGCCGGCCATTCAGGGTCCGGCGCCGCTCCTGGGTGAACACAACGAAGAAATATTAACCTCAATCCTTTGTTTAACGGGTGAAGAAATTGACGAGTTGTACAAAAAGGGGATACTGGTTCAGGATCTTGCGCCTGAGCAGCCTATCTGATTTCTGTACCTTTTTTTCCTGGATCGAGGAAGCCGTGCCGTGCTCATTCAAGGCGGAAAAATCAAAATCTAAGGAGTGTATACTGAAATGGATTCTAATAACGCAGTTATCGTCAGCGCAGTCAGAACGCCGATTTGTGATTTCGGCGGAAGTTTTAAGGATGTAAAAGCAGGAGAGCTCTCCGCAGTTGTGATGAGAGAGGCCATTCGGAGAACCGGCATTGAGAGCGCATCTATCGAAGATGTCATCTGGGGATGCTGTATTCAGGATTTTGATGAACCGAACGTTGCGAGGTGCGGTGCATTAAAGGCGGGAATCCCTATCGAGGTTCCGGCCTATACAGTGCAGAGACAGTGCAACTCGTCACTGCAGGCACTCATCAACGCCTCCCTGATGGTCAAATGGGGAGAGGCCGACGTTGTTCTCTGCGGAGGTGTGGAGAGCTACAGTACAGCTCCCTATGTCTCCAGGGACACAAGGTGGGGCGCCAGACTGATGCACAAGACCATGGAAGACTCGATCTGGAACATGCTGTATTCCGGCGGCGACATTATCATGGGTGAAACCGCAGAGCTTATTGCAAAAAAATGGGGGATCACTCGGGGTGAAAGCGACCTCGTTGCTCTGAGAAGCCATAACAACGCAGAAAAGGCCGTCAAAGAGGGCAAATTCAACGATGAGATTGTTCCGGTTCCCGTCCCGCAGAAAAGAGGAGAACCCAAGATGATCAGCCAGGACGAGCATATCCGTTTTGGTCTGACCCTGGAAGAAATCGGTAAGTTGAGACCGGTATTCAGCAAAGACGGGATTGTCACTGCTGCGAGTGCATCGGGTATCAATGACGGTGCGGCTGCCATTATCGTCATGTCCGCAGAAAAAGCTAAGGCGCTCGGTCTAAAAGCGCTGGGAAAGTTCGTCGATTACGCTGTTGCCGGAGTTGAACCGAACTACATGGGCGAAGGCCCCATTCCGGCGACAAAAAAACTTTTTCAAAAGAGCAAATATTCCCTGTCCGACATAGGGTTGATCGAATTAAACGAAGCTTTTGCGGCGCAATACATTGCCTGCGAGCGGGGTATTGGATTCGATCGGAATCTTGCAAATGTCAACGGGAGCGGGTGCGGTCTGGGACATCCCGTAGGCGCTACTGGTTGCCGTCTTGTCGTTACGCTTGTTTACGAGATGGCCAGAAGAGATGTTGAAATCGGGATGGCCTCGCTATGCGCCGGTGGCGGCATGGGAACTTCCGTATTAATCCAGAGAGTTTGAAAAAGGAAAACCAAATATTAAATCAAGGCGATTTCCAGCGCCGATAAAAAAGTGGAGGTTTTTATTTATGGAAATCAAGAAGATATGCGTATTGGGAGCGGGTTTGATGGGCAATGGTATCGCGCAGGTCTGTGCTCAGGCAGGTTACCAGGTGGCTATAAGGGACATCGAGCAGCGCTTCATTGATGGCGGCATGAACACCATCAGGAAGAACTTGGCCCGCGATGTGGAGAAGGCAAAGAGGACACAGGCCGACATGGATGCCATCCTCGGCAGAATCAAACCCACGTTGGATTTGAAGGCGGCCGCAGCCGACGCAGACCTCATTGTTGAGGTGGTCATTGAAGTCATGGATGTTAAGAAAAAAGTTTATGACGAATTGGAAAAGATCGTAAAGCCTGAATGTCTCTTCTTTACGAACACGTCGGGGCTAAGCATTACGGAGCTCGCAGCAGTGACCGGGCGTCCCGGCAAATTTATCGGAACGCATTTCTTCAACCCGGTTCCGGTGATGAAGCTTCTGGAGATCATCCGGGGTTATGAGACATCGGACGAGACTTTGGAGATCGCAAAGGAATGGGGAAAGAGCATTGGCAAGGAGGTCATCGTCGTCAACGAGGCGCCTGCTTTCGCCGTCAACAGGGTTCTGTGCACAATGCTCAATGAAGCTTTTTATGTGCTTGGAGAAGGAATCGCCACCGCTGAAGACATCGACAAGGGGATGGTTTTGGGCTGCAATCATCCCATCGGGCCGTTGGCCCTCTCTGACCTTGTGGGGATGGAGACGCTTCTGCGAGTCGTCGAGGGGCTGCACAAGGAACTGGGCGACAAGTACAGACCGGCCCCTCTTCTTGTTAAACTGGTCAGGGCTGGACGGTACGGAAGGAAAACGGGAAAGGGTGTATACGACTATACAACGAAAAAATAATCTCGATACTCTTTTGCAAGTCATGGACGGACTCCACATGGAACTCGGAGAAGCTAAATACCGTCCAGCGCCTTACCGCGAAAGATGGTCAGGGCCGGATACCTTACCAATGGCGGAGTAGCGGACATAATCACTGTTTATGCCGTGATCGATCCTGAGAAACCCACACATAGAAATGCCGGGGTCTTTATTGTGGAAAAAGGGACCCCTGGGTTTTCGATTGGCCGGAAAGAAAAGAAAATAGGCATCCGCAGGTCGGACATGGTTGAACCGGTTTTCGATGAATGCAGGGTGCCGGGTGAAAACCTTCTTGGCGAAGCACGTGTGGAACCGCATCTGATGGGCTAAGGCCCGGGGCTTCCCACCAGGAAAGCCTTGGGCAAGGCGGGGATGGTGCTCCAAGACATCGGGCTGATTGAATTAAATGAGGCGTTCGCTGCCCGGAACATCGCATGCGAACGGGGTCTGGATCTTGACCGCCCCAAAACCAATGTAAACGGGAGCGGCATCGGCTTGGGTCACCCCGTGGGATGTACCGGGTTGCGAATAGTTATCAGCCTCATCTATGAAATGGCGCGCCGGGATGTAGAGGTCGGATTGGTCACGTTGTGTGTCGGGGACGGCATGGGACTTGCCACGATCGTGGCCCGCGAGACTGAAAAGAAGAAGAACGTAGCACAATGATTTCCCCCCCCAGGGCCGCGCAGCGGCAAGGGGGCGGGACACAGCTATGCTCGGGGCAAAAGATCTTCCGCCGCAACGCTCGATCCCTCCTTAAATAGATTTATGAATCGATATGTGAAACGTTGCTCCTTTCGCGACTTTAAGCAAACCCTCAGGGGCAGCTCCTGGCATTGCCGCACCCTAATCCGGTTTCATCAGGAGATCCTCGTACACATGATTGCCCTGTGCATGATCCGCCTGGCAATGGTCGAAGCCGGTCATTAAAAACGCTTGCGTCGCTCAACTCAGCTTTACACGTGCCCTGACCGAGACACGCTTGTTTCTCAAGCTCCTGGTAGCCTCAACTGACCTGGACCTCTGGCCTTCCATTTGGGAAGCATTTGTGCAATGCTGTGCACGGCACAGGGTCAACTCCAGGCCGGGACGCCAATTCCCAAGAGACCCGCAGGAATATCGCAGAAGAAACCGAGGCTTGCAGAAGAAGCGCTCTCCGGGACCCAAGCCCAAGAGCAAAGCAGCAGCCCCGCTGCGGCCCAAACCCGAAACTCGTAAGGGGTCGAAAGGGCCTATGTTTCTCTTAAGGTGTGCCAAAATTTTGTCTGTGATTTTGAAAGGCTGTTTGGAAGCGATATAGGACATCGATTTAAGAGAATCAGCACCGCCGTAGACCCGGATGATAAGGCTTTTGTATAGGCAAAACAAGATAGTACATTGTCAATAAAGTTATTACATGTTGCAAGGAATCGTCACCCCGGCGAAGGCCGGGGTCCAGTGCTGTTAACCAATTGAAAAGACGCTGGATTCAGGCCTCCGCCCGAATGACGGGCTGTAGGTCCTTGTAAAACGGACTTATGAACAACACTGAGCAAGAAATTGTCATATCGATTGCGGGCACCCCTCAGCGATGTGCCTCGCGAAGCGCGGAAGGCGCCCGTTACGCATGGTCTACTAGTCGCGTTGGGCGTTCGCGGGGCGCCTTGCCTATCGGAACTTGGTTGACAATGCAATAGTTTACAATGCCATACGATGGTAAAGTTCATGCAGCGTCAGCTTTTCTTCTCGCCCGCAAATGCTCCAGCTGTGTTGGCGCCGCTTGCATCGGGATTGATCTTCAATCGCCGCTACAAGCTGCTCCTGCCTTATGTGCCTGAGCCTGACGCAACCGAAGATATTAACCTCAACCATTCTCGCTCTGCCGGCATCACAACGGCCAGCGGAAGCAGCGCATCTCCGGCGGGATTGATCGTACCCGCCTCATTCGGCGAGAGTCGTGATAATGGCAAAATAATTGCATGACTCGACAGGATAACAGAGCAGGAAGTTACTTCTGCGATGGACGATGAAATGTGATAAAATCCTGCTCCTCTTTCTCTCTCAGTGCAGGAAGCCTTCTTAGCCGTACAGAAACTGGATCGCGCTAGAGATGGACAGGGGGCGTTGATGTTTGTTGTTTCAGCGAAAGGAACTATTCCTTGACTCAACAATCGACTCCCAAAGTCACAGCCACGGCCCAACTTGTCGCATTGGAACAGATGCGACTCTTCCAGCGCAACATCCTCATCAGCCAGACCTTGACATTTTTGGCCGCGTGTTTGCTCACAGTAGCGCTTTGGCCTGCTGAAAAGCCGCTAGTAATGCTCGTCTGGCTTTCGTTGGTCGTGGCGTCGGTCATTTTTAGAAGTGTTCTGTATTGGCAATTTTCTAAATTTGACCGTTCGGAAACTCTCATAAGAACTGATCTATGGGAGCGCTGGATCCGGTTGAGCACTTTTTTCTCCGGAGCTGTTTGGGGAGGTGGAGGGGTATGCCTGTTTCCCACTGGAGACGCTCCCAGGGAGGCATTCCTTTGTATATTCTTGTTGGGTATGTGCTCCGGCGGCCTCCCGCTCCTATCGCCGGTTCAGGGCGCTTATCCTCTTTTCGTCGCCGCCGTCCTACTCCCAATAGCAACGTTTTTCGCGGTCAAGGGCGGAGGGATCTATCTGTGCTTTGCCGTTGCGAGCCTTCTGCAGCTGATTGTTTTGATCCTCAGTGCCGAACGCTATCGATTGAACATCGTCAAGGTCCAGCATATGCGCTTCAAGAATGAGGCTTTTGTCAAGGATTTGACGGCAGCCAAGCAGGAGGCTGATTCCGCCAATCAGGCTAAATCAAAGTTCCTCGCAAATATGAGCCATGAGATTCGAACTCCTATGAATGGGGTGATCGGGCTTACCGAACTGCTGCTGGATACCGACCTGAATGTGAAACAGCGCGGCCTGGCTGACATGGTGTTGCGTTCGGGCGAGGGCCTGTTGAGGGTGCTCAACGACATTCTCGACGTATCCAAGATCGAAGCGGGCAGACTCGAGCTGGAAAACGTCGATTTCAGTCTGCGGGAAACCGTTGATGACGCGATGGGGCTCTTTTACGAAAAAGCCCACGCGAAGGGCCTGGAGCTTGTAAGCGACATCAAAAAGGAGGTCCCGGCCAGGCTAATTGGTGACCCGATTCGCCTCCGGCAGATTCTGGCCAATCTTGTCGACAACGCGGTCAAGTTCACGGAAAAAGGCGAAGTGGTAGTCAAAGTCAGCCTTTCAGATGTCAGGGATGAGAACACGGTCATTCAGTTCGAGGTAAAAGACACCGGAGTAGGGATTCCCACGGAAGCGCAGATTAACATCTTCGATGCTTTCTCCCAGGCCGACAGTTCGATGAGTCGCAAGTATGGGGGAACTGGGCTCGGACTCACGATTTGCAGACAGCTATGCGCAATGATGGGCGGCTCAATCGAGGTTGAGAGCGTCCCGGGCAAGGGAACCACGTTCAGGTTCAGCGTACTGCTGCAGATGGGAGCACCCCAGGCCCAGCGCGACTCCGCGCCCGACCCGGACCTGCGAGGCCTGAGCGTCCTGATTGTTGACGATAATGAGATCAACCGTCTCATTCTGCAGGCGCAGACGGAAAACTGGGGAATGCATGCAACGATAGCCGGCGATGGCCCGAGAGCACTCGAGATACTTCGGATCTCCAATTCTGAGGGAAAGCCTTTCCATTTTGCCATTCTTGACCTGATGATGCCGGGGATGGATGGGCTGGAACTCGCCCACGCGGTCAGGTCCGATCCACTCATTTCGGCCGTGAAGATCGTTATGCTCACTTCGGTGGACACGTACGAGGACATTCAAAGGGCTCGGCAAACCGGCGTGACCTCTTATCTAACTAAACCGGTCCGCGAGTGGCAGCTATATGATGCGTTGGTAGCCGCGTCCAGAACGGCGGACTCCGACTACTCGACGGTGCCGCCCCTCCCTCATGCGCCCCGGGAGGAAAAGCCCCGGTTTCATGGCAGTGTTCTGCTTGCCGAGGATAATGCCACAAACCTGGTAGTGGCAGAAACGATGCTAATGAGCCTGGGGCTGCAGGTGGATGTTGCGGCCAACGGAGTTCAAGCGCTCAATGCGCTGGAGCTTAAGCCTTACGACCTCATCATGATGGATTGCCAGATGCCGGAAATGGACGGCTATGAGGCCACCCGGTCGATAAGAGACAAGGAAGCGGCATGCGCTCACGGGGCCGATAAACCTCACCTCCCGATAGTGGCCCTTACCGCTCATTCTATGGATGGGGACCGCGAGGCTTGCCTTGCCGCCGGGATGGATGATTATCTCTCCAAACCTTTCAACCTGGATGGGTTGGTGACTTTACTGGAGCGCTGGCTGCCATCTACATCAACGACCGATTTGTCCGTAACCACCGATGTCGTGGATGACCCTGCTGAGGAAGACCCGGAAAACCCGGCCAAGACTCAAGCCTGTCCATCCGATGATAGAAAAGTTGGGGGACTGGACGCGCCGGACGTGGGATTTCTAGAGCGGCTCTATCTCCTGGAATCCATTGATCGCGAGGCATTGGAAAGCCTGAAGGCCATCGCAAGCGGCAAGCACCCCAGCCCGTTCTTGAAGACTATACGGCGCTGTTTGGAAATCTCGCCTGTCGTAATGGGGACTCTTCGTAAGGCCATAACCTCTGGCGATGCATCTTCGATGCAACAGGTTGCCCACAGCCTGATATCCACCTGTGGGTTCCTCGGAGCAAAGAGGCTCGTGGAACTGTATAAAGAATTACAGAACTTAGCCCTGACAGCAACAACGGAGAGCGCCATCCCCTTGTTGCCTGTACTTGAAGAGGAATATGAGATTTTTCGCCTGGTTCTCTTGGAAGAACTAAAGAAATCAGAGGACGCTGAGATCACTCCATAGAGAGTGACGAATCTACCAAACAGATAACTGAGAACCGCAAAAATTTTACAAAATCCTTCATTTTTTATTAATCTTACGTTCACCCCTTGTGGATATCCACATTAGATCCGATCACTGAAGGACAAACCGACGGAAAAGCTGGTTTCCCCATTTGTGAACCGAGATCCGTCGGCAGTATGCTTGATATGAGAGATCATGTTGCCGAGCGGATACTGCACTCATCTTCTACTGTGGTATTATTGAGATCGACACCTATAATTGGCATATTAGATTGTCGCAAGCTAAGAGCGTAGAAGGTGTTGACGGTATGTAAAGAATACGATGAATACCATTTGATGGTACCGAAAAGGAGACTGCATTGCACAAGGTAAAAGAACTAATTTTTGCATTTTTTCTGCTTTAGGATGCGCTGCACTTGCTGCGGATGGGGACCATTTGAGGTTTATGCCGGTTACTCCTGACGATCCTCACGTCTCGTTCCTTGCGCCCAAATACTGCCTATGTCGATTGAACGGTAGCAAGAGTTTATCTGCTACTCATTCAGGACTTCTCTCCTCCTTCTCTATCGGAGAAGTACCGTCTGATGTATTTTCATCCCCGGATAATCTGTGAGCAGTAGCCCATGCGGGTGGTTTCCTGAATCCTACTTAAAGAAAGTCCCTTTCCGGTTAAACCAAAGCCTTTGGGGAGAGCTTGTCACATCAAGACTTGGCTACTGAAGATGAATGGGGAAACAGCACACACTAGTACGTTGTCAACAAAGCTATCACATGTTGTAAGGAATCGTCACCCCGGCGAAGGCCGGGGTCCAGTGCTTTTAACCAACTGAAAAAACGCTGGATTCCGGCCTTCGCCGGAATGACGGGCTGAAGACCCTTACCTATAGGAACTTAGTTGACGCTGCACTAGACTCCCCACACCCGAATCCTGGCTTGATGCCGCTCGCTCTTGACAATGGCAGATCAGCGTATTCCATCCATCAGGAGCTGGTCAAATTGGGCCTCCCGGTGAAACTTGCTTGGGTTGAGAGATGTCTCGCCGCGTATTTTTCCAGGTTTGCAGGCGTATCCAGGTTGAGGGGTAACCCTTGACAAGGAAAGAGAATATAGGCAAACTCAGATTTCTTACAACTGAGTAATGAACCTTTTTTATTGTTGTCAAGGCGCCTATACAATGAGCGCTAATCTCAAAAAAATGAAAAGGAAGGGTTTTATGATTTTGAGGAAAGCTTTTGTCGTGCTGTCTGTAGTGTTTTTTCTGGCTGCGCCCGCATTTGCCGTTGAGGTCAAAGGGGTGAAATTCCCTGATAAGGTGCAGGCCAATGGGCAGGACCTTACCTTTAACGGCGGAGGCGAGCGAACAGAATACGGTTTTCAAGTGTACGTTGCAGCCCTCTATCTTAAGCGGAAAAGCTCTGATGCAGCAAGGATTGTTGCTGCAGACGAGCTCATGGACGTCAAGCTTCAGATCACTTCATTCATGGTCACCCCGGACAACATGAAAAGTAGTATAATAAAAGCTTTTGAGAAATCGACAAATGGCGACATAGCCCCTCTCAAAGCAAGGATCGATGCCTTTGTCGACACATTCAAGGGGCTTAGCAACCACGATGTCTATAACTTCGCCTATGTCCCGGGTAAGGGCGTAGAGGTATCCGGGAATGGTGTAATTTTATCCGTGATCGAAGGCCTGGATTTTAAAAAGGCCCTCTACGGAATATGGCTCGGAGACAAGCCTGTTCAGAAAGAGCTGAAAGCCATGATGCTCACGAAATAGCAGCGGACGAAAAATAGTAAGTTAGCGGGACGAGATTAGCCTTGAAGGGATTGCTGGGAAAAAAAGGAGTGAGGTCCGGAATGCGTGCATATATCTATTGAAGAGACATACGGGCGCCTCAAACGGAGAGATTCGAGAAATATTCGGAAAGTTAACATATTCGGCGATCGCTCAAATAAGCCAAAGTTTTTCAAAACGAATGGAACATGACATGGAATTGAGGAAAAGAGCAGAGAGTATCCTCGCAGAGTATTTTATAAAACCACTAGAGCTTCACGAACCCTCTCGTACTCGTCTTCGAGCACATGCAGCAGAAGGGTGGCGTTATCAGTAGTGCCTGCTCGGCCCATTGCCTCCAATTCCTTGCACATCTCTGCGAGCATCATGGCGCCGAGGTTTCCGCTGGTGGATTTCAGGCTATGGGCCGCTCCCTGCATAGCTG
>Ga0181539_1004240_pt1 | contig 12443 bp, 9 predicted proteins | sample PEATcosm2014_Bin_46_FD_119767 | JGI IMG/M metagenome (GOLD analysis project Ga0181539, IMG submission 119767) | Peatland microbial communities from MTU Mesocosm Facility, Houghton, MI, USA - PEATcosm2014_Bin23_60_metaG | ecosystem: Environmental > Terrestrial > Soil > Wetlands > Peat | place... | reverse complement strand
GAGCACCTGTCCGACCGGTTCGTGGCGTTGCTCGGTTTTGCGGGCATCGAGTTCGAGTCTGAGGCGTTCAACCGGCAGTTTCACGTGAGTGCGCCGGACCGGCGCTGGGCCTTCGACGTCTTGCCGCAAGCTACCTTGGAGTTCCTGCTCGACTCGCCGAGGTTCTGCCTGGAATGCCAGCCTTGCCAGATCATCGCCTATCGCGAGACGATCTTTCAGCCCGCGGAGTTCGAGTCGGCCGTTGAGGTGATCGAGGGAATCCTCTCTCGATTGCCCAAGTCGCTCGTCGAAGAGCTTCAAGAGAACGAGGAATGACGATGGGGTTCCTGGTCGTTTGCGCCGCGATCGTCCTGATTCCGCTGTTGTTGCTCACGCTGCTGTTCAACGCCCTGGTGCGGGGTCGCAACGCGTGTGACGAATCCTGGGCGGACATCGACGCCGAGCTGAAGCGGCGGTACGATCTGATTCCCAACCTGGTCGCCACGGTGCAGGGCTACGCCAAACATGAAAGGGAACTGCTCCAGCGACTTACCGAGACCCGCGCGACGGCGATGGCCAATCACGGCTCGCCGCAATCTCAGGCCGGGGACGAGAACGAGCTGATCAAGAGTCTGCGACAGGTCTTTGCGGTGGCGGAGGGCTATCCCGACCTGAAGGCCAATCAGAACTTCCTCGCGCTCCAGACGGAGCTGGCCAATACCGAGGACCGCATCCAGCGGGCGCGCCGCTTCTATAATGCCAACGTGCGGGACTATCAGAACCGCTTACAAGGTTTTCCCTCCAATCTTGTCGCCGGCGCTTTCCACTTTGCAGACCGGGAGTTCTTTGAGATCGAGGACGCCATGCAACGCGAGGCACCGGCCGTGAAGTGGTCGCAACCCCCACCATGAGGGGCGGTGAACGAAACCATTGTAAATTCTCCGAAAAAACGTTACCCTGAACGGCGAGCAAGGTCCGATTCCTGGAACAGGCACGTAGCAGAGGTACGACCATGTCACCTATCCTCTTCGCCCTTCTGGCGTTAAGTGGGTCGCCCGGGGACGAGTCCGCGGTTGCCGCGACGCCTCCGCCGGCCTCGCAGTCCGCCGCTTCGACTCGCACGGGCGGCGAGCTTCGCGAAGCGGTCCACGTGGCCCTGCGGCACTGGGCTCAGCCGTCCGACCAGCAGGCCGACGCCGCGGCGAGGGAGTTTCTCGCCCTGTACAAGGATCTCCAGGCCGACAAGCAACTCTCCTCGTCGCAGCGTGAGTACCTGATGGGCAAGACCCGTGTGCGGCTGGAGCAGCTCAGCCAGCAGATCAGCAAGCGGATCGCCCTGAAGAAGCGATTGGCCCAGAGCAAGGCCGCAAAGCCGGCCCAGGAAGCGGGCAACGGCGGCTCGCTCAATAGCCCGGGCCAGCCGAGCCCGAGCGCCTCGGCCATCGCCTCGACTACCCCTGCCGGGGCACCGGGTGGACGGGGCGTCGCCGACGACGCGGGCCAGGACCTGGTCGATCTGATCCAGACGGTGATCCGCCCGGCAAGCTGGGACGTCAACGGCGGCAACGGCTCGATCTACTACTGGTACCCGGGCAAGGCCCTGGTGATCCGCCAAACCGGCGAGGTCCACGGCGAGATCTACGACGTCCTGGAGCAACTCCGCCGCGCCGGCCCGTAGGTTATGCTTCAGCATAACGGGCGAGCGAGTAGGTTATGCTTCAGCATAACGGGCTAGCCCCACACAATCGTTGCCCCGGGATTCCGTTATGCTAAAGCATAACCTACGGGGTTTACGGGGTTGCGGGCCGCGAGCGAGTAGGTTCTCCACATGGGTGTGTCTTTTGAGCCTCGCTGGTTCCGCGGACTGAGCGTTTACCAGGACGTGGTCCTCGACGGCCAGACGGTGCTCTGCGGCACGCGGGACTGCCCGCAGCGATGGGAGGCCATCGAGCCCCATTTGCCGATGGCGGGGTCGATCCTCGACGTGGGCTCGAATTTTGGCTGGTTCGGACTGAAGATCTGCCAATCGCGGCCCGAGAGCGTGGTGGCCAGCGTCGAGGCCGACCATCGCTCGGCCCGGGTGCAGCGCCGCGTGCTCCAGTCGCACCGTGCTGAGCGGATCTGCCTGCTGACTGATCGAGCCGGCCAACGGCTGGCCGAGCGGTTTTGCCGGGCCGGTCAGCGGTTCGACGCCGTACTCTGCCTCTCCGTGCTGCACTGGATCGGCGATCACCGCCAATTCCTGTCCCGGCTGGCGTCGATCGCCGGGCGGTTGCTCATCGAACAGCCCGACCCGCGGGAAGAGGGCGCCGGCGTGGAGCGGGTCCGCGGCGAGATCGGCGCGACGGGGGACTACCTCTCGTCGCTCTTTGGCGACCGGAGCGTGAGCTGCGTCGCCCGGTGGCCGAGCCATCGGGACGCTCGCTACACGCGGGAACTCTGGTTGGTGGGTCCACCGCCCGGCTGGCCGGCCGAGGCATCGCCCGGGCTGGACGTGGGCGCGATGCTCGATCTGGGGCTGAGCTGGCCGCCGCGGAGCTGGTGGCGCCAGCGGCTCGTGCAAGTCTTGCCGTCCGGCTCGCGGGGGCGTCTGCTCGTCACGGCGCGCGGGCTGGCCCTGGATGATCGGCCGCCGGGAGGCGACCTGGCCCGGCTGCCGCGCAAGCTGCGTCGGGTTCCCGAGCATCACCTCTACACTCCGCCACGATGGCTCTTCCATCACCTCCACCGCCTGGGTGGCCGAATCGTCCGTGGCCGGTAGGGTCGGCAGCGCAAGTCATGTAGCAGCGCGCCCCGCTTGAAGGAGCTTCAAGGGTTCGGTGCGCCCCGTGGTGATGGCGGGCAGCAGGGCCGCGAGCAAGCACAAGCCTAGCGTGGCGCCAAAGCCAATCGCCAACTTGGTCCAGGGAATGATCAGCGGCACGATCTGCCCGCCGCGGATATTGATGTAACGCGTTATGCCCGTGCCGCAATAGCCGGCCATTACGCCGAAGCCGAGGCTCAGCAGGCAAGCCACGATGCCGACTAGGATCGCTTCCGCAAGGATCATCCGGAAGAGTCCGAAACGTGTGACGCCGATCGCGCGCAGCACTCCCATGTCCCATCGGCGCGCACGGATCGACGAAAGCACGGTGTTGACGACGCCCAGGGAGGCTACGGCAAGCGTTATTAGCGGCAACAGGCTGAGAGTCCAAATGATGCCGTTCGCGCGAGCGCTGACTGTTTTGCGGACGCCTTCGGCCGATTGCAGGTTCACGCTCGCCGTGTAACCCCGCCGGCGACCGCCTCCGAAGCCCATCTGACCCATCGGGCCCCGTCCACGTTGCGTCGCTTTCGCGAGGTTGCTGTCGAAGTTCCGCTGGGCAATTGTTTGCAGCGATTCCTTGATCTGGTCCTCGGTCGCCGTGTGATCCAGGTTCATCCAGAAGAAGGTAATCCGACCGATGACAAAGTCGCGGCGGACTTGGGAGAACGGAGCGAACATCAACGCCGCCGATCGGCCACCGTCGCGATTACGCAGGCCCACCTTGCTCATCCAGTGCCAACCGGTCATCGACACCACGCCGGCAATTTCGTACTCCACGCGATTCTGCGGCGATTCGGGGGGAATCACGGCGAACTTGCCGCCCACTCCCAGGCCGCTTTCGCGTTGAAAGTGATCGGGAACCAGGCAGTAGCGCCCCCCCTTGAGTTTCTCCAGGGCCTCCTGGCGCGATCCCTCGACAAATTGGAAATTGAACATGGGCTTTTCGCCGCCCAACGCCTTCTCGGGATCGACCCCGACCATGACGCAGTTATCCTGGCGCGAGGATGAAGTCCGGATGCGGGCGCCGGTGACATCCTCGGCAAACTTCGTTTGCTCGACGGCCAACGGCACACATTGATCGGCCACGACCCCTTTCACGCGGCGGACCGAGTCGATTTCTGCATCGGGGATGCCCACCGGCATCAGACCGACCAGCAGGTCGGGCACCCAATCGCCGGGCACGAAAGGCTCGAGCATCGAATAGCCCCAGGTTTGCATGGCGACGAACAGCCCGAGGCCGATGGTGAGCGCGGCCGTGGTTCCCACGGTCCGCCAGAGATTGCTCGTAAGCTGCGTGGCCAACAGCCGTGAGTTGACCCCCACCAGGCGGGCGATCCCGGGGCCGAGGATTTTTTCGGTAAACGCGATCGTCAGCGGCGCCAACAGCACGAACCCGATTCCCATCGCCGGGCAGCCCAAGACGGCCGAGACGGCATAACGCGCGGTGTCCGGCATCGGAATGCAAAACACGACGAGCGGGTTTACGGAGATCAGCAGCAGGCCAATCAGGGTGGCGCCCCAAGAGAAGTGCGCCGAACGCGCGCGTGGGCGTACCGCCATGGCCTCCAGCGGACTGACTCGCGTGGCCCTCCAAGCGGGAATGATGCAAGCCGCCAGCGATCCGCCAAGTGCGCAGATGCCGGAGAGCACGATGCACCAGAAGCCCAGCGACACTCCCATCGGGAAAAAGGACGGTCGCAAATGGTTCACGATTTCCAACAATCCCCAACCGGCCAGCAGACCGCCCGCCCAACCGATCAGCCCCAGCAACAGGCTTTCCATGGCAATCATGGCGCCGACTTGCACCTTCGTGAGCGAAACCGCGCGCAGCATGGCGAACTGTCGGATGCGCTCGTCCACGCCCATACTGAGCGTGGTGAAAATGATGAACAGCGCTGCCATGAGTGAAATGCCGGTAGCCGACAAGGCCTGCCCGCGGACGCTCTCCGACGCCGAACTCTGCTGGAGCTCGGCCCCCACGTCTTCCTGGGCTTGGATCTGCGCCGGCGGATTTGTTTGGGCAAGCTGGTCGGCCCAATGGGCCCGAAACTCGCCGATCTTGATGCCTTTGGCCAGGACGACACCCGCAAAGTCGATCTTCGCCGGGGTGCCGGCGACCTTCTCGGCCAGCGTCCACGGCACGTACAGCCCGGCGACAGCCGGTCCATGCGTCAGGGGCGCACCGCGCGACGGCGGCAGGCCGATCATAAAGCTCTCCCTGGGCACGCTCTTTCGCTGCTCGACGATTCCGACGATCTTCAGCGTGAACTCGTCTTCGGCCCGGTTGGCGGAGACGATCACGTCGTCCCCCGGCTTAACGCCCAACTGCTGCGCCAAACCCTTGCCGATGACCGCTTCGCGGAGTTGCGGGTGCGCGGCGTCGATCCACTTGCCTTGCACCAGCGGATAGGGCGGCTCGGCCGCGTTGGTGCCGACCAGGGTCGGCGTTTCGACGGGACGCGGCGTCATCCGGCGGAACGCGTTCTCCGGCGTGAGGGGCGGCCCGTCTTCCGGTCTGAGGGCAGACGAGTTTTCCGACTCGTCGGAACCGGCCGTTTTCTTTGCTGCCTTGATCCTCACGCGGGATTGAAACACCGGATCCACCGCGGCGACGGCCGGGTCTTGCCGCAGCGAGTCAACCACCTCCCGCGACAGCGGCGGCAAGGGAGAATCCTCGGGTCCCACCGGCAGGACAACCAGTTCGTATCTGCCCAAGTACTTCTCGGACAATTCCCGAAAACTCTGCACGAGCGAATCGTAGCCGCTTACCACCCAGACCACGACGCACGCGGCAGCGATCGTGGAAAGGATCGTCAACAACAATCGTCCCGGCCGCCGTCGCACGTCGGCCATGACCAGCTTGCTAACAACCGCAAACTCGCCTCTAGTCATAACTACTTCCCCGCTTTGAGAGTCAGGGGGTTGCCAGCGATTCGGGGGCGGCAGCGACGTTCACGACATCTTGGTAATGGGCCGCCAGCGTTTGGGCGTCCTTGAATTCACCGGTGCCGAACTGCGTGAGGATACGGCCGTCTTTCATCACCACGACGCGCTGTGCCCATACGGCCACGGCCGGTTCGTGGGTGACGACCACGATCGTCCGATGCTGTTCTTCGGACAATTCGCGCAGCAACCGGCATATCTTCTGTCCAGTGATCGAATCGAGACTGCCGGTCGGCTCGTCCGCCAGGACCAAGGCCGGATCGTTGACCAGCGCGCGGGCGATCGCCACTCGCTGCTGTTCGCCGCCGCTGAGCGCGTCGGGCCGATGATGCCGCCGCGAGACCAGCCCCAAGCGATCGAGCAGGCGCTCGACCCGCTCGTCGATCCGATCGTTGCGCCCGTCGGCCAGGATGGGCAAGGTGATGTTGTCATCGGCCGTCAGCGAAGGAATCAAATTGAACGCCTGAAAGACGAGACCGATCTTGCGACGTCGGAACCGCGTCAGTTTTCCGTCCGTCATGGTCGACAGATCGTCGCCATCGATGACCACGCGCCCTTCATCCGGGGACGTCAGCCCCGCCATGACGTGCAGCAGCGTGCTCTTGCCCGAGCCGCTGGCTCCCATGACGGCGACGAATGCTCCTTCTTCGATCGAAAGGCAAACATTCTTGATTGCCTCGACGACCGACTCGCCCTGACGAAAGCGCTTGGTCGCGCCTTCCACGCGAACGGGAATCTTGCCCACTGGCAGGTCTGACAACACGAAAGAGACTCCGGTAAGAAAAACGTGGCGATGGTAAGCCAACCACTGCTGCGCGTCGGCGCGGACGATCGCGCAACACTACTGTTCCATGCTCGGCGTCGCGCCGGCCGCCTCCTTGGAATTCTCTTCCACGGGCTTCAAGTCAATCGTCGGCAGTTCCGTGGTTTCCGGTCCGATGTGAACGCTTGCGGCCGGCTTCTTGGCATCGGCGTAACGTTGCAGCAGGCGGTCCGGCCCTTGTTCGTCCTCTGCCTGGCCCTTGCGCCGTGGTCCGGGCCAGGCCACGCCCACGGCGAAATCGCCGACCGGCGCGCCGTCCCGCGTCACAAACGTGGTCAGGTGGTACGAGCCGTCCGACTCGACCGTGGCACGCGGCCGCTCGGCGTACTGCGACCGCCCGCCGACAGGGTAGAGAGTCACCTGAGCATCAACCGCGGGCTTTCCCGCGACCAGTAGCCTGCCGCTGACAGGATGAACCGCTGGTCGGGGGCCGTGCCTGGTTCCGCAACCGCAAAGCACGCAGCAGAGACACACAATGAAGATCGTTCGTGACGCTTTCATGGGGTCGGGGCCTCGATTCGGTAGGGTCGGCGAGGGAAGGCAGGCCGCTCAGAATTCGCTCCCACTGAGTGCTTCTGCGGCCTCAACTTCCGCATTGTCCACGCCACCGCTCCGCGCCGTGACTATGGCGCCGAGCACCTGCGGAGTCAACGCGTCGGTGAGGAAGTGGACCGAACCGTCGCAAAAGACGGCGTTAGCGCCACCGCGGTGAAAACTGTAGATGCCTTGCGAGTTGTTGATATTGATCGTGTTCGTGCCGTCCGGCGTTACGCCGTCGTCCGAATAGGTGTAGACCGAAAAGACCTGGTACGACGCCCAGCATCCCCACCACGCCGGATTCGATTGAGAGTAGGTGGCGCCATTGATCGTGGTGGTGGCGTTGTTCGGAGTGGTGACCGTCGTTTTTTGCTTTGCACCCTTAATGTACCAGTCGGGCCGCCCGGCCTGTTCCGTGATCAGCAACGTACAACTCAAGCCGTCGGTGATTTCAGACAATGCCTTGAAGCGGTTGTCGGCCATGGCGGTCTCCGTGTTCTGCGAGTAGGCCGTGTTGACCGTCGAGTCCGAGAACCACCACGCGCGAACGCCGTTCGGACCAAAGTAGTCGCCCGCTATCCCGGTCCCGGTGATCGTCTGGGTGGAATCGCATATCGTCATGCTGCGATTCGGCTGCGTGGCTGGGCAGGAATAGACGGCGACGGATTTGCCAACAGCCGCCGCATTCGCCGAATCGTAGAAGTTGTCCGCGTAGTTATAGAGACGCTGAATGTTCTTCAATTCCAGGTACGGAAGGATGACCGCTCCCCAGCCGCAGTATCCCTTGTTGGGCGCCGCCGGCGTCCAGCTTGGCCCATAGCGCCGCGGAGGAAGCCCCTTGTAAGCACTCTCGAAATTGTGCATGGCCAGGCCGATCTGCTTGAGGTTGTTCTCGCACGCCGACCGTCGCGCAGATTCTCGGGCAGCCTGGACTGCCGGCAGCAACAGGCCCGCCAAAATCCCCATAATCACAATCACCACCAACAATTCGACCAGGGTGAACGCCTTGCGATTGTCTTGCACACATCGGCAACTCATGTCAGTCTCCAAGAAACGTGCGTGGCGGCGAGAACCAAAACCGATTTCCGACGAAACACCCTTGCCATTGGCAGCAGGCATGTCGATCCGCGACGTTCCGCACCACGCGTCGTCACTGATCCCTTAGGTGAAGCAGCCAAGCATCTTCCGTGCCAAGCTCGAAAGACTTGTTGATTCTTGGATACCTGGCCGAGAAACGCGTCTTGTCGAGATGACGCCCTCCAGAAGAGTTCCCGTCGGCCTGTCGAAATTCTGGCCGCGCGTGTCGAAAGTTTCGCCACGCACGTCCAATTCCGCAGATCGGGCGCCCCGCGCCGCCAGCGACGCGCGAGGAGATGAGTGGGCAGGGCGTTCGCCTGGGAACGGCCTATCGCCTCGGCTCCGGCGAAGTGGTTTACGTTCCCGAACAGTGACGCTCGTAGTCCCCGACCCGGCCGCGACCGATCTTCGTCCCGCCCGGCGATTACGATTCCTTCTCTTTCAGGTTCTCCTCCAACCGTTTCAAGTGTTCCTTGAAATCGTGGGAGAAGCCCTTGACCTTGCTGCTGAAGCCCGTGTAGGTGGTCGCCGGGTGCTCGGCGAACTTGTTGGCGTCGCGGACCTTGGCGGCCAGGGCCTCCAGGTCGCGATTGACGGGGTCGGACAGGTGCTCGCTTTCCCGCACGGCGCTGATCCGCGCGTCGAGGCGTTTGCGATATACCGACTCCATGGACTTGACCGCCTCGGCCTCCAGCAACTGGACCAGCCGCGCGGCCTCAAGCTCCGAGAGGAAGGTCATGGCTTCGCCCGGCGGAATCGTGCGGCGGGCGCCTGAAAGCGTCTTGGTGACGCCGCTACGCGCCTCGGCGCGGACCTGGGCGGGCACATTGGCCATTACACGGAGCATGCTGAGCTCGGCCAGGAAGCTCAGGCGATCGGCCAGCGTCTTGGCGGCGCACTTGTCGTTGGCCTCGGCCTGACGCTCCTTGTCGCACAAGGCCGGATCCTTCAGCACGCTGCCCAGCGCGCTGGCGGGAATGCCGAAGGTGAGGCCGACGCCGTAGGTCGTGCGGCCGATCCGCGTGCGGAAGTCCTGATCCAGCTTCTGCTCCGCGCCGCGGATCAGCGTGACGGCCCGGTCGTCGGCCTTCATGGCCACAATGGCGACCACTTTGCCCTCGGCGTCCAACACCGGGCCGCCGCTCCAACCGGGGTTCACCATGACTTCGATCTGGTAGAAGTCCTCGTTCTTGATGTGCACCAGGCTGCTGAGCCGCCCGTGATTCACGGCGTTGCGCATGACGATCCCGCCGCCGGCCGACGGATTGCCCACCAACGTCACACGGTCGTTGGGGTGGAACGTATAATCGTCGCGGACCTGCAGGCCGGCCACGTCGGATTGCATCTCGATGATGCACAGGTCCCGCACCCGGTCGAAATAGACGATCCGCGTAATCGGCTGCGGTTTGCCGCTTTCGGTGCCGAGCTGCACCTTGATTTCGTCCGGGAAAGCGCCCTCCACGACGTGGGCGTTGGTCACCAGGAGCTTGTTGCCGACCGCGAACCCCGAGCCCGACGCCAGCGGGTGCTCGATCAGGGCCACGCACTTCATGGCCTCCGGCGAAGGCACGGCGGGCCTGGCCGGCGTGCTGGGCGTGGCGGCGGCGGGCGTGGCCGGGTAGACGGTGGCGCCCGCCGGCGCCGCGGTGGCCGGGGCCGTCGACGCGGCAACCATCGGCGGACCGGCAGCGCCCAAGGGCATCCATTCGATCCGCTGTACGCGGAACTGCGTCGAGCAGACCAAAGCCAGGCTGTTGCCGACGTCCGCGGCAAGGTCCGGGTCGATCGCCAGCAGGTCGCTCTGGCCGCTCCAGTGGACAATGGTCCGGCCGTCCACCGTCGCGTCGACGCTGCCCGGCCCGACCGTGCAGACCACCGTCACCTTGCGAAGCCGCGGCAGGAACTCGCCACGGACGGCCGTCCCGTTCTCGTCGACGCCACGACCGTCAATCAGCTCCAAGCCGCTGATTGTTCTCTGAAAGCCGTCCAGCACCAGCGCCGCGGGATGCCCATCGATGGACAGGACGATTTCCAATCCTTCGTCGCTTTCGGCCGACGGCTGCGGCATTTCGGCGGAGGGCTGCGGCACCGCGGGGGAGGGCTGCGGCGCCGCGGGGGAGGGCTGCGGCGCGGCGCGGAAGGGCGACGGTCGACCGTGGAGCGACGGCGGCCGGGTCCGCGGGACCGACGGCCGCGGGACGGACGGCCGCGGGACAGACGGCCACGGCTGTGTCACGCGGCTGGTCCGCGAGGCGGACGACGACATGCGCTCCACCACCACCGTCAAGCGATACGCGGCCGACGGAGTGACCGGCAGCCGGAGCACGCCCATCTCGTTGCGGGGGCTCGCCAGACCCGTTGCCTGGAATGTCCATGCGCCGCGGGCGAAGTCGCGGACGGGATTGATCTGCCGCAGCACGTCCACAACCTCTACGGGCGCCGCACTCGGCAGCGAAACGGGCACCGCAGCGGGAGCCGCCGTGCGGACCGGGGCCGGCACCCCAGCGGGCACCGAAGCCGGAACTGGAGCCGGCGATGAAGGCGGCGGCGGCGCGACGGCGACGGGGTTCGCCGCCGGCACGCTCGCTTGCGGCGCTGGGACCGTCGAGGCAGGCCCCGCGGGCGCTGGGGCGGGCGCCGTGGGCGCCGCGGCCACTTGCGGCCGCGACATGTACCCGGCCACCAAGAACGTCAGGGCCACGACGGCGGCCAGCAGGACGCCGCCGCCGATGCTCAAGGCCAGCGCCAGCGGCCGCCAGTCCCTCCCGACCGGTGAAGCCGGCGCTCCCGGGGCAGGGCCCGACAGGTGCGGCGGCACGGCCCTTGACGGTTGCGCCTGCACCGCAGCGGCCCGCGTCGCTGCGGCGCCGGCCGGGGCAGTGCCCGTGGACGCCGGCGCGGCCCTAACCAGCGCCACGTCGCACTTTGGGCATTTCGGCCCCCTGGCGGCCAGCTCGTCGTTGGCTTGGAAACTCTTGTGACACAGCGGGCAAGTGAGCCGGACCATGGCGGATCCTCGTCAATGTCAACGATTGAACCACGCCCGCCCGACGAGGTTACCGGCCGCTACCTTTGTCCTGCCTGCCACAACCCCCTCGACAGCGGGCCTTCAAGTAGCATCTTGACGCGCCAAGTCCGCCTTGTCAAGTATCCCCCGAGTCAAACCATGGTGGAGCAGGCGCGTTTGCGGCTTCTCCTGCGGCAACACTATAATCGACTCGCACCCTGCCCGTTTCCTTCTCCCGGATCGAGGTCCCCCCATGACAGGCCGCCACTGCCGCCAGATCGCGCCGTTGATCCTGCCGATTCTCGCACTCGCTCTTCCCCTGGTCGCCTTCGCCGACGAGACCAAGGCGCCCAGCCGCCCGAACGGATCTGCACCGCAGGTCCTGGTCGCCTACTACTCGGTCACAGGCAACACGGAGCAGATGGCTCGCGGGGTCGCCGAAGGGATTCGCCGCGTGCCGGGCGTGACGGCCGTGGTCAAACGGGTCGGCGATGTGACCAGGCGGGATCTCGAAACGGCGGACGGCATCATCCTCGGCGGCCCAACCTACTTCGCCAACATTCCCGGCAAGATGAAAGTTGTCATCGACGACTGGTCCTGGAAGATGAAAGTGGACTTCACCGACAAGGTGGGCGGGGCGTTTTCCACCGGCGGCGGGCAGACCGGCGGCAAAGAACACGTCGTCGAAAGCCTCCTCTTATTCATGCTCAGCAACCGCATGATCGTCGCCGGCCCGCTCTACCGCAACGAGAAGACCGGCAGCGTGTGGGGCGAACCGGGATCGTCGGCGATGACCGGCCCGTTGGACTCCGGCGTGAGCGAGCAGGAACTCGACGGGGCCCGGCGCCTGGGGGAACGCATCGCGGGTTTAACCAAGAAGCTGAAGGCTCATTGAGGTGGTCCCTTACGTACTCCTCACGCTCCGCGTGAGGACTCGCGTCACGCGGAGCGTGACGAGTACGGGTAAGAGTTCCGGGGGTAAGAGTTCCGGGGACAGCATACAGAATTATGAAAGGGCCGAACGAGTTATGTATGATGTCCCCGGAACCCGCCGCAGGCCACACTCCGTGTGCCGTCCGCTGTTTCCTCCGCTTCGGGCGAACGGAACACGGAGCGTGCCTGCTGCTTTCAAGACGGTACACGGAGTGTGCCTGCTGCCTTACAGGCCGTGAACGGTTGCGAGAAAACGAGAAATCTCTCTTGGGGGACTTGACAGGGCTGAATCGAAGGGTTAGCTTGGCGGCTATCTGATGTTTCATCTCTCCAGGGGT
>Ga0181539_1004237_pt1 | contig 12451 bp, 12 predicted proteins | sample PEATcosm2014_Bin_46_FD_119767 | JGI IMG/M metagenome (GOLD analysis project Ga0181539, IMG submission 119767) | Peatland microbial communities from MTU Mesocosm Facility, Houghton, MI, USA - PEATcosm2014_Bin23_60_metaG | ecosystem: Environmental > Terrestrial > Soil > Wetlands > Peat | place... | reverse complement strand
TTCACCGCCGCAAACAGCCCGATCATTTCGTCCCGCGGATCGCCATTCGCATCCGGATTGAGCCCGTCCACATAACTCCGCGACTGGTTCGACAGAAAATTTCCCAGCGAATAAAAAATCACCGTGTCGCGCCCGTCCTGCGTCTTGTAGGTCTCCATCGGTTCGAGCACATGAGGATGCGCGCCCACAATCACCGTCGCTCCGGCCTCCAGCATCTTGTGCGCCAGGTCCACATCCTCCGTCCGCGGCGCCGTCGCGTACTCAATGCCCCAATGCACCGAAATCACCAGCAGATCGCACTGCGCCCGCGCGGCCTTCACCGCCGCAAGCACGGTGGCCTCGTCCGCTCCCGGCGCGCCGTTCGCCTCGCCCAAATAGGGATAGAAATTTACGTGCGGCTGGTCGTCCTTATCGGGATTGCGATTGCCGTTGAGCCAGCGCGTCATTCCCAGCCAGCCCACCTTGATGCCGTTGGCCTCGGTAATCACCGGCTGCCACGCCGTCGCCACATTGTCGCTGGTCCCCGCAAACAGCAGCCCCGTTTCTTTCAAGTGCTCACGGCTCTCCGTGAACCCCGCCCACCCCTGATCCATCACGTGGTTGTTGGCAAAAGAAATAATCTTGATCCCGCTCGCCTTCAGCGCCTGCGGCAGCTCCACCGGCCCGTCGAAGAGGAAAGCTTTGGTCCCCTTCGAGTGCTCGGGCGCCACCGGCGTCTCAAGATTTACAAATCCGAAATCCGCGCCCTCAAAGACGTCGGCCACATCGGCAAACAGCGCCGCCCATCCCGGCTCGCCGTCGCCCGCCGCCTTGGCCGCCGCGCGCACCGGCTCATGCGGAATCACATCCCCCGCCACGGCAAAACTCACCTGTGCCAAATCGTGCGGATAAGGAATCGCAACCGTTGCCTGCCGCCGTCCGCCCAGTGCCGGAACCAGACCCGCCGGAATCAGCACCGCGCCCACCGCCGCCAGCACTAGAAGCCCCGCCGCCCACCGCCAGTGCCGGCGCAATCGGTGCGCACTCCCTGTCCGTGCCAAAAAGTTTCCCGCGAGTCCGCCGGCTCGTTGCATGAAAACGGCCCCCCTTGCTATGGATCGATGAGATGAGTTCAAAATCAGGGCTCTCTCCGCGCGGCCTTACTACGCAACCGGGCTTTCCCAGCCCACACCCAGAACACGCACCAGGCAGGTGTCGTCCGGCCCATGCAGAACAAGGTGGAAGAGGTCCCCGACAATCTCCCAGCCTACAAAGATTCCGCAGGGCAACTGAAGGTAGAAGGCTCCTTTGCCCATCGGCTTGCGTTCCCTTGGAAGCGGGTCCCCCTGCAGACTCTCAAGGAAGCCGCCAATCTCCCGGCGAACCTCGGCGCTGCATTCCAGAATGTCGCGCTTCACCGCGGAATCGGCGTCAATGAGGCACAGGTCGCGGGCCATGCCAGCCATCCTAGCACGGCAGAGTCTTGCCTCCATGCGGAGCCGAACAGCCCCTCAAGCTCCCGACTCTGCGGCAGCGGCAGGCATCGCGCCGCTAGCTCGAACCCGCGTGCGGCTCACCCCCGACGCTTTCCCGCGCGCCGCGCTGACTCGCGCCGGCTGGGCATTCCGCCCCTTGGACTTGGGCCTGTAGCCGATCTCTTTGAGCAGTGTCTTCAGGGGAATATCCGTTGGCTTGGGGCCGCGCCGCGCCTCGAATTTCTTCCAAAGCTCTTCGGGCAGTTCGCGCCGCGGAACACTCACCGCGGGATGCAGAATCGCATGGTCGCCCTTCACCTCCAGCAGCAGGTCGTCGCCCACGTCGAGCGACAGCAGCCCCATGCATTTCTTGGGGATGGTTACCTGGCACTTGTTCCCGATGGGCAGCTTGAATGTAGCTAGGGTCATCTGAATCCGCGGCCTCCTTTCCTCTCCGTTTTCGTAAATGAGTCTTGCTGGCTTTTTACCGCAGGGATAGTATACCGGATTGGCGGATTTTCCGCCAATCCGCCCATCCTACCCCTCCCCCAGGCAGCGGGCGGCGATCTCGACAACGAATCCCGCCGCCACCAGGAGAAGCCCTCGCACCGCCCACAGCTCGGACACCCTGGCCTGCCGCTCTTGTTCATTCACCAGGTTCAGATCCGGGAACTGCTCGCGAAAACGCGCATCCATCTCGCTTTCGTAAAAGTCTTTCAGCCGCTGAAACCCGTCACGAGCCAGGAGCAGGCCCCCGGCAAACGTCAGGCAATCCGCCAGGATGCCCGCCAGCAAACTGAGGTGACCCGCGAACCATTGCATCCCAGCATCCTAACGCCGCCGGCAGGCTTCGGGGTAGAACCTCCTCGAACGTCCAGCGCCTTCGCTTCGTCTATTTCATGAGTCAAGACTGTTACCCTTGATGAGGAACGTCTTTCGAGAGCTTTCCGGCGGCGCGTGAAGCGCGCTCCCGGCGAAAACTAGCCATGGCAGAGTTCGTAATCAAGCTGGCCGATGAGCGCGGCCGCGTACAGGAGCAGGTGCAGACCGCGGCCACGGCCGAGGAGTTGCGCGCCCGCTTCATCCACGCGGGCTACCACGTCTTTTCGGTGCGCGCCCGCGGCGTCATCGGCCGCAGCCGCCGCAAAGTCAAGCTGGAGCCCTTCCTCATCTTCAACTCGCAGTTCCTCACCCTCATCCGCGCCGGCCTGCCCATCCTCGGCTCGCTCCAGATGCTCGGCAAGATCCAGAAGAACGCCATCTTCGCCGGCCAGCTCGAAGACGTGGCCGCGCGCGTCAAAACCGGCCAGGAGCTCTCCGCCGCCTTCGAAGCGCAAAGCGGTTTCCCGCTTATGTACACCACCACGATTCTGGCCGGAGAGCGCTCCGGCAACCTGCCTGAAGTCCTCGACCGCTACGTGGGCTTCCAGAAGGTCGCGCTGGCCCTGCGCAAGAAGCTCATCGGCTCGCTCATCTATCCCACGGTGCTGCTCACGCTGGTCTGCGCCCTGCTCATCTTCATGTTCACGGTGGTGGTGCCGCAGTTCGCGCAGCTCTACGACCAGCTCGGCAACAAGCTCCCCACGCTCACTCTGGTTCTGCTCAGCTTCGGCAAGTGGATGCAGCACACCATCCTCTATCAGGTGCTCATCGCCGCCGCCGCCGGCTACACCCTCTACCGCTTCTTCCTCACTGAGCGCGGCAAAGACTTTGCCGATGGCGTGCGCGTGCGTCTTCCCATCTTCGGCAAAATCTGGCTCAAGTATCAGGTGGCCCTCTTCGCGCGCACTCTTTCCACGCTGCTCACCGGCGGTTTGCCGCTGGTGCCGTCGCTGGAAACCGCCGCGCGCTCCATCTCTTCGCGCCGCGTCTCCCGCGCCATCGTGGCTTCCATTGTCACCGTGCGCGAGGGCAAGAGTCTCGCCGATTCCCTCGCCAAAACCGGCGTCTTTCCCGGCCTGGCCACGGAGATGATCACCGTCGGCGAGCAAACCGGCGCGCTCCCGCAGATGCTCAACTCCTTGTCCGAATTCTTCGAGGAAGACGTGGCCACGGCTCTGGCCGCCGCTCTGGCCTTGATCGAGCCCGCGATCCTCATTGTCATGGGCGTCGTTGTGGTCTTTATCCTGATCTCGCTCTACCTGCCCATCTTTTCGCTCGGGCAGTCGAACGCAATGTAGGAGGTTCGCCGGATGGCCGAGACTAACGTTGTCCCCATGCCCGCGCCCGTACCCGCCGCCGGCGACGACCGCGCCCAGGCCGAGTCCCTGGCCCGCCGCTACCACGCCGAGTTCGTCGACCTCAAGAACTTCAAGATTCAGCACGAGCTGCTGCGCACCGTCCCCGTCGAGCTCATGTTTCGCTACAACTTCGTGCCCATCGAGCACACTGCCGACGCCCTGGTGATCGCCGTCAGCGACCCCTCGCGCCTGATGATCCTCGACGAAATCGCCGGCCTGCTCGGCTCGCGGATCGTCCCCCGCGTGGCCACACTGTCGCAAATTACCGACCTGCTCAAGAAAACCGAGCAGTCGCAGCGCGTGCTCGACGAGGCCAGCGAGGGCCTCACCTTCGACGTCCTCACCGGCGACGAAAACTCCGACGAAAATATCTCGATTGAAAAGTTGACCAGCGACGCCGAGGACATCAGCCCCATCATCCGCCTGGTCGACACCACCATCTTCACCGCTCTGGAGCGCCGCGCCTCCGACATTCACATCGAAAGCTACGACGACTCGGTGCACGTCAAGTACCGCATCGACGGCGTGCTTCAGGAAGCCATGGCGCCCATCGCCCGCGAGCACCACGGCACCATCCTCGGCCGCATCAAGATCATGAGCGAGCTCGACATCGCCGAGAAGCGCGTGCCCCAGGACGGCCGCTTCCGCGTGCGCTACAAGAGCCGCCTCATCGACTTCCGCGTGTCGATCATGCCGACAATTTACGGTGAAAACGCCGTGCTCCGCGTCCTCGACAAGGAGTCGATGAGCGAGAAGTTCAAAAACCTCACGCTCGACGTGGTGGGCTTTGCCGATGAAGATCTGCGCCGTTTCCGGCGCTATATCCGCGAGCCTTACGGCATGGTGCTCGTCACCGGCCCCACCGGCTCCGGCAAAACCACCACCCTCTACGCCGCGCTCAACGAGATCAAGAGCGACGAAGACAAGATCATCACCATCGAAGACCCGGTCGAGTACCAGATTCGCGGCATCACGCAGATTCCCGTCAACGAGAAAAAAGGCCTCACCTTCGCGCGCGGCCTGCGTTCCATCCTGCGCCACGACCCCGATAAAATCCTGGTCGGCGAAATCCGCGATCAGGAGACCGCGCAGATCGCCATCAACTCCGCGCTCACCGGCCATCTCGTTTTCACAACTGTCCACGCCAACAATGTGGTCGACGTCCTGGGCCGCTTCCTCAACATGGGCGTCGAGGCCTACAACTTCGTCTCCGCGCTCAACTGCATCCTGGCGCAGCGTCTGGTGCGCACCATCTGCGAGTACTGCGCCCGCCCGGTGAGCCACAGCGACGAAGAGCTGCTCACCAGCGGCATGAATCCCGCCGAGTGGCGCGGCTTCGAGTTCCGCGAAGGCCAGGGCTGCATGGAGTGCGGCGGCACCGGCTACCGCGGACGCACCGCCATCCACGAGCTGCTCGACTTGACCGACACCATTCGCGAGATCATTCTCGCCAAGAAACCCACGTCGGAGATCCGCCGCCTGGCGCAAAAAGAAGGCATGACCTTTCTGCGCGAATCGGCCCTCGATCGCGTCCGCCGCGGCCTCACCACGCTCAAAGAGATCAACAAGGTCACCTTCATCGAGGCGTCAAGATAGGACAGGGACCAAGGGAACGAGGGAACAAGGGAACAAGAAAACGAAGGATCAAGGCAGAGGGATTGAGAATCGGAGCTGGAGGAGTTGAAGATTGGCATCATGAACTTGGACTTTGCAAAGTTCAAAGGCTGTCACCCTGAGCGGAGGTCGCCGCGGCGACCGAAGTCGAAGGATCTGCGGTTGCTTTTAGGGAACTTCGATCCTGCAACAGAATTCGCGCGGCCCGCGCGCCGGAGGCGCAATGTTTGTTAGCCCCGCGCTTTAGCGTGGGGTCGCGGGATTAAAAACGTGAGCCAGTCCCGTAGGGACGACGCAATCTCGGAAATAAACGGGGCTTTAGCCCCTGAAGAATCTTGCTGTTGCCGCGCAAACTGAAAGGAACACCCGCACTTGCCATCGATCTTCCAAAAGAACGCCTTCAAAGCTGCCGGCGCGCGTCCGCCCGCCGCCGTCGAGCTCTCGCCCGAGGGCGTGCTCGCCGCCGCGCTGCCTGCCGCGCGCCGCGGCGCATCCGCCGCCCAGGTCTACGCCTTTGTCCCGCTGCCCGAAGGCGCGCTGGTCCCCTCCATCGACGCGCCCAACTTTCGCGCGCCCGAAGCCGTCTCAGCGGCCCTTCGCTCCGCGCTCTCCCAGGTCGCGCCGCGCACCCGCGCCATCACGGTGATCCTGCCCGACCCCATCGTCCGCGTCTTCGTGCTCGACTTCGACGCCTTCCCCGTCAAAGCCGCCGACGCCGTCTCCGTCGTCCGCTTCCGCCTGCGCAAAACGGTTCCCTTCGACGTGGAACCCGCCGGCGTCAGCTACCAGGTGCTCACCCAAAGCGAGTCCGAGTACAGGGTGCTCGGCGCCGTCATTCCCGGCCCCATCCTCGCCGAGTACGAAGCCGTTATCCGCGACGCCGGCTTCGAGCCCGGCGTGGTTCTCTCCTCAAGCCTCGCTGCCCTCGCGGCCGCCGGCTCCATGGAAGGCGTGCTGGCCGCCAATCTCGGCGCAAATTCCATCACCACCGCCGTCGCCAGCGGCCACGACCTGCTCCTCTACCGCACCCTCGACCTGCCTCTGGAGCCATGGTCTCGCATCGCCGAAATCGAGCGCGCCATCGCCGTCGCCGCCGCGTATTTTGAAGACAAACTCGGCGCGCCCCCGCGGCAATTGCACTACGCGGGCATGCAGAGCCCGGCGGAGTTTGCCGAAGCCGTCGGCAACCCCGGCCTCACGGTCGTCGAGTGGGCTGAGCGCCCCGGCGAAGGCGCCCTCACTTCCCTGCCACAAACCAGTTTTGCCGGCGTCCAGGGCGCGCTGGCGGGAGTGAGCTAGAAACATGCGCATCGCACTCAATCTCGCCACCCGCCCCTTCACCGATCTCGGACCGGCCATCAAGCGCCTGCGCATCGCCATCGCCGTCCTCGCCGCGCTTTCGCTGCTCTTCCTTCTCGGCCTGCATCTCTTTGACAGCCAGGCCGCCGATGCCCGCGCCCGCGAGCACTCGCTCGACGGCCAGATCGCCCGCATCCAGGCAGAGCGCCAGAACGCCCAGGCCTTCATGAAGCAGCCCGCCAACGCCCAACTCCTCAAGCAGGCCGAATTCCTCAACGACCGCTTCGACGAGAAGGCCTTCTCCTGGACCCTCGCTATGGAAGCCATGGAAACCGTCCTCCCCGCAGGCGTTCAGGTCACCGCCATCGAGCCGCAGCGCCAAAAGGACGGCCGCATCAATGTCGAGTTGCGCGTCATCGGCCCCCACGACCAATCCGTCGACCTGGTGCGCAACCTCGAGCGCTCGCGCCGCTTCCTGGAGCCGCGCATTGAGAGCGAGGCCGCCGAAAACAGCACCAACCCCAACTCGCGCCAGTTGCCCCCCGTCAGCGCCTCCAATCGCTTCGAGTTCGAGCTCTTCGCCGACTACAATCCGCCCTCGCCCGAAGAGCGCGCCGCCATCGACAGGAAATCCGGGCGGAATGCATCCGATCGGCCCCCGTCGCATGCGCCCGCTTCCGCGCCTCCGCTAGGCTACCGCGTGCATCCACTACCCGCCATGCAAGATGGCCGCCAGCCCTACACCGGCCCCGCGCCCGCGCCGTCCAAACCCAGCCCCGACGGGCCCAACCGCGCCGTGCCCAGTCCCGCCGCAAATCGAGGCCCGCAATGACCATCCTCTCTCCGCGCTGGCGCGAGCGCCTCGCCTCCCCGCTCACCTGGCACATCGCGGGCTTTGTCGTGCTCCTCGCGCTGGCCGTTATGCTCGCCATTCGTCTCGGCCTGGACTGGGCCGCCATGGACAGCCACTCCAGCGAAGTCCTCGCCAACAAGCAGATTGAGTTGAAGGCCCTCGAAATCCAGACCGCTCCGCTGCGCGGCCTCGACCAGCGCGTCGCGAAGACCCGCAAGCAAATCGAAGACTTCTACCAGAAGCGCGTCCCGCCCAATTATTCCTCCATCGATGCGCGCATCGTCGAGCTGCAGGTGGCTTCGGGCGTGCGCCTCTCGCGCGTGCAGTACACCCAGGGCGAGCCTGGCTTGAGCCTCACTGAAATCACCATGGACGCCAGCATCAGCGGCGACTATCCCGCCATCATGCGTTTCGTCAACAGCCTGGAGCGCGATCCCATGTTCTTCATCGTTCGCGCCATGGCCCTCACCGGCCAGCAGGGCGGCCTCGTCAACCTGCGTCTCCGCGTTTCCACATGGCTGCGCCCCGCCGACGCCGCGGCCAGCGGACTGCCCCCCACGCCGCCCGAAAACGCGCCGCCCGAAAAACCCTCCCCGAGTTCCGCCGCCGGCAAGGAGGGCGAATAACATGGCCCTCGCCCTCGGTCTTGAAAACAAGCGCAAAGTTGCTGCCGTGATCGTGCTCTTCGCCGTTCTCATCGGCGTGGCCGTCTACGTGTTCTTCTCCGGCCCATCGGCGCCCCCACCCGCGCCGTCCGGGCAAACTGCCCCTGCCGCTCCCGCCTCCCCTTCCGGCAATGTTCCCGCCTCAGGCGCCGACGCCGAAAGACTCTCCAACGCCGGCATCGATCCCGCCTTGCACTTCGACAAGCTCATCGCCAGCGAAGAGGTGCGCTATGAAGGCGCCGGCCGCAACATCTTCTCCGCCGATTCGGCGCCTGTCGCGATCCCCCAACCCCTCGCCTCGGGACGCCCCAGCCCCAACGGCGGCGCAGTCCCTGCCGCACAGAACCTCCCGCCTCCGCCGCCCAAGCCGCCGGCCATCGACCTCAAGTACTTCGGCTACGAGCAGGAGAAGGACAAATCCTACCGCGCCTTCTTCGTCCACAACGACGACATCTTCATCGCCCGCAGCGGAGAGATCGTCGACCATCGCTACAAGGTCGGCGCCATCCATCCCCTCAACGTCGAAATCACCGATCTCTCCTACAACAACACCCAGACGCTCCCGCTAGCCACCAACTGAGCCGCATGACGATTCTTTCCCCAACCCGCCCCGTGCCCCATCCTTTCCACGGCTTCGCGCAGCGGAGACACGGAAAGGTTGGGATCGCACAGATCTTTCCGTGCCCCATCCTTTCCGCGACTTCGCACAGCGAAGACGAGGAAAGGGTGGGAAACCACAATCGTCTCGGCCCCAAAGACGCCGTCCGTCCCTCCGAACAAGGCTACGTGATTCTCTTCGCCATCTTTCTTCTGGCCCTCCTCGTCATCGCGCTGGCCATCGCCGCGCCCCAGGTCGCCAAATCCATCCAGCGCGACAAGGATCTCGAAACCTACAATCGCGGCCTGCAATACCGCCGCGCCATCAAGCTTTACTACAAGAAATTCAACGCCTATCCGCCCAGCGTCGACGCCCTCGTCCAGACCAACAACATTCGCTTCCTGCGCAAGAAGTACATCGATCCCATCACCGGCAAGGACGATTGGAAGCCGATCCTCTTCGGCCAGAACAAAGTCCCCACCGCGCTGGGATTCTTCGGCCAGCCACTCGCGGGCGGAGCCACCACCGTCGCAGGCATCGGCCCCGGCGGCGGCAATGGCGGCGGCAGCGGCGGGGGCATACTGCCAGGCGGAATCAGCGACATCCTCGGCGGCGGCCCCTCGAGCAGCCCATCGAGCTCCAACCCCACTAGCGGCCCAACCGACAACTTCGGCACCCCCATTGGCAACACAAGCTCGCCGGGAACCAACACCCCGGGAGGCCCGTCCACCGGAGACACAGGCTCCACGCCGGGTTCGTCGAGCGGCTCCGATCAATCCGGGCAAAGCGGCCAGACCGGGCAAAATGGCCAGACCTTCGGCGGCGCAGGCATCATCGGCTTCAAGCCCGCCAGCGACAAAAAGTCCATCCTCATCTATAAGAAAAAAGACCACTACAACGAGTGGGAGTTCACCTACGACCCCATCTCCGAGATGAAAACCATCGGCGGCGGCAGTGCCGGAACCATCGGCCAACCCGCCAGCAGCACCTCCACGCAGGTCGGTACTCCCACTTTCGGCACCGGCACGTCAACCACCACCTCGTCGACTACAACCACGCAGTAGTAGCCTCGCCCGTGGGCCGCACCCGGGAATCGGTTAGCATTTCAGTATGCCCATCCCCGAACGGCTCAAGCCCGCCTTTGCTCCCGCTCGCCCCACAGAGCCAGACCGAATGCCGGAGGCGCGCAAGCGGTTGATTGTCGCGCTCGATGTTCCCAGCGCCGCCGCTGCCGAAGACCTCGTAGCCCGCCTCGAAGGCACGTGCCAGTGGTTCAAGGTGGGTTTGGAGCTCTTTGCCGCCGCCGGCCCCGCCGTCGTGGAGACGCTCGCGGCCCGCGGTCACTCGGTCTTTCTCGATCTCAAATTCCACGACATTCCCAACACCGTGGCCGGCGCCGTGCGCTCGGCGTCCGCGCTCGGCGTGCGCATGATGACGGTTCATGCCGCGGGAGGTCCTGCCATGCTCGCCGCGGCCCGCGACGCCCTCGACGGCCTGGCCGATCCGCCCCAGTTGCTGGCCGTCACCGTGCTCACCAGCATGGACGCGGCCGAGTTGCAATCCGCCGGAGTGGACCGCGCCCCCGCCGATCAGGTCGCCCTGCTCGCCACGATGGGCCTCGAAGCAGGCATCCACGGCTTCGTCTGCTCGCCCCATGAGGTCGCGGCCCTGCGCGCGCTCACCGGCCCCGCGGGGGTTCTCGTGGTTCCGGGAATTCGACCCGAGGGCGCGGATGCCGGAGATCAGAAGCGCCTGGCCACCCCCGCCGCCGCCCTCCAGGCAGGCGCAAGTTTCCTGGTCGTAGGCCGCCCCATCACCCAGGCGTCAGACCCAGCCAGCGCCGCCGAGGCCATTCTGAAAGAAATGGCCGCCGCCATCGCTTCTTAAGAACTTACGCGAAAATCCTGCTGGCGGCCATAAAATCCTCTCAGTGACCAACCACGCGAGTTCTCCGTTCACTCTTCGCCAGCGCCTCGTCCTGGCCGTCGTTCCCCGCCTCGTCTGGGCGCTGCTCTCCGTCGTCGCCCGCACCTGGCGCTTTGAAATCGTTGTCGAGGAAGGCGCCACGCCGCTCCCATACGGCGAAGGCGTCGGCGCGGAGATCTACTGTTTCTGGCACCAGTGCGTGCTTCCCTGCACCTTCTACTACCGCCGCACCCACGCCACCATCATCGTCAGCCAGAGCTTCGACGGCGAGCTCATCACCCGCACCCTCGAGCTCTTCGGCTTCCACACCACGCGCGGCTCCAGCTCCGCCGGCGGGCGCGAAGGCCTCCTCGGCCTCAAGCAGGTCATTGAGAGCGGCGGTCCCGCCATCTTCACCGCCGACGGCCCCCGCGGTCCCATCTATCGCACCAAGATGGGCCCCATCAAGCTCGCCCACCTCACCGGCGCGCCGATCGGCGCCTTCCATCTTGAACCCGAGCGCGCCTGGACCATGCGCTCCTGGGATCGCTTCCTCGTGCCCAAGCCCTTTACGCGCATCGCCGTCAGTTGGGCCCGCTGGACCCACGTCCCTGCCGATCTCGACCTCCCAGAGAGCCAGTTCGAGCAGAAACGCGAAGAGCTAAACGCCGCCATCGAACGTGCCCGCCTGCAAGCCCTCGCGCACTTCGGGAAGGCCGCCGAATGAACGCACAACCGGCAAAGCTCAACTTGAGTGATGAAATGCGAATTTGCCAACTCGCGCACGTGCGCGCCAGCGCACGCGAACTTGCCAAAATGACAACCCCAACCAGCACATGGCCGGTCTCTTAATGATGACGGCTCCCCATAAACTAAGAATGCCCGCTTGGAACCCGGGAAGGTCAGGTGCCTCCTACGAACTCATTCGATAAGAATTCTGGCTTGCGCGTGTCCGACTTCGACTACGAACTCCCCGAAGAGCTCATCGCGCAACAACCTCCCGCCGAGCGCGGCGCCAGCCGCATGATGGTCGTGGACCGCGCGACCGGCGCATTTCATGACGATTTTTTCTCTGGTCTTGGACGACACTTGCGGAAAGGCGATCTCCTCGTCCTCAACGACAGCCGCGTAATCCCCGCGCGCCTTTACGCGCGCCGCACCCTCCGCCGCGAGCGCGAAAAGCCCACTGGCCGCATCGAAGTCATGCTCACCGAGCCGGTATCACCACAGCAGCTCCGTGCCCCATCCTTTTCCGCGGCTGTGCGAAGCGAAGACGCGGAAAGGGTGGGATCGCACGAACCTCAATCCGCAGCAACGAACCAATGGCGCGCCCTCGTCCGTCCCGGCCGCAAAGTCGCCATCGGCGAGCGCCTCGTCTTTCCCGCTCCCGATGGCGAAATCCTTCTCGAAGCCGAAGTCCTCGAGCGCGGCCCCTTCGGCGAGCGCCTGCTCGATTTCGCCCCCGTCCCCCATTCCTCGGGCATCGACTTCTTCTCCGTTCTCGACCGCATCGGCCACGTGCCGCTGCCGCCCTACATTCATCGCGACGACGCAACCGCCGACCGCGATCGCTACCAGACAGTCTTCGCCGAGGAGCGCGGCTCGGTAGCCGCGCCCACCGCAGGCCTCCACTTCACGCCACAGATGCTTGCCGCGCTCGAAGCCGGCGGCGTCGAGATCGCGCGCATCACCCTCCACGTCGGGCTCGGCACCTTCGCCCCCTTGCGTGTCGAGCGCGTCGACGAGGTGCGCCTCCACCGCGAGCGCTACACGATCTCTCCCCAGTCCGCTGCTCTCATCCAAAGGGCTGCCGCACGCAGTGC
>Ga0181539_1004236_pt1 | contig 12452 bp, 8 predicted proteins | sample PEATcosm2014_Bin_46_FD_119767 | JGI IMG/M metagenome (GOLD analysis project Ga0181539, IMG submission 119767) | Peatland microbial communities from MTU Mesocosm Facility, Houghton, MI, USA - PEATcosm2014_Bin23_60_metaG | ecosystem: Environmental > Terrestrial > Soil > Wetlands > Peat | place... | reverse complement strand
CTGATGCCCGAGCTGCAAGGGCGGTTCCCCATCCGCGTGGAACTGTCGGACCTGACGAAGGACGATTTCGTCCGCATTCTCCGCGAGCCGAAGGGCGCCTTGACCAAGCAGTACCAGGCGCTGTTGGCCACCGAACAGGTGGAGGTCGTCTTCGAGGACGACGCGATCGACTCCCTCGCCACCTACGCCTGCCAGGTGAACCAGACGTCGCAGAACATCGGCGCCCGGCGGCTGTACACCATCATGGAGCGGCTGTTGGAGGACTTGAGCTTCGAGGCCTCCGAGATGGGCGCTTCGCGGGTGGTGATCAACGCGGCCTACGTCCGCCAGCGGCTGGAGAAGGTCTCCCACGACGAAGACCTCAGCCGGTTCATCCTTTGAAGCTCGAGACAGAAACGCCCGGAGTTGAGCCGGGCGTCCCTTTCTCGTCGTTGCAGGGCGAATCTCCGCGGTCGTCAGCCTTCTCGGCAGGCGGCCCTTGCGACCGCCTGCCGGACGACCTGCTTCGCCTAAGCGACCAGAGCCTTGCGTGCGCTCTTCTTGCGACGGGCGCCCTTCTTCTTGGCCACTTTCTTCGCTGCCTTCTTGGCGCCCTTCTTCCGCGGCGCCCTCTTGGCAACCTTGGTCGCCTTCCTCGCTGCCTTCTTCTTGGCCACCTTGCATCCTCCTTACGAGATCCTTGGCGGCGATCGACCACCGGCTTCAGGCTGGGGCCGCGGCACGGCCGGTCGAGCGCCTCGAAACAGAAAACAGACGTCCATCCGCATCCTGCCGCCGCCGACGCCACAAGACGCCGACACGCGGCAGGCATCGCATCGTGCGCGGCTGCTTCCTTCGCAAGCAACCGCCGGAGCACTGAGATCTCGCGCTCTCAATGGCTCCATGTTGAATTATGGTAGCGTCTTCTGAGAATCTTGCAAGTACAAATCGTGCCATGCGCTTCATGGATCACTCTGCATCGCGCATCACCGACCGTCGCTGCGCACGCCTCAACGCGCCCTGCGCAACGCTGCGCAGCGCGCAAAAACAACGCGGCTCAACGCGCGTCATGGCGCGCATCATCGACACCCGATCGATGCACCAGAATCGCGCGCTCGATCGTCGGCGCGTTGAAGATCGCCATGCGCGCGGCGGCGACTCGTGTCGCGCCGGTTGAGGTTGTTCAAGGCGCGCCGCACGGCCTCTGGCGGTTGTATCGAAACGGTGAGCCGGTGCGTCGCCCGCGACCTCCTCCAAGGGCCGCGACCGAGGGCTTGGCGCCGCCAGCGGCAGAGATGATAACATCAGACCGTGCAAGCACTTGCGCCAACGCCAAAGAGGAAGCCGCAACGACTTCGTTGGCGGTCCGCCGGCGGCTCCAGCGTTGCCATGCGCGGCCGTTCGAGACACAAGCAGCACGATCATCCAAGTCGGCCAACGTCGATGCGGTTCACTGCACCAGATGCTTCCCACGAGGACCGCCGACGGCCGCTCCAAGCGCGCCGTGGTTAGTGGCACATTCGTGGCCTTTCAGCGAGCGATCTTGATCGCGGGCGACGAGGGAGAAATCACAGCAAACGAGCGATCGTCTTGCCGGTGCGCGTTGCCGCGCCGCGATAGCCCAGCGCCCCGGATCGCGAGCCCTGAGAGTCGAAAAAAAATTTTCGCAAGCCGGCCAGTAGACACGCCGCTTAGCGGTCTCGACCAAAGTAGCAGGCACACGCCGTGTGCCGTCCGCCAAGGAGCGAAGGCAGCGGACGGCACACGGAGTGTGCCTGCTGCACGGCGGACGGCACTCGGAGTGTGCCTGCTACATTACGGGCACCTTACGCTTACCGATCAGCGGTTATGTCGCCAGCACGCCGCGCAGAAACTCGACGCTCTTGCGGATGTTCTCGTCGGAACCGTAGCACTCGATGGAGACCACGCCGTCCCAGCCGCTCTGCTGGAGGCAGCCGAGGCACTTCTGGATGTTGCCGGCGTTGACCCCGCCGCCGATGGGCACTTCGCTGCAGGCGATGCCCGTCTCCTCGCCCCGCACGGCCGCCGCCAGGCCGGCGCTGACGTCCTTGATGTGCGCGTGGGAGACGTACTTGCGGAAGCGCTGCAGGTAATCCAGGGGATCCAGGCCGGAGATGAACGTGTTGCCGGTGTCGAAGTTCATCCGCAGGTGCTCGGACTCGAAATGGTGGAAGAGCCGCTCCATGAACTCGCCGTCGGTCGTGTAGGGGCCGTGCGGCTCGACGTTGATGATCACGCCGTAGTCTTCCGCCCAGGAGAGGCATTGGCGGTAATTGTCGCAGGTGATGCGGAAGACTTCCTCCTTATTGAGCCCCTCGATGGGCGCCGCGCCATCGACCGTGTCGACCATCGGACAGCCCAACTCGGCGGCGAATCGGATCGACTGCTGCACGTACTGCACGCCGAAAGCCGAGCCGTCGGGTCCCATCAGCGGGTAGGAGCCGTCGATCTGCGAGACCACCAGGCCCATCCGCTCGCAGTAGCGGCGCAGGGCCCGGGGATTGGATTGCAGCGAGATCCCCGGCTCGTAGCCCATCGCCTGGAGAAAATACTGCCCGTGAATGGCGGCGAACTCGATGTGCCGCAATCCGTACTTCACGGCCGTCTGGCAGGCCGTCTGGAAGCTGCCGCTCAAGGGACGCCAGTTGTCGGTGTGGATACCCAGTTCGATCATCGTCTTCCTTTCGTTGACCAGAGTAGGTTGGGGCAAACTTGCAGCCGAGCGCCGGCCCAACCATTCTACTCTCGTCGCCCCGGCGGCCGCCACGGCGGCCTTGTCCGACCTTACGATTTCGGCCACATTTCGCCCGCTCTGTAGGGAACGCCCTCCGTGGCGTTCCGTTGACGCCCCGGTAATCTCTCCCGCCGCACGGAACGCCACGGAGGGCGTTCCCTAATGAGTCTTGACGATCAAGTCCGGCAATTGCGAGGCACCGAATTGTTCATTGCGGAACACTAGCCCGAAGCGCAAGCGAGGGAGACACAACGTTTTTCCGTTCCTCCCTCGCTTGCGCTTCGGGCTAGTGTTCCCAACGTATACCGGTTTTGTTTGTCAAGACCCGTCAGGTGAAAGTTGTTCTTGGGCCAAGACTCATTCCTTGCCCGACGCTCTGCCCGCGGCACGGCTGAGGCGGTCGGCCCAGTAGAGAGGCTCGGGAAGGCGCCGGCCCAGCAGCAGTCGGGCGACCACGTTGCGGGCGTACGTCACGCTCACCCGATGGCCCGGCGAGACGAAGATCGCTCGCCGGCTGCCGTCCGTGGGCCGGATCGCCGCGCCGATCAGACGCTTGCCGTCCAGTACCGGCCGCGACTGGCGGGGCTCCAAGCCGGCAAGTTCCACCTGGCCCCAGAGCAGCTTCTTCGTCACGCCGATCGTCGGCGCGTCGGCCACCACGCCGAAATGGCTGGCAAGGCCAGCATGGCGCGGGTGCAGGATGCCGCTGCCGTCCACCAGCAGCACGTCGGGCAGCTTGCCCTCCGCCCGCGCCTTGTCCCACACGGCCAACAGGATCGGCATCTCGCGGAAGGTCAAGTAACTGGTAACGTAGGGAAATCGCACCGGCTGGCCGACGGTGGTCGACCAGACCAGTCGGCCGCCGGGCATCTCGACCAGCACGTACGCGGCCACGGCGGTGCGGCGGTCGGGGTACGAGACGTCGACGCCGCCGACCAGTCGGGGCAACCGTCGCGGACCCTGGAGCGACACCTTGCCCGCCAATTCCTCTTGGACGTGGCGCAGCCGCTCCAAGGGACGGCCGCCGACAAAGGTGTCGAAGGCGAAACGGGCCGCATCGATCCCGTGCTGATCGATCTCGATCCCTTCCGCGCGCAGCCGCCAGGCCTTTTCCTGGAAGTCATCCCTCGAACCGCCGCACGCAGGCAGGCGGCCAGGGTGCTGCGGCCCGCCGGCGCGAAGCACGCGGTGCCAGGGAATGCCGGGGTCGCTGCGGTGCTCCTGAAGGAACATGGCGACCCAGCGGGCGGCGATGCGATTGCCCAAGGCTTCCGCCAGCTTGCCATAGGTCGTCACACGGCCCCGGGGGATCTGCGACAACAACGCCCGCAGATCGCCCGCCAGATCGGGGATCTCCAAGTCCAACAGCGGTTGCTCGCCGGGGGATGGCATGGCGTTGCCTGGGCATTTCGTTATGCTAGTGTAGTGTGTCAGGAATGACGGCGTGTATCTTACATAGTTCAGGGAGAATGGGTGCCATGCCCACGCTTGTCGTGGGCATGACAGGGCGGCGAACATGCTTGCTGTCTCGCTGCACTCGCTTAGCAAGCATGGCACCCATAAGTCACCATCAGGCTGACGCATTACGTTCGAGCGCAAGCTACGATTGGTCTTGGGATTTCGTTATGCTAAAGCATAACCTACGTCGGCTACGTCGGCACCTTTGGCTTCGGCGGATCGACTCATGGCGCATGCTCTGATCACCGGTGCCGCCGGTTTCATCGGCTCGTCGCTGGCGCGGGAACTTGTGTCGCGGGGGACCGAGGTCACCTGCCTGGTGCGGAGAAGCTCGCGGCTGGAGCGGCTGGCGGACGTCAAGGCGCCGTTGGCCTACGGCGACGTGACCGACCGGGAGAGTCTGCGCGAGCCGATGGCCGGAGCCTCCGTGGTTTACCACTTGGCCGGGTCGTCCAGTTCATTGCGGGCGGCGGGATTCTACCGCGTCAACGAGCAAGGGGTCCGCAACGTCTTGGAACTGGCTGCGGCCCAGCCCCAGCCGCCGGTCGTGGTCCAGGTCTCTTCGCTGGCGGCCGCCGGGCCCGCCCCATGGGGCCGCCCGCGGACCGACGACGACCCAATCTGCCCCGTGTCACACTACGGCCGCAGCAAGCGCGCCGGCGAGCTGGTGGCGGAGGAGTTTGCCGACCGGCTGCCGATCACCATCATCCGCCCGGGGATCGTTTTCGGGGAAGGCGACATGCTGAGCTTTCCCATCTTCCTCTCCATCGCCTGCACGCGGATCCACTTTGTTCCCGGTTACTTGCCCAACCGCTTCTCGATGCTGCACGTCGCCGACCTGGTCGAGGTGTTGATCCGTGCGGCCCAGCGAGGCAAGCGGCTCGCGGCCGAGGGGTGTGCGGGCGGTTCGCCGGCGAAGCCCGGCTATTACTTTGCCGGCTGCGGCGAAGATCCGACCTACTTCGAGTTCGGCCGGCAGATTGCCCGGGCGCTGGGCATCAGGGCGCTGGCCATGCCTTGGTCCACGGCCATGACCTGGGCGATCGCGGCCGTGTATGAGCTTCGCGGCCAGATCCGCCGGCGGCCGGCGAAGCTGGGGCTGGACAAGGCCCGCGAAGCCGTCTCCGGCTCTTGGGCCTGCTCTTGCCAAAGGATGATCGACGATCTGGAGTTCCGCTCCCCGCTGCCGTTGCAGGAACGATTGCGTCAGACCGTCGCCTGGTACCGCCAGCAGGGCTTGCTGTGACGGGTCGCAGCCGCCAAGCGGTGCAAGCCAATAGGGCCTTTCGTGATTCCAGGAGAGGAGCGATCGTTACTGTAGGGAACGCCCTCCGTGGCGTTCCGCTGCCCGCGGAGTAGCGTTATCTTGCCGCCCGGAACGCCACGGAGGGCGTTTCCTACAGAGGAATCTCCTCGAATCCCGAAACGTTACTTGGCCCGTATTATTCACGGCCCGTGTGCTTCGGCGCAGAGTGCATAACACTAGCCCGAAGCGCAAGCGAGGGTAAGTTGTTGTGCTTCCCTCGCTTGCGCTTCGGGCTAGCGTGGGACCGTGAATAATTCCGGCTAGCAGCCTACGCGCGCAAAAAAGGACCAGTCCGCGACTGGTCCTTGAACGTTCACCGGGCGACTTGCGCCGTGGGCGGACTAGAACCGCACTTCGGCGTGGCCGACGAAGCCGTCGAAGGAGAGCGATTTGTCCAGGGCGGTGAAGTTGTCGTTCTGCACGGCGTCGATGAACTGGTTGGCCCTCACCACGTTGAACCAGCCATTGAACATGTAGCCGATGCTGACGCGGACCGTATCGTTGCAGTTGGCCCAGCCGATGCCCGTCTCCAGGTCGAGGATCGTCACCACGCGTCCGGACTTCCAAGAGGTGTTCACTTCCGGGCCGAACACGCCCCTCTGGACGTAGGTCTCCTCGAACTCACCGCCGAGCAGGGTGGCCATGCCACGGCCGTAAGCCAACAGGCCCGAATTGAAGGCGTGCTTCTCCAAGTTCAGGCCGACGTGGATGCCGCCGCCGTCGAAGGTGCTGTTGGCATCCACGGCCGTCGCGCCGACGCCGATGGCGGTGAAGGTGGAGAGGAAGTTCTGGCCCAAGTGGGCGTAGCTGACACCGTCGACCAGCGTGATCGCGTAGGTCGGACCACAGCAGAGCACCGAGCAGTAGTCGAGGTTCACCCGTTGGAAGTTGATGTCCAGCGAAGCCGTGGCCGTGTCGAACAAGACGCCCGAGGAAGCCGTGCCGGGCTGGACCACCAGCGAGGTCAACCCGGTCCCGTCGGGCGCGGTCACGGTATTGCTCTGGCGGCTATCGAAGTAAGTGTAGTTGACCCCGATGCTGGTCGTCTCGTTCAGGTTCCGCTCCACGCCCAGGCGGAAGCCCGGACTCCAGTCCGGATCGACCAGCGCGACCGGGCCCAGCTCCGGTTGCAGCGGAGGAGGCACGGTGGTCGGCACGGCGAAAGCCACTTCCGAATCGCGAGGGTGGAGATAGAGGAACTCGCCGTAAACGGCCCACTTGGAATTGCGGCCCGGCGGACAACAGGGGTCCAACTCCTGGCAGGCCTGGCCGGCCATGGCCTGATCGGCCATGCCCGGTGCAGCCGGCTGTGGGCCGGGGCCCGCCGGTTGTGCGTAGGCCGCCTGTTGACCGTAGCCCATTTGCGGTGCGCATCCCATCTGCTGGGCGTAGGCCATTTGCTGGGCATAGGCCATCTGCTGCGCGTACGCCATCTGCTGCGCGTAAGCCATCTGTTGAGCACTGGCCCCACTCGTATCCTGCGCCAGGCCCTGTTGAGCGAGGGCCAGGAGCATCGTCACCAACGAACCGAGGAAGTATTTTCTCATGGTCCCCCCCAAGGAAAGAAAACTAGGCCCGACAGGCATTTCCTAGTTACAGCTCTATCCGTTTATTCCAAAGGTATCGATGGTATCGCCCAGCCTAGCCGGAAAGATCATAAGAACCCGGTCGCTCGGAATTTGTTTCCCAGACTGCGCACGTTGTCTATCCTTCGCTGGTTTGCAGCGATGTGCCGTCTCTGGCCCTGCCGCGCCCGAGAGACACGCCGCGAGGTGGCGATGACTGGGTGCTTGCCGGGTGCCATGCTTGCTAAGCGAGCGCAGCGAGACAGCAAGCATGTTCGCCGCCAATTCATGCCCACGACAAGCGTGGGCATGGCACCTGGCAAGCATGTTCGCCGCCAAGTCATGCCCACGACAAGCGTGGGCATGGCACCCATTCTTCCAGACTGGCCCAAGATACACGAGGAACAGTCAGCAGCGGTGCCTCGCGCGCTGTAGACAGCGCCCTCGGTGGCGTTCCCAGAATTGCCAGCCACCGCCTTGGCATGGGCACTACTTTTTCTTGACGACGTCGATTTCGATCGGGCTTGCGCGGGCCGTCCCTTCCCATTCCAAGGGATCGTGCGGGTAGCCTTCCGACGCCTCTGCCTCGACTTTGAAGAGGAGGGAGACGCGGATGCGTTGATCGTAATATCGCCAACATCCGGTGGGTTGGAACGCCGAAACCGTACTGAAGTAAGGAAATCGGGCTTGGATACAGGCAACGGTCGCGAAAGGCCGACCCCTTTGGAGTGCGGCGACTTGTCGCCGCTTTTCAGGCGGCCCGCAGCGCCCGTGCGAACGGAAAGCGGCGACAAGTCGCCGCACTCCAAATGCCTCGCCTGCCATCTTCAGCCTGAAAACCCAATTTGCTTGCTAAAGTGTCGGCAAAACGGTCATTTCCCCAGCTCTTCCACCCGGGCCTTGGCCGGCGCGACCTTGTCGCTCTGGGGATAATCGCGGATCAGGTCCTGGTAGGCCCTGAGGGCCTCTTGCTTCTTGCCTTGGGCCTCGTAGACGCCGGCGGAGGCGAAGGCCGCTTCAGCCTGCCAACGGGGAAAACTATAGCCGTAGACCACCTTGACGAAACTCTGCGAGGCCTCGCCGTACTGCTTCTGGTCGAACTGCAGCTTGCCGATCTGGAACTGCGCCCGGGCGGCCGACTCCTCGTTCGGCGAGCGGTCGATGACTTGCCGGTAAAGGGCCAAAGCCTCGGCGGTCTTGCCCAAGTTCTGCTGGGCCCAAGCTTGCTGGCAAAGGGCCTCCGACGCGGCGGGCAAGGCGGGGAACTGCCGCACACACTGGCCGGCCCAGTCCAGCGACTTTTCCCATTGCTTGAGCCGGCCGGCCGCCTCGGCGGCGTGGAGCAGGGCCTGCGATTGCTCCGCGGTCGAGGAGAAGGTCTGCCAACGCCCATAGGCCGCCAGGGCCTCCGCATACTGCTGACCGCGGAAGAGGCTCTCGGCCTCCAGATAGGCGGCCTCGCCGGCCAGCGGGCCTTGTGGAAAAACATAACGCTGGTACTGGAAGCTCTCCACGGCGTGGCGGAAGTCGCCTTGCTGGTAGTAGCAGCAGCCGAGTTTGAACAGCGCCTTTTCCGCCGGCTCCGCGCGGCCCGCCTTCTCCTGGGCGGCGAAGTAGTGGCCCTGGGCCTTGGCGTAGTCTTTCGCCTTCTCGGCCAGCTCGCCCGCATGGTACTCGGCCTCAGCCACGCGAGGACTCTGCGGGTATCTCTTCAATATCTCGGCAAAGGCCTCGGCGGCCTTGGCCTCGTCGCCGCCGAGGGAAAGGGCCCACGCCAACTGGTACTGGGCCGTATCCGCCCGGGCGTATTGCGGGTCCTGCCGGAGAAGCTCGCCCAACGCGGCGGCAGCGGCCGGATACTGCTTCAGCCCCATCCGGCAAAGGCCCAGCAAGTAGCGGGCGTCGGACTTCTCCTTAGCCGACAGGTCGGCGGCCAGGGCCGATTGCAAGTCGTCGGCGGCCTCGGCGTAATTGCGGGCCTCGTACCGCACCTGGCCCCGCAGAAAACGTCCCCGGGCGGCCAGTTTCGCCTCGGGCGACTTTCCCAGCAGCACGTCGAGCGATCGCTCGGCCGCCGCCGGATTTTTCTGATCCAACTGCGCCGCGGCCAGCCCATACAGCGCCTGCGGCGCCCGGGGGCTCTGCGGCCAACGATCGACCAGGGCCTGGTACGCCTCCGCCGCGCTGCGATAGTCGCCCGCCAGGTAGCACGCTTCGCCCAGGCGGTCGTAGGCCTGGGCCAGGAGCGGACTGGCGGGAAAATCGGCGATCAGCCGGCGGAGGTTGGCCTGGGCCTGGTCGAGGTGGCCGGCTTGATGATCGGCGGCGGCCAGCGTCAGCCGGGCCTCGTCCGCCCGCGGCCACTTGGGATCGGCGGCCAGCGCGGCCTCCAGGGCCTTGGCCGCTTCTTCGGCCTGCCCCAGCTCGAGCTTGCTGCTGCCCAGGAGGAACTGGGCGTCGCAGACCCATTGCGGGGCGCGGATCGAGGCCATGGCCGGCTCCAGCGCGTCGATCGTTTCGCGGTACTTTTTCTGGAGATAGAAGCCCATCGCGTGGCGGACCCGCCAAAGCGGGACGTCGATGTGGTTGGGGTACTTTTCCAGCAGCTTCCCGTAGCTCTGCTCCGATTCGGCGAAGCGGCCCAGCAACAACTGGCTTTCGGCGGCCACGTGCAACGCGTCGGCCGCGAGGTTGTCGTTCGGGTGTGCCGCGAGGAAGGTCTGGGCGTGCTGGAGGGCGGCGGCGTACTGGCCCGTTTCCAGGGCGGCGAAACCGGCCATGTACAGGGCCTGGGGGGCCAAGGCGTGGGAAGCGTACTTGGCGGCCATAGCGGCGTAAGACTCCGCCGCTTCGGACTTCTTCCCCCGCAAATAGAGACACTCGGCGCGGAAGAAGAGGCCGTCGGGCAGCAGCTTGCTCTGTGGGAACTTTTGGGCCAGGGCGTCGAACCATTGCACGGCCGTGTCGCAAATCGCCGACTTCGCCGGCTGTCCGAGGTTATACTGGGCCATGCCGAGGTAGAAGTAAGCGGCGTCGAGCTGCTCCCACTGCGGATAGGTCGCGATCAACTTCGCCAGGGCCTCCTGGGCCTTGTCGAACTGCTTGGTCTGGAAGAGGCAGAAGCCGCGGCTATAGATGGCCTTGGCTGCTCGGCCGTCGTTGGGGAAGTCGTGCAGGAATTTGTCCCAGGCCGCGATGGCGGGGATGTACAATTCCTCCGACTGAAAACGCATCGCCCGGTTGAGCTGCTGCGTTGCCGGATCGGCCACGGTCTGTCCGCGGGCGGCAAGCGGCAGCAGTGTAATGCCTGCCAGCAAGGCCGCCGCCATCACCGTCAATCTCATAGTGCATCCCTATCCCTGAGCAACTCCGTCGTGGCTACGATAGCGGTTCTCGTCCCCGGGACGATCCTTCCCAAGGCCGGCGCTGAAGTAGGCTGCCTTTCAACAAGCCTTCGCACGCCGACGCAGAGCCCGCCGACCAAGAGGCCCGATACCCAGAAGGCAAACACGGTCATGCGAAACGAGAAGTCCTCGAATCCATTCAAGTTCCAGTGGTACGGGGTCACATTCATACCGCCAAAGACGATGATTAGTGGGAGAGAAACCGAAGGAAACATGGCCCCGACACAGAAGGTCCGCTGGTAGCTGCGTCCGTAAATGATTACGGTTGTCAGCACGGCTGGCAACGCCACGCTAATGAACAAAATTAGCGGGATGGCGAATTCGACGGGAACGCGAAACACCACCGCGCAGACGACGGCCGTTGCGGTCGTGATCCATAACACGGTGCCCATGCCGAATTGCAGGAAAGGACGCGGAGCCTTGGGCGGAATGCGCGTAGGCAACACATCGGCCATAGGGTCCTCGTGACTCGTTGACATGGCGCTTGCGGACTCCTCTCAGAGGCTAACCTTCTTGATTATCCCCGAGCGGGCGTCCGAAGTCTATGCACAGCCGGGTTCTCCGGAAGGTCGCGGACGGCGTTCCCTACAGCAAGCAAGCGGGTTATGCTTCAGCGTAACACTTCCCGGCTGTTACGCTAAGCTATTTTGCACGATCCCTTGACCGAACACCTGTTGAACGCGGAACTCTGGCACTGGCTGGCATTCGGCGGACTGGTGGCCGCGCTGCTGTTGCTGGACATGCTCTGCTTCCATCGCCGGGCTCACGCTCCGTCGGTCTGGGAATCGGCCGGCTGGAGCGCCTTTTGGGTCGGACTGGGCCTGCTGTTCGGCGGCGTGGTCTGGTGGTGGGGGTACGCCACCCGGGGCAGCTCCCAAGCGGGAATGACCTACTTCACTGGGTTCATCGTTGAGAAGTCGTTGTCGCTGGACAACCTGCTGGTTTTTGCGATGGTCTTCTCGACCTTCCGCACCCACCGGAAGTACCAATACACGGTCCTCTTCTGGGGCGTGCTGGGGGCCATATTCCTCCGCCTGGCGATGATCCTCGCCGGGGTGGCGATGGTTCGGCGGTTCGAGGTCTTGCTGATGGTCTTGGGGGGCTTCTTGATCTATAGTGGGTTCAGGCTGTGGATCGTGCCGCCGGCGGGGATCGACCCGGAGCGGAGTCTGCTCGTGCGGCTGGCCCGGCGGCTGCTGCCGGTGACGCGCCAGGAGCACGGCCGGCGTTTCTTCGCCCGCGAAGACGGCTGCTGGTCGGTCACGCCCTTGTTCCTGGTGTTGCTGGTGGTGGAGAGCATGGACGTGCTGTTCGCCGTGGACAGCGTACCGGCGATCCTCGGCATTACCCAGGACGCGTTCATCGTCTTCACCTCGAACGTTTTCGCGATCCTGGGCTTGCGGGCGTTGTACTTCATGTTGGTGGGGGTCATGGATCGCTTCTCGCGGCTGCGTTATGGGCTCAGCGCCGTGCTGATTTTCATCGGAGGCAAGATGATCGCCGAGTTCTGGCTGGCCCGGCGGCCGCACCCGCTGCGGTTGCCCGACGGGGTCTCGCTGGCCGTGATCTGCGGCCTGTTGGCGATCTCCATGGCGGCCTCGCTGCGGACCGCGCACCGCGGGGAGGAGGGCGGACGATGAAACTCTGTCTTGTGACCGGCGGCGCGGGGTTCATCGGCAGCCATCTGACCGAGACGCTCTTGTCGCGGGGCGACCGCGTGCGGGTGATCGACGACGAATCGACCGGCTCGATCGAGAACCTGGCCGCAGTGCTGGGCGATCCGCGGCTGGAGTACGTCAAGGGGAGCGTGGGCGACCGCGAGCTGGTCCGCCGCACGGTCGAGGGCGTCGACGAGGTTTACCACCTGGCCGCCGCCGTCGGCGTAGCGCTGATCGCCCGGCGGCCGATCCACACCATCGAGGCGAACATCTATCCCACGGAGATCCTCCTCGACGAGCTGCAGCGGCGGCAGGAGCAAGGCCGGG
>Ga0181539_1004235_pt1 | contig 12453 bp, 10 predicted proteins | sample PEATcosm2014_Bin_46_FD_119767 | JGI IMG/M metagenome (GOLD analysis project Ga0181539, IMG submission 119767) | Peatland microbial communities from MTU Mesocosm Facility, Houghton, MI, USA - PEATcosm2014_Bin23_60_metaG | ecosystem: Environmental > Terrestrial > Soil > Wetlands > Peat | place... | reverse complement strand
GTGATGTTGTAGCCCGAGGTGCCGGCGCAAAACACCACCATGCCGCCGCGCTTGGCGACCAGGCAGGAGACCGGAAACGTCGCCTCGCCGGGATGCTCGAAGACGATGTCGATGTCTTTCTTGCCGGTGATGTCCCAGATCGCCTTGCCGAACCGCCGGGCTTCCTTGACCCAGGCGTCGTATTCGGGCGTGCCGACCTTGGGCATCTGGCCCCAGCACTTGAATTCGCTGCGATTGATGACGCCCTTGGCGCCGAGATTGAAGACATATTCGGACTTCGATTGGTCCGACACGATGCCGATCGCGTTGGCGCCCGAGGCGGCGACAAGCTGCACGCCGAACACGCCGAGACCGCCGGAGGCGCCCCAGACCAGAACGTTGTCGCCGGGCTTCAAGATGTGCGGCGCGTGGCCGAACAGCATGCGATAGGCGGTGGCGAGCGTCAGCGTGTAGCAGGCCGATTCTTCCCAGGTCAGATGCGCCGGCTTGACCATGAGCTGGCGCGACTGCACGCGGCAGAATTGGGCGAAGGAACCGTCCGGCGTTTCATAGCCCCAGATGCGCTGCGACGGCGACAACAGCGGGTCGCCGCCATTGCATTCCTCGTCGTCGCCGTCGTCCTGATTGCAGTGGACGATGATCTCGTCGCCGACCTTCCAGCGCCTGACTTTCGCGCCGACCGCCCAGACGATACCGGAGGCATCGGAACCGGCGACGTGAAACGGATGCTTGTGGCCGTCGAGCGGCGACACCGGAATGCCGAGGCCGGCCCAGACGCCGTTGTAATTGACGCCGCCGGCCATGACGTAGACCAGCACTTCGTCGTCGGCGATCGGCCAGGTCGGCACCACCTCGCACAGCATGGCCTTTTCGGGCGGGCCGTGGCGTTCCTTGCGGATCGCCCAGGCGTACATTTTTTCGGGCACGTGGCCGAGCGGCGGGATCTCGCCGATATCGTAGAGATTCTTGAGTGGGGCGGCGGACGGCGGTTTCTTGTGCGCAACGGCCATAACGGGCTCCGAGCGGCAACGGGGACGCTTAGAGCATGATCCGGAAAATGCCCGCCCCGGACTTGATCCGGGGTGGATGCCGGTTTTCCGAAAAGATCGTGCTCCAACGAAGAATCTATACCCTGGTCCAATTCAATTGAATTGGACCAGGGTCTAGTGTGCCGCACCTCATGTTGCAGCGCAATAATTAGTTGAGGCAATTTAAGGGTTCTTCAAGCCAGCGCGTCTAGCCTTGAGCCGATCGCAGGCGAGGCGCGACCGTCGATGGCGCTATATGAAATGACGCCCGAGCGCGGCGCCAGCGCCAAGCTGGCGCGGCCGCTCGAACTTGTTTGCTTCGCGCTTGTCGTCGCGCACGCCGTCTATCTCGTCACCGCCTATTTCGACGGCATCTGGATCGTGGCGCCGGACGGGAGCGGCGTTGAGTCGGACTTCGTCAATGTCTGGGCCGCGGGCCGGCTTGCGCTCCTCGGTCACGCCGCGGCGGCCTATGATTGGCCGGCCCACAAGCTGATCGAGGCGAGCGCCGTCGGGCATCCGTTCGACGGCTATTATCCGTGGTCTTATCCGCCGCCATTCCTGTTCGTCGCCGCGGCGCTCGCGGCGCTGCCCTATGCCGCGGCCTATTTCGCCTGGCTGGTCGCAACCTTCCCGGCCTATCTGCTCGCCATCCGCGCCATTATCGGCGACCGCAGCGGCTATCTGCTCGCCGCCGCATTTCCCGCCGTGTTGTCGAACGCCATCGTCGGCCAGAACGGATTTCTCACCGCGGGGCTGTTCGGCGGCACGCTTGCGCTGTTGGAGCGGCAACCGGTCTGCGCCGGCGCCTTGCTCGGACTTTTGACGGTCAAGCCCCATCTCGGCTTGCTGTTTCCGGTCGCGCTCGCGGCAAGCGGACGCTGGCGCGCCTTCGCCGCCGCCACCACCGTCGCGATCATGATGGCGTGCGCCTCGTGGCTGAGTTTCGGCGGCGCGGCCTGGGCGGCATTTTTCGAAGGGCTTGGCCATTCCTCGCGGGCGTTCCTCGCCAATGACGGAGCCGACTGGACCAAGTTCCAGACCGCCTTCGGGCTGGCGCGCACGCTCGGCGGCAGCGAGGCCCTGGCGTGGGGCATGCAAATCGCGGTCACGCTGGCGGCAGCCGCCGCCGTCGCCGCCGTCTGGCGCAGCAAAGCCGCCTACGACATCAAAGCGGCGGCGCTCGGCGCCGGCGCCATGTTGGCGACCCCCTATCTCTACACTTACGACCTCGTCATCCTGGCGGTGCCGCTCGCATATCTCTACCGTCGCGGCCGTGCCGGCGGCTTCCTGACGCATGAAGCGGCCGGGATCGGCATAACCTGCGTGCTGATCTTGATCTTCCCGTTCGTGAAAGCGCCGGTCGGCTTTGCCGCCGTTCTCTGCCTCGCGGCATTGATCGCGCGCCGCGCTTTGGCGCCGCAGGGCATCCGGCCATGAGCGCGCCCGACGCCGCCGGCGATGCGTTGCCGCTCCTCGCACCCGCGCAAGCGCCGACCGCACGCGTCCTCTTTCTGATCGGGCTTACGTTCGCGCTCGGCTATCTGATCGTGCTCGGCGGGACGTATCTTAGAGGCGACTTCTTGGCCGACCGCGACGGCCGGCCGATCGCCAACGACTTCGTCAATGTCGTCGCCGCCGGACGTCTCGCGCTCGACGGCGATGCGGCGTCCGCCTACGACTGGCCGCTGCACAAACAGGCCGAGGTCCGCGCCATCGGCCACGATTTCGAAAACTATTACGGCTGGCACTATCCGCCGCCGTTTCTGTTCGTCGCCGCGGCGCTGGCGACGCTGCCCTATCTCGTCGCCGCGCTGATCTGGCTCATCACGACGCTCGCCGTTTATGCGGTGGCGATCGGCGGCATTGTCGGCGACAGTTTGGGATGGCGCACCGGCGTCATGCTTGCGCTCGGCTTTCCGGCCACGCTGTGGAACGCGACCGCCGGGCAAAACGGATTCCTCACCGCAGCCCTCATCGGCGGCACGCTCGGACTGTTGCAACGGCGTCCGGCGCTGGCCGGCCTTTGTCTGGGGCTTCTGACCTACAAACCGCAGTTCGGGCTGCTGTTTCCGCTGGTTCTGATCGCGGACCGGCGGTGGATGGCGCTCCTCGTCGCTGCCGCGGTCGCGTTCGGGCTCGCCGCGCTGTCTTGGCTCGCGTTCGGCAGCGCGAGCTGGCAAGCCTTCGTGCATTGGATGCCGATCACCGGCCAGGTCGTGCTCGGCGAAGGCCACGCCGACTGGAGCCGGCTGCAAAGCCTGTTCGGCCTCATCCGTGCGCATGGCGGTGGCGAGCAGTTGGCGTGGGCCGTCCAGGCCGCAGGCAGCTTTGCGGTCGCCGTCGGGGTCGTCGCATTGTGGAAGAGCCGCGCGCCGTTCGAGCTGAAGGCCGCGGCGCTGGCGGCCGGCACGCTGGTCGCGACGCCCTATCTCTATATCTACGATCTGGTCGTTCTCGCCGTCGCGGTGGCTTTCCTGCTGCGATTCGCGCTGGAACGTGACCTGGTCGGGAGTGAAATCGCGGGTCTCGCCGGAGCAGGCGTGCTCATTCTGCTCTACCCTTACGCCAAGACCCAGGTCGGGCTCGCGGCCGTATTGATCGTGCTGATCCTGATCGCGCAGCGCGCGCGGGCCGTCCATCGTCGGGCGCCGGACCGCGGCGATGTTGCATTGCAATAAATTCCGCGCCACACTGGCACCGCCGGAATGCGGGGAAAACCGATGGGCGACCAGCCGCGCCGCGATAAACCGTGGATCTTCCGCACCTACGCGGGACATTCGACCGCCACAGCGTCAAACGAGCTTTATCGCAAGAATCTGAGCAAGGGTCAGACCGGCCTGTCGGTCGCCTTCGACCTGCCGACCCAGACCGGCTATGACAGCGATCATCCGCTGGCCAAGGGCGAAGTCGGCAAGGTCGGCGTGCCGATCTCGCATATCGGCGACATGCGCATGCTGTTCGAGGCCATCCCGCTCGGCGAGATGAACACCTCGATGACCATCAACGCGACCGCGGCGTGGCTCCTCGCGCTCTATGTCGCGCTGGCAGATGAGCAGGACGTACCGCGCGCCAAACTGCAGGGCACCACGCAGAACGACATCATCAAGGAATATCTGTCGCGCGGCACCTATGTGTTCCCGCCGGCGCCGTCGATGCGGCTGACCAAGGACGTGATCCTGTTCACGACCAAGGAAATGCCGAAATGGAATCCGATGAATGTCTGCTCCTATCACCTGCAGGAAGCCGGCGCGACGCCGGTGCAGGAGCTTGCTTTCGCGCTCGCCACCGCGATCGGCGTGCTCGACGCGGTCAAGGCGTCGGGCCAAGTCGCGCCGGAGGAATTCGGCGACGTGGTCGGCCGCATCTCGTTCTTCGTCAATGCCGGACTGCGCTTCGTCACCGAAATCTGCAAGATGCGCGCCTTCACCGAATTGTGGGACGAAATCACCCGCGAGCGCTACGGCGTGACCGATGCCAAGCAGCGGCTGTTCCGCTACGGCGTGCAGGTCAACTCGCTCGGACTGACCGAGCAGCAGCCGGAGAATAACGTCGCCCGCATCCTGATCGAGATGCTGGCGGTGACCTTGTCCAAGGACGCCCGCGCGCGCGCGGTGCAACTGCCGGCCTGGAACGAGGCGCTCGGCCTGCCGCGGCCGTTCGACCAGCAATGGTCGCTGCGCATGCAGCAGATTCTGGCCTACGAAACCGATCTTCTGGACTATGGCGATATTTTCACCGGCTCGCCGGTCATGGCGGCCAAGGTGGCGGAGCTGAAAACCGCGGCGAAACAAGAACTCGAGCATATCGAGGCGATGGGCGGCACTGTCGCCGCGGTCGAAACCGGTTATCTCAAACACCAGCTTGTCGAATCGAACTGCCGCCGCATCGAGGCGATCGAGCGCGGCGAGCAGATCGTGGTCGGCGTCAACCGCTTTACCGAAACGGAAGCCTCGCCGCTCACCGACGCCGCCGAATCGGTGGTCACCGTCTCGGCCGAAGCGGAGTCCGGGCAGATCGAGCGGCTCGCCGCCTGGCGCGATGCGCGCGACGCCAAGGCCGTTGCCGCAGCGCTCGAAGGACTGCGCCGCGCGGCCAAGAGCGGCGACAACATCATGCCGCCGTCGATCGTCTGCGCCAAAGCAGGCGTCACCACCGGCGAGTGGGGCTTGGCGCTGCGCTCGGCGTTCGGCGAATACCGCGCGCCGACCGGCGTCGGCACCGCGATGCGCAACGACGCCGAGGGGCTCGACGACATCCGCGCCGAGGTCGACCGGGTATCGAAGAAGCTCGGCCGGCGTTTGAAGTTTCTGGTCGGCAAGCCCGGCCTCGACGGCCATTCCAACGGCGCCGAGCAGATCGCGGCCCGTGCACGGGACGCCGGCATGGACGTGGTCTATGACGGCATCCGCCTCACCGCGGAGGCGATCGTGGCGGCGGCCGTGGAGAAACGCGCGCACGTCGTCGGGCTGTCGATCCTGTCCGGCTCGCACATGCCGCTGGTGCGCGACGTGGTCGCGCGCATGAAGGAAGCCGGCCTCGACGATGTGCCGATCGTGGTCGGCGGCATCATCCCGCCGCAGGACGCCAGCGCGCTCAAAAGCGCCGGCGTCGCCGAAGTCTACACGCCGAAGGATTTCGAGCTGAACCGCATCATGAGCGATCTGGTGCGGATCGTGGAGGATTCGGCTCCAGGATGACACCCGTCATTCCGGATTGCTTCCCGGGTTTCGGGTTTACCCGAGATCGCAGGTGAATGGCCAAATTGGCAGCAGACACTTGGCAGCAGACGACTTGGCTGGCGGCAAATCCGGAATCTCACTTCGCCCCCGATGACAACTGCGACTCCGTCGTCCCGTTCTTGGTCCCGTTCTTGGCCCCGTTCTTGGGCCGAGCGATGCTGTCGACGCACTGTTCGCGGCTTGAAAAAGGTCCAGAAGAGAGGTTGCCGTCATCCTCGATCGCATACCAGCCGGGCTTGATGCCGCGCATGTCGGATTTGACGTCGCCGATGTAATGAGGAGTGGTCATGGTTGCTCCAGTGCGCAGCGGTCATAGACCAAGCTGGTCTGGCCGTTGGCGAATGTCCTGCCTGGGCTAAAGCGTCGTTGCGGGTATTTGTTGTGCCTACCGATGGCACCGGTGCCGCCAACGTAAGAAAAAGGAGACTTCGGAAGGTCCCGATTTTATGCGCGGCTTTCAGACAAGCGGCGCTTGTCTTGTCGATCATATGGCGACCCGAATTTTGGGCACAATAGGGCCAATGCTCGATTTGCCCTTTTGTTGGCGATACCAAGGCTATCGCTCGCTCCGGCGCAGCAATGTGGGATGAAAGCACCAAAGACCATCGGCAGCCTGCGCGGCGAGACCGTTGAGCGCCTCCAGATTTGCCCGACGCCTAATCGGGGCACAAGTTGCTGCCGGCACTCGGCGAAGGCGAGCCGCCGCTTGCGAACCGGACGATAGCGCACGCAATCGCGCTCAAGCCTCGATGATCACCTTGAGCGCTTTTGTTTTGGCCGCGTTGCCGAAAGTGTCGTAGGCATCGAGAATTTGGTCGAGCTTGAAACGATGGGTAATGAGGAGCTTGGGATCGATCTTGTGCGATCCGACAGTCTTGAACAGCATGGGTATGGTGACGGTGTCGACCAACCGCGTGGTGATCGCAATGTTGCGGTCCCACAGCCTCTCCAGATGGAGATCCACCTTTTTCCCATGGACCCCGATATTGGCGATGATGCCGCCCGGTGCCACAATTTCTTGGCACAACTCGAATGTGGCCGGGATGCCCACCGCCTCGATGGCAGTATCGACCCCGCGGTTGCCGGTCAGCTTCATCACCGTCTCCACGGCTTTGCCGTCGGCGCTGTTCACGCTCGTGGTGGCGCCGAAGCGTTTCGCCACCTCGAGGCGATTGTCGTCGAGATCGACCATGATGATCTCGGCCGGCGAGAAGAATTGCGTTGTGAGCAAGGCCGCGAGCCCGATCGGCCCCGAGCCGACGATCGCAATTGTGCTTCCTGGCTGAACTTTGCCGTTGAGCACGCCGCATTCGAAGCCGGTCGGCAGGATGTCGCTGAGCATGACCAGCGCTTCCTCGTCTGCGCCGTCCGGAATCGGATAGAGGCTTGTGTCGGCATAGGGAGTACGGACGAATTCGGCTTGCGTGCCGTCGATGGTGTTGCCGAGGATCCAGCCGCCGGTCGTGCAATGGGAATACATCTGTTTCCGGCAATAGACGCATTTGCCGCAGGCGCTCACACAGGAGATCAGCACACGATCGCCTGGTTTGAACGCCGTGACGGCCGATCCAACCTTGTCGACGACACCAACGCCCTCGTGGCCCAGAATACGGCCAGGCTGGCACGTCGGGACGTCACCCTTGAGGATGTGCAAGTCGGTCCCGCAAATTGTCGTTTTTACTATCCTGACGATTGCATCCGTGGGCGCCGTGATTTCCGGCTTCAGACGATCCTCCAGAGCTTTCTTTCCCGGCCCCCGGTAAACGAAGGCCTTCATGGTTGCCGCTGTTGCGTCTCGGGCACGAGTTTCGGGTGCACGAGTTTCAGGTCTTGGCATCGTGGTGAGAGTCATGGTGTCTCGCCTTTCGCGTGATCTGGTTTGAAGGTCCGGGCCATGGTCACCGACCAAGCGCGTCTCTGGCAGACAGGTGGTGTTGTTTTGCCGACCCGAGTCTGAGCCGTTTTGACCACTCGCGACCGGCGCACGGCAAATTGAATGCCGCAGTCGTTATGTGCCGGCCGCGCGAGGTGGCGCAGGGCTGTCTGTGATTGGCCGACAGCTCAGCCTTTGCCATTATCCGAGAGGTGCGTCTTCCAGTAGCCATCCACTTCCCGGGTCTTCTGGCCGAAGTGGCCGAGGGGCTCGAATTGGTCTTTGCCGACTTGTGGAGCGGTGTTTAAGACGTCCTTGGTGGTGTCGAGCACGAGCAACTTTCCGTTCGGAGCTATCTTGAAGTCCTCCCAAGGGACCGGCACGTATTTTTCATCGGTTCCGAAACTCCCACTCCGAGCGATCACCACATAGGTGATCATGCCCGTCTCTGCGCTCATCACGAGGTTATCGACGCTCCCGAGAGCCTCGTTCTGCGGGCTGCGCACCTCTGCGCCGACCAATTTGTCGGCCCGGAATAAGTTGTTCGTAGGAGTGACCGGCTGCGCGGCGGCGATCTGCTGCTCCTGCCAGCCCTGCGCGACCGCCATCGGCACTTTTCCATTGCGCATATCAGCCACGTAATCTTTGTAGATATCGCGGGTCGTGGCGAGCGCGTCCTCACACGTCTGCTGTTGGCCCAGTTGGCCGAGAAAATCGGCGGCGGCGACTTTCATCTCTGTGGGAGGAGATTGGCTCACCGTGCCGTTTGCAGCTGGCTCAGCCGCGAGCAGGGTGGTAGCAAAACCAAGACAGAAAAATGCAGTCGCGGAGCCGGCTAATGTCGAGCGTTTCATGTGACCTGATATCCTTGTCGCCGTTTCGAAGCCGCGTTGGTTTTAATGACCGCTCCTCGGCTGACGAGTTTAAGAACGGCTGTGGTCAAATTCGGAACTCTTCACGACGAAGCCCCATTATTGGGAGACTTGCTCGGCGCTAGTGGTCCATGCGTCTTTTGCTGTCCGGTCTCCTGCCCCGCCAAGGCCAGCGCCACGACGGGATTCATGCTGTCGACCATCGACGTCGGAATCAGGATGGTGGCGCCACGCTCTTTGGTCGTTTCATAGATGATGTTCATGGCGCGCAGCTGCAGAGCGGCCGGATGGTCGGCATAGGTCATGGCGGCCTCGACGAACTTGCCCGCGATCGCCGCTTCGGCCGATCCGAGAATGACCCGCGCCTGCTTCTCACGTTCCGCCTGGGCCTGCCGGGACATGGCGTCCTGCAAGGCCTCCGGGATCGCGACATCGCGAATCTCGACGGACTTGACGGAAACGCCCCAGTCGGCGGTCTTGCGGCCGATCTCGCCGCGCAGCAGATCGTCGGCGGCACTGCGTTCCGACAGCAGCGCCGACAGCATCGACGATCCGATCATTTCCCGAAGCGACGTCTGGGACACCCGATCGATCGCTTCGCGGTAATTGGTGATGTTCAACGCCGCTTTTTGCGCGTCGTGGACGAACCAGAAGATGATCGCGTCCACATTGACCGGGACGGTATCTTTGGTCAGCGCCGCCTCGGCGCTGAACGCCGTGGTCTGGATGCGTTCGTCGATGACGGCCACGACGTTGTCGAGGACCGGGATGATGAGGAAGAGTCCGGGCCCCTTGACGCCGCGCAATTTGCCGGCGCGAAGGATGACGAATTTTTCCCAGGTGTTGGCCATCTTCAGTGCGGCGGCGACGATGATCGCGACGATCACCGCGGCGATACCCGCATAAGGATAGCCCGTTGCGCCTAATCCGGCGCCGACCGCGAGGCAGACGACAGTCAGAAATATAGTGATAGGATTCATGGTCGCGGCTCCCTTTCGACCGGGCGCCCCTCAAGAATACATAGTGATCGTCGGCCCTCCGCACACCTGAGCAATATGGCTCACCAAGATGCACCGTGGCCGAGGCTCGCCGTCTTCACAAACGATTCAATGCTCCCCCATGGCGACAGCAAACGCCGGATGATTTGCTCGGGGTTGGAAAAGCCGCGCCGGTGCCTGCGGACGTGCGTAGGGGCAGCCTCCAGCGACTCGAGCTGGCTCGTCCGTTGCGGACCGATCGCTTCGAACCTCGCCTTCTGCTCGTCGGACAGTGATCCATAGAAGTCGTTGAGAGCCACACTCACCAGTTTGACCGCTTGGAGCATGGTCTCGAGGCGCTTGCCGACCGCCGCGAGCCGCGCCGGCGGCGTGAGCGGATCGTTGCTCAGGCACGAGGATTTGAGCAAATCGGCCGCCTGGGCGGTGGCATTCTGGAGCGCGACCAGGCTCGCGCGCTGCGCATCGGTCGGGCGTACCGTCTGGTCGATTTCCGCGGCCGGCCATTCCATCACGCCGGGTTGTGCGGCACCGCAGTTTTGGCCGAGCGAGCCAGTGATATCGGTGCTCTTGCTCTGCCGCTGATCGTTGCCGAGCGCGGTCAGCCGCGCCTTCTGCTCGTCGTTCAGGAGGGCGTAGAACTTCTCCAGCGCCGGCTGCACCGTCTGCACCGCGGCGATCATGGCCTCGATGCGCTGTTGCATGGCCACGAGCCGGCTCGGGGCGGTTAGCGCGATGTCTTTCGGGCAGGCGGCCTTGAGGTTCTGTGCCGCTTTAGCCGAGGCATCGGCGAGATCGTTGAGGGCTGCGCTTTGTTCGCCGGTCGGCTGGATGGCTTGCTGGACCTGATCGGTCGGAAGGCCGGCGATGTCGCGGCTGTCTTCGCCGCACATTTGCGTCAACTGGTCGGGCGCCGCGGCCGGCGTTCCGGGAGCGGGCGCAGTTTGCCCAACATCGCTCGGGTTGCGGCTTTCGTATTGCGGCAGGTAGCCGGTGAGATCGTCGTAGCCGTAGGGCGCGAAGATGCCGGCATAAATGTCGCCGTAGCCATAGCCCCAGAACGAATCGTCATAGCCGTAGCCCCACATCGCGTAGTCGTACATGTCGTAATAGGCGAACGGCCAGTACAGCGGGCCGACCCAGCCGTAGCCGCCGTTACCGTGCCGCCACCAGCCATTGCGACCGTCGCGTCCGTTATGCCAGCCGGCCGTCGCCGCGGCCGCGGTGATGTGGGAGCGGCCGCCCGGGTTGCGTAATGCGCTTCTGTTGCGCAATGCGCCGGCGACCGCGGAGGAGTTCAACGTGCTGCGCACGGCATGGGATTTCAGGTTTGGGTTCACGTTCGCATTGCGCGTTGCGTTACGGGTTGCATTGAGCGGCGTCCTTTGGCCGACGGAAGTGTTCGAGGGATTGTGGACGACCGCAGATCGATTGCCGCGCGCGCTCGACCGCACCGATGAACGCGATACCGATGAACGAGATACGGATGAACGAGATACGGATGAACGGGATATGGCCGGTCCGGCGCTGATGTGACGCCCGCCACCGCCGCTGACATGCGCACCGCCGCCACCGCCGAAATGCGCACCGCCGCCGCCAGGATGGCCGCCGCCGCCGCCAGGATGCCCGCCGCCGCCGGCAGCAGGATGCCCGCCCCCGCCCCCGCCACCGCCACCTTTCGGGGGAGCAGCATAGGTCGCGGTCGACAGCGCCGTCGCCAGAACAATGATGAAAAATCCGATCTTAAATTTCGACATGACCCGCCTCCGGCCTGTTCTGACTTTATCTGCCTCAATACCCTAATGTCGGATCAAACAAAGTTGCATTGACGCATATCAACTACGCCCGATGACGGACATTTGTTCCATCTTATTTCGTCAGTCACAATCGAAGAGCTCATGCGATGACTCACTCGGGTAGAATAATAGTTTGATCGAATCCGCTTCGGCGTACGCCGGCTGCGCGCGACGCGCCCACGGCGATGCAAAAATCGCTCAGAGATTCAGAGATAAGTAACGGAATACATTGTCTTGGCTCCGCAATCGATCAAGGCGCCCCGCAGCCATGCATATTGATCTCCGATCCCATGCATTTCTGAGCAATATTGCTCATGCGCCGCATGAACGATTAGCGGTCGATCGATTGAAATGTCACGCCCGATGACGGAGATGATGACGATATTTGAATTGTTCTGATCGACATTGCAGCTGCCTATCTGCCTTGTCGGCACAGCCTTGAAGGAGCAACCGACAACGCGGCAAACAAGCCATCAGGGCAATGTCAGGTAAATTCCTCGTGATGCCCGCCGTACTCGCGGCGATCGCTCTGATGCTGCTCACTCCGCCCTTGCGCGCCGAGGAGCAGCGGGTGCGCATTCCGAAAGGTTGCAGGGAATTGGCCGATCGAGCCGGACTTCCGCTGACCTTGACCCGCGCCGAAGCCACCCGCGCCATCGCGTAGCTCGGCGTCATGATCAGCCGGGACCCGGCGGTCGCGCGCCGCCGTCTGGCGCTGCGCACCTAGAGCGTTTTCCGGTCAGATTGAATCAACGTCGTCGGGTCGATTTGATCGAGCCACTTCTCGGTCGTCATCGCCGGGCATAGCCGTTCGAAGAACGGCGTCGCTTCGCTCGCCTACGACCCGGCCATCCACGTCTTCGGTTCGCGGCGAAACCGAATAGACGTGGATGCCCGCGACAAGCGCGGGCCTAACGAAGATAACGAGTGATTCGATCTCAGCGGAATCTGGTCTAGAATGGTTCCAACCGCCCAATGCGTACGCGGCTCGTTGCCCTGATCACTGGAATTTTGATCCTGATTATGCCGAGCCTGTCGAACTACTTCGCCACCTTCTACCTCATCCGGGTAGGGTTGATCGGGCTCAACGACATCTACCATTCGGCGAACTAAAGTAGGTTTTGGCTTTCGCTCCGTCCGGCCGCTT
>Ga0181539_1004233_pt1 | contig 12457 bp, 10 predicted proteins | sample PEATcosm2014_Bin_46_FD_119767 | JGI IMG/M metagenome (GOLD analysis project Ga0181539, IMG submission 119767) | Peatland microbial communities from MTU Mesocosm Facility, Houghton, MI, USA - PEATcosm2014_Bin23_60_metaG | ecosystem: Environmental > Terrestrial > Soil > Wetlands > Peat | place... | reverse complement strand
TAACTTGTTGATTGGCGGGAAACCAGTATGGTCGAAGCAAGCCTCGAAACGATCAGCAATCAAGGCGCCGCCGCATTCCTCGTTCTCGAATCTCTGCCGTCCCTGGCGGTTAAATGACCAACCTGGCGGAGCGTTTTTCGGCACCGGAACGATCTGCTGGCGCGCCGGGGACGCTCATGAACTCAGGCTTCCCCGAACGTAGCATTTCGCCGCAATCCTCGCCCGTCAACGCGGGGCTGTATAGGAAACCCTGCATCTCGGCGCACCTCTGTCTTTGCAGGTAGGCAAGCTGCGGACGCGTTTCCACCCCTTCAGCAACGCATTCGAGACTCAGATTGCGTCCTAAACTCAGGATGTTGCTGACCACCGCTTGCGCTGCAGGTTCAGATGCGATGTCACGCATGAACGATCGATCAATTTTGATTCGATTGAGCGGGAACTTTCTCAGATAGGACAACGACGACCAGCCAGTGCCGAAATCGTCCAGGGAAAGGCCTACTCCGAGTCGTGTCAGGTCCAGCATGATCTTGATCGTGGCTTCTGACTCATTCAGCGTCAGGCTCTCAGTCAGTTCCAGTTCCAGCCATTTGGGTTCCAATCCGGACTCGCGCAATGCCCTTTCCACGGAGTCTACGATATTGCCTCGGTAAAACTGCTGTGAAGACACGTTCACCGCCATCCGAACCGGTGGAAGTCCTTCTTTTTGCCATGCTGCGTTTTGAAGGCATGCCGTTTTTAAGACCCAATCCCCAACCTCCACCATCAACCCCAGTTCCTCCAGTTGCGGTATGAACTCGTTGGGATAAATGAGTCCCTCCTCCGGGTGTTGCCAACGCAGCAACGCCTCCACCCCTGTTATGCGTCCTGAACCCACTGAGACAAGCGGTTGGTAATGGAGGACAAACTCGCCTTGGGCGCATGCCTGGTACAGATCGTTTTCAAGTTTCTGCCGGCGCCGCGTCCCCTCGGTAAGCTCGGGTGTAAAGAAGCAATACATGCCGCGCCCTTTCTTCTTGGCCTCGTACATGGCGGCATCTGCGAATTGTAATAGGGCCTCCGCATTCTCTCCGTCGGCCGGGTACAGGGAAATGCCGATGCTGGCGCTTATCTGCAGTGTATGGCCTTCCACCTGGAACGGTTCGTCCAGCGTGGCCAGAACCTTCTGCGCAACGGTTTCAATGTCCCGGTTGGCGGCGGCCATTCCAATGCCGATGACGAATTCATCTCCGCCCAGACGCGCAATGATATCGCACTCGCGCAGGCAGCCTTGCAGGCGCAAAGACACCGCTTCAAGAAGACGGTCGCCCGTGTAGTGGCCAAAGGAATCGTTTACGTTCTTGAAACGATCCAGATCCAGCATGAGTACGGCGACGATTTTCTGATTGCGGCTAGCCAGTGCAATTGCCTGGCCAAGACGATCCTCCAAAAGGACACGATTGGGCAACCCGGTCAGTGCATCGTGGAGCGCCATGTACTGGACCCGTAATTCTGCCTGCCTTCGGTCCGTAATGTTATGGGAGATGCCCATTGTGCCGATGATCTGGCCGCGCTTGTCTTTCAACGGCACTTTGGTAGTGAGCGCCCAACTCTCGTGGCCGTCCGGCCAGGTCTCCTTCTCCTCCATTCCAATCTTCGCTTGACCTGTACGAATAATCTCCTGTTCATCCGCGAAAGCTTGGCCGGCGTGTTCCCCGCTGAACATATCAGCGTCGGTCTTGCCCACTGCCTCGTCCGGATCAGCCAGTCCGAAAAAAGCGGTCATCGCCCGGCCGATGCGCATAAACCGGCTGTCGCGGTCTTTGAAGAATACATTGTCGGGAATATGTTCCAGGAATGCTTCAAGCAGCTCGCGCTCCATCTGGTATCGACGTTCCCCCAGCGCGTTTAGAACCACCAGCCCGGCAACAATGAGGGTCAGGAATCCGAGGGCGGCGATGCCTAGAAAAGTAGCGCCAGAGCTATACGACCGGCTGCAGTTAGAAAATATGCCGGGCGCAAACCAAAGGGCAATCATGCCCCCCAATAACATGGCGGGAATTGCGACCGCAACGCCAGGAACTGTCGGGATGTAACGTTGCCACTTCATGACACACCATTCGCTCAAGAATTCGGGGGATTGGAGCCAAGGTAACTCTCCGGTGGACAGATGGCTATATAACCAAAGTGTTTTCTAAATACAACTCTGCGGCCTGCTTACTACCACTAACGATGTAGGAGGCCGAAGGGACAAAGACGGATTTGTTTCCGCCGGTGGCGCCTCAATGGCAATCTCCGTGGGCTGGTGGGACCTGGCGCTGTTATCCACGCATCCTCGGGTTCACCCACCGGTAAACCACGTCGGTCAGCAGATTCACCAGCACGTAAGTCAACCCGATCGACAGCAGACAGCCCTGCACCAGAGCATAATCGCGATTGGATATCGCGCTGACGGTCAGCCGCCCCAACCCCGGCCAACTGAAGATGGTCTCGGTCACAATCGCTCCAGCCAGCAGCGCCCCAAACTGCAAGCCCACCACGGTAATGATTGGCACCAGTGCGTTGGGCAGAGCGTGGCGGCAGACGACGGCGGTCTCGCTCAGCCCCTTGGCCCGCGCGGTGCGGATGTACTCCTGGCCCAGCTCCTCCAGCATCGCCGTACGCACCATGCGGGTCAGGATCGCGGCCAAAGAGGCGCCCATAGCGATCGAGGGCAGCACCAGATATCGCCAATCGATGAAGCGGCCTCCGCCGGCGTTTGCCCCGGAGACCGGCAGCCAGCCCAATCCAATCGAAAAGATCAGAATCAGCACCGGCCCCAGCGCCAGCCCCGGCACGGAGAGGCCGAAGAGGCTCACAACGGAGAGCATCTGATCCAGCCAGCGTCCCCGGCGCACGGCGGCCAGAATCCCGGCGGGCAGCGCCAGAGCCAGCGCCAACCCCAGTGCCGTTAACGTCAAAGCGATCGTATAGGGGTAGCGGGCGGCGATCAGGCGCGCCACCGTCTCATGCAGCCGGATGGAGCTGCCCAGGTCGCCGCGCAGCACCCCGGCCCAGTAGTGGATGTATTGCGCCCAGAGCGGCTGGTCCAGGCCGTATTGGTGGCGCAACGCGCTTATATCCGCCACAGTTGCGCCCTCGCCCAGCATCTGCGCAATCGGATCGCCGGGAACCAGGTGAATGAGCAGAAAGACCAGCGAAACCACCAGCCAGACGACCGGAATGGTGAGAACGAGGCGGGTAAGGGTCTGCTTCATGGCCTGCTCTCAACGATAAATCAACCCCGTCCCATCGTTCGCGGCAAGCAGCCTCGTTTCCTATTCCCTATTCCTATTCCCTGCCTTACCGGTACACCTCGGGAACGAAGTTCTGCTCGCTCATGGGAGGGCGGACGTATTTTGACTTTTCCAGCTTGGGCAGTGTGAGCGGCTCGGGGGTCAGGTCGCGATAGGGAATCATGGACAGCAGGTGGCGGATGACATTGAGGCGGGCGGCCTTCTTGTTTTCGGCGTTGACCACGTGCCAGGGTGACTGCTTGGTGTCGGTAATGGCGAACATCTCGTCCTTGGCGCGCGAGTAATCGGCCCAATGCTTGCGCGACTGAAGGTCCATAGGGCTGAGCTTCCAGCGCTTGGTGGGTTTGTCCATCCGGTCCTGAAAGCGGCGCTCCTGCTCCGCGTCGCTGACCGAGAACCAGTATTTGATGAGGACGATGCCGGAGCGGATTAACATGCGCTCGAACTCCGGGCAGCTCTGCATGAACTCCTGGTACTGCTGCTCGGTGCAGAAGCCCATCACGCGCTCCACCCCGGCGCGGTTGTACCAACTGCGGTCGAACAGCACCATCTCGCCGGCCGCGGGCAGATGCGGAACGTAGCGCTGGAAGTACCACTGTGTCTTTTCCCGCTCGGTGGGCGTGCCCAGCGCCACCACCCGGCAGACGCGGGGATTGAGCGATTCGGTGATGCGCTTGATGGCGCCGCCCTTGCCGGCCGCGTCCCGGCCCTCGAACAGCACCACCACCCGCATGTTCTCGTGGCGAATCCATTCCTGGAGCTTGACCAGCTCAACCTGCAGGCGGCGCAGTTCGCGCTCGTAGTCGCAGTCCTTGCCCAGGCGCAAGGCCCCGGCGTTCTCTGGCGGCAACAGCGCCTGAGCATGCTTTTTGCCGCCCGGTTGTTTTTCCTTCCCGTCCGCGTGCTGGTGTTTCCGCTTGCTCTTGTCTGTCAATTGCCTTCCTCCGGCTCCGGAAACAGTGTACTGCCAGGGCGGCCAACGGACGAGACGCCCATTGGAATTTTGCCGGGTCGCGCACAGGCCCGCAGACCGCCATTCCTTCTATCGGCACGATGCGGATATTCGTTAGGCCCAAAGCAACATGTTGGCCCCGCTCAAGAGGGGTTAGCGCCCGGCAGCCCGCTGCGTCTCGGATTCAGTCCGCAACCGGCTGCTTCTCCTCCACCGCCTCCACGCGCACTTTGCTGATCCGCCGTCCCTCCATCTCCACCACGGTGAGCCGCCGGCCTTCATGGGTTACCGATTCGCCGGCTTCGGGAATGTGGCCCAGGCGCGTGAGCAGGAAGCCGGCCAGGGTTTCGACGCCGCCCTCGCGGGGCAGGCTCCATTGCATCTGGGTTTCCAGGTCGCGCAGGTTCACGCCGCCGTCCATCAGCACCGCTCCCGAGGCGGTAGTCAGGACGGGCAGGGCGGGCGAGTCGAACTCGTCTTCCAATTCTCCGGTGAGCTGTTCGATGGCGTCCTCGGCCGTCACCAGGCCCACCGTGGAACCGTATTCGTCCACCACGATGGCCAGATGGCGCCGCCGCTGCTGGAAGTCGCGGATTAAGTCGAGGACACTCTTGGTTTCTGGAACCACTAGAACGTCGCGCATGACCTGCGAGAGTTTCAGCTCCACGAATGGCGGACCTGGCCGGTCGGGCGGGCTTTGCAGCGGCTGAAGGTGCTGGGATGGGAGTCGCGCGTCGCTGTGGAAGTACATCAGCCGGGCCAGGTCCTTGGAGTAGGCCACGCCGACGATGTGCTCGGGGCCGCGGGTTTCGTCGTAGACCGGGACGCGGGAGTGCTTGCGGTCAATCACTTTGGCGCTGGCTTCTTCAACCAGCATGTTCGAGGGCAGGGAGAAGATTTTCTGGCGCGGGATCATGATCTCGCGGATGGAGACTTCGTCCAGTTCCAGGGCGCGGTGAATGAGGGTTTCCTGGAATTTGGGCAGCAGGCCCATGCGCCGGGCGGCGGTGGCGATCAGCTTGAGTTCCTCGGGCGAGTGGACCTGGGCGCGCTCGGTCATGGGAATGTCGAAGCCGCGCAGGATGACGGCGGCTGAGCTCTTGAGCAAGTGCACGGCGGGACGGGCCAGAGCCATGAATACGAGCATGGGCGGGGCGACGGCGACAGCCAGAGCCTCGGCCCGGCGCAGGGCCAGGGACTTGGGAACCAGTTCGCCGACCACCACGTGGAAGTACGTGATGACGGCGAAGCCCAGGGCGACGGCGATGATGTGGGCGTAGAGGCCGGTCCAGGCCTGATTGAGGTTCAGCGCGCCCAGCCAGCCCAGAAGAACTCGGGCGGCTAGCGGCTCGCCGAGCCAGCCCAGAGCCAGTGAGCAGAGGGTGACGCCCAGTTGCACGGCGGGCAGAAAGTCGTCCAGGTCCTGCTGCAACCGGCGCACGGCGCGGGCTCCGGGAGCGCCGTCGGCCAGCATCTGCTCGATGCGGGTGTCGCGGATGGAGACCAGGGCGAACTCGGCTGCCACAAAGAAGGCGTTGGCCAGGATAAGCATGGCCACGGCGACAAATTCGAGCAGCGAAAGACCGTGCATCTCGCTCTGGAGGATAGCATTCCACAGCGATCGGCGGTCATTCTAGCCCGCCCCGAGATTTTGGAACCAAGGGGCGGCGGGTTGCGTATGAACAGGCAGACGGGTGACGGCGGGGAGTGGGCGCCGTCTGATTCTTAAGCTCTGCTGCTTCGATTTTTTCCGTGCCGTGGAGAGCTGCGGCATATCTAACCTGTGGAGGGTTTCCGGTGGCTGCATCGCGAAAGAGCAAAAAATTCTGGATCTGGCTGGGCATTGGGGTGGTGGTGATAGTGCTGTTCGCAGGAATAGCGCTGGCGCGGGTTTACAAGGGTACGGCCATCGATCCCAACAAGCTGGCCAAGGTGACGCGCGGCGATGTGGCAAGATCGGTGGTGGCCACGGGAAAGATTCAGCCCATCACCAAGGTCGAGGTGAAGTCCAAGGCCTCCGGGATCGTCGAAAAGCTCTATGTGGACATCAACAATGTGGTCCACAAGGGCCAGGAACTGGCGCAACTGGACCAGCAGGAGATTCAGGCGCAGGTGGAGGCGCAGCGGGCGCAACTGGCCTCGGCCGAGGCCAATGTGACCACCTACGAGGCCAATATCGAGCAGGACAAGGTCAACGCGGCGGCGCCGGACCTGCCCATGTATAAAGCCACGCTGGACCGCAATATGGAGATGCAAAAGGAGGGCGTAGTCAGCCGGCAGGCGCTGGACGACGCCAACAAAGACTACCTGGCGGCGCTGACGCGGCGCGACTCGTTCAAGGCGCAGCTAGGCGTCGACACGGCCAAGCTCAAGCAGGCGCGGGCCCAGGTGATGCAGAGCCAGGCCAGCCTCAAACAACTCGAGGAGCAGCTCAGCTACACCACCATCGTCGCGCCTATGGACGGGGTGATTCTCTCCCGGGACGTTGAGATCGGAGACGCGGTCAGTTCGATTCTGGTGCTTGGCTCCACGGCCACGTTGATCATGACAGAGGGCGACGTCAACGAGGTTTATGTGCAGGGCAAGGTGGACGAGGCCGATATTGCCCACGTATACCTGGGGCAGCCGGCGCGCATCAAGGTGGAGAGCTTCCGCGACCGCACGTTTAACGGCAAGGTGACCAAGATAGCCCCGCTGGGCGTGGAGAAGGACAATGTGACCACCTTTGAGGTGCGGGTTTCCATCAACAATCCCGGCGGGGAGTTGAAGGCCAACATGACGGCCAACGCCGAGATTCTGCTGGACGAGCACAAGGGCGTGCTCACGGTGCCGGAAAATGCGGTCATGTACGACAACCAGAAGAATGCGTCGGTGGAGATTCCCGACAAGAGGCAGAAGGACGGCCAGCGCAAGGTTCCGGTCAAGGTTGGACTTTCCAACGGCTCGGTCACCGAGGTCCTGAGCGGGGTGAAGGAAGGCGACCAGGTGGTATTGCAGCAGTAGTCAGTGAACATCGGACCGTGGTCACTGATCCGTAACGAGATTTGAAAAGAACTGTCCGATCTCGCAATCGGGTGTTCAAAACCGGACACTGTGGAGCGAACCCAAAGCGGGCCGAGCGGTTTGGTTTGCTGATTCAAAAAGGATTCAAGTCATTCGTGCTTTGGCAAACGAGATGCTTCTGGAAACACGGGACTAAGGCATTCAGCATCTCTGCAACCCCGGTACGAAAGGAGTTTACGACAGATGCGCCAGTCAGCTGGCAAGACTGGCTACTGACCACTGACAACTGCGAAAGGAGCACGATGAAGCATCTTCTTGTAGTAGCGGCGGCGTTGGCGCTGGCGGCGGTTCCGGCGCTCGGCTCGGAGGCCACCTTCGAGCGCAACTTAACGGTAAACGGCAGAGTGGAGCTTTCGGTCTCGACCGGCTCGGGCAACATTCACCTCATGCCAGGCTCCGGCAACCAGGTGCATATCTTCGGCCGGGTAAAGTCCGGCTGGGGCGGCAGCGAGGAACGGGTGCGCGAGATCGCGGCCAATCCGCCCATCGAGCAGACGGGCAACATCGTCCGCATCGGCGGGCGCCACGAAAACCTGCACAACATCAGCATCGACTATGAGATTCAGGCGCCGGCGGACGCGTACCTCGACGCCGGTTCCGGTTCGGGCAACGTGACCGACGACGGCATCGGCGAAAACGCGAAGCTGAACACGGGTTCGGGCAACATTCACGCCACCGGGCTGCACGGAGGCTTCACCGTCGGCACCGGCTCGGGAAACATCTATGCCGAGCAGACCGGCCAGGGCGATGTGAAGGCCGAAACCGGATCCGGCAATATCGAACTGCGCAATCTGCACGGCGGCCTGCACGCTGAAACCGGCTCGGGCAACATCAAGGTGGGCGGCACGCCGGCCAACTCCTGGCGCCTTGAGACCGGTTCGGGCAGCGTGGATTTCTGGGCCGGCGACGCGCCCCTCACGCTGGACGCTGAAACCGGTTCGGGCAGCATTCACACCGACCGCGAGATGCTGACGCAGGGCTCCTCCGATCATCACCACATCACCGGCAAGCTGAACGGCGGCGGCCCCACGGTGCGCATCGAAACCGGCTCCGGCGACATTCGCGTTCACTGAGTTGTCAGTCGGCGGGGAGCAGGGGCTTGAGCCGGCCGCATCGCTCCCGGCCGCGCAAGTTTGTTCCGCAGGCGAGGCCTGTTTGGCTCCATGGGAGGGCCTCGCCTGTCTTTTTTCCCTTGCCCTTCCCTTTCCTACGGAATGAGATAGTACGGATTGGGATACTTCACGGAAAACTCCGCCACGGGGTTTCCCTTCAGGTCGCTCCACTGGTCCCCGACGCTCTCAATGATTCTGTATCCCTGCGCCACGATGGTTGCGCGGGCCGCCGATTTGTACCTGAGTGCGGTCCACGAAGCCTGCGCGGGCGGTCGCATGATCAACTGCTGCCAGTTTGTGAAGCCCTGGCTGCGAAGATTCTGCTCGGTCGCGGATCGTTGCGCCTCCGCCCTGCCGGTGAGGAAGAATACGCTGACGCCCTGCCGCTGCGCTTCCTGGTAGAGGCGTAGCGTGCCGGCGATGGCGGGCGCCTGCGCTGTATCCACCCACGCGGCAAAGGCTTTGCTGTCGTTGGCAAAGCCCGCCTTCAACATCTCCTCGTAATTCGAGAGCGTCGTTTCGTCGATATCGAGCACCAGCGCCGGCTTTTCCTGGGGTTGGCGGCGGGCCGCTCGAATGCGCAGATAATCGATCGCTCGATCCGCCTGCCGGTCCAGGTCTTTGCCGTAGCAGCCGCACTTGCAGGTGCAGTCGTGGTACTGCCGGAGCTGGCTCTTCAGATCGTCGAGGTTGGGAATCCGCTCGGCAGGCGCGTATACGCTGAACTTTGCGGCCTGCTGCCGTGCCGCCGGGTTCTGCGCGGCGGGCTGTTGGGCCGCCAGGCTCATGGGCGCAACGCCGATGGCGAGAATCGCCGCCAGAAGTGTCATGTGCTTCTTCACCGCCGGAATTCCTTTCAGGAAAACAGGAATGACGGGTCGAATCGATTCGGCCCGCGCAAACATGATCGCATTGATGGGTGGGTGTTGCCGAGATCTGCGGCTTCGGGGTCCGCGCTCTGCCAGGCCTTAGAAGCGAAACCTGGGCGACCGGCTCTAGCTTTTGCCGCTTCTGAGCCGCTGAAGGAATTCATCGACTTGCCATTGGTCCACGCCGTGAACCATGCCGTTAACCACAGGAGCCTGCCCTGGGCGCCGATTCTTGGCGTTTTGCAGGACAAACTGGAGACCAACGCCGTCGTTGCCCCAGCGGACGACACACGCATTTACGGTGATCGAACGTTCGACGGTCGGTTCCCTGCGATCCGTGAGTGTCATCCGTACCACGGTTCCCGGATACCAGCGCTCGTCCGTGAACACGTACAACCCGGTCGGACTGATATCTCGAATGCCGTGCTCCTGTGAGGCGCCGCCGGTCCAGAAATAGGCAGCGAGGCCAGGCAACGACTCCCGTAGATTTTTCCTCGGTTCGGGAGGATCGGGAGACAACAAGCGCTGCAACCAGCTCTTCGCGGGCTTGATGTTCTTCATTCCCGGTTCTGCAATGCCCTTCCCGGGCGATGGTTGAGCCTGGGTGCCGTCCTCCTGGGGACGGTCCGCAATCGGAGAGTCCTGATTGGGACGCTTTTGACTGACGCGATCCTCAAATTGCAGCAAACGCCCATGGACGCTGTGGTTTGCCTCGTCCTGCGAAGGAGCGGCGTCTTGCGCCGCGCCGCCATCGGCCTTTGAACTGGGCAACCGCTCCAGGCGGCGCTTCATCTCTTCGGGTTCGCAGACCCATACCTGATCGCCCGCTTGCGTCTGCGTCGACTCGATCGTGTGGGCTGGCAGCACCAGGACGCTTGCGGCGGACGGGCATAAAGGGGAAACTTGGAAGATGGGGAAAGACTCGACTGCTTCAAGGACTCCGCAATTCCGGTCCAGATAAATCAGATCGAGGGGGACGCGCACGCCCAACGGGGAGATGCCTCGGAATGGCATCAGCCAAAGGCCCGCGCCCGACTTGGGCTCTAGCGTTGGAAGCCGGGCGTCGAGGCTCGTAACGGAGAAATCGCCGGCTTCGACGTCCGAGCCGAGAAAGCGTTCCCGCGTCTCGTTGTATGCGCAATGTTTTTCCGGTTCCATGCTGCGTTGCGCCCCCTGCGAGCGCCCCGCTGCCGGTTGCTGGTTACCGGTTTTCCTGGCCGTTGAATCACGAAATACCGGCATTGTCACCCTCAATCCCTTACGGCTCTCATCGGCAAATTCCGGCCAATCAATCTCTTCGGCACGGAAATAGTTCAAATCGACCCGATCCTATTTCAGTGGGCAAGCAGAACAACAGCTGCTCTTCCTGCGGTGTTTACCCTCCCAGTGCGGCTCTTGGGGGGAGTATCCGCTTCTAATAGGTTAATTATACTGTAGAAACGGTAAATACCACTTAGGCCTCGCTTGGTGGCAAGCAGGTGTTACGGGATGATTACTAAGGTGCTATGTGTGGAGTTACTGTGTAACTTAGGATTTTCAAAACAATGTGAATACATGGGTTACAGCGGTAATAGGGCAGCCGGCCCGGCCACAAAAGAGTAAATCCGCGCCGACTCCATTCCCTTCCCGCGCGTGGATGCTCGCTATCGGTTTCCATGATTTCAGCTGTTTCCCGTTACACTGGTAACATGGTTCGTTTCCTTCGCCCTCTTCCCGTCCAACGGCTTAAACTCCTGGTATTCGATCTGGATGGCACGCTGATCGACTCTGCTCGGGATCTTTGCAACAGCGTGAACGCCACGCTGCGGCACTTCGGGCGTGAGCCGCTGCCCGATCCGGTGGTGGCCGGCTTCATTGGCGACGGCGCGCAGATGCTGGTCCGCAGAGCCTTGGAGCATGGGACTGGTAAAGGGAACGGCGCCCCTGTGGACGACGATTTCCTGGCCCGGGCCTACGCCTGCTTTCTCGACTACTATCGCGAGCACAAGCTCGACTTCACCTATGTCTACGCCGGGGTGCTGGAGGCGCTGGCCGCGCTGCGCCGGTTTCCCGATGGCAGGGCCAGGTCGATGTCGGTGCTGACCAACAAGCCGGTTCGCCCGGCGCAGGCCATCTGCGAGGCGCTGGGCCTTGCGCCCTTCTTCCTGCACGTTTACGGCGGCAACAGCTTTCCCGCGAAAAAGCCCGATCCGCTGGGGCTGCGCGCGCTGATGGACGAGGCCGGCGCGCTGCCAGAAGATACGGTGATGATCGGCGACAGCGAAGTGGACGTGCTGACGGCCCGCAACGCCGGGGTCTGGTCCATCGGCTGCACCTTCGGCCTGGCCCCCCAGAGCCTGGCGGACAACCCGCCCGACGTGCTGGTGGATTCGCCGGCTGACTGGACGGCGGCCCTCAATCCTGCAGGGATCGGCTGACGGCGGTAGAATGCGAATCGGCCGCATTGCGGGGTGATTTCGGCCGCCAGGCGCCGCGCCTCGCTTCCCCGCAGGCGCCGATTTCCACAGCCGGTCGCGGGAACTTTTCCTTCTCTTTGTGCGTAGCGTTGGAGGGACGCCCACCATGATTCAGCGAATCTTCGCCGTTAGCCTGCTGGCCGCCGCTTTTGCCGCTGCCTCGGCTCCTGCCTTTGCCGACCGCGATGCGGTCCAGCTCTTCTCCAACATCCGCGTCGCTCCCGACTCCACTGTCGGCGACGCCATCTGCTTCTTTTGCAGCGTGAATGTCGAGGGCGAGGTGAAAGGCGATGTCGTCGTCTTTTTTGGAAACGTCCATATCGCCGGAAGGGCCAATCACGACGTGGTGGACTTCTTTGGCAAGGTTACTGCCGATGAAAACACCCAGATCGGCGATGACCTGGTGAGCTTCTTCGGGGCGGTGCGGTTGGGCGAGAACGTCTCGGTGGGCAAAGATCTGGTGGCCGTCTTCGGGCTCTTGCGCGCGCCCGAGTCTGTCGCCGTGGGCGGTGACCGCGTCGCTATCCCGGCCTGGATCGTTTTCGCTCCGCTGATTTTTGTGGGGCTGGTGGTAATCCTGATTGTCCACGAAGTCAATGCACGCCGCCGGCGGCAGTTTCTCAGGGGTTATCCCTTTCCTCCCCGGCCGTAGTTGACCCTGTACCCTGAATTCATGCAGACCATTGCAGACGCGAGTCCGCGCCCGCTGCGCCCCCTTCGCATCATCCTGCCC
>Ga0181539_1004225_pt1 | contig 12479 bp, 5 predicted proteins | sample PEATcosm2014_Bin_46_FD_119767 | JGI IMG/M metagenome (GOLD analysis project Ga0181539, IMG submission 119767) | Peatland microbial communities from MTU Mesocosm Facility, Houghton, MI, USA - PEATcosm2014_Bin23_60_metaG | ecosystem: Environmental > Terrestrial > Soil > Wetlands > Peat | place... | reverse complement strand
GAGCAACTTCGTTTGATGGTTCAGTCGCTGCTCGCGGATCGATTCAAGCTGAAGTTGCGTCACGAGTCAAAAGAACATCCTGTTTATGCACTGGTCGTCGCGAAGAATGGTCCTAAACTTCAGCAGGCAAAACCCGGCGACACTTACCCCAACGGAATGAAGGGCCCTGACGGCGTCGGACGCGCGGGCATGATGAACATGGGACCGGGCCAGCTAACGGGTCAAGGGATTCCCATGGAGTCCTTGGCGCGGCTATTGTCACAGCAACTGGGCCGCACCGTCATGGACCAGACCGGGCTCAAGGGTAACTATGATTTCACGATTCAGTGGACGCCCGATCAAAGCCAGGCGATGCCCATGGGGCCGGGAGGCGGCAAGCCCGGAACTGACAACGCCCCCCCGCCCGAGTCTTCCGGGCCTTCGATCTTCACCGTGATTCAGGAACAGCTTGGGCTGAAGTTGGAATCGCAAAAAGGCCCGGTGGAATTCCTCGTCATCGATCAAGTCGAGAAGCCTTCGGAGAATTAGCGGCGGGCAAACTCAGCCCCTAACGGCGCATCTGATTGAATCTGGAAATCTCAGGCTCGAGGATGTAAAGTAAGCTGGCGTGGCGCCCCGGAGCTTAGGGGCGGTTCTTCCCTTGTTAACAGCGAACAGCCGCGGACCTACCGAACAGGTCCGCGCTACATTCCCTCTCCGGAAGTTTCGGCGAAAGGACAAGTCATGCTCTCGAAATATCTGTCGGCGATATGGGCGGCCCTTGGGCCAGGACTGGGCCATTGCTTGGGGCAGTCGACGCTGATTGCCATCCTTGCCGGACCTGTGGTGTTCGGTTTCGTGAACGGCCCGCAAATCCGTGCGCAATCGCCACCAACCACTGCGGCGGCCCCGCCGTCCTTCGAGGTTGCCTCCATCAAGCCGAATCGCTCCGGTGACATGCGCATGGGGATCAGGTTTCAGCCCGGCAGGTTCAACGCAAGCGGCGCGACGGTAAAACAACTCATTACGCTTGCGTACGACGTCAGGGACTTTCAGGTTTCGGGGGGACCGAGCTGGATCAGCTCCGATAAATACGATATTGACGCGAAGGAGCCGGATGCGCTCGCCGAAGAACTGGCGAAACTTCCTCCCGACCAGCGCCGGGAGAAAATGGGATTGTTGATGCAGTCGCTGCTCGCGGATCGATTCCAACTTAGAGTGAGTCACGGGACAAAGGAGCTTCCCGTTTATGCGCTGGTCATCGCGAAGAACGGCCCCAAAATTCAGGAGGCAAAACCTGGCGACTCTTACCCCAACGGAATGAAGGGTCGTGACGGTCGCGCGCTCGGACATGGGGGCATGATAGGCATGGCCCCGGGCCAGCTTACGGGTCAGGGGGTTCCGTTGGTGTTTCTGGTGCAGCAGTTGGCGCAGCAACTGGGCCGCAGGGTTCTGGACCAGACGGGGCTGAAAGGCAACTATGATTTCACGCTGAAGTGGACGCCTGACCAAAGCTCGGCAGCGATGCTTCAGGGGCCGCCAGGCGGCGGCCCAGGACCTGACAACGCACCCCCACCCGACTCTTCCGGGCCTTCGATTTTCACGGCGATTCAGGAGCAACTCGGGCTCAAACTGGAATCAACAAAAGGCCCGGTGGAAACGCTCGTCATCGATCATGTCGCGCAGCCTTCGGAGAATTAGAAGCGGGTGTAGCGCGGACCTGCACTTTGGGCCCACGGCTTTTGGCAAGGGCGGGGGACGAACCGCGGACCTAAGAAGCAGGTCCGCGCTGCGGCTCTTAACGTGATGACCTCGATAACTGTCTTGATATCCAAGAGCGAAAAGCCGCGGAGGAATTCCGTTCGGAACGGAATGACTCCGCGCTCCCTTGCTCTATCTTGCTTGCTGCGCTTTCCCAGTCGGCCACGCCGACGGAGAATGTCTGCGAAAAAACTCTTGACGCCCTAACTGTATTAGTGTATTAATACAGAATGCTTCTGCACATCAATCCATCCTTCGGTGAAGAAGCTGGATTTCAGTAATTGGAGATCCCATGAAGACGCGTATTACCCTTACTTTTGCTCTCGGCCTTATTCTTGCCGCCGGTGCAGCCTTTGGGCAGACGCCCCCCAGCAACACTGGTTTCGAAGTGGCTACGGTAAAGCCCTCACCTCCCCTTGACATGGCGAAGTTGAGGGAGCAGGCGCAAGCCGGAAGGATGCCGAGATTCGGACCACATGTCGATACGTCGCAAGCGACGTATACCTACATGTCGCTCAAAGAGCTGATTGCCAACGCGTATAAGGTGAAGGAGTATCAGATCACAGGCCCGGCATGGCTCGCCACGGAGCAATTCGACATTGTGGCAAAGCTGCCCGACGGAGCATCCAAAGATGACGCTCCCAAAATGTTGCAGGCGTTGCTGGCAGAGCGCTTCAAGCTGGCAGCGCATCGTGACACGCAGGAGCAGCCGGTGCTTGCCCTGGCGGTGGGCAAGGACGGGCCCAAGCTGAAGGAATCACCTCCGACCACCGAACCGATCGACGAGAACGCTCCGTTAAAGCCCGGCGAGAGGAAGATAGAGGGTCCAAACGGGCCCGTCCGCGTGTCTAGAAATGCCGACGGCTCCACGACAATGAATATGGGCGAAAAGGGCACCATCACGACGAGAGTCGACATGCAGGCCCAGATGGTGAGTTTGGAATCCAGCCGGGTGACCATGGCAGGGTTTGCCGACCAGTTGACGAAGATTCTGCAGATGGGCGGCGGAGAAGGCCGCCAGGTTGTGGACATGACCGGCCTCAAGGGTAACTATCAGGTGGCCGTGGATATTTCCCTCGCGGATATTATGGCGATGGCGCGAGCGCAAGGCATGAACCTGCCGATGGCCCCGCCGGGCGCTGGGGCTGCGGGCGCCTCACCGGCCGCGGAGGCATCCGATCCCGGTGGCGGCTCGACGGTTTTCGCCTCGGTGAAAAAACTCGGCCTCAAGCTGGAACCGCGCAAGGCGAAGGTGGAGCAACTCGTCATCGACCACATGGAGAAGACTCCTACGGAGAACTAAAGGCAGGGGTTAGGGATTAGGGATGAGGGATGAGGGGGATATCTCCGTGTCGTCCGTGGTCGAAAGAGATAGAGATTCACCACAGAGGGCACAGAGACCACAGAGAAAAGCACGTCTGATTGCGCGGGTGGGAATTTCGGATGCTTTCTCATTAACCCACAGGGTCTTTCTCGGTTTGCTCTCTGTGATCTCTGTGACCTCTGTGGTGAAATCCTTCTGTCTTCTGATTTTCAGTTTCTGGTTTTTCCTTGTGCCTTGGTGTCTTGGTGGTGCGCCTCCTGGCAGCGAGTACCACGGACAAATCACTTTCGGTTGCCTCCCGGCTCCCGGAGCGACGGTAACGGTGATTCAGGGCAGCAAGCAGATTGTCACCACCACCGACCTGCAAGGTCTTTATCTATTTCCTGACTTGACGGACGGCAAATGGACGATTGAAGTCGAGATGACTGGTTTTACGACAATCAAGCAGGAGGTGGCAATCGGTCCGAATGCGCCGCCCGGAAAATGGGAATTAAAGCTGCTGTCACTCGATCAAATCAAGGTCCAAATCAAACCGTTAACCGGCACGCACATTGTGGGCACGCAGGCCGGAGCAGAGGTAGCGCCGGGCTTTAGCCCGGCACCCCCGAATGCCGGGCTAAAGCCCGGCGCTACGAAAACGGAAACGTCCGAAGAGGACCTCAGCGACCGCGCTGCTGACGGCTTTCTGATCAACGGCAGCGTGATCAACGGCGCCGCGTCACCGTTCGCGCAACCTTTCGCCTTCGGCAATAATCGCAACGGGGGGAGAGGACTGTATAACGGCGGAATTGGCCTCATCTTCGACAATTCCGCCTTGGATGCCCGGCCTTTTTCCCTGAGTGGCCAGAGCACGCCCAAACCGGCTTATAACCGCATCACGGGTTTGGCGGCGTTGGGTGGCCCGCTGAAAATTCCGCATATCCTCCCGCACGGTCCGAACTTTTTTGTCGCATACCAGTGGACGCGATATGTATATGCCACCACAGATTCGGCTCTGGTGCCGGATGGGGCGGAGCGCGGCGGAGATTTCTCCCAAGCTCTGAATGCGCTTGGGCAACCGGTGCAAATCTTTAATCCAGCCACGGGACTGCCCTTTTCCGGCAACATGATTCCCCAATCCCAGATCAGCCCGCCGGCGCAAGCTTTGCTGAATTTCTACCCTTTGCCGAGCTTTGGCGGCGATTCGCGATACAACTACCAGATTGGAATTGTCGACAACACGCATCAAGACGCCTTGCAATCACGCTTCAATAACACCTTCAATCCCAAGAATCAGCTTTATGGCGGCTTCGCTTTCCAAAGCGTGAGGACCAGCAGCCCGAACCTGTTCGGCTTCCTTGATACCACGGATGCGCTGGGGTTCAACACCAGCATCAACTGGTCGCACCGCATGAGCCAGCGGCTGTTCCTGAATCTTGGTTACAAGTTCAGCCGGTTGGCGACGCGGACCACGCCCTACTGGGAGGATCGCGAAAACGTTTCAGGCGAAGCGGGAATCTCGGGGAATAACCAAGACCCGATGAACTGGGGGCCGCCGAGCCTCACCTTCTCGAGTGGTATCGCCGGACTTTCCGATGCGCAAAGCTCCCACAATCGCAATCAAACGGACGCGTGGTCCTCTTCCATGTTATGGAGTCGCAACCGTCACAATATTACGTTTGGGGGTGATTTCCGCAGGCAGCAATTCAATTACCTGTCCCAATCTGACCCGCGAGGCATGTTCACGTTTACGGGCGCGGCCACCGAGGGAACCGCCAACGGCGCGACCGTGGGCGGCGATGATTTTGCCGACTTTCTGCTGGGAATTCCCGACACGAGCGCCATCGCTTTCGGCAACGCAGATAAATACTTTCGCGAATCGGTTTACGACGCCTACTTTACCGATGATTGGAGAATAAGTCCCTCATTCACCCTGAACGCGGGGATGCGCTGGGATTACGGCGCACCGATTACGGAATTGTATGGCCGCCTGGTAAACCTGGACATCGCTCCTGGTTTTGCGGCGGTAGCGCCGGTTGTGGCCAACAATCCCATCGGGGCCCTGACCGGCCAAAGATATCCAGACTCTCTGATCCGGCCAGACAAGCGCGGTATTGAACCGCGCGTGGGGATTGCCTGGCGGCCGATCTTGGGGTCGTCGCTCCTGGTTCGCGCCGGATATGGAATCTACGATGATACTTCGGCCTATCAAACGATCGCGCTGCAAATGGCGCAGCAATCGCCTCTCTCGAAAAGTTTGAGTGTGCAAAACAGCCCTGCATGTCCGCTGACGCTGGCGAATGGATTCAACGCCTGTTCCTCCATCACGCCCGACACGTTTGCCGCCGACCCGCATTTCCGCATTGGCTACGCACAGAACTGGTCGTTGTCGGTGCAGCGTGACCTCCCCGGCTCGCTGCAACTGAACGTAACGTATCTCGGGATTAAGGGGACGCGGGGAGTGCAGGAATTCCTGCCGAATACCTTTCCGATTGGGGCGGTGAATCCCTGCCCTGCCTGTCCGGCCGGATTTGCTTACCTCGCTTCCAATGGCAATTCTACCCGCCAATCGGGACAAGTTCAGTTGCGGCGAAGGTTGCACAATGGTCTTACCGCTAAGCTCCTGTACACTTACTCAAAATCCGTCGATGATGATTCCGCCCTGGGAGGCCAGGGAGCTTCCACGACCACACAAATCACGCCGTCGACCCCGTTTAGCGCCGGCACTGCGGCGTCGCCGGGGGGGACATCCCAGAGTTCAGCCCCCAGTGCCCTCACGATCGCGCAGAACTGGCTGGACCTGCGCGCCGAACGCGGGCTTTCGACTTTCGATCAGCGCAACCTTCTGAACGTACAACTGCAATACACAACAGGCATGGGGCTCGGCGGAAAAACGCTGATGAGCGGCGGGAAGGGAACGCTCTTCAAAGAGTGGACCTGCCTTACCCAAGTCACAATCGGCAGCGGTCTGCCGGAGACGCCCGTCTATCTCGCCGCGGTGCCGGGCACCGGGGTGACGGGAAGCATCCGGCCGGACTACACAGGCGCGCCGCTTTACACAGCTCCCTCCGGTTTGTTTCTGAACCCGGCGGCTTATACGGCGCCTCCGGCAGGCCAATGGGGAAACGCCGGAAGAGATTCGATCATCGGCCCCGGCCAATTCACTTTGAACACTTCCATGGGACGCACCTTTCGATTGAACGGCCGATTCAATCTCGATTTGCGGGTCGACTCCACGAACTTTCTCAACCACGCAACTTTTACGAGTTGGTATACAACCGTCACCGGCACGCAATTTGGATTGCCAGCCGCAGCCAACGGTATGCGCAGCCTGCAAACCACTCTGCGCTTGAGGTTTTGAGAGGCGCTGCTCAATATGAGCTTCATTTTGGCCAAATCTGACGATGCTGCGCGAAGCGCCTTGGACTGCGGCGGCTCGACGCCGCTTTGGTCTTCATCCTCGGTGTTATTCCAAGGCGGCGTCGAGCCGCCGCAGTCCAAGGCGCTTCGCGCAACGGTTTGCATCGCCGTGCTGTTGCTCACCAGTTTCACTGCGTTAGCCCAGCAGATCGGGCAGAATGCGCAGCCTCAAGCCACTGGCACGGCCACCATCACCGCCAGCACTCAGCTTGTCGTGGAGGCGGTCGTGGTAAAAGACAAGAAAGGGAACCCCATTGAAGGCTTGGGCGCGAAAGACTTCAGCGTTACCGAGAACGGCGTGCCGCAGGCCATCAGTTTCTGCGAACACCAGGAACTGCCGGAGACTTCCGTCACCGCACCGGTGGTTCGATCCGAGCCCGAAAATATCACGGTCTACGACCGGCTGGGCAGGACTCGCATTTCGCCCGAAACGCCGGGGAGCATTCGATACCAAGACCGCCGCCTGTTGGCGCTGTATTTCGACATGACCGCTATGCAACCGGCAGAACAGATGCGCGCGCTCGCGTCGGCGCAGAAATTCATCAGGACGCAGATGACACCGGCGGATCGCGTCTCCATCCTAAGATATTCGGGCGGCGCGGTTGACGTACTACAGGATTTCACCGATGACCGCAACCGGCTGTTGAGCATCATCCAAACCATGATTGTGGGAGAAGGCCAGGGGTATGGAGAGTCCACCGACGACGCCAGCACTCCCGATACCGGGGCGGCGTTTGGTCAGGACGACAGTGAGTTCAACATCTTCAACACCGATCGTCAACTGGCCGCGCTCCAGACGGCCGCCAAAATGTTGGGGCAGCTTAACGAGAAGAAATCGCTGATCTACTTCGCCAGCGGCCTGAGCTTGCATGGCCTGGACAACCAGGCGCAACTTCATGCCACGATCGACAGTGCGGTCCGCGCAGGCGTGTCGTTTTGGCCGATCGACGCGCGCGGTTTGGTAGCTCAAGCCCCCCTGGGAGACGCCACGCAAGGATCGCCCGGCAACGTGGGGATGTATTCCGGTGCCGCGGCGCTGGCGGTGACGACCAACTTCCAGCAGTCGCAGGATACGCTTTATGCGCTCGCTGGGGATACGGGCGGAAAGGCTCTGCTCGACTATAACGATCTGACCAAGGGAATCGTGCAGGCGCAGCAAACCGTTTCGAGCTACTACATTCTTGGGTATTACACCAGCAATGCGGCCCAAGACGGAAAATTCCGGCGCATCAAGATTTCCCTGAACGCGAACTTGTCTGCCAACCTGGATTATCGCCAGGGCTACTATGCCAGCAAACTGTTCAGCAAGTTCACCGTGGCCGACAAAGAACGGCAGCTTGAAGATGCGCTGATGTTGGAGGACCCGATTACCGAACTCACCATCGCCATGGAAATCGATTACTTCCAGTTGAATCGGGCCGAATATTTCGTCCCCATCGTGGTGAAGATCCCCGGCCGTGAACTGGCTCTGGCCAAGCGCGGCGGCGCCGAACACACCCTCATCGATTTCATCGGCGAGATCAAGGACAACTACGGCGCTACCATCACCAACGTGCGCGACAAGGTGAATATCAAGCTGAGCGATGCCACGGCCATCGAATTAGCCAAACGGCCGATTGAATACGACACGGGCTTTACGATTCTTCCCGGCAAATACACCATCAAGTTTCTTGCCCGCGATGACGAAACAGGGAGAATCGGGACGTATCAAACCACATTTGTCATTCCCAACCTGAACAAAGAGGAGAAGCGAATTCCCATCAGCTCCGTGGTCTTGAGCAGCCAGCGCATCGAGCTGAAGGATGCGCTTTATAATGCGGTAAAGAACAAGGATCGAGAAGAGACGGCCAACCCTTTAGTCCTGGATGGGCAGAAATTGATTCCCAGCGTCACCCGGGTGTTCCGCAAGAGCCGCGACATGTATGTCTACCTCCAGGCCTACGAGCAAGGTGCGCCAAGCGTGCAACCGCTAATCGCCTACTTGAGTTTCTACCGCGCGCAAAAGAAAGCGTTTGAAACACAGCCGATTGAGGTCGCGGACGGCTTGAACAACCGGCTGAAAACCATGCCTCTCAGCTTCAGCATTGCTCTGAATCAGCTTCCCCCAGGCCAGTATGAGTGCCAGGTGACCGTGCTGGACCCAACAGGACAGAAGGGCGCGTTTTGGCGGGCCTCCATCATGCTCGTGCCGTAGCCCTCCCGACCCGCTCGCCGATGTCGCGTCAGTGGACATATGCACCCGCAGCAGAGATTTGCTATAGCGGGCCATGGTCAATGATTTGCTAACGGTGGCTATCCGCTCCAATTCACTCTGCCCATTCATGGCACCACCCAGCAAAGGCCGAGAACGGACATTTGGGGTATGATAGGCCGGACGGAAGATCTGAGTCGGCGGCCCACGAGTCGTCCGGCTGAATGAGGGTGATGCCGTGAAACAAAGGGGAGCCCCAGGGGTGGTTGTCGGCGTTGTGGCTGCTGCCATCGCAGTAATTCTGGGGCGGGGCGCCGTGCAACACGGCTCCATCGCGGCAGGTTTGGCGTTTGCGCAGCAACGGGCAAGTGCGCACGCCCTGGGTTCTTCTCCATCGCCCAACCCTGGCGGTCCGAAGCTGGCGGCGATTACGGTCGACTACCCCATGGAAGGATCGACATTCCCGCCGGAGATCACCCCCCCAACATTCCTCTGGCGTGACGCTGCGAACAGCGCCGCGGTGTGGACGATCGATGTGGCGTTCACCGACGGCGGGGCCGGGATTCGGGCGAAATCGGCGGGCGAGCGGTTGCGCATCGGCGAGATCGACCCGCGATGTGTTTCCGCCACCAACGAACCGCCCAAACTGACACCCCAGCAAGCTGCGGCGCGAACTTGGATACCGGATGCGGCGACTTGGGAGGCGATCGAGCGACACTCGACGGAGCATCCCGCCACCATCACCATCACCGGATTCCAGGACGAGCATCTGGACCACCGTGTTTCCCGCGGCGCGGTGACGATTCAAACCTCGCGGGATCCCGTAGGAGCGCCGATCTTCTTCCGCGACGTGCCGTTGATGCCGGCGGAGACGGAAAAGGGGGTAATCAAGCCCCTGGCCCAGCGCTTTCTGCCCCTGGTTGCCTGGCGGCTGCGCAACATCGCTGAGCCCCGCAGCCGTCTGCTGCTGACGGGCCTGCATACCTGCGCCAACTGCCATTCGTTTTCCCTCGACGGCAAAACCCTGGGGATGGATATCGACGGCCCTGCCAACGACAAGGGGCTGTACGCGCTCGCCTCCATCAAGCCGGAAATGACCATCCGCAATCAAGACGTGATCTCGTGGATTTCCCTCCGGGATGAGACGGTTTCGCCCTCGCGAGTCGGTTTCATGTCGCAGGTCTCGCCGGACGGCAGGTACGTCTTGACCATGCTCCGGGGTTTGGATAAAAACGGCTACACCTACTTCGTTGTGAATTTCAAGGACTACCGTTTCCTCCAGGTGTTCTATCCGACGCGCGGCACCCTGGCGTGGTACGACCGCGCGACGGGCCGAAGGCGGGCTTTGCCGGGCGCGGATGATCCGCGCTATGTACAAACGGACGCCGTCTGGAGTCCGGAGGGCAAATACGTGGTCTTTGCCCGGGGGGAGGCGAAGGAACCTTACGTCGAAGGTCAGAAGCTGCCCGACCATGCCAACGACCCGGAGGAGGCCCAAATCCAATACGACCTCTACCGGATCCCCTTCAACAACGGACAAGGTGGCCAGCCGGCGCCGATCGCGGGCGCTTCCCACAACGGCATGAGCAATACCTTTCCCAAGGTCTCGCCCGATGGCCGCTGGATCGTCTTTGTGAAGTGCCGCAACGGGCAGTTGATGCGCCCCGACAGCCAGCTCTACATTGTGCCCGCGCCAGGCGGCGTGGCGCGACGGATGCGATGCAATACTGCGTTGATGAACTCCTGGCACAGCTTCTCGCCCAACGGCCGTTGGCTGGTTTTCTCCTCGAAAAGCCGTTCGCCCTACACCCAGCTCTTTCTGACGCACCTGGACAAGGAGGGCAACGACAGCCCGCCGATCCTGATCGACAACGCCACGGCAGCCAACCGCGCGGCGAATATTCCGGAGTTTGTGAATATCCCCCCGGACGGGATGATGAAGATCGACGTGCCCGCGGCCGAGTCGTACCGGCTTTTCGACGTTGCGGTTGACCTCACGGCCAAGGGCCAGCTTGATGCCGGTATGGCGGAGTGGAAGGAGGTTCTGGAACTGGATCCTCGCAATGCCAAGGCCCACAACAACCTGGGGGCCGCGCTGTTGCGGCAAGGAAACTTCGACCTGGCAATCACGCACTTCCAAAAGGCGCTGGAGGTCGATCCCGACTTAAGCCAGGCCCAGGGCAATTGGGGAATTGGATTGTTCTGGGAAGGGAAGCTCGACGCAGCGACCGAGCATCTCCAGAGGGCGGTGGAGCTCAATTCCGAAAACGCCAAATTCTACGAGACATTCATTTCCAACCTGCACCTGCCGGCGAGCCCTCCGCAAGCGGGCATTAAACTGGAGGATGTTCGTCCCCAGGCGGGGGAGGGGACCCTCGGCAATGCCGGCCCGGCGAAGCGTGAAGGGCTTGATGCCCAGTACCGACGAAGCCTTAATGCGGTGCTCGCATACATCATGGCGTCCGATGACCCCGCCCGCCTGGCGGTGAGGGAAGAAGAGGCGCCGAATCAGCCGAACCGGCGGGAATCACAGGACGTTCTCCGACCCCCCAGCGCTTCCCCCGATTTTGCTCAGCCCGGCGGCGACCGCCCGGAAATCGCGAAGCTGATCGCGGATTTGGATATTCCGCGTCTGCGCCGACTCGGCGAACAAGAAAAGGACCCTGACGAGAGCTTTGCGGCCCAGCGGCAGATTCTCCTCATCTTCCTTCACACCTTGGAAGCTTCCAACATCTTGCTCGGACAGAAGAGGAACGCTCAGGCCCAGACGTGCCTCGAAATCGCGGCCCAGGCTGCGCCGAGGAATCCTTACATTGCATATGACTTGGCCAGAGCGCAGGCGCTCAACCGTCAGCCCAAGAAGGCTCTAAGAACCCTGCAAGCGGCCGTGGAGGAAGGCTTCAACGACGCCGGGCAAGTGGAAGGAGATCGCGCCTTCGAAGGCCTTCGCACCGAAGCAGATTACCAGAAAGCCCTCGCCAAGATGCGCGGCGGCAAGCCACAAACCCTAACTGCACCTTGATCGAGATCCCTTTATGCCTTTCGATCAGAATCAAAAATCGCGATGGCCTCAATCTCGATAAGCGTTCGTTACGGATGGCTTAGGGCGTCAGGCTCACAGTCGCCGCATCTTCGTGACCCTGGATCAGCATGTGGTAGCCGCTGGCATCTCGTCGGAGTATTAAATCCCGTGGTTCTTTTATCCGCAGGACTGCCTTCCCGTCCCGCTGCAAGCCGCTGCACTGGCCGCACGCGAACTTCTCCACGCGTCCCGCCCGATCGACCTTGAGGGCGACCGCTCCGACGAAGCTGCCGGTGTAGATGTGGCCAGCCAGATGGAACTGAAAGTCCTTCGGCTCGTTCTTCTGTATCGAAGTGAGATCGGTCCGAAGCGACGAGCCATCTTCCAGCATGGACCCGTCCGGCGCGAGGTCATCCCTCGATATTCCAAGCTTTCCCAGCAGCGCAGGATCAAGGTGGTCCACCTGGGCATGAGCGGCGATCGTAGCCCACTGTTCAGTCACATCGTGTCCCAGGAAGTCATATGTGGCCGAACCCTCAGTCATGAGAGGTCGTCCAGCGCGGGTATAACGATCCAAGAAGGCGAGTGTGGAAGCCTTGGAGTATTGCGGATAGAGGTAGACCATAGCGCTGAACTTATGACCGCTGAGGACGGGGTGGTTGTTTACGTCCAGCGTCAGCGCACCGCTATCGATGAGATCACTCGGAACGACGGCGCAGCGGTATCCTGCATCCCAGATCTGCTGCACCTTATTCTCGATGTCGAGGGAACCATTCACGTCGTACGGGTTCCGCGCGGCATTG
>Ga0181539_1004217_pt1 | contig 12492 bp, 11 predicted proteins | sample PEATcosm2014_Bin_46_FD_119767 | JGI IMG/M metagenome (GOLD analysis project Ga0181539, IMG submission 119767) | Peatland microbial communities from MTU Mesocosm Facility, Houghton, MI, USA - PEATcosm2014_Bin23_60_metaG | ecosystem: Environmental > Terrestrial > Soil > Wetlands > Peat | place... | reverse complement strand
CGAGACACTTTGTTACCATTGCACCCATTCTCGTTCTGCCTGCGTGCGTCTGTTGGGAGTGGATGAGGGAAAGTTTGTGGCGACACATCGTGCTGCGATGCGCTCTCACATGGGGTGCGATTCTGTCCGCCTCGTCGATCATCGGCAACTGGCACTATCGCATGGCGCTCGCGGACGCGCAGGGCAGGCACGATGCTATGCTCTGGTCGCTAAGTGGAGGGCAAGCGCTGGATATGATTGCGGGTGCGATATCGAACCTTCGCAACATGGCTGTGAAAGCGCCGATTCCGTCTCTGCTTCATTACTCTCCAATCGACTGCTATGCGTCGAACACTATCAATGTGTGGATGAACTCGGCGGCCTATGCGGGAATTTCGCGGCTGCTGCTGGCGGCTGCGGCAGTCACCTTGCTTGCAGTTGCTGCTTATTGTGCGCTTGCTTTGCGCGGGATGATCCGCCGCAGCTCCGAGGCGGGAGCATTGTGACGTTTCTCGAATTGCCGGCGCAGCGATGAAGGCGGAACCCAGTATCGCGTCTCGGGAACGGCTCAAAATGAGCGCAACGCAAGATAACGACTTACAGGGGCTTGCTTGTTCGCGGTTTCCCCGCGCCCAGGATACCCTTGTTGTGGCCATGCTCTACAACAGAAATGGAATGGCCGCGTGGTGCTGGGAAGCTGCACATGCGCTCCATGAGCAGGGACGAAGAGTGATTCTCATCGCCACTCCGGATGCGCCGCTTTTCGGCGCCCCGGAGGTTGAAGTGGTGCGCGTCGATGTGGCGGACAGATCCGCTGAACAGCGGGGCGGAATCGCAAAGGCTCTGTCAACGGCAAGGAGCCACCTTGCAGCGGGTCCCGACCGGGCGCTGCGGATAATTCATGAGGAGCTGGCTGCTCGCGGCGTAAGTCCGGCAGCCTACATTCTCAACCAATCGACTTTCGTCGATCGCAATGTTCCTTGCCCGCAGATCGTGGCGGCCTGGTCCTATCCAGTTAGCCTGCTTGGCTACCTTCGCAAGACTCAGCTTCTTGTCCCCGACAAGAGCGTGAAGGCGTTCTTGCGCACGGTTTTGTCGTCGCTGGGCTGGTGGCGCAAGGATTGGCGCGCGTACCGAACGGCGGACCGCGTGCTGGCCGTGACCGAAACCCTGGCCAGAAGTCTTCGCCGCCGATCGATACCCTGCGATCTAGCTTACCCCGGCACCTTTGTTAGTTCGGTGGCGGATCGCGGCGATGGCAGGTTGCGGCTTCTGATGGCTGCCGTCAGACTTGGCGAGCCGCGGAAGAGAATACAGTGGATGCTCGAGGCGATGAAGGGAATGAATCCGCCGCCGGGAACCGTCCTTCAACTGGCGGGGGAGGCGGACGATTCCGTGCGCCGCGCGGCCGCGCAGATAAGCTTTCCCGTGAAGTTTCTCGGCCATCTCAGGCGGCAGGAACTCCAGCGGGTTATGCAGCAGGCGCACATCTTCTGTTTTGGATCGCTTCTCGACGACTGGGGCTATGTGCTGGTGGAAGCGATGGCCAATGGCCTGACGCCGGTTGCACCCGCGATCAGCCCGTTTGACGAGATACTGGATGGAGTGGGTCGGTGTTACAGTCCGCACAGCAAGGACGACTTCTTACGCGCTCTCAGTTCGATCACTTCGAGCTCTCTCGCCGCCAGTGGGCGCCAGGCCTGGGATCGAGCGCAGAACCTTTTCTCACGCCAGGCATTTGGCCGCTCCATTCTGGCTTCGCTCGAATCCGCAATCCGGCTCCGCTGATTGCGCCGCCGCGAACCGTGTAGAATAAGTATTTGGAAGGTTGAGCGATGAAAGTCCTGATCCTGAGCATCAATTATTGGCCCGAAGTTACAGGGATCGGAGCTTTCACCACATATCGGGCGGAGTACCTCGCCGCCGCGGGTCACGACGTTGAGGTTTGCACGACCTTTCCATATTACCCGGAATGGAAGGTTCCGCAAAGCTATGCGGGAAGACTTGCGGCGAGCGAGGAACGCAACGGTGTCAGGATTCTGCGCAGTTATGCCTATATCCCCAACCCTGCGACTTCTCTGAAGCGAGTCTTGCATGAGGCTACCTTCATAGCTTCCTCAATGGCCGTAGCATTGGCGCGCAAGCGGCCCGATCTGCTGCTGGTTGTTTCTCCGCCTCTGGGACTTGCAGTAAACGCAATTCTACTGAGCCGCCTGTGGCGCATTCCCTATGTCTTCGACGTGGAAGATATGCAACCCGATTCGGCCGCGGAACTCGGCATGCTTCCATCCTGGGCGCTGGGGTTTCTTTACAAGGTGGAGAAGGCGGCGTACAGCCATGCCGCGCTGGTAACGACGCTGACCCGAGGCATGCGAAACCGGATCGTGGAAAAGGGGATTCCGACGGAGAAAGTGGCACTGTTGGAGGCGCGCGCCGATGACTCATTGTTGGACATCGAAGCGCGCGAGGGAGGCGCATTCCGGCAGCGCTATGGTCTGGAGAACAAGTTTCTCGCGACTCACAGCGGCAACATGGGAGTCAAGCAGGGACTGGACGTCATTGTCGATGCCGCCGCCCTGAATCGCTCGGATGACTCGATGCAGTTTCTGCTGGTTGGGGATGGCGCCGAGTGTGGAAGGATCCAGCGCAGGGTTGCCGAGCTTGAACTGCGCAATGTGCGGTTTCTGCCCTTGCTGGACGCGGCGGAGTTTCGAGGGTTGCTGGCGGCAAGCGACATATGTCTGCTGACGCAACAGAAATCCGTGTCCGATATTGTTTTTCCGTCGAAGATTGTGACCTATCTTGCTGCGGGGCGTCCGGTTATAGCCTCGGTGAATCCCAACTGCGAAATTGCAGAAACCGTTCGCGAATCGGGAGCCGGCAGGGTTGTGGCGCCCGAAGACGGGGCGGCCCTGCTGGCAGCCATTAAGGAGTTTCGAGGCGCGGATCTGGAGAAGTATCACCAAAAGGCGCAAGAGTACGCTAGCCGAAGGTGGTCGTCGGCGCGCGTTTTGGTGCAGCTGGAACGAAGCCTGGTATCGGCCGCCTCGTCCCTGACTAACTCCTTGGCGCAGGAAGGAGGCGTTCGATGAACCTCAAAAGGAAGGCGGCTTGTTTCTCGATTGTTCTGTGCGTCGCCGGGTATTCTATCGGCCCGCGCGGGGTGCAAGGGCAGCAGCCTGCAACTTCGACTCACCCCGGCGCCGGCGCGGCGCGCCCGGGTTCGTCGGCAGGCGCGAGCTCCGCTGTCCGGGGTGCGGGCTCGGGCGGGAGTTCCGCTTGGGGCGCGGGAAAAGGGAGTTTTGGATATTCTGCTCAATCAGGGGGAGTCTGGCGCGACGGGACGACTCTTAGTGCAGCCCCGAGCGCCGGCCGCGATGCGACGCAAGCTCACACTTCCCCAGCGGGTGCTTTTCCGTCCGGTGAAGCTCTTCCGTTGGGGCCCGTCAGCGCGAAGCCAACCGGCATGCGGGGGACCGCTGCACCGGGTACGGCGAGGCTCTCCCGTGCTTCTTCGGGCCAGGGCTTTGGAATCGTGGCAACCGGCCGCAGTTCGGTTCCCGGATCCGCCGGCATTCGGCATGTTGCTGGCGCGTCGCGGGGCCGGGTAGCTTCGCCGGGGCGCGGGGCGGGCAAAGGGGTAACTCGGAAAACTTCAGGGCTAGCCACCAGCGTGGGGAAGTATCCGCTCACCAGGGGAACGGCGGCCAATTCTCCGCTGCATCGAGAGCTGACAACAGGTTTGAGCAACCAGGGCGCGGCACGGCTCAGGTAACTCGCCTGTGAAGGCAACTTGGCGTTGCGCCCGGTGCGATTCCCGCGGGCCGCGGTGTGGGCAGATCTGTTTCATTTCATGCTTGCCGGTCCGCAGCGGATGAAGGAGAAACGGGTTTGCAGCGGAGCTCCCGTGAGCTTCTAAGTCGAAATGGCCGGTTATAACATCGATTCGATTTTGGATTGGACTGTTCCCGTGGCCTTGCCCAGCGTTGCGATCGTCATCCCCACCCGGAACCGGCACGAGTCGCTCAAGCAGTGCCTGAGCCCGCTGATTCCGTATGCCGGCGCTAACCCGGAGTGCTCGATCGTGGTCAGCGATGACGGAGATGCGTTCGCGACCAGGGAGGCGCTGGCCGGGGAACTAACTGGCGTGCAAGTTATCCAGGGACCGCAGAGGGGACCGGCAGCCAACCGCAATTGCGGAGCAGCGCACGCTACCGCGGAGCTGCTCATTTTTCTCGACGATGACTGTATTCCGGACCAGAATCTGATTGCCGTATATCAGGAGGCTGCTCTGAAGAATCCGGAGATAGGCGTCTTTGAAGGGCGCATCAGCGCAGAGGGTGAGGCATCCAGCTTTGCCGATAGCGCTCCGATCAATGAAACTGGCGGCTATTTGTGGTCCTGCAATTTCGCGATTCGTCGAGAGCTATTCTTGATGATCGGCGGATTCGACGATCGCTATCCCTTTGCCGCCATGGAAGACATTGATCTCCATTTGCGAGTCAAGCGGCTTTCGCCAGTCCTTTTTCTTCCTGATGCGAGAGTCTGGCATGCCTTCGAACAACGGCTGGGCTGGGGAGTGATCAAGCATCACGCGCTTTCGCTCCTGCTTTATCTGCACACTCACGGCCTCAAGGAGACAGAGAGGGGCCCTGTTTTTTTTCTTCGATTCGCGGCCCGGCTGTTGATTCATGGTGTGATGCGGCATCTCCGAGGAGGCGCGACAAGATATCCGAGGCAGCACCTGTTCACCATTTGGGTCTGTCTCCAGTTGGCAATTATTACGTCCCTGTGGAGATTCCACGGGTGCCTGGCTAAGAGATTCTTTCCGCCATGCTGTCCGAGTTGCCGCTCCATTCACTCGCATCTCAACTAAAGGAAGAGATTCCTACTTTCGATGCAAAAGCAGCATACCATGCTTACACAATGGATAGCATATCTTCGTGCTCTTCGGCGCCGGCCCATGGTTCACCTTGTATTCTGGTGGCTCGGCTGCGCGAAAGGCGAAACCCAAACCACCGAGGCGGAACGCGATTGCTTGGCGCGACTTGCTGCTGGGAAGAGAATTCTCGCTGAGATTGGAGTGTATGAAGGTGTCACAACCTGTAGGCTGCGAAAGGCAATGCATCCAGCTGGCGAACTCTTCGCCATTGACCCGTATCCGAGACAAAGGCTGGGGTTCAGTGCACAGCGCGTCATCGCGCATCAGGACGTATCGAAGATTCCTGCCGGCAATGTGAGTTGGATGCGCACAACAGGTTCAATCGCCGCCCAGGAGCTCCATTCAAGGAACCGTCGGCACTTTGACTTCGTGTTCATCGATGGAGATCACAGTTATGAAGGTCTTAAAGCCGATTGGGAAGGGTGGAGCAGACTTATCGCGCCAGGAGGAATAATTGCCCTTCACGATAGCCGGTCCACTCCTGACCGGCCGATCGACGATTGGGGAAGCGCTCGTTTTACTCGCGATGTGATCGAGCCTGACCCCAACTTCCAGATTGTTGAGGCAGTCGATTCACTTACCGTGCTGCAGAGGCGCCATCAAGTACCATGAGTGAGATCCCTCCATGCCTGATGCGACGTTAAGCGGTTCACCAACTCCGAAGGTTGCGACGGTCGAGTGCGCGGACGGAAAGCCCGCGTTCAGATACCAGCAGCTAGAGCGATTTCAAGTGCCTTTTGGCTTCCGGGGGCGATCCAAGGTCTATGTGCAACTTTGGTGGCTGGTGCAGTCCACGCTGTTTGCCATGTCGCCGCAAGCGATGTACGGTTGGCGGGTCTGGCTGCTGAGGCTCTTCGGCGCCAGGATCGGCAGAGGCGCGATCGTTCGCCCGTCGGTCAAAATTACCTATCCCTGGAAGCTGACTATAGGGGACCATTGCCACATCGGCGACGAGGTGCATCTCTATACCCTTGGAGAGATCGAGATTGGAGACTGTGTTGTGATATCTCAGCGGTCCTATATTTGCACCGGATCCCATGACCACACGAGCCCCACTTTCGACCTGTTTGCCAGGAAGATTGTTGTCGAAGCCGAAGCATGGGTGGCAATGGATGTGTTCGTCGCTCCCGGAGTGACAATCGGACGCGGAGCGGTCGTTGGCGCGCGGAGTTCGGTGTTCCACGATGTGCCGCCGGGAACCATCTCCGTGGGAACTCCCGCGCGCGTGATTGGCCAGCGCAGCATGCGAGCCGGCCCTCAATAGGACGGCCCATTCGACTCTCGCATTCTCCGCTCCCGTCCGAATGACCGATGGAACGTCTATGGCAATGATCCGCCATTCCAATTCCAGGCGCGTGCTCGTGGCGCACAACGTGAGCCGGGGCAACTCGGGCGGCATGGCGCGCTTGATGGAATCCATTCATACCGAGTTGGAATCCTTCGGATGGAAGACGGAGTACTTTACGGCGGACGATATGCCCGCTTCGGGCGGGCAGCGGTACAGGCGCTATGCCTTCACTTGGTTTGCCCGCCGCCGCGCTCGAGAAGCATTCCTTCGCGGCGAGCCTTTCGATGTCATAAACATCCATGAACCGTCCGGGGCGGCTATTGTCTTGGGGAGATCGCGAATGGGAGGGCCGGCAGTTGTGGCCATGTCCCACGGTCTGGAACAGCGCTACTGGGAGCTGCGCCTTAGGAAAGATCCCCCCGGTCCCGATCCTCCAACCTGGAAGACTCGTCTGCTATTTCCCGCAACGAGCTTGTGGCAGTCGCGGTTTACTCTGCGCCGCGCCGATCATGTTTTCTGCCTGAATGAAGAGGATAAGTCGTTCCTTGCCGATCGATTTCATTTGCATCCGGAGAATATTACCCGCGTGTTTCCGGCGGCGGGGCCGGAGTTTTCCTCCGCCGCAAACAGGCGCAACTACGACCGCCCTTGCAATCGGGTGTTGTTTTCCGGGACGTGGATCGAGCGCAAGGGAATACGGCAGGTGATCGAAGTGTTTTCGGTTCTGAGCGGCAGGCATCCTTCGATGCGGCTTGGCATTCTCGGCGCGGGGGTGCCTGCATCGAGTGTCCTCGCGGACTTTTCCGCGTCGCTTCATTCAAGGATTACAGTTCACCCGCCTCTGTCCCACCCGGATTGTGCTGAGGCCCTCCTCGGCTACGATGTTTTTCTCTCGCCGAGTTTTTTCGAGGGCACTCCCCTTGCCTTGATTGAGGCAATGTGCACAGGCATCCCGGTCGTGACCACCGCAACCTGCGGGATGAAGGATGTTGTTGAGGATGGACGAAATGGTCTCCTGGTCGCTCCAGGGAATTCCGGAGCGATTGTCCGCTCGGTCGAGCTGCTCATAAACGACTCGAGTTTGCGGCGGAGGCTCGGGAAGCAGGCAGCGGAAGACGCTGCTCGGAAGTACACCTGGCGAGCGGCGGCAGAGATTGTCAATGCGGCGTATTCCGGCCTGCTGAAATCCAAAGCAGACCATAGGTGAGCGTGCGGGATGGAGGGTCTTGTCGAATGCTAGTTTATTGAAAGCGACAGGGCGTCGGCACAGCGAATCAAGCAGTTGTTTGTTTCATTCAAGGGGACATGCGCACTTGGTCCGGAATTTGTTCGAGAACCAAAACGGAGATTCAGGAAACATGAGCACGGTAACAGAGAACAATCCCCGGCAAGCAGTTCCCTTCCCAACTCCAAGTGCTTCCGGTCTCTTGGTTGTGGCCTGGCTATACAACACGAATGGAATGGCCACCTGGTGCTGGGAAGCGGCGCATGCTCTCCATGAGCTGGGGCAGAATGTTCTCCTCGTCGCCGCCCCGGATGTACCGCTCCCAGGTATTCCTGCGGTTGAAGTCGTCCGCATCGATCAACCGGGCCGCCATGCCTCGCAGCGAAACCGGTTCATGAAGGCCTTCTCTACTGTAATGGGACATCTTGCAGCAGGCCCGGACGGCGTCTTAGTAGAGGCTCACAAGTACCTGGAGGATCGCGGCAGAAGGCCCGCGGCCTATATACTTAACCAATCGTCCCTCGTAGACCGCAGAGTTCCTTGTCCGCAGGTCGTGACAGCTTGGGCATATCCAGTTAGCCTGCTTGCCTATCTGCGGAAACTTCCGCTTCTTGTCCCAGACAAAGCCTTCAAGACATTCTTGCATGTGGGTCTTGGTTTGGCAGGTTGGTGGCGCAGAGATTGGCGCGGGTACCGAGCAGCCGACTGCGTACTCCCCGTGTCCGAAGCCCTGCTCAGGAGCCTTTATCGGCAGTCAGTAACTGTACATCTTGCCTGCCCCGGCACTTGTGTCGGCCCTGTGCCGGGCCACAGCGGCGGCGGAATTCGCCTGCTGATGGCTGCCGTCCAACTCAATGAGCCGCGGAAGAGAATACTGTGGATGCTCGATGCCATGAAAGACATAAGTGTGCCGCCGGGAACTATCCTTCAACTGGTAGGCGAACTAGAGGAGTCTGTCCGGCAAGCGGCTGCAAAGCTCAGCTTTCCCGTGGAGTTCCTCGGTCGCCTGAAGCGGCCGGAACTTCAAAAGGTAATGCAACAGGCGGACATTTTCTGTTTCGGGTCTCTTCTCGACGATTGGGGATATGTCCTTGTGGAGGCCTTGGCAAATGGACTGATTCCAGTCGCGCCCGCCATCAGCCCGTTCGAAGAGATTATGGGAGGAGTGGGCTCGGGTTACCGTCCGCAAAGCCAAAAAGACTTCGCGCGTGCTCTCCGCTCCGCTACTTTGAGTTCTCTTGTCGATAAAAGGCAGGAAGCCTGGGAACGAGCACATAGCCTTTTTTCACGCGCGGCATTTGGCCGATGTATTCTGGAGTCTATCGAATCCGTCGCAGGCATCGACCGAATTCGCCATAAGGACGGAATCGACAGTTGATTTCCGGAGAAACTGGGTTTTGCTATCAGCGTGCTCACCTTGCGCCATCTATTCTGCCGAGAAGAAGATGATCTCAAAAGGAGAAGCCAATATGCTACGGCAACTTATATTCAGAGGCATTGATAAGCTGATTCGATGGCATCAGAAGTATCGGAATCTCATCCTAATGAAATCGCTTCATTCATGTGGAGCGAGGGTGAGCATAAGTCCCGACGCTATCATCTGGGGCACCCATGGGGTGATGCTAGAAGACGATGTTTCGATAAACGCCTTCACACATATTTTCGGGGGCGGAGGCGTGCGTATCGGGGCAAGAACCTTGATATCTGCAGGGTGCTCGATCGCTTCGATTACGCATTCTGAGCGAATTGCCACCCGCCACCAAGGGATCGAGTTGGCGGTGACGATCGAAGAGGATTGCTGGTTGGGCACTGGCGCAATCGTCCTACCCGGCGTTAGCATTGGACGAGGGAGCATCATCGGCGCTGGCGCGGTTGTGACCAAAGATATTCCGCCCCTGTCGCTGGCGGTTGGAGTCCCCGCGCGCGTCGTCCGCCAGATCACTCCGTAGGGAACTTATGACATTCAGCGCTGTCTCGCGGATTGGGAAGAGACTGTCGACCTTTGTCGGCGGGCAGAGCGCTGTCCAACTGCTCAACGCAGCGACCGGACTGCTGTTGCTTCGATTGATGCCGAAGCCCGAATTCGCCATTTATGCCATAGCTCTCGGCATCCAGGGAATGATTGGCATTCTCACGGATCTCGGCTTCGGAGGAGCCATCACCGGCCTTGTGGGCACAAGGTATCGGGACAAGGCCATCCTGGGCTCCTACATTAGAACCGCCAGTCATCTCAGACAGGCTCTCCTTCTCATCATTGCCAGCGCCGCCCTTCTGCTTGCCGTCATATTCCGCAATGTTGAAATTGAAGCGCATGGCCGGAAAGAACTTCTATTGCTGGTTCTCGCGGTACTGCTCACAGTGCAGTTTCAGGCGTGGGCTTCCTATTACGAGATACCCCTTTTGCTAAACGGCAAGCTGGTTGCGTATTACAGCCCGCAGATTGCAGCCGCCGCTCTGCGCATCGTCAGTTCCGTCGCCCTGTATTATGTGCATTGGATATCCTCCACCACTGTTATTCTCGCAAATACGCTGAGCATTGTGGTGATGGGAGTGTCCTATAGGTTTCTTGCGCGACCGTGGATCGATGTACCGCGCCGGGTTTCGAAGGTGCACGGCAGAGAGATGGTGCGTTTTTTGCTCCCGCTTCTGCCGGGAACTGTGTATCAAGCGCTGCAGGGGCAGATCTCGCTTTTTCTGATCACGATTTTCGGACACGTGGGCCAGATTGCGGAAGTTGCAGCCGCGGGCAGGATTGGCCAACTGTTTCTGCTGCTGAATTCATCGAACAACGTCCTGGTAACGCCCTTCTTTGCAAAAACTCCAAGGGCTCTTTTCCGCAGAAGGTACGGATATGCCATGTGCGCCGTTGGGGCAGTTGCCTTGCTCGTGGCCGCGTCCGCGAAGTTCTGCCCCGGCGCTTACCTTCTATTGCTTGGCGCGAATTACAGCAACCTGACTTCGCAGATCCGGCTTGTGGTTTACGCATCGGCGATAGGGTACTTTGCCGGGGCCATGTGGTCAGTTGCGGTCGCGCGGAAGTGGATTTTCTGGTGGAGCGGATCGATGCAGATGGTTCTGCTTACCGTGATTCAGCTTGTCTGTGTCATGCTCCTTCCGCTGAATAGCTCCGAAGGCGTTCTCAAGATGAATATCTTTACGGCCCTTGGGGCGCTTACCGTGCAGCTATTTCACGCGGTCCAGGGTTTCTCGGTGCATGCCAAGGCCAGGGAACCGGCGATGGCATCTTGATTGTGGCCGAGTCTGCGCCGCGCAGGGGTTCCGGGATGGCGCTGCGCGTTGCACTCCATTGCGGCAAGCCCAAGCAGCGATGCATTACACTGGAAGTATTCGCAGCGAAGGTCTTTTGGGTTCGGGTTCCTATATTGTTGCCGTGACCATGGCCGATAACTCGCGCGGCGCAAGCATACGGCGCCGGGAAGATATGGCTTAGCCGCACGACAAATCCGTTTAACGAGGCACGTTCATGCACAAAGTCGCTTTGATCACTGGCATTACCGGGCAGGACGGTGCGTATCTTGCCGATCTTTTGCTAGACAAGGGCTATCTTGTGCACGGCATCAAGCGCCGGTCTTCATCTTTCAACACCGCGCGTATCGACCATATCTACCAGGATCCCCATGCGCCCGACAGCCATTTCCAGATTCATTACGGGGACATGACGGATTCCACCAATCTGATCCGCATCATTCAGGCGGTGCAGCCGGACGAGATATATAACCTGGCCGCGCAGAGCCATGTGCAGGTCAGCTTTGAAACACCGGAGTATACCGCAAATGCCGATGCCACAGGCGCATTGCGGATTTTGGAGGCGATCCGGATTCTCGGACTTGTCGAGAAGACGCGGTTCTATCAAGCTTCGACATCGGAGCTATACGGGAAGGCTCGGGAGACTCCGCAAACCGAAACCACGCCCTTCTATCCGCGCAGCCCCTACGGCGTGGCCAAACTTTACGCTTACTGGATTACAGTAAACTACCGCGAGGCATACGGCATGCATGCGTCGAACGGCATCCTGTTCAATCACGAGAGCCCCATCCGAGGCGAGACCTTCGTCACGCGGAAGATAACTCGCGCGGTAGCCGGGATTCATCTGGGCGCGCAGAAGACGATGTATATCGGGAATCTGGATTCCAAGCGCGACTGGGGCCATGCGCGAGATTATGTCGAGGGCATGTGGCGGATCGTGCAACAGGACATGCCGGACGACTACGTTCTGGCAACGGGTGAAGCACACAGCGTGCGTGAATTCATCGAACTGGCTTTTTTGAAGGTGGGCCGCAAGATCGAATGGAAGGGCAAGGGCGTTGACGAGGTGGGCATCGATTCCGCCAGCGGCGACTTACTGGTGAGAATCGACAGCCGCTATTTCCGCCCGACCGAGGTCGACCTGCTTTTGGGTGACGCTTCCAAGGCGCGCCGGGTTTTGGGGTGGAAGCACACGGTCGCATTTCCGGAGTTGGTCTCCGATATGTTGAACTCGGACTTGAAAGTTATCGCCGGGGAATCTTACGTGAGAGAGATTGGTCATGATTAGCTTCGAGTTGACAGGCAAACGCGTTTGGGTAGCGGGACATCGGGGCATGGCCGGTTCGGCGATTGCGCGGCGCCTGATGCAGGAGAGTTGCGAAATCGTGACGGCGACGCGTAGCGAGCTCGATCTGTTGCGCCAGGCGGAGGTGGAGGCGTGGATGGCGGACAGAAGGATCGATGTTGTGTTTGTTGCCGCCGCAACGGTGGGCGGCATTATGGCGAACTCAACGCGCCCGGCGGAGTTCCTATATGACAACCTGGTTATTGAAACCAATGTCATCCATGCGGCGTGGCGCACAGGCGTCAAGAAGTTGTTGTTTCTAGGTTCGTCGTGCATCTACCCGCGGCTCGCGCAGCAGCCCATGCGGGAGGAGATGCTGCTGACAGGGGCCCTGGAGCCGACCAATGAATCGTATGCGATCGCCAAGATCGCGGGCATCAAGTTATGCGAGGCCTTTCGCCGCCAGTATGGCTGCGATTTCGTTTCGGTGATGCCGACCAATCTCT
>Ga0181539_1004215_pt1 | contig 12494 bp, 7 predicted proteins | sample PEATcosm2014_Bin_46_FD_119767 | JGI IMG/M metagenome (GOLD analysis project Ga0181539, IMG submission 119767) | Peatland microbial communities from MTU Mesocosm Facility, Houghton, MI, USA - PEATcosm2014_Bin23_60_metaG | ecosystem: Environmental > Terrestrial > Soil > Wetlands > Peat | place... | reverse complement strand
GGGCGCATCCTATCAGAATCCCGTGCTGTTTCAGGAGCCGGACGGAACCATCGATCTTTACCACAGCACGCAGCAGGCGGATGCCGGCGAGGCCAATGCGCATGTCCTGCATCTGGTTTCGAAAGACAACGGCGTCACCTGGACCCAGCCTGCATTGCTGTTCGGGGAACCGGGTGCTTTTACGCGGCATCCCGTGGTGATTCTCAAGGATGGCTCGTGGCTACTGCCACTCACTTACATTGCCGCTGCCGGCATCGGCAAAGGTCCAGAGACAGATTTTTCCGTCGCCGAAATCAGCCAGGACCAGGGCGTAACCTGGACAGAATGCGTCATGGCTGGAACGCAAGGCAGGATCCAGCCGAGCATCGTTTCCCTCGCGCCCGGCCATTTGCTCGCCTTCTTCCGCAGCCGGGCCAGCGACTTTATCTATCGCAGCACTTCATCGGACGGGTGCATCTGGAGCCCGGCAACCGCCACCATTCTGCCTAACAACAATGCTTCCGTCCAGGCCTTTCGCTTGCGCGACGGCCACGTGGTGATGGCATTCGACAACTCCAGCAAAAGCTCGGCAAACGGCGGCTTGCGCAAACCCCTTTCCGTCGCGCTTTCCCTGGACGGCGGAAACACCTGGCCTTACGCGAGAGACATTGAAGAGGGCCGTCCCGGCTACGGCCTCGCCGAGCAGACTCCCAAAGAGCCAGGCCGCGAGGAGTACTCCTACCCCAGCATTATGGGGACTCGCAAGGGAGAAATCCTCGTGGCCTACACCTATCGCCGCCAGACCATCAAGGTGGTTTCGATCACCGAGGACTGGATCAGGCAAGGAGGCAGCGCAAGGAGATCCACCCCATGAAAGAAGAAGTTCAACATCCCCGAGCAATTGACGTCCTGAACAAGGGCATTGGATTTCTGGAGCAGCCTCTTGCCCACGATGAGATTGCGGGGCGCGGCTGGAACCTGCTGCGCGAGGATCTCACGTTGCCCGCGGCCGTGCTCTACGAAGATGCGCTGCAGCACAACCTTGAGTGGATGCGGCAATTCACGGTGGCATACGGCGCCCGGCTGGCTCCGCACGGAAAAACCACCATGGCGCCACGCTTGTTTGACCTACAGCTTGCCGCGGGCGCCTGGGGCATTACGCTGGCCACGGCGCATCAAACGCAAGTTGCCTACGCGCACGGCGTGCGTCGCGTGGTGATGGCCAATCAGCTCATCGGCAGGCAAAACATGGCGGTGATTGCCCGGCTGCTGCGCGATCCCGAGTTTGAGTTTTATTGCCTCGTCGACTCTGCCGAGCAAATCGACCAGCTCGGATCGCATTTTTCTCGATCCGGAAATCGGCTGAATGTGCTGCTTGAAGTGGGAGTAGACGGCGGCCGCGCCGGCGTGCGCAACCGCGAACAGATTCAGTCGGTTCTCGACGCGCTGGGCAAATGGAGCCACACGATCGCGCTGTGCGGAGTTGAAGTTTACGAGGGCGTCCTCGATCACGAGGCAGCCATTCGCGCATTTCTGCTCCATGCCGTGGAGGTGACGAAAGAGATTGCGGTAAAGAAGTGCTTCCAGCGCTCGCCGATTCTGCTTTCCGGCGCGGGATCGGCCTGGTACGACGTGGTCGCCGAGGTTTTTTCTGCGCAGGATTTTGCAGATTCCGTTGAAGTGGTCCTGCGCCCCGGGTGCTACTTGACCCACGATGTCGGCGCTTATCATTTTGCGCAAAAGAGGATCCTCGAAAGCAATCCCGTGGCGCGGCAAATGGGCGTGGGACTCAAGACGGCCCTGCATATCTGGGCATACGTGCAGTCGATTCCGGAAACCAATAAAGCCATCGTCGGCCTTGGCAGAAGAGATGCCGCCTTCGACGCGCGACTGCCCGTTCCGGCGTTACACTTTCGACCCGGAAGCGCCGCGCCGCAGCCCGTTCCAGAACATTGGATCGTCACCCGATTGATGGATCAGCATGCTTACTTGCATATTGCCACCAATGACGACATTCGGCCCGGCGACATGATCGCTTTCGACATCGCCCATCCCTGCCTGACCTTCGACAAGTGGCGCGTGCTGGCCCTGGTGAACGGCGCATTCGATGTCGTCGATCTGATTCAGACGTTTTTCTAAAGCGAAACTCAGGGCTTCTCAGCGAAGAAATCCCAGGGCTGCAGGGTCGGCAGCGAAATTGAAGTGCGGCCGAAAGAATCCTGGGACTACTTCACATTCCTCCAGTCCAGAATCACCTTGCCCGCATGGCCGGAACGCATCACTGCGAATGCCGCTTCGAATTCATGCCACGGAAAGCGGTGGGTAATCACCCCCGAGATATCCACTCCCGACTCCAGCATGACCGTCATCTTGTACCAGGTCTCGTACATTTCGCGGCCGTAAATGCCCTTGATCGTCAGCATGTTGAAGATCACCTGGCGCCAGTCCATCGGCATCTCTTTGGCCGGAATTCCTAGAAGGGCGATCTTGCCGCCATGACTCATGTTGGCGATCATGTCGCGCAGGGCTTGCGCATTACCCGACATCTCAAGACCCACATCGAACCCTTCCACCATTCCCAGTTGCTTCTGCACATCTGCGAGCGGCGTTTCGCCGGGATGTACGGCGAGGGTCGCGCCCATCTTGCGCGCCAGCTCCAATCGGTCGGGATTCAGGTCGGTGATCACCACGTGCCGCGCGCCCGCATGTTTCACAACCGGAATCGCCATGAGCCCAATCGGGCCCGCGCCCGTAATCAGCACATCTTCGCCCAGAACCGGAAAGGAGAGCGCGGTGTGCACGGCGTTGCCAAAAGGATCGAAGATAGCGGCAATCTCCTCCGGAACGCTGGCGCTGTGCTTCCAGATGTTGGTCATGGGCAGCGCAATGTATTCGGCAAACGCTCCCGGCCGGTTCACGCCGACGCCCCGCGTCGATGCGCAAAGATGCCTCCTCCCGGCAAGGCAATTCCTGCAGCGGCCGCACACCACATGCCCTTCCCCGCTCACAATGTTGCCCGCGTAGAAGTCGTTCACATTCGATCCCACCTCAACCACCTCGCCCACGAACTCGTGTCCGATGGCCATGGGCACGGGGATGGTCTTTTGCGCCCACTCGTCCCACTCGTAGATGTGAACGTCGGTGCCGCAGATGCCGGTGTAATGTACCTGCACCAGGACATCGTTGATTCCGATCTCCGGTTCGGGAATGTCTTCGAGCCACAACCCTGGCTCGGCTTTGCTTTTCACCAATGCTTTCATCGATCGAACTCCCTATCGGCCATTATCCTCGCGCGGCAGCCTTTGGCGCGAGAATGTCTGCGCCACCCCTCGCGGGCAGCTTCGGCTCTTACCACGCCGCCGTCAGCACCGCCAGCAACTCCTCGTTGGTGAGGGGCAGCGCATTGGCCTGCATGCTGCTGGCGCGAGCCGCCTTCTCCACGACAGCGGGCAAATCGGCTTCCGCAATTCCCCAGGCGCGCAGCGCAGGAATCTTGAGCTCGGCGCAAAGCGCGCGCACCCAGTCGATGCCTTCCTCTGCGCTCGCCTCATTCCGGCCGGTCAGCAGGCGCGCGATCGCTGCGTAGCGCTCCAGTGCGGGATTTTGCGGCGCACGTGCCCGTAACGCGGCGACATTAGCCGCCATGCCGTGCGGCAACAGCGCCGCGCACAGCGCCCCATGCGGCGCCTTCCCCCGTCCTCCCAGCGGAGCCGCCAAGCCATGCACCACGCCCAGTCCGGCGTTCGCCAGCGCCAAGCCTCCGAACAGGCTTGCCAGCGCCATGTCGCGCCGCGCCTCACCGTCCCCGCCGTCATGGTACGCGCGGCGCAGCGCCCTGGCAACGCGCCCCATCCCTTCCACACATATCGCATCTACCAGTGGATTGGCGCGCACGCTGACATACGGCTCGATCAACTGCGTCATTGCGTCCAGGCCGGTCTGTGCGGTAACTGCAGGCGGCAGCCCGTAGGTCAGCTCGGGATCCACCAGCGCAACCCGTGGCAGCATCATGGGGCTCCGCAAGCTCGCTTTCACGCCGTGCTCTTCTGATCCCAGCACGGCATTGCGCGTCACTTCGCTGCCCGTGCCGGCGGTGGTCGGCACGGCAATGAACGGCAGCGGCGCGACCGCAATCGCACGCCCTTTTCCTACCACTTCGAGAAACTCCAGCGGCTCGCCGCCGTTGGTGGCAAGAGCGGCAATCGCTTTGCCTGCGTCAATGGCGCTGCCCCCGCCCATCGCGATGACAACGTCGCAGCCGGCGTCCTGCACGCGCCGCGCTCCCGCGCGCACCAGTTCCACCGTCGGTTCGCCGGGCACAGCAAAAGTCTCGGCTTCGAGCGCCGAGACAAGCCATGCCGCGCGCTCTGCCGATGTGCCGGTCACCACCAGCGGGCGGGCGCCGAAGCTCCGCGCCAGTTCCGGGAGGGTGGCTGCCGTGCCCTCGCCGAAGACAATGCGCGTTGCGGTCGCGAACTCGAAGCGCATGTTTCTACCAGCCCCCAAACTACCAGCCCCCAAACTACCAACCATTGACATCGGGAAAGACGGCCTTGTACTGCGCTCTTTGGCGCGGTTCGGCCATCATGGGCGCCACCACATCGCGCCACTTCGCGTAGTGCGCGGTTTCCTTATGCGCCGCCGCTGCTTCCGGCGAACGGTAGATCTCGGTGAGCACAAACCGTGTCGCATCGTCCTCGAGCTGCATCACGTCAAAACGCGCGATACCGGGCTCCTGCGCACTCGAGCGGGCGTTCTCAATGGTGGCCTGCCTGAATTCCTCTACCGATTCAGGCTTGACGTGCACGTGCACATGAACAATAAGCATCGGGACTTGCCTCCGCTCCTTATCCTACCGCCAAGCCGTCTGGTTGGGGTGGCTCTTTCACGCTGCCTCGCGTGGTGTTTTTCTCGATCCACCGCATCTGCGGCATACGAAACTCAAGGCTCCGGGATTAAGAATTCGCCGATTTTGTCATCATCATTGGGGGCCGACTAATGCTCACTCCACCTTTCAGGAGGGGCTCCGGGAGTGCGGCCGGACTTCTGCGCAAGCAGATTTTCTTGCCCATAAGCCATTGAATGCAATTTTCTTGTCGAGGATAATGCGGTCTGAATAGAACCTCGCTCACTGCTCACGCTCGAATCTTATTCGAGCGAAGAGCCAGCGGCTGCCGCACCGCAGGTGCCTGCATGCAATGCTGGCGGAGGGCGGAGTCTCAAGCGAACCGCTCTCTCTCTGGATTCGCAGAATGGCCAGTGCGAGCGTCACGCGAGCGGCTTCTCCATGCAATGGCGGAGAGGGAGGGATTCGAACCCCCGATACCCTTTCGGGTATGCCGGTTTTCAAGACCGGAGCCATCAACCGCTCGGCCACCTCTCCGCAGTCTGCCGGTCCTCTTTGATTGTACGTCGAATCGTGCTGATTCACGGCATCGGCGGCGGACCCGGCCACGCGCATCCAAACCGCGCGCAAACAGAAAAGCGGAAGCGCGCAGCTCCCGCTTTCTGCTCGTGTTTTGCGTCTACAGCGGTTCTCCAGACGCTGTCATACAAAGCCGCAACCGCCAACTGGATTTTTCCTTAAGAAAAAGCTACCCTGCACGGCTCTGGAAACGCCGCAGATGAACTGGAGAACCGCTCTAACGTTTCCCTTCGAGCTCGTCAGCCAGGGCGTCCGCATGATAAATCCTGCGCAGGCCCTCGAGCATCCCGGCGGAGTGTACGGCCACGGCGCGGTTCCTCGTTCCGTCATAGATATAGTCGCCGGCCATTGACTCCATATTGCCATCGAAGATCAGCCCCACCAGCTCGCCCTCGCGGTTCACTACCGGCGAGCCCGAGTTGCCGCCGATGATGTCCGCCGTCGCAACGAAATCGAGCGGTGTGGCCAGGTGGAGCTTGTCGCGGGCCGCTGCCTGCTTGGGCGTCAGATCCCACGGCGGCTGGTTGCTGAAGCTCGCTGCGCGATCGTAGAGCCCGTAGAACGTGGTGAACGGCGGCGCGATGGTTCCGTTGTAGGGATATCCATCGACAGTGCCGTAGGTCAGGCGCAACGTGAACGTGGCGTCGGGATACGTATTCTTGCCGTAGACCGCAAAGCGCGCCTTGCCGAGCTTCCCGCCTGCCGCATCGAACACGCTGGCAACGTGATCGACGTAGTACTTGTAGCTCTCGCGCCACACCGGATCCACACGGCGCGCGGCGGCAATCATGGGATCGTTGCAAGTGGCCACGGCTGCCACGCCGCCATCCAGGAGGCGCTTGCGAAAGGCCGGGTCGGCAAGCCGGGTGCCCTCCACAAGCGCGTCCACTGTTTTGTCAATGTCGCCACCCTGCACGATGGCTTGTAGATATGCGTCATTCGCACCCAGCTTTTCCCGGGCCAGCTTCAGGGCGGTGATCATGTAGAGCTTCTCCACCGACGGATAGATCGGCGCTGGAGAGAGCATCTGGTAGCGCAGGGAATCCAATCCGGCCTCGTTATACTGTGGCAGCCGATCGCTATCGGGCTTTGTCACTTCGACCACATACTGCACAATATCCAGCGCGAGTGCGAAAAGCTGGCTATCGGTGCGGCGAAAGATGCGCTTCGGCATCTCCGTCCGGGCCAGATCCACGGCGCGCGCGATCTCGTCCCATGCGCCTCCACATTCCTTTCGCAAGTTGGGATCCGCGGCCACTTTTGACCGCAGGTCGTTCTCCTCCGCCTGCTTCTGCGCCAGGATGGTCGCGTCTTCCAGAGCCTCGACGCGGCCGGCGCGGACCTTCAGGCTGTTTTGCAGAAGATACATGTTGCTTCCGATCAGGCGCGCCTGTTCCGGCCCCTGTTTCGCGAATTCCTCTTCCGCGGCGATGCGCCGCTGCAGATACTCGACGTTCTCCGGTTCAATGGCATCGCGTTCCAGTTGCAGCTCCGCCATCGTATCCTGGCGCGCCGTGGAGCCCGGATGGCCGGCGACAAACACCAGTTCGCCCGGCGCCGCGCCTTTCGCATTCCACTTCAGATAATTCTCCGTGTGCAACGGCTTGCCGTTCTCGTATATGCGGAACAGCGCCATATCCAGGTCGTAGCGCGGATAGGTGAAGTTGTCGGGATCGCCGCCATAGAACGCCGCCTGTTCCTCGGGCGCGAAGACCAGGCGCACATCGGTGTACACCTTATATTGATAGAGCCAATACTCGCCGCCGTTGTACAGCGAAATCACGTCGGAGCGCAGGCCCGTCTTATCTTTGCTTTCTTTCTCGATGGCGGCAATTTCAGTCCCGCGAGCCTTCTCCGCCTCGACAGCGTCGTTGATGCCGCTGGCCGCGCCCTCGACGCGCGCCGTCACGTCCTGCATGCCCACCAGAACGTTGACTTCCAGATCGGGAGACTTCATCTCCGCGTCCGGCGTCGCCGCGTAGAAGCCGTCGCGCACGTAGTCATGGTCGGCAGTCGAGTTCTTTTGCAATTGTCCGCGCGCCACGTGATGATTGGTCAGCAACAGGCCGTCAGGGCTCACAAACGAACCTGAACCTCCATCGTTCAGGCGCACGCTCGAAAGACGCAGATGATCCAACCACTCCTGCGTGGGGTGAAAGTTATATTTTTCCGCCAGCTGTTGGAGCGGAAGATTGTCGAAGGTCCACATTCCCTCTTCGGCGCCAATCGACGGTGCCGCAAGCAACAGGGCCACAGCAGACATAAGGAAAACAGAGCGGAATATACGAACGTGCATAGCTCCCTCGTCAGTGCGCGAGCGCGCAATGCGAGCTCGCGGTTACGGCTGCGGCAGCACCAGAACCTCCACGCCGGAGGCTGCGTCCTTCTGGTGGAAAATCTCTTCCGTAGCTTTCTTGAAATCCTCCGGCTGGGCATAGGGGATGTCGGTAAAGGTTTGCGGATTGCGATCGGTGAGCGGGAACCACGAGCTCTGCACCTGCACCATGATGCGATGACCGCGGCGGAAGGTGTGGTAGACATCGGGCATCGTAAAGTCGATGGCCGTTTGCTCGCCTGGCGTGAGCGGCTCGGGCTTCTCCCAGCTGGAACGGAACTTGGCGCGGAAGGGCTCGCCGCGCAACAGTTGCTGGTAGCCGCCCATGTGCAGCGGCGGCGCGTCCAGGATGCGCTTGTTGCCGCTGAGCGATGGGTCGGGATCCGGCGCATCGTCGGGATAAACGTCGATGAGCTTCACGTCGAAGTCGGAGTCCGTGCCTGAGCTCGCCACTTTGAGATGCGGCGAGATGGGGCCGGCGATGGTCACATCTTCGGTGAGCGGATCGGTTTCATACGTGACGACGTCGGGCCGTGAGCTGGCGAAGCGCTGGTCGTCAACCATGTAGCGCTGCGGGACGGTATCCGTGGTATAACCCACAAACGGTACCGGGTGGTTGGGATCGCTCAGGTATTCGTCCACGCTTTTCTCTTCGGTGGGAGGATCGAAGCTGAGCTTGCCGCCGGCGTGAAAGTAGAGCGTCTTCGCGGTCGCGGCTTTGGGCGGCCACTGGTCGTAACGGCGCCACACGTTGCTTCCGGTTTCAAACACCATGGCCGCGGGAAGCGTCTCGCCCCCGCCCTTCAAATAGTGTTCGAAGAACGGAAACTGAATGTTGGCGCGGAAGTAATCCGAAGTCTTGGCGTTGAACTTCACATCGCCCAGATGATCGCCGTCGCTGCGCGCCCATCCGCCATGCACCCACGGGCCCTCCACCAAAGTGATCGGCGTGTCCGGATTGAATTTGCGGATGGCGTAAAAGGTGCGGTATGGGCCCTCTAGATCCTCTGCGTCATACCAACCGCCGACCACCAGCACCGCGCACTTCACGTTTTTCATGTGCCGCGACAGGTCGCGCATCTGCCAGTAGTCGTCGTAGGTGTCGTGTTTGTACTGGTCGTCCCACAACAAGGTCGGGCTCTTCATGAACTTGTCCAGGTTCGCTACGTTGCCGGCATCAAGATAGAACTTGTAGCTATCCGTCGTGCCAAAGCTGAAGGCGGCGCCGTCGGGCGAGGCCACTGGATTCTGCTGCGCGTGGAAGAATGGCGCGTAAAACCCAAAGCCGGCCGAGAGCATGAAAGCTCCGCCGTGATAGGAGTCGTCGCCCAGAAAGAGATCGGTCATGGGTGCCTGCGGGCTGGCCGCGGCGATGGCCGGATGCGAGTCGATGATCGACGCCGAAGTGAAGAACCCTGGATACGAGATGCCCCAGATACCCACCTTGCCGTTGTGATTGGGCACGTGCTTCAGCAGAAACTCGATGGTGTCGTAGGTATCTGAAGATTCGTCCACATCCTGCGCAGATTTTTTCTCGTCGATGGCGGGATGCATCTCGACAAACTTCCCTTCGCTCATCCAGCGGCCGCGCACATCCTGGTAGACAAAAATGTAGCCGGATTTTTCGAACTCATCCGAGGGCCCGAGGCGCGCAGGATATCGGTCTTCGCCGTAGGGAGCGACGCTGTAGGGCGTGCGGTCCATCAAAAAAGGGTACGGACCCGGATCGGCGGGGAATGCCGAAGCCTTGGGCACGTAGACGGCGGTAAACAGCCGTACGCCGTCGCGCATGGGAATGCGGTACTCATATTTGGTGTAGTGGGCGCGGACGAAGTCTTCGCTTGCAGGCCGCGGCGCGGGCTGCTGCGCGCGGGCCAAAGGCAGGGCGAGAATCTGTGCGGCGAAAAAGGCGAGAGCGAGGTGCTGCGCAGGAAACATCGTTGGGCAAAATCTCCTGAGTTTGAGATTAACGCAGCCGGAAGCCGGGATGCCGTGCGCGCTGCGGGATCGATCCCCGCCGCGCGCCGCCCAGTTATTCCTCTGTCTTTTTCTCTTCAGCCGGCGCCTTCTCCGGCGTGGTCAGCGGCTTGGTAATGTCGTCCAGGTAATCCGGTGTGCCGTCTACGGGCTCCAGGACGGGGAAGCGCTCACCGTCGTGGTAATCGATATCGGCCATGGAGACGAACGATTCGGCCTGCACGATGAGGTGAATCGGCTCGCGGTTGCCTTTGGCGCCGCGTATCGCTGCATGCAGCGTCTCCATCGAGAAGATTCGCCCGTTGACAGCGATGATCTTCTCGCCGGGAGCCAGGCTCGCCTTGTCGGCCGGGCCGTTCCAGCGCACATCGACGATTCTGCCATCGCCGACTACGCTCAAGCCGATCGAGAACCAGCAGTCTGTGCTTCCAGAGTGCGCACCCGGAATCGCCGCCAAAGTGCGCGCGGTTGCACTCGGCTTGTCCTCGTAGACCAGCTTGTAGCCACCCTGCTCGATACCGGCCAGGTCCGCGTGCGCATTGATCTTGTCGATGCGGTCGTCGAGGAAGGTTGCCCAATCGTAGGGTACAACGGCATTCAGGTCCTCGACCAGCTCGTTGAAATCGTACGTGACGATGAGCGGACCGGTGTTTCCGCCCTTGCCCAGAAAGATCTTCTCAAAGTCGCCCAGCGATTTCTGGTTTTGCGTCAATTTGCGAATGAGCGTATCGGCATCGAGCCACAGCAGCTGACCCTCCTCGTAGTAGTCCTGCCCGCGCCTCCAGTTGTACCAGGGGCTATAGCCCCGCAAAACGCTGGCGGCAATGGCGGTGTCTTCGGTGGAACGCCACTGGCGGCCGGGGGTGTAGTCCAGGGTCGCCGCGGTTTCCGCCAGCCTGTCACGATATTGCGCCTGCGTCTCAAAGCCCGCGCGCGCGGCCAGCACGTTGCCGAGATACTGCGTCATGCCCTCGTACACCCACAGCAACGCACCCTGCTGCGCCGTCGCAAAGTCCGGCTGGTAGAGTCCCACCGGACGGCGATACTTTCCGTTCCATGAGTGCGTGAACTCGTGCGGTAAAAGATCGGACTGGCGCAGCTCGTGCGCGTCGTCGGCAAATCCCTTCTCGTCCACGCCGTTGTCTGACGACTGGCCGTGCTCCAGTCCCATCTCGCCCGAAAGGTCCGACATCGTCAGCAGAAAGTGGTAGACGTGATAATGATGCGAAGCGTAGAGCGCATCGGCCTCGCGCACCAGGTTGCTCATCGATGCCAGCACGGCCGGGCGCAGGTTCGAATCCTCAGGCAGATCCGAAACCACATCAATATAATGTTTGGGCGTGATCTCGGGAGCCAGCGGAAACTCGTGGAAATATTCGCCAGTAACGATCGGCGAGTCCTGCAGTTGCTCCACCGTCGTCACCGCAAACTGCGTCACGGCTCCGGGCGCGGGAACCGGATAGGAGCCGGAGCTGACCGGCGTGAGCGCGGTGCCGATACCCCAGCCCGGGGGAACCCTCAGCGAGGGCTGAATTGGAATGTCGCGCACCGGCGTGTTGGCCGGGTAAAGCATCAGCGCTTCCCACTCCAATGCCGCAAGTTTTTGCGAAGCCCGCTCGGTCACAATGCAGTCCAGGTGCGCGTGCAGCGTGCTCACGCCCTGGGGAATCGTGAGATGGAACTGATAGAGGTCCACGTCATCGCGCCGCCACGCAAGGGTCTGGCCGTTGGCGGTAAACACCACGCCCGTGATCTCCTCAACCGGGCCGTTGGGCATGTGATGGCCGGGAATCCACTGGGGCGTGGTCAGCGTCAGCGGGCCCGGCGTTACGGGCAGGTCAACCTCGGCGTGGAAAAGCCGCCGCGGCGCGTCGCTAAGGTCGGCGCTGATCTGGATGGGCGTTCTTTGCGCGTGGGCCGCAGGCAGCGCAAGGAACAGGACAAGCAGGGACAAACCGGATTGGAAGTTGCGTGAGAACAAGCGCACGGGGCAATACTCCTGAGCGTTCAGGGTAGCGTATAGGGGTCGGAGCCCGGAAGATCTTTCCCCCCGCCGCACGCCTCGCACCGTCGCACATAGCGGCAAAGACGCGTCGCCTTTGCCCGGTTTCTGCAACTTCTTTATACGATCCTTATACGATCCGGCAGGCCTCATTTTATGCTGTAAATGAACCCACCCACATCGGCGAGCAGCAGCTTCGCCGGGGTTGACACAATTCCCGACGATGAAGGAGATCCATGTCAAAGGTCAAACTTGAGTACATCTGGCTTGACGGAAAGAAGCCCATTCCGGAGCTTCGCGGCAAAACCAACATCAAGGAGTTCGACAAAACGCCCACCCTGGCCGATTTGCCTCTGTGGGGATTTGACGGCAGCTCCACCATGCAGGCTGCGGGCCACAAGTCCGATTGCATCCTCAAGCCTGTGGCTCTCTATCCTGATGGCGCCCGCAAGGATGCGTTCATCGTGCTCAGCGAAGTCATGCTCCCCGACGGCACGCCGCACCCGACCAACATGCGCGCCACGGCGCCGGATGACCCGGATCTTTGGTTCGGCTTTGAGCAGGAGTACTTCCTCTATAAGGAGGGCCGTCCGCTCGGCTTTCCCGAGCATGGATATCCCGGACCGCAGGGCCCTTACTACTGCGGCGTGGGCTACAAGTACATGGGCAGCATCGCCCGCCAGATCGTCGAGGAGCACCTCGATCTTTGCCTCGCCGCCGGCATCAATCACGAAGGCATCAACGCCGAAGTGGCCAAGGGCCAGTGGGAATTCCAG